>Ga0224527_1000918_pt1 | contig 16737 bp, 12 predicted proteins | sample CBST0metaG_FD_179882 | JGI IMG/M metagenome (GOLD analysis project Ga0224527, IMG submission 179882) | Peat soil microbial communities from Stordalen Mire, Sweden - C.B.S.T0 | ecosystem: Environmental > Terrestrial > Soil > Wetlands > Peat | place: Sweden: Norrbotten County, Stordalen Mire... | reverse complement strand
GTTCCAGCATTGGAATCGTTGCCCGTAGGAGATACGTAGTAGCAGGTCCCAGTGCACGTGTTAGCCGAGGAACTGGTAGCGGTGATGCTCTCAGACTGAGTTGCCGCCTGCGGTGAACTCGCCGAGTCCTTTACCTGAAGGCTGAACGTGGACGTCCCTGCAGTAGTGGGTGTTCCGCTGATCGTGGAGCCTGAAATCGCGAGACCCGCCGGAAGCTGACCTGAGACTACGCTCCAGGAATACGGCGACGTACCGCCAGTGGCCGTCAGCGCTGCTGAGTAACCAGTACCCACCGTCGCGCCGGGAAGAGAGCTGATCGTCATCGCAATCGGCGTAACGCCTGTAGCAACGGTAATTACTTCGGAGTGTGTTGCGGTCTGGGGTGAGCTAGCTGAATCCTGGGCTTGAACGGTGAATGAAGAGCTACCAGAGCCGGTTGGAGTGCCACTGATAGTGCCGGATGCAGAAAGCGTCATTCCCGCTGGAAGCTGCCCTGAAGCAAGGCTCCACTTATAAGGCGAGGTCCCCCCGGTTGCCGACAGCGTTGCCGAATACCCGCTGTTTACCGTAGCGCCCGGCAACGAGGTAGTCGAGATCGAAAGCAGTGTCGCCTGTGACGCAGAGGGAGTCACATTGATTGTCATGCTGGTCGACGAAATTTGTCCCCGCGAGTTCCAGGCCTTAACAACGATTGCGTGCTGACCGGCGGTCATGGCAATCTTCGTGTTGATCGTTGAGGCGCTAGTGGTGTAAACGTTCGCTGAATCCACATAGATGATCATGCCCGTGATGTGATGGTTAGAATACGCACTTGCTGTGAACTGTACCGGAGACTGCACGGTGACTCCGTTCGTGGGTGCGGTAACGCTGATGCCAGCGAAACTCGCGCACGCTGCAACGAACAGCATTAATAAAATGGAAAGCTTGTTCCTCATAGGTTCGACTCCTGACAATCACCGTAACCGTCAGGAGCCGCTGCTCATATCGGCCAATGCTCCCACATCTAGATCTAAAAATGACCCATTACTACTAAGTATCAAAAGGCACATTGTTCATTTCGAACGAGTTACCTATCTAAGGTCGCCCCCAAAACACGAGGTGGAACTAAGGCCTAAGTTGCTGATCTTGGTCAGACCGGCACCCCGAGAACGTCCAGCAGAATACGTTTAGATAAGGAGAGCAAGGAATTTCCGCGCCGATGCACACTGAATATCGACTCGAAACCCTGAGAGGGACACAATCAAATCCCGGCCATGCTGACCGGCGTGCGCGCCCAAAGCCTTTTCCTGCTATGTACGTCTTTCTTCAACCTGAATGCAACCCTCGCTACTGTGTTGAAATCAAAGCAATCTCTGGAACAGAGTTCTCTCCGCGAGCCTGGGTGCCGCGGGTCAAATGTTCTCTTCCGAGAACAAACTCCGAGTTTGCAATATTGCAGTTGAGGTGGCGAAGCTGTGCCCCTCTCCCGCTCCCGTACTTGTTTTAGCGAGTCAATTCCCCTTGAGACAACCCTATGAGAGAGCTGGGTCGACTAAGCGTAGGCAATTTGAGAGAAGTCCTTCCGGTACCCGTTTCGAGTCTCGACGCCACGTCTTCCCTATATCTAACTAATGCCCGTTCAGGACCTTCGCAGACCGAGCCTTCGACAACGATGAGACCAACCGTACTGATTGTGACTACAACTCGCTGGTTCTCAACTGCACGGCTGGCCATAGCGTTGGCAAGAGCCGGATGCAACGTCGAAGCGTTATGCCCATCGGGCCATCCGCTCCTGAAGACGAGCGCTTTGCAACGAACGTATGCTTACCGGGGCCTAATGCCGCTAATGTCTCTCAAACATGCTCTCGCGGCATCGAAGCCCGATCTCATTGTGCCGGGCGACGACCTCTCCACCCAACACCTGCACACCCTATACAACTGCGAGCGTCTCAATGGCGATGAGGGGGAGTCCGTTTGTGCATTGATAAAGCGTTCCCTCGGGTCGCCGACTGGGTTCCCCGTTGTCTGCGCTAGGGCTTCTTTCATCGAAGCCGCCTTGCAGGAGGGCATTCTCGTTCCTGAAACTGCGGTCATCCAGACTGAGGCAGACATTGCAGGTTGGCTTGCCCGGTCAGGCTTCCCCACCGTACTGAAGGCGAATGGCACCACTGGTGGAGTCGGGGTGCGCGTTGTCAATACGTTTGAAGAAGCCAGGCAAGCATTCCGGGCGCTGCAAGCCCCTCCGCTACTAGCTAGAGCGGTAAAACGAGCGCTGCTTGACTCAGACAAAACCCTGCTTTTGCCTTCCCTGATGCGGCAGAAGAGGGTTGTGAATGGACAAGTATTTATTCCTGGCCGCGAAGCCACCAGCATGGTTGCCTGTTGGGAAGGCAAGATATTGGCCAGTCTTCAGTTTGAGGTGTTAAAAAAGAGGGGACCATCCGCTCCGGCCACGGTCATTCGCGCATTCGAGAACGCTGAAATGTCGCGTGCGGCTGAGAGCATTTCTGACAGATTCAAGCTTTCGGGACTCTATGGGTTTGATTTCATGCTGGAGGCATCTACTCAGAGAGCCTTCCTGATCGAGATCAACCCTCGTGCTACCCAGGTAGGCCACTTGACTCTGGGCCTCGGCCACGACCTCCCAGCAGCTATATTTGCGGCAGTTTCCGGGGAACCTGTTCGGCCGGCTCCGAAGCTTACGGAGTGCGAAACAATAGCGCTCTTCCCGCACGAGTGGATATCTGACCCGGCCAGCTCATATTTTGCCTCAAGCTATCACGACGTGCCTTGGGAAGAACCCGAACTCGTCCGAGCCTGTGTTCGCCGAAACTCGAAGGGTTTTGGCAGCATTCAACACAAGTGGCAGAGCGCGCATTCAGAAGCACAGGCCCTTCCAGTCACAACTGCGCCGATTACCCTTGTGAACAAACCGCTGCGCATTCTCAAATTTGGTGGAACCTCCGTTGGTAGCGCAAATTGCATTGCCAACGTCGTGGAAATCATTCGCTCGGCTTCGCTGGAGAGCAGGGTCGTCGTCGTCGTGTCTGCCATGTGCGGAGTGACGAACAGCTTGATCGAAGCAGCCACGCAATCCGAGGCAGGTAATTCAAACGCGATCACTGCCATCTTCGAGGAGTTGCGCACCCGGCACGATGATGTGGTGGAATTCTTGATCAAGTCGCCTCTCGAGAGGGCCAGAATTACTCGAGAACTGCATTCCGTTTTGGAGCACGGCGAGCGACTGTGCAAGCATGCCGTACTCACACGCAAACTGACAGCAGTGGCACGTGATTCTATCTCGGCGCTCGGCGAAAGACTCTGCGCTCCCCTTCTAGCCGCCGCACTCACAGAGTCACGCGTTACCAGTGCAGCGATTGAAGCCACCGAACTCATTGTCACCGACGCACAACACGGCAACGCCGACCCCATCATGGGCAAGACGCGTGAACGTTGTGCGTCCCGTCTACTCCCACTTTTGCAGCGAGGTACCGTCCCTGTCGTGACCGGATTTATCGGTGCCACCGCAGAGGGAGTACTCACCACGCTTGGCCGTGGCGGATCAGACTATTCTGCAACCATCCTCGGTGCAGCGGCAGGAGCAGACGAAGTCGTAATCTGGACCGACGTAGACGGGATGTTGACAGCCGATCCGCGCCTGGTAGCCGAGGCGCGCACAATAGCCGAGATCTCCTACCACGAGGCCAGCGCACTCGCTTGCTTCGGGGCCAAGGTCCTCCATCCGAAAACGCTTTGTCCGGTGATGCAATCCGATATTCCACTCTGGATCCGTAACTCGTTTGCACCCGGGCAGCCCGGAACGAAAATCACTCCCGCCGGCTCCGGAATCTGCGGGGAAGTCCGAGCCGTAAGCGCGATTGGCGAAGCTGCCGTCATCACCCTCCATGGCCCAACCCTGGTACACGCGCACGATGTAATTGGCCGCGCGCTGGCAGCGGCGGCTTCTGTGCGGGCTGAGGTGCTGCTCACATTCAGCACGCCAAGTGAAGTCAATCTCGCGATCATGTCTCCTCTGGCAAAGCAGGCAGTCTCTGCCCTGCAACAGGAATTCGCGCACGAACTCGCGGCGGGTAACTGGCAACCGATTAAGGTTGACCCGACAGTTGCGATTGTGACGGCAGTTGGGCGTAACATACTCGAGCTTTCGGGTACGGTTGAGCGAGTGTTCGCAGCTTTGCTCAGGGAACGCATAAACCTCATTGCGTTTGCAAAGGGCCCTTCCCAACACAACGTCTCTTTTGTGATTGCGCAGAAAGACCTGAACGCGGCGCTTCGAACGACGCACCAGGAATTTCGCTTGGGGCACGCGGATTTCACTTCGAATTCCAACCAGAGGCGCTTCGCTGAAGGCGCAGCATAGTTCTCAATTCCCGCGAGATATGTCAGTCCTGGAATCGTGAGCCTTTCCCAAACGAATCTACATAGACGGAGCGACTGATTGAAAGACGCACGCCAGTTCTACATCAATGGCAGATGGATTGATCCACCCACGATTAACGATTTCACAGTCGTCAACCCTGCTACAGAAGCCCCTATAGCCACGATATCTCTCGGCTGTGCCGCAGATATGGACAAAGCTGTGCTCGCAGCCAGGAACGCTTTCGTATCCTACTCGGAGACCACGGCTGATGCTCGGCTCAAGCTTTTGCGAAACATCATCGAACTCTATGAGTCGAAGATGGAAGAGATGGCGCAGACCATCTCTCTTGAAATGGGTGCTCCCATTACCCTCTCCCGAGCCGCACAGGCGCCGGTCGGGCTAGCTCATTTATCGACAATGGTAAAGGTTCTGGAGGAGGTCAAGTTCGACGAACTCAAGGGTTCAACGCTCATGCGAAAGGAACCGATCGGTGTTGCTGGCTTCATCACCCCCTGGAATTGGCCTATCAATCAAATCGTTTGCAAGATCGCTCCCGCCCTCGCTGCGGGCTGTTCAATCGTTCTGAAGCCAAGCGAAATGGCACCCCTGTCCGCATATCTGTTCGCGCAAGTTCTCGACGAAGCTGGAGTGCCACCCGGGGTATTTAACCTGGTAAATGGCGATGGCACATTAGGTAATGCAATGGCCTCGCATCCTGGCGTGGACATCATTTCCTTCACGGGGTCCACTAGAGTCGGCGTTTCGATTGCCGTGGCCGCCGCGCCCGCCGTCAAGCGCGTGACGCAGGAACTCGGCGGCAAGTCGGCGCATATCATCCTCGATGACGCTGATCTCGATAGTTCCGTCACGCAAGGTGTGTCGGCATGCTTCCGAAACACAGGCCAGTCGTGTAATGCACCCACGCGAATGCTGATACCCCGTAATCTCATGAATGCAGCAGCGGCTATAGCCAGGCAGGTTGCCGAATCAGTCATAGTCGGAGATCCTTCCTCTGAATCCACAACTATCGGCCCCCTGGCAACGAAGGCCGGATTTGAAAAAGTACAGCGACTTATAAACAAAGGCATTGAAGAAGGCGCGACACTCGTCACAGGTGGACTGGGACGACCGGAGGGCCTGACCAGCGGGTACTTTGTAAAACCAACTGTATTCACCCACGTTTGCAATGACATGACAATTGCTCGCGAAGAGATATTCGGCCCTGTCCTTTGCATCATTCCCTACGATGACGAAGAGGACGCTATCCGAATCGCGAACGACACACCTTATGGACTCTCGGGCTACGTGAGTTCGAACAACGTCGAGAGCGCGCGCCGTGTAGCCAAACGAATCCGCTCGGGCAATGTGCATATCAATGGAGCACGCCTTGATTTCTCCGGATGCTTCGGCGGATACAAGCAGTCAGGCAATGGCCGTGAATGGGGCGAGGCTGGTCTCCAGGAGTTTCTGGAGCTGAAGGCGATCTTCGGCTACGCGGCCGCTTAGAACAACACCTACCTACGCGCGGAGGAGCGCATTATGTCTGTTCGATCCATCGTCATGAATGAATTCGATCAGGTTGCAACGCGGCAAAACATGCACCTGGCCCCCTTAACCGATGACCTTGCGCTTCTGGACTCTGGTCTTGACTCGTTGTGTATCGCTGTGGTCGTGTCTCGACTTGAGGACGAACTCGGCGTTGATCCCTTCAGTGCAAACGTCGAAGGAGCGCAGTTTCCTGTGACTGTGGGTGACTTCATTCACCTTTACGAAGGAGCTGTCAGCCCGAAGGTGTAATTGAAGGAAACTCCATGCAAGCAACCGAACAGATCTCAATGTGGAATACGATTCACTCAACAGGGAATTTTTCCGAGCGATTTCTTTGCGGGGCGGAAGCTGTTATCAAGTTCAGCGACCTCATTCGAAGCTCAAGCCTTCGAGGACGGCACGAGGAACTTCGCGGGCGCTCGGTAATAATACGAACCGGGGATCAGCTTGCCTCGGCCTTGGCGATGATCGAACTGGATGGCATCGTGCGCCGCATGGTCCTCTGTCCTCCCGACATACGAGATCAAGATCTACAGTTTGTCGCTGAGTCCACGGAGGCTGATGCGATCGTATCCGATTTTTCCGAGTCCAGTAGAGTCCCGAGCGTTGGACTTGTGATTCCTTGCGGCACGGAACTCACACCCGCTGACTATGACCCGAAAGCTGTGTACGCAACGGAGTGGATTCTCCTGACCTCTGGCACAACCGGCGCGCCGAAGATGGTGGTGCATTCGCTGCGGACCTTGGGCGGGACAATCGAGTCTGATGTTTCACTGGCACGTCGTCCCGTATGGTGTACCTTTTACGACATGCGCCGTTACGGCGGACTCTCAATCTTTTTGCGCGCAATGCTAGGTGGCGATTCTATGGTGCTATCGAGCACCGGAGAATCCACCGCGAGTTTTCTGGAGCGGGCAGGCGCCAACGGAGTGACCCATATGTCAGGCACTCCTTCCCACTGGCGACGCGCAATAATGAGCCCTGCGGCTCGTAAGGTTGCTCCTCCATACATCCGCATGTCCGGTGAAATTGCCGATCAGTCAACTCTCGACCGTGTCCGCGCGTTTTATGGCGCAAACATCGCCCATGCTTTCGCTTCCACCGAAGCAGGTGTTGGCTTCGTTGTGAACGATGGCCTAGCGGGCTTCCCTGCGGCATGGGTAGGTCGCAAACATATTGAAGTTGACTTGAGAGTGGAAGACGGTTCCCTGCGGCTTCGTTCGAGACGAAATGCGGCCCGCTATATCGGAAAATCCGACGGCATTCGAGATGCCGATGGCTTCGTGGATACGGGTGACATGGTGGAACTGCGCGGCGATCGCTACTATTTTGTCGGCCGCAGGGATGGAACGATCAACGTCGGAGGCTTCAAGGTTCACCCGGAAGAAGTAGAAGAAGTGATTCAGCAGCACCCGCAAGTACGGATGGCTCTAGTGCGTGCGAAGAAGAGCGCCATAACTGGAGCGCTGGTCTCAGCCGAAGTGGTCCTGGCAACAGAGCCTGGCTCCTGCGACGACCAGTCCGCGATCCAGCAGGATATTCTGCAACTCTGCCGCAATGTGCTCCCCCCGCACAAGGTTCCCGTCTCCATCAACATCGTCTCCGAACTGCCAGTAGCTGAAACCGGAAAGATCGCGAGGTGCTGTGCGTAACGTAATAGTGACAGGCGGAAGCAGAGGTCTGGGACTGAGCATCGCCATGAAGCTTTCCGAAGCCGGATATCACGCCATTGCAATCGCCCGAAAAGAAAGCAGTCAATTGCAGTCGGCAATGCAGGAGAGTGAACGCCAGAGTCCCGGATCATTTGACTTCGTCCCCTTCGACTTAGCCGAGATTGAAGAGATTCCCAAGCTAGTCCGCTGTTTGAAGAAGCGGTTCGGAAGCATCTACGGCCTTGTCAACAACGCCGCCCTCGGCAGTGAAGGGGTTCTCGCCGTGATGCCCGACGCACAGATTGCGCAACTGGTGCGGTTGAACACTCTGTCTCCCATGGTACTAACCAAGTACGTCGTGCGCTCCATGATCTCCGAGGGCTGCGGCCGAATAGTCAACGTAAGTTCGATCATCGGATTCACCGGATACAGTGGTCTCTCTGTTTACGGAGCAACCAAGGCTTCAATGTTAGGCTTCACGCGCTCACTTGCTCGCGAGGTCGGGCGGATGGGCGTCAACGTGAACTCGGTTGCCCCCGGCTTTGTTGACACTGACATGACCCAAGGGCTCAACGAAGACCAACGGCAACAGATCCTGCGCCGAAGCGCGCTACGCCGATCGGTCTGTCCCGAGGATGTGGCAAATGCGGTTGAGTTCCTGCTCGGCAATAACGCAAAGAACATCACGGGCACCGTTATCACGGTTGATGCGGGCAGTACAGCATGAATGCACATCAGGCACAGCTTCAGGGACGCGAGCGCGCAGCCGTCAGCGCAGCCTGGGTTCGTGCGCTTGAACTCACGACGCCCATCGCGAAGAATCCATCTCGGATTCTTGCAGACGTGATTGAGGAACGCGCTGCTGAACTCGGCGATGCACCGGCTTTGCTTTCCGACCGCGAATGCTTCTCATACCGCGAGTTGGATCGGCGATCGAACCAATATGCCCGGTGGGCGCTGGAGCAGAATCTCACCAAGGGCGACACGGTATGTCTGTTAATGCCGAACCGCCCCGAGTACATGGCAGCCTGGCTCGGCATTTCCAAAGTCGGCGGAGTGGTCGCTCTGCTGAACACCCATTTGGCCGGATCCTCGCTGGCGTATTGCATCAACCTCGTCACACCAAAACACATCATCATTGCAGCGGAATTGCTTGACCGGAGCGCTGCCGTGCTCCCGGAAATCTCCTCACCCGCTACCGTTTGGGTTCACGGTGCAAGTAACTTTCCGGGCCGCCGCATAGACGCGGACATTGAACGCCAATCAGGCGATTCGCTGCGCGACAAAGAGCGGCGGCAGCTAACGGTTGAGGATCGGGCTCTCTGCGTGTACACCTCGGGCACCACCGGTTGGCCCAATGCGGCCAACATCAGCCATGGCCGCCTGATGCAATGGAGCCATTGGTTCGCTGGCATAATGGACACACGCTCCTCTGACCGGATGTATCTCTGCCTGCCGATGTACCACAGCGGCGGAGGCCTCGTCGCGCCTGGCGCAGTTCTCGTGGGCAAAGGTTCGGTGGTAATTCGCGAGCGGTTCTCGCCCAGTCACTTTTGGGATGATGTTACTCGATGGAACTGCACGCAGTTTCAATATATTGGCGAGCTCTGCCGCTACCTGCTCCACGCCGGCCCTTCGCCACATGAAACCAAGCATAGTATCCGACTGGCTTGTGGCAACGGCTTGAGACCAGACGTGTGGGAACCATTCCAGAAGCGCTTCCGCATTCCCAGGATATTCGAATTCTATGCCGCGACCGAAGGCACTGTCTCCTTGTTCAATGTAGAAGGGGAGCCTGGCTCCATCGGGCGTATACCGCCCTATCTTGCGCAACGATTTCCTACCACTTTGATCAAGTACGACATTGAAAACGATGTGCCCCTAAGAAATGAACAAGGCTTTTGCATTCGTTGTTCCCCGAACGAAGCCGGTGAAGCGATTGCTCCTTTCCTGCAGGGTCCATCTCACGTCGGCAATCGGTTTGAAGGCTATGTAAACAGCAAGTCTTCCGACTCGAAGCTCATCGGAGACGTATTTAAATCCGGTGACACGTGGTATCGGACCGGCGACATGATGCGCAAGGACGAGAGAGGATTTTTCTATTTCGTTGATCGAGTTGGTGACACCTTCCGCTGGAAGGGTGAGAACGTGTCCACTTCCGAAGTTGCTGAGACAATCAGCGCGTTTATCGGAGTCCGGCACGTCAATGTATTTGGTGTGACGGTCCCATTTGCCGATGGTCGGGCAGGCATGGCAGCGCTCGTCCTCGATGGCGAGATAGACCTGCCTGCATTCCGCGCTTACCTGAGCGAGTGCCTGCCAAGGTATGCGTCCCCTCTATTTCTGCGCATCCAGAATGAGATGGAAGCCACCGCGACTTTCAAGTACACGAAGGCCAATCTAGTACGACAGGGTTTTGATCCCACAGCAACCACCGACCCAATCTACTTCAATCACCCAGATCGCCTGGAATACGTCCGGCTCGATGAATCGCTCTACAATCAAATTCAAAGTGGCCAAGTTCGTCTTTAGCCGGACCAGTAGTCGCGGAGCACGTCAGATGCCCCTTCACCCGGAATGTAAACCACACTGGAGTAAACACATATGAGCGTGCGTATCCGCAGTCATAATCGCTTCGAGAAACCGGAACCGATACTGCGCGGTATGTTAAATCGCGTCCTGCAACATCTGGCCCGCATCGCGCCGGGAGCAACCACTCTTAGGGTCTGGTTGAACCGCGCGCGTGGTGTGCATATCGGCAATAACGTAATAATCGGCTACGACACCATCCTCGACACCTCACGGCCGAGCCTCATCTCCATCGGGGACGGATGTTTCATTGGAATGCGAGTCACAATCATCGCTCACTTCAAAGAATCGGAAGGCGTCAAGATCGAACAAGATGTATTTATCGGGCCGGGCGTCATGATCCTGCCGCGGGTTGTGATCGGTCGCGGAGCGGTTGTCACGGCGGGAAGCGTAGTAACGCGCTCCGTGGCTCCTATGACCGTCGTACAAGGCAATCCCGCCGTCCCAGTCGCGCTGTGTGGAGTGCCGCTCGCTCACGAAGATATCTCAGTGAATGAGTTCTCTCTCCGCCTGAAGCCGCTTTCGATTCGTGAAGCAGCTCCCGCGGAAGTCACTGACACTGGAGCGGTTAATTCCCTTCGTCGGCACTGACACGAGAGGAGATTCGGCGTGGCTCAGGGAATTGGTGTTACCGCCGCTGTTGCCGCTTCACGGCTTGCTTGTTCAACAAAATCAATAGTGCGGATTTGAACCCATCTGTTAATTCTATGCAACTCCGACGAGGTATTTCGAAATCCGACCATCTACATACCTTCTTGCGGGGGACGGGCTCCCGTAAGAAGGTGAAATCAGGGGAATAGAGAGAATATGTTAGAGACTGCGATCATTGGTGCCGGTCCCTACGGACTGTCAATCGCGGCGCATTTCCGGCGCCGGAGTATTCCCTTCCGCATTTTCGGACGTCCGATGGACAGTTGGCAGGCGCACATGCCAAAGGGCATGCGTCTCAAGTCGGACGGCTTTGCGTCCAATATCTACGACCCTGAAAGCGCTTTTACCCTAAAGCAGTTTTGCATGGAGAAGGGTATCGAGTATGCCGACGCGGGGCTTCCCGTTTCCCTTGAAACCTTCACCGAGTACGGGCTTGCCTTCGGTGCTCGCATGGTGCCGGAACTGGAAGATGTCACCGTCCGCAGCGTCGAGCGCCTGGCGGGCGGCTTTCATCTTTGCCTCGTGAGCGGCGAAACGGTAACGGTTAAGCGGCTGATTCTCGCGGTCGGAATCACTCATTTTGAAAGCGTACCAGACACTCTGGCGCAGTTGCCGCCGACTGTGATGTCCCACAGTTTCCGTCATCATGATCTACAGTCGTTTAAAGGCCGCAAGGTCGCCGTGATTGGCGGCGGTTCTTCCGCAATTGACATTGCAGGCCTGCTGCGCGACGCCGATGCAGACGTGACCCTCATTGCCCGACGAGCATCGTTGATCTTCCACACCCGAGGCATGGGGCAGCACCGGTCATTGTGGCAGCGAATTCGGCACCCGCAATCAGGGCTGGGTCCCGGATTGAAAACGCGCTTCTTCTCTGATGCGCCGATGGTCTTCCACTATTTGCCTGAGCAACTTCGTCTTGAAGCGGTCCGCAGGACATTGGGTCCTTCCGGAGGATGGTTCGCGAAGGAGATGGTGATGGGCCGCGTGCCCCTTGTTCTTGGCTGCACCCTGGAGACCGCAGAAGTATGTGATGGCGGCGCAAATCTTCGGCTCCTCACCAGCGATGGCACCCGGCGCGAAGAATTTGCCGAACACGTCATCGCCGCAACCGGCTACAAAGTAGATATGCAACGACTGACGTTCCTCAGCCCGGAAATTCGCTGCAAACTCAAGACCGTCAACGGCACGCCTTTGCTCTCCTCGGGCTTCGAGTCTTCCATCCCCGGACTCCACTTCGCGGGACTTGCTGCGGCAAACAGCTTCGGTCCGGTGATGCGCTTTGCTTTCGGCGCAGGCTTTGCCGCCCGCAAACTGACGCAGGTTACGGCGAGATCGTTAACAAAGGAGTCCGTCACTGTTCTAACTCCGGGTCCCGCGCGTGTTGCGGAGTCCCAGACATGGGAAACCAGTCGATCGGCCAACGATCGGCACTGACAACCTCAAGCTTCCTGGCCGCGCTCAGCGATTGCACGTTAACGAAGGCACGCCGGAACTCCGAATAACAGGAGCCCGGGCATGCCTCAAACATCTCACGAAGAGGCTGGTGGACGGATGAAAGCAGAGACGCTTGCGATTCACGCGGGCTATGACGGTGACCCAACAACGAAAGCTGTCGCTGTGCCAATCTATCAGACAGTCGGATTTGAATTCGATAGCGCGGACCACGGCGCAGCTCTGTTCAATCTCGAAATCCAGGGGAACATCTACACTCGCATCGGCAACCCGACGAATAACATCCTCGAAAAACGCATCGCCGCACTCGAAGGCGGAGTGGATGCCCTCAGCGTTAGCTCTGGGATGGCGGCAATCCACTACTCCATCGCGGCCATCACGGAGATGGGAAACAACATCGTTTCCCTTCCCCAGTTGTACGGCGCTACCTACACGTTCTTTGCGCACATCCTGCCGAAGCAAGGAGTCACGGTGCGCTTTGCCGAGTGCGAGAGTCCCGAAGCCGTCGAGAAATTGATTGACGAAAACACTCGTGCAATCTACTGCGAAAGCGTCGGTAATCCAGCCGGCAACGTTGCAGACATCGAGGGGCTGGCGAAGGTCGCACACAAGCATGGCATACCCCTGATTGTGGACAATACCGTCGCCACGCCGATTCTACTCAAGCCGATTGACTACGGCGCGGATGTGGTCGTGCACTCAGCCACAAAGTTCATTGGAGGCCACGGCACCACGCTCGGCGGTTTAATTGTGGATAGCGGCAAGTTCCCGTGGCGCGATTATCCCGAACGCTTTTACATGCTGAACCGTCCTGAGCCTGCCTATCATGGCGTGGTTTACGTTGAGCATTACGGCGCCGCCGCCTACGTTGCAAGATGTCGGACTGTCTGCCAAAGAAACACTGGTTCCACGCTCTCGCCCTTCAATGGCTTTCTTTTGCTTCAGGGAATTGAGACTCTTGCTCTTCGTGTCAGGCAGCACGTCGAGAATGCACGCTTGGTCGCCGAGTTCCTGCGCGATCACGACATGGTGGAGTGGGTGAATTATGTCGGCTTCCCGGACAATCCTTTGTATCCGCTTGCACAGAGATATCTCGGAAACAATCGCGCTTCTCTACTGACCTTTGGCGTGAAAGGCGGCTTTGAAGGGGGCAGAAAGTGTTTCGACGCTTTGAACTTGTTTACCCGGATGGTCAACATGGGCGATGCCAAGTCGCTGGTATGTCATCCGGCATCCACGACACACCGGCAGTTGACCCCAGAGGAACAAGCTCAGGCAGGCGTCACGCCAGAAATGATTCGCCTCAGCGTAGGTATCGAGCACATTGATGACATTCTCGATGACCTCTCTCAGGCGTTGGACAAAGCACGAGCCTGACCTTTAACAACAACCACCCGGGCGCGGAGGGTTCATGCCACTCATCATGCAGAGAGGTTACACAGAGACTGCGTGTATACGGGAACACCGTACATGCCACACTGTTGCCGCGTGCGACGCAAGCTCCCCTTGCATAACAATCGGGCTGATCAACAACATGCCGGATGCAGCTCTGGGACAAACAGAGCAGCAATTCTCCGAGCTCATTGACAGTGCCGCACAAGACATTCCGGTTCGTCTGATGCTCTATTCCCTGCCGAACATCTTCCGCAGCGAGTCGGCGCAACAGCATCTCAACAAGTCTTACTTCCCAATTAACGAGCTTTGGAACAGCCAGTGTGATGCTCTCATCATCACCGGCACGGAACCCCGGCAACCAAATCTGTCCGAAGAAGCATATTGGCCAGTACTGGGCGAAGTCTTTGAGTGGGCAAAGACCAACACACACTCGACCGTAGTCTCGTGCCTCGCGGCACATGGAGCCGTTCTGTACAACGATGGCATCGAGCGGCATCGGCTAAGCGATAAACAGTCTGGCGTTTTCGAGTTCAACAGAACCCCAGGGCACGCACTCACCCGCCAAGCTGCGGAGATCGTGCGAATTCCTCATTCTCGATGGAATGAGGTGCGCGAGGATGATCTCGTCTCGTGCGGTTACACTGTCCTGGCCAAGTCTGCGGATGCAGGCGTGGACATGTTTGTGAAGGAATGCAAACAGAGCCTCTTTGTACATTTCCAAGGTCATCCGGAGTACAGTGCGCGAACGATATTTAAGGAATACCGAAGAGACATAGGCAGGTTTCTGAGGAATGAAAGGGACACCTATCCTTCGATGCCGCAAGGTTACTTCGACAAGAACGGCCGCAGGCTTGCGGAAGATTTTCAAGAATTTGCTCTCTCGCTGCGAAACCAGGAGTGTCTGGCGTCGTTTCCCTATGATGTTCTCGCTAACACACTCCAGAACACCTGGCAGTCCTCGTCAACCCGCACCTACCGCAACTGGTTGCAATGCGTTCGTTCAAGAAAAGCTGCCGCTTCGTCATTGGTAGCTATGCCCGATCTCAACCAGCTTCAGCAAAAGCGCACTGCTGCATAATCCACGAGCATGGCTCCATTTCAGCAAGGGCCGGGAAGTACCGGAGGTATTCAATGCCAATAGGAAACAAGTGCTCTAAGACATGGACTTTTTTCGATGGTGACTGGCATGAAGGCAACGTGCCGATCATGGGACCTCGTACCCACGCCGCATGGCTCTGTTCGATGGTGTTCGACGGCGCGAGGGCATTTGAAGGCGTCACGCCTGATATTGAACTCCACTGCGCGCGTGTAAACGAGTCAGCAAAGAAGCTCTTCCTGAAGCCGACCGTTCCTCCCGAACAATGGGTCGAGCTTGCTCGCGACGGGATACGTCGATTTGACCAGCAGGCTGCCCTCTACATTCGGCCCATGTATTGGGCCGAAGACGAAGGCCCTTCGGTTCAGGGGCACGATCCAGACTCAACCCGCTGGTGCCTCTCGGTCTATGAAGCTCCCATGCGCCAGCCCAAGGGTACTTCCATCACGCTCTCTCCTTATCGCAGACCTACGCTGGAGTCGATGCCCGTTGATGCCAAGGCCGGTTGCCTCTATCCCAACAACTCGCGTGCGATCTTCGAAGCCAATTCTCGCGGCTTCGACAACGCAATCGTCCGTGACATGCTGGGGAATGTCGCGGAGCTAGCCACGTCAAACATCTTCATGGCAAAAGATGGAGTTGTGTTTACACCCACAGCAAACGGCACGTTTCTAGCAGGCATTACACGCCGACGCGTGATCGGACTCCTGCGCGAAGCTGGGGTCGAAGTAGTTGAGCGAACTCTCGTCTACCAGGACTTTGAAACCGCCGATGAGATCTTCGCGACCGGCAACTATTCCAAGGTCACGCCGATAACCCGCATAGGCGAGCGAGCGCTTGATTTCGGCACCATCTATGCAAAAGCGCGCAAACTCTACTGGGAGTTTGCTCACTCTGGAGCTCACCCTCTCGAATCCAGCAAGCAATCGAATGCAGCATGAGGAACCAGCTCTTGTCCGCGGTTGGAGCCCTCACTCCGATGTGGCAGCACCTGCTGCATCGGAATAGCATAGGAGCACACGAAGACTTCTTCGAGCTCGGCGGCAGTCCTGAAACCGCCATTCAACTCTTCGAGAAGATTGCACTGACCTTCAATCGGCAACTCTCTCCGTTGCTGATCTACCAGGCGCCCACCATCGCAGCTTTGGCTTCCCTGCTCGACCGGGGCACCCCACCTCGCTTGCCCCCGCTTATTCCTCTGAAGTCGGGCGCCTCCACCTTGCCAATCTTCGTCGCACACGGCATGGGCGGGAGTGTGATGGAATTCTTCGACCTCGTTAAACAGATCCAACTTCCCTTCCCAATCTACGGACTTCAAGCAAAGGGATCCGACGGGGCTGAAACGCCGCTCGACACTATCGAGGGAATGGCTGAGTTTCATCTCGAAGCGGTCAGGAACTTGCAGCCGCATGGACCATACATTTTCGTCGGCCATTCCCTCGGTGGTCTTGTTGCCTTTGAGATGGCCGCGCGCGTCTCGGCCGCTGGCGAGCAAGTCGCATTGTTGGCCATGCTTGACAGCTATCTGGACCCACGTCTTCTCTCTTTCGGGCAGCGCGCCCGCGTATTTGTACGCCGAGCGAAACACTCAGCAGCCAGGCGCATAAGCAAGGCGCTGCACTCGCGTCAAAATGAGCACGAACAGCGCTTCGTGAGTTTTGCATTGGCTCCATCGACTCAACGCGTGCGATCCGCTGCCCAGTTGGCTTTTACCCGATACCAGCCGAATTTCTACCCAGGCGAGATCAAGTTTGTAAGGGCCGCAGTCGCTACTGCATACCCGGACAACCCAACCGCTGTCTGGGGCCGTCTGGCTAGCCGCATCGAAATTGAGACCGCACCCGGCGACCACAACGGAATGCTCCAGACTGCAACTCTGGCTGGCATTCTTTCTCGTTACATCAAAGAGGCTACGTGTCATCGATAAACCCGCTATCGCAATGTGTCGACCCGCAGCGCCCAAGTAACACCGCCACAACGGCAATCACTGG
>Ga0224527_1000916_pt1 | contig 16751 bp, 14 predicted proteins | sample CBST0metaG_FD_179882 | JGI IMG/M metagenome (GOLD analysis project Ga0224527, IMG submission 179882) | Peat soil microbial communities from Stordalen Mire, Sweden - C.B.S.T0 | ecosystem: Environmental > Terrestrial > Soil > Wetlands > Peat | place: Sweden: Norrbotten County, Stordalen Mire... | reverse complement strand
GAAGACAATGGACAAGGATCGAATAGAAGGCAAGATTGAGGATGTAAAAGGGCGAGTGAAGCGCCAAGTTGGAGAATGGACTGGGGACGAACAAACCCAAGCCGAGGGCGCCGCTGAGCAGGTGAAGGGCAAGATCCGGAACGCCTGGGGTAAGGCGAAAGACGCCGGGCGCGACGTGCTTGATAGGAACAAGACAGCTGATCAAGACGTTGCAAGCGAAGAGCGCAAGAAGGATCCCGCCGCATAAGCCGACCTTAAAGCAGCCAAGACGGGCTCTGGGTCGTGCGTTTACGTGATCCAGAGCCAATCCCCGCACTACCCCCCAAAGACTAACGAACGAAATGGAGTTCGTAGGTTCCAGGCGTATCCGTGCGTCTGGAAATGAGAATTGGTGGACAGAGCGCGAACCGATATAATTCGCGCATTGTGCGCAAGACATTACTGGCTGCTCTGTTCGCGCTGAGTCTCGCTCTTAGCTGCCCTGCGCAGCTCCCGTCGCCGGACGCGGTACAGGAATTTGCCTCCCGCATTGAGGCCCTTACCGGTCCAGGAAGCGCAACCCTGACGGCGACCAATTCTTCCTCGGCAAGTGTGGAGCAGTTTGCCGCATTTCGCAAGGCGCTTCAGCGCGATCTGCAAGACGCAGGTGTGCGACTTCGGCAATCGGCTCAGGTCAACAGCGACATTCGCGTCACTCTCAGCGAAAACGCCCGTGGGTTGGTTTACCTGGCCGAGGTGCAGCAGGGGTCTGAGAAGCGCGAAGTAATCGCGGAAGCGCCGTTCGCTGCGGCGGTAGTGGCCTCCAATTCAGCGATGACCTTGCGTCGCACGCAACTGGTATCGAGCGCTGAACCGGTACTGGACGTGGCTCAGATCCACCTAGCGAATGACACAAAGCTGGTGCTGCTGACCGCACGGGCGGTGGTTCTGTATCGTCAACAGGCCGGAAAGTGGACGGAGGAGACTGCCTCGCCGATTCCGCATGGCCGGAGTTTCCCGCTCGAACTGCGAGGCCACCTGGTTCCGAGCGGCGAGGGCGAGCTCGACGCTTACCTGCCGGGCGTGATCTGCCAGGTCGGCTTTGTATCCGGATTTCACGCAGAGTGTCGCGACGCCGATGACGCATGGCCGCTGGGCGCGCAGGCAGCTTTTTTCAATAGCTCCGGCAATTACTTCAACGGTCTCTTACGACCGGGCTTCGGTGGTCCATTGCCTCCTTTCTTCTCGGCGGCTGCGCTTCCCTATCCGGGCCACACGCTGTGGATCTTCAATGGCGTGGACGGGCGCGTTCGGACGCATGACGGAGTTCGCCCGGCAACGCTGAACGTGCGCGACTGGGGAAGCGATATGGTCGCTGTGCGCTCCGGTTGCGGCAGTGGTACGCAGTTGCTGGTGACGGCGCTAACCGACGAGAGCGCGAATGATTCGCTACGCGGATTTGAGTTTGTGGAGCGGCAACCGGTGCTGGCTGCTCCCGCGTTGGAGTTTGCCGGACCAATCATGGCGCTATGGACGGCAAGTGACGGACTGAGCGCAATGGCCGTTGCGCGCAACACTCGAACTGGGAACTACGAGGTATTCAATGTCACGATGGGCTGCAATCAGTAGATCGGGGGCGGCTGTGCTGGCGGGGCTGTTGCTGTTGCAGGCTCCGGCGCTGGGGCGGGTGCGCCCGCACTATGGCGGCGAGGTGCGCATTGAAAGCTCTGGCGCGGAGGCACCGGATTTCGTCAAACTGCTGGTGACCGAAACATTGACTTATATCGATGCGCGGGGGAATGTCGTCCCGGGGCTGGCAACGAGTTGGCAATCGCAGAACGGCGACCGACGCTGGCAGTTTCGGATTCGCGAAGGTGTGCAGTTGCACGGGATCGAGACGGACACTCCGGTGACAGCCGCACTGGCAGCAGAAGCTATTCGCGGAGGGCTCTCAAGGACGGGCACGGCGGCGCGGGTTCATAGCGCGGGCACGGAAGTGACCGTGGAGTTCGACGCACCAATGCCGCAGTTTGCCGCGCAACTTGCGGATGTGAAGTTCAGCGTAGCTGGCTCCGATTCGCATGGAATTGTCACGGGCAGCGGACCGTACGCCATACAGTCAATTGCAGGGCCACGCATGACGCTGGCGGCGAATCCCGATTACTGGGGCGGGCGACATTATCCGGAAACCATTACGGTGCTATGGGGACGCAGTACGCGAGAACAGTCTTTGGACCTGGCGGCAAAGCGTGCGGATCTGATCGAGGTCCCGCCGCAGGAGTTACACCGGGCGCAACAGGAGCGGTCGCGTCTCTCAAAGATCTTCTCTGCAGAGGTGGTCGTGCTCACCGCTCAACGGGGTACAGATGCGAAGCTGCGGCAAGCTCTGAGCGAGACAATTGATCGGGCGGCGCTGCTGAATTTCATCTTCCAGAAGCAAGGCAGTATTACAGGAGCGCTGCTGCCAGACTGGATCACAGGATATGGAGCGTTGCTTCCGGCTGTGCATGATCTGTCACACGCGCGGCAACTTCGCGCAGAGGTAGGAGGTCGCGCAACTTTCACTTTGGGCTATGACACGAAGGATGCCGAGATGCAGTTGCTCGCCGAGCGGATTGCTCTGAACGCTCGCGAGGTGGGATTTACGCTGCAATGCTTGGCTCGCACAACGGATGTGGACTGGCTGCTGCTGAGGGTTCCGGTGCAGACGGCGAATCCATCGGCAGCATTGACCGAGACAGCGCAGTCGCTGCATCGCTCGGTGGAGTTGAACGATGCCACGCTGGAGAGCGTCTTCCGTGCTGAGCGGGCGTTGGTTGCCGACTACACGTTGATTCCACTGCTGCATTTACACCACGCTTGGGCCGCCAGCGACAGGCTGCACGATTGGTCAAGCGCGTCGCCACTCGACCCATTGCCAGCGGCAACGTGGGTGGATAACAAGGTGGAGAGCAAGCCATGAGCTTCCGGCAGCGGTTGCTCTTATCGATGGCAGTGATGGTGACGGCGGCGGTAGCGGCGGTGGCGTGGTTCACCGCAGTGCGAGCGCGTGTGGCCTTTGAGCAGGTCGATCATCAACGCACGGCAGCCATCGTAGGACAGTTTCGTGAGGAGTTCACAGCGCGGCAGGCAGCGGTAGCGGAGGCCTTGGAACGGCTTGCTAGAACCGAGTCGGTAGAGCGCATCGCCTTTGAAGCGGCGCACGGCGGCGATACCTCTCTCTATGTGCGCGAGGCTCGCAGCCTGGCGGGCGAGCAACAGTTGGATTACCTAGACCTGGTTTCCGCCGACGGCACGATTCTCTCCTCCGCGGAGTGGCCGGCACATTTCTCATACAAGCTGACGCAGGCCGTGACAATGCACGGGGCTCCTGCGCTGGATCGCGTAGAGATTGCGGATGGGGTCGAGCTTGGACTGGTAGCCTCACGTGCGGTGACAGTTCCAGACGGAGTGCTTTATCTGTACGGAGGCAAGCGGCTGAATGCGGCGTTTCTGAAAGAACTCTCGCTACCGGCGGGCGCGCGCGTATGGATGGTGCAGGTAGGATCGGTAGGTTTGACGCAGGCTTCGATTGTTGGCGAAGCAGCGCCCGCGATTGATTTGCTGCGTCCGCTGCTGGCGGATGCGGTGACAGGCAAAGAATCAAGTGCGGCGATTGCTACCTCAAGCAATCCGCTGGACCGCATGACGGTGCAGGCGATTCCGCTGCGCGATGAGCAGGGCGCGGTGTCGGCCGTGCTGCTGGTGGAAACCTCGCGACGTCCACTGCTGGAGTTGGAGCGGCAAATCAAGGCGGTGGCACTGGCTACGGCGGGAGTGGGATTGCTGCTTTCGATTCTGCTGGCGCTGTGGATCTCGGCACGCTTCAGCCGTCCCGTGGAGCAGTTGGCTGCGGCCTCGCGAGAGATTGCAGCGGGAAACTGGAACGCGCGGGTGAATGTGCAATCGCGCGATGAATTTGGCGAGCTGGGAGAGACGTTCAACTCCATGACTTCGCAGTTGACGGCACAGCGCGACAAACTGGTGCAGGCCGAGCGCGTGGCCGCATGGCGCGAATTGGCGCGCAGACTGGCGCACGAATTGAAGAATCCTCTTTTCCCTTTGCAGATCACGGTGGAGAACCTGATGCGTGCGCGCGCCTTGCCAGAGCGGGAGTTCGACGAAGTGTTCGAAGAAAGCACCTCGACGCTGCTGGAGGAGTTAGCACACCTGAAGGCAATCATCGGGCGCTTCAGCGACTTCTCACGAATGCCTAAACCACAAGTTCTGAAGATGAACGTGAATGCCCTTCTAAACCGTGTAATGACTTTGCACGCAGCACAACTAGCGCAAGCGGCAAAGCCCGTTCGTCTGGAGACTCGACTCGATGAACGGGCCGGAGAGATGGAAGCAGACGAGGAGTTGCTTTATCGCGTGGTCAGCAACCTGGTGCTGAACGCAGTGGACGCCATGCCCGAGGGAGGAACGATCACGATGGCAACGCATGCAGAAGGTGACGAAGTGGTGATCGAGGTGCGAGATTCGGGCGTGGGCATGACTCCGGAAGAGAGCGCGCGGCTTTTCACTCCTTATTACACGACGAAGCAGCACGGCACTGGCCTTGGCTTGGCGATTGCGCAATCGGTGGTAAGCGACCATCACGGCACAATCACAGTGGAGAGCGCAGCCGGGCAAGGCAGTGCCTTCGTCATTCGACTGCCGCGCTGGCAGCCACAGAGCGCTGTTCAGGCGGAGGCCACAAGATGAGCGCGGCGCGCAGAGCGGAAATCCTGATTGTGGACGATGAGGCGAACACGCTGGGATCATTGGCGCGCGCCTTTCGCATGGCAGGGCATGAGGCGACAGTTTGCGACAACGCCGCGAAGGCTCTGGAACTGGCGAAGTCGCGCAGCTTCGATCTGATATTGAGCGACGTGGTGATGCCCGTGCGCGATGGACTGAGCCTGCTGGAAGACCTGCGCAGCGCCGAGATACATTCTCCAGTTGTGATGATGAGCGGGCAGGCGCACATCGAGATGGCAGTGCGTGCGACAAAACTTGGCGCGCTGGACTTTCTGGAAAAACCGATCTCAACTGACAAGCTGCTTCTCACGGTGGACAACGCGCTCAAACTCAAACGTCTGGAGGACGAGAACCTGGATCTCCGCCGCCGAGTGGGGAAGCACGAGCTTGTCTACCAGGGCGAGGCGATGCGGCGACTGATGGCGCAGGTAGAGCGCGTGGCAGGCAGCGAAGCGCGCGTTTGCATCCACGGTGAAACCGGGACGGGCAAAGAACTGGTTGCGCGCACGCTTCATGAGCAGAGTCCGCGCAAGGATGGACCGTTCATCACACTGAATTGCGCTGCGGTTCCTGCTGAACTGATCGAGAGCGAACTCTTCGGACACGAAAAGGGGTCGTTCACCGGGGCGATGACGCGGCACATCGGAAAGTTCGAGCAGGCACACCGCGGAACGCTCTTCCTCGACGAGATTGGCGACATGCCACTCAGTATGCAGGCGAAGCTGCTGCGCATTCTTGAGGAAGGCGAACTGGAGCGGGTAGGCGGAGACAAGAGCATTACGGTGGACGCACGCGTGATTGTGGCCACTCACCGCAATCTGGCGGAACTGGTGCGCGAGGAACGTTTCCGGCAGGACCTTTACCATCGCGTCTACGTTTTTCCCGTCGAACTTCCACCACTGCGCGATCGCCGCGAGGACATTCCTACGCTGGTGGAGCATTTTGCCGCGCAGGTAGCGGCGCAGAATAACTGGAAGCCCACGAAGTTCGAGGCCTCCGCAATGAATGCTCTGTGCGCCTATCGTTGGCCGGGAAATGTGCGCGAGTTGCGCAACATTGTGGAGCGACTCCTGCTGCTGGCGGATGGATCGGTGGACGCCGCCACGGTTGCTCTGGCGCTTCCCCTGCCTACGTCAGAGATGGGCGGCGCGAACGAGATTGGAGGCGCGCTTGCTGACAGGGTCGAGGCATTCGAACGCGTCACTATTCAACAGGAGCTGAAGCGCAACGGGAATCACATGACGAATACGGCCAGGGCACTTGGACTGGAGCGCAGCCACCTCTACAAGAAGTGCCAGCAACTCGGCATTGCGATCAGCCGCGAGTAAATGCTGGTTCTTCGAGGACCGGAACTGCTCAAGCCCGGGTTGCAGCCTCGGCCTTGCGCATCTTTTCCGCACGGCGAATCCCGCGGCGGCGTCCAGCATCTTCATAGCGGCGAATTTCCTCGGGCGACTCCGGAACGACCGGCGAGACGGGGAGCTTCCGACCATTGCGATCCACGGCGACATAGGTTAGGTAGGCGGAGCTGACGTGTCGGCATTCGCCGGTGAAGTAGCTTTCCACCCAGACCTTGATACCCACCTCCATAGAGGTGTTGTAGACGCGATTCACCGAGGACTTGAAGATCACGAGATCTCCGACTCGAACGGGAACAAGAAAGTCCAAGTGATCGGTGGAGGCAGTCATTACGTAGCTGCGCGAATGGCGATGAGCAGCCAGCGCACCGGCGATATCGATCCAGTGCATGAGGCGACCTCCGAGCAACGCATTGAGCGGGTTAGCGTCGTTGGGCAATACAAGCTCCACCATCTCTGAAATCGAGTCAGACACGGGGCGCGGATTCAGGTTTTCGTTCGGTTCCATGTTCCTCGCGGTAGATGCCGGCTTCTAATGACGTCCGGCGTGACATTCTATCTATTAGACTCAGCAGAGACCCGCGCGGTGCAACTACATTTACTTCGCTGCCGACATGCTGCGGGCGTGGCTGGCAATCCAGACACGAACTGCCGCATCAGCCAGGGCGCGAAGCCGGGGATCAGGTGGTTCAACCCACGTACCAGTGGATAGATTGAAATGCCATTCTCCAGCCTTGGCAGGCAGGTGAGCACGCTCGCCGCAAAACTGAACGCGAAGTGTCTGACTCTCGCTCTGCCCACCCCCGCTTACATGGAAACGCACTGAATCTAGTTCACGATAGACGGGCAGATGAGTACACTGCGCGTAGCCAAGATTGCATTGCAGGCGAAGAGTTTCATCGTCGCACTCGGACCCTGAGCCCCGCGCGCCGCAACGCCCGGCGAAACCGTCTCCCAAGGGCAGACGGTGACGGTGGGGCCAGAGCTCGCTAGGGTGTGGTGCGGTCGGGATAAAGTAGGGACAGGCCACAGAAGCTCTCCTTGCAGGAGCTATTCTAACTTGCAGAGACGGTGAGCAATGGCCTGAAATTTTGCAGGAGCTATGGTATGTTCTGCATATGTCGGCTGAACGATTGCAACAACTGAAATCGATCCTAGAGCAGGATCCCTGCAACACATTCGCCCGCTATGCGCTGGGTATGGAGTATTCCTCCGCCGGGCAGACCGACCCGGCACTGGGCGAATTTCGCACTCTGCTGGAAGTGGACGCGAACTATGCCAACGCTTTCTTTATGGGAGCCCAGGCGCTGCAGCTCGCAGGACGGACAGAGGAATCCATGCAGTGGCTTCGAGATGGTATTGCGTGCGCGCAGCGGGTCGGTAATCGCCATGCTCAGAGCGAAATGCAGACGATGCTGGAAGAACTCGAGACTTAGCGGGGTCCAGAACCATCCATCCTGCGCAGCATCTTCATCATTCCCCAGTTGAAGACTCCAGGCAGTAAATGATAAAAGCCTACCAGCAGAATGTTGCTCCACGGCACGATGACCTGGCGGCGGTTGTGGCGAAAGGCCTTCCAGACAGCGTCAGCCACACGATCTGCCGTGATGCCGCGCTTGGCGTCGCCAGCCACTCGCAGGCTTTCCTTCCCCTTGACCGCACGCGCGTTGAACTCCGTCCTTACGTAGCCTGGGCAAACAGTGTTGACGTGGACACCATAAGGCGCAAGCTCCAACCGGGCTGCGCGCGAGATGCAGTTGAGCGCGTGCTTGGTAGCACCATAGGCCGACATGTAAGGAACACTTACGATTCCTGCGACGCTTGAAACATTGATGATTGCGCCGGAGCGTTGCTGCTTCAGCAGAGGTGAGACAACCTGTATACACTCAATCACGCCAAACAGATTCGTGTCGAACATTCGGCGGCAGGCTTCCATGTCCATGCGCTCAACGGAGTCAATGAGACCGAAGCCCGCGTTGTTTACCCAGACGTCTACGCGCCCGAAACGCTGAATGGCCGCATTGAGCAACGCCTCGATCTGCGCACGCACGGTTACATCACAGGCAACGGCAAGCGTCCGTTCTGGCGCCTGAGTTCGCTGGCGGGCGGCCTCAACACGATCAAAATCACGCGAGGCGAGCACAACCGAAGCGCCTTCGCGGAGAAAACGCTGCACGATGGCCTCGCCAATGCCCATCGACGCACCGGTGACGACGACGACTTTTCCTGAAATGCTCACATCGCACTTTTATTGGCACGCGGCTCAAATGTCAAGCTGGCGTAAGATGCGGGGAAAATAAGCTCGCAACGTCTGACGTGTGAATTGCGTCCAATGGGCATCTCCGGGAGGCGATCATGTCCATTCCACAAACGTTGGGCGAGCTTCGTACCAGCCAGTTCACCGAGCAACGTATGTTGCGGCGCGGCGTAAAAGACGAGCTTCGTGAGAACCTGCTGGAACGACTGAAATCACCCGGTCCAGTGTTTGCAGGAATCGTGGGCTATGACGACACGGTGATTCCGCAACTGGTCAATGCCGTGCTCTCACGACATAACTTTATTTTGCTTGGCCTGCGCGGCCAAGCGAAGAGTCGCATTCTGCGAGCTCTCACGGGCTTGCTCGATGAACAGGCCCCTTACATTGCAGGCTGCGAGATTCGTGACAATCCCTACGCCCCGCTCTGTCGGCGCTGCAAGGAATTGCTGGCGCGCGAGGGCGAACGTACTCCGATTGCATGGATGCGTCGCGACGAGCGCTACGTAGAGAAGCTGGCGACGCCGGATGTAACCATCGCTGACCTGATTGGCGACATCGACCCCATCAAGGCGGCTCGCGGAGGCCATGAACTGGCTAACGAACTGGTAATCCACTACGGGTTGCTGCCGCGCGCCAATCGTGGAATCTTCGCCGTCAACGAACTGCCCGATCTCGCCGGAAAGATTCAGGTTGGCCTGTTCAACATCATGCAAGAAGGCGATGTGCAGATTAAAGGCTTTCCGGTTCGGCTCCCCTTGGACGTTGCGCTGGTCTTCAGCGCCAATCCGGAGGACTACACGGCGCGCGGCAAGATTGTGACTCCGCTCAAGGATCGAATCGGAAGCGAAATTCGCACGCACTATCCAGCAACGGTGGAAGAGGCTATGGCCATCACTGCCCAGGAGGCGTGGTGCGAGCGCGTAGGGCCGGACTTGATTGTACCCGCATACATTCGCGAAACTGCCGAGCAGATTGCCTTCATCGCGCGTGACGACAAGCGGGTGGACCGTCGCAGCGGAGTAAGTCAGCGCCTGTCAATCAGCGTTCTAGAAAATGTGATCTCCAATGCAGAGCGGCGCGCTGTGCTGGAAGGATCAGACCTCGCCGTACCGCGCATTTCGGACGTCTATGCTGCAATGCCTTCCATTACGGGGAAATTGGAATTGGAGTATGAGGGCGAGATGAAAGGCGCTGACACCGTGGCGCGAGAAGTGATTCTGGCCGCTGTCGCAAAGACCTTTAACCGTTACTTTGGACCGAGTGACCTGAAGCAGGTGGTGCAGTGGTTCGAGTTGGGCGGACAAGTGACACTGACCGACAACACGAAAACTCACGAGGGGCTGAAGAGCCTGGAGAAGATACAGGGTCTACTGGAAAAGACAGAGAAGGTTGGCGTTGGCGAAGGCGAGGCACCGGAGTCGATTGTCTCCGCCGCGGAGTTCATCCTGGAAGGACTACATGCGCACAAGCGCATCGGCAGGAGTGAGGACCGCGTCTTTACCTCTGGCGAAAAACCGAAGCGTAGCGAGCGGGATGAAACTCGTGAGGCGTTTGAAGCCGATTGGGAGCAGCGCAAGAAGAATCGCCGCCCATTCAACTAATTGCAAGCGGATCTTGAGGGCAAACGGAGTAACGCCATGAAGCGCGTCAAGTACAGCAAGTACATTCCGAACCTCGCCGAAGAAGTGAGCCTTGACGACCTGATGGACGCGCTGTCCGACTTTCTGTTGGAGAGTGGCTTTGAAGATGACATGGGCCGCTTCTATCGTCCCGGCGATGGCAACAACCAATTGGACGCGCTGCGCGAGGCCATTCGCGAAGCACTGCTGAACTCCGATCTCTTTGATGAAGAGATGCGCGAACAATTGCAGCAACTGCAAAGCGAAGGCGGAATGGACGAGTTAATTGACGAGGTATTGGATCGCATGGAGCAGGAAGGTTATGTGACCATCGCTCCGCCGCACGACCCGACGCGAATATCGAGCACGGCGGGAAACGTGGGCCAGGATCAATCTCGACCTCAGCCCGCGAAGTTTGAGGTCACGGACAAAGGTCTGGATTTTCTTGGATATCGCACGCTGCGCGATTTGCTCGGCTCTCTCGGACGTTCCAGCTTTGGCCGTCATGACACGCGTGACACTGCAACGGGCGTGGAGACGAGCGGCTCAAGCAAGCTCTACGAATTCGGCGACACGATGAACCTTGACATCAATGCAACGCTCTCATCTGCAATCCAGCGCGAAGGACTCACGTTGCCACTCACCATCGAATACAGCGACCTGCACGTGCACCAGTGCGAGTACCAGTCATCCTGCGCTACGGTGCTCATGCTCGACTGCTCGCATTCGATGATTCTGTATGGCGAAGACCGCTTCACTCCCGCAAAAAAGGTTGCGATGGCGCTGTCGCAACTGATCCGTACACAATATCCGGGTGACACTCTCTCGCTTGTGCTCTTTCATGATTCCGCAGAAGAGTTACCGCTTTCACAGTTGGCGCGAGTTCGCGTGGGGCCTTACTATACGAACACGCGCGAAGGCCTCCGCCTCGCGCAGCGTATATTGCAGCGCCAGCGCAAAGACATGAAGCAGATCATCATGATCACGGACGGCAAGCCTTCGGCCGTCACTTTGCCTGATGGAAGGATCTACAAGAACGCATTTGGGTTGGATCCAATGGTAGTAAGTCAGACGCTGGAAGAAGTGGCAAAGTGCAAGCGGGCGGGAGTGATGATCAATACCTTCATGCTTGCATCCGACCGCGGATTGGTGCAGTTTGTGCAGAAGATTACAGAGATGTGCCGCGGCAAGGCCTACTTCACAACTCCTTACACGTTGGGCCAGTATTTGCTCATGGACTACATGAGTCGCAAAACAAAAACCGTGCACTGATCAGTGCACGGCTCGCAGAGCAGCGGTGCTGTTACTTTTGCTCCTCGGCTTTCACGGCCGTTTCCGTGGCTTGAAAACCAATCTTCGAGTGAGCGCCATCACAGAATGGCTTGGTAACACTAGCTCCGCAACGGCAGAGGGCAAAGACAGGCTTGCCCGTTAGATCGTAAGGAGCTCCCGTAGAGTCCACTAGTTCGATAAGTCCCTCGGGATCTTCTACGCGGAACGGACCGTTCGGGCGGACGGTGATCTTGATTTTCGCCATAGTTCCTCCAGAGACGATTCTCGCACACTCTCAGTGGCGGAATGCCACGTTCACAAGAAGCTTGTCTCCTGAAATATCGACAACGTTGCAGAAAGTGCGGTGATCGCGACGTGTGAAGTCGAGACCAACGCGAGAGTTGCCAATCTTAAGATTGCGGATGTGCAGATGGCCGAGCCAATCTGGGAGTTGAGGGTTGATGATGTTTAGCTCTTTCCTGTGCGCTGAAGGCCTGATGCCGAGGACCGAGCTAAGGATGAGAAAAACGGAACCCGAAGCCCACGCCTGTGGAGAGCAGGAGACAGGGTAATGCACAGGCTCGTCAAATGGACGACGCTGCACACCGCAGAAAAGTTCGGGAAGCCGGTAGTCTCGAAATTCCATTGCGGCGTCGAAGAGCGCACCGAGAGCGCGCAGCGCGGGCTCACGAAATTCATTGAGTGCCATTCCGTGCGCGATGAGCGAATTGTCATGCGGCCACACGGAACCGCGATGATAGCTGAGCGGATTAAAGACCTCCTCCTTTTGGGACATGGTGCGCCATCCCCAACCGCTGAACATATCCTCCTGCATCATGCGCTGGGTTACTACACGGGCGCGTTCGCGATTGATGATGCGGCTCCAGAGCAGATGACCTGGATTCGAGGCGATCACCTCCAGCGGCTTCTTATCAGCATCCAGAGCCATGGCATAGAAGCCTCGCTCAGCGCTCCAGAAGGTCTTATCAAAGCGCCGTGCAAGTTCGTTGGCTTCGCGGCGGCACTTCTCCGCACGCTCACTGTCGCCAAACATTCTAAGCAGCGATGCCATGCGATACTTGGCGTCATACACATAGCCCTGCACTTCGCAGAGTGCTATGGGCGGGACAGCTACCTTGCCATCGCGGTGGATGTTCGCGTCCCAGGAATCCTTCCAGCCCTGATTGATAAGCCCACCGGGCGAGCGTCGAACATACTCAACAAATCCATCTCCATCGACATCACCAAAGTTATCGATCCAATCGAGCGCACGATAGACATGCGGCAGCATCTCACGCGCCAGCGCCTCATCGGAAGTCCAGTTGAAGGTCTCACTCAAGAGGATCAGCCATAACGGAGTTGCGTCCACCGAGCCGTAGTAGGGGCCGAAGGGAACTTCACCACAGCGAGTCATTTCGCCTTCGCGCGACTCGTGAAGGATTTTCCCCGGCTGCGCGTCACGCCAGTCATCCACCTCACTGGCCTGGTAGCGGGCGAGCACCCGTAACGTGTCCTTTGCGAGTTCTGGATTCAGCGAGAGCGTCTGGTAAGCAGCAATGATCGAATCTCGCCCGAAGATCGTGGCAAACCATGGAATCCCTGCAGCAATCACATGCTCCTCACCGAAGGGAATGCGTAGCGCGTGGAAGTCTCCCATGGCATTGCGGAGCAGATTGTCAAAGACGGAGTTGGAACTCGTAATTGAGGTAGAGGTCGAATCGAACTCGCGGAAAGCGGCGCGGCGGGAGTGCAGCTGCGCGTCAAACTCGTATACTTGCGCGCGACTCTCCTTGTTCTCCACTTGGGGAGTGACGGTAATCTCCAACTCGGTCTTGCGAAGAGGTTCGAGGCGCAGATCCCATCGCGCGGTATTTCCCGTAATCCCTGCCGGGGCAGGGCTCATGCGGATCACCGTCTGACGGAGTACATCATCTCGTCCGCGATAGCTGAAGATAAGCCCGTCATCTTCAATGAGCGGCTCAAAATACTGACCGTGGGTGGCTCGCGCCAAGCCACGCACTTGGAAGACATCAACAAAATCGGCGTTGAAGATGACCTCTACGGTGAACTCGACCGGGCAGCGGTTGAAATTTTCAAATGTGTAACGATCAAAGAGGATGTCCGAGGACAACAGCTGCTCGCGCCGGATGTGAATGGTGTTCTCCGGAAGATCGAATGAGTCGCGGAGGGTGATGTTTCCTGTGGTCAGTTCAATTTGCGAGACAAAGGTTTTTTCAGTGCTGCTGGAGAGAACCACCGAACGCTGGCCGTCGAGTTTGAACTCAAGGTGGGATAGAAAGCGGGTGTCCTCGTGGAAGAAGCCCACGTCCGGCGCACCGGGAGGGACGATATCCCCAGCTACACTGGTGGCAAGAAACGTCTTGCCATCGATTAGGGTGAGATTATTTACCTTGCGCGGTTCCTGCGCTTGATGCGCAAGACGAGGCTCCATGTGCGGAGACTCCATGGGCACAAGGTGCTCGATATGGAGGATTCCGGAAGCACTCATGCCGCAGCTTGACTCCCTATGTCAGTGTCCTCGAACAGAGTAACTTCGTCATACATTTCACGATACAGAGATAGATAGTCCTGAACCATGCGCTCCACTGAAAAATACTGCTGGGCGTAGGCACGTATAGCAACCGGTTTGATGGAGGATAATTCGCTCAGACGGGCTACGGCGTCGGCTACATCAGAGCAAATCAAGCCGCTCACACCGTCGCGAACAACCTCTTTCACGGAACCGCCCGGGAAGGCAACCACTGGCGTTCCTGCCGCCATCGCCTCGACCATCACCAGACCGAATGGTTCGTCCCACTCGATAGGAAAGAGTAGCCCCATGGAATTTCCGAGAAGCTCATTCTTGATCGCAAGATCTGCTTCGCCAACGTATTCAATGAACTTGCCATCAATATGGGGCTTGATCTTTGAATCAAAGTAATCCTTAAACAGAGGTTGAACCTCGCCGGCGATCTTCAGAGGAATTCCGGTGCGCTTCGCAATCTCAATCGCATTGTGGACCCCTTTTACAGGAGCGATGCGGCCAAGGAAACTGAGGTACTGCTGCTTCTTCGGTTGGAAGTCGTACTGCGATAGATCAATTCCGTGGTGAATCGTGCGAATGCGCTTGAGTGGCTCCTTCAGCTTTTGAAAGTCGCTGATCGAGACGAACTCCACATTCTCAAAGCAACTATAAAACTGCGTGAGGGACGGCAGATGGGGATGGTGCAAGGTGTATACCCAACGAGGGCCGCGCATGCGCGCAAAGGCAAGCCCCGGAGCATTATTCAGGTGAATGATGTCAGCGCTGGCCAGACAATCATTGATCGCCCACGATGCGTGATTAAGATCCTTCAGACTGGAGTACATCTCCCCATCGATTGGCCAATCGTCTTCAGCGTATAGCCATCGCACCTCGGCACTCACCTTGCTTACACCATTTGCATACACCACCACGTCAGCACCCAACGCGACAAGCCCCTCGGCGAGTTGTGCAATAAAGAGCTCCGTCCCGCCGTACTTCTTAGGCGGCACACTTATAAACGGCGATGCTATCAGGGCTATGCGCATTCGAACTCCAACGAGCAGGATGGTTTGGAAGGAGGCGGTAACAACCGCGTATCACTGGTGGTGTGATGCGTGTGGGAGACTCGCAGGTTATCGCGTCAGCTTTGGATTGGTGAGTGCCCGATCAGCGGAGCGCTTCCATATTGGCAAGCGAGGGCCGTTCACCGCGCGATGCAAGCTCGACTTCTGCTTCGAATTCAGCCGCCCGTCGCTGGCTGGTGTGTGCGGCCATCACACGCGCTTGAGCGGCAAGACCGATGGCCCGCAGTTCACGTTCATCCAAATCACGCAGATAGTGCGTGATTTCCTCTGCGCCGGACGGAAGAAGAATCTCGCGTCCAGGCTCAAAGAACGTTTCAAGGCCGGGCCAGTTATCGCTCGCAATCGCCGCACCGCAGGCCGCTGCCTCAAACAGACGAACCGAGGGAGAGTAGCCCGCCATCACCATGTCGCGGCGCGTAATGTTGAGAGTCAACCGGGAAGAAGAATAGAGATGGGCGTGCCACCGAGGATTGAGATGTATGATGCGTTGCAAATTTGGCGGCCAAGCAGTGCTGCCTGGATATTGCGGACCAGCAACAATGAACTGCTCGTTCGGCATCAGGCTGGCAGTTCCACACAAGTACTGTTCCAGCTTCGGCTGACGGTCCGGAGCGTAAGTTCCCATGTAGCTCATCGCACACTGAAAGCGCGCAGAAGGTGGATAGGCGCGATAGTGCTCAGGGTCGAAACTGCAGTAGAGCGGTGCGGTGCGCCGAACTCCGAAGTGCTCTTGGAGCTCTTTGAGAATTGGCCCGCCTGTAAAACTGAAGTACACATCGAGAGCCTGAAGCTGTTCCGCGCGAATGTAATCAGTAGCGCCGCTTTCGCGCAGGCTGGCGACAGTAATTGGCGTGTCAATGTCGTAGAACGTTCTCACCGCAGTCTTCGATTCGAACATCGCATCCATTGCAGCAATGCCATCCGGAAAGTACGACCCGACCATTGCAACATCCGCTGAGGCAAGTTCGCGGCGCACCGAGGGAAGAACGTCACTCCAGTTTGTGTAGAGCTTCAGGTCGCAGAATTCCGGGTTAGGCAAGTCACGATTGGAGGCATACCACTCCACATCTTTCTCGAAGAAAACGATCTTATGCCCACGCGCATGCAGCGCACGGGCCAGCGCGCGAAAGGTAGTCGCGTGACCGTTTCCCCATGAGGAAGTAATGGATAATCCAAAGATGACGACCTTCAATTCAGCTCCTTGCCTTTCGCGTTCAAACGCGGCCCTCAGTGGTTTGCAACAGAGTCGAATCCACAGCCTTGGGATGGCGCTCCGAACGCGAGAGACTGAGAATTTTCTCAACTTCAGCCGCGCGTTGCGCGTATGTGTGTTCGCCCAGAGCCCGCACCAGCATCGCTTCGCCAATGGCGCGCGCATCAGCCGTGGACTTCTCACGCAGATAGCCGACTATCTCCTCCGCGTTTTCTGCTACCAGGATTTCGCACCCTGGTTCGAAGAAAGTTTCAATGCCATGCCACTTATCAGTAATGAGGCACGCACCCGCGCCAGCTGCTTCAAATACCCGCGTAGGTGGAGAGAAGCCCACGTCTGCCATCGAGTCGCGGTTGATATTCAGCACCATCCGTGCTGAGGCGTTCACGCGATTATGCGACCCGGTGCCGACGTGACCCATCCAGCGCACGTTAGCAGGTAATGGCTTTCCGCCCCATCCTTCTCCGCCCAGCAGGAAGCTCATTTCCGGAGCCAGTTCAGCAGCGCGAAGAAAGAACTGTTCTACGCGGCGCTCACGATCGGGCAGGCGATTGCCGACAAACACAAGGTCGCACGCCAATGCAGCGTCGGGCGACTCAGGATGATGCGTGTCCGGATCGAGAGCGTTATAGATAGGATGGCAGTTGCGCGCTCCCAATTGC
>Ga0224527_1000913_pt1 | contig 16781 bp, 14 predicted proteins | sample CBST0metaG_FD_179882 | JGI IMG/M metagenome (GOLD analysis project Ga0224527, IMG submission 179882) | Peat soil microbial communities from Stordalen Mire, Sweden - C.B.S.T0 | ecosystem: Environmental > Terrestrial > Soil > Wetlands > Peat | place: Sweden: Norrbotten County, Stordalen Mire... | reverse complement strand
TGGTTACCGTGCATCCTCGTCACTCCGAGACTGGTAGCTCGGGAGGGCCCGGTGGTACGCCGGTTACCTCGACGACCTCCACTGGTTTTGCCTCGGCCTCCACAACGGGCGGAGCGAGAGGCGCTGCTATGAGCACTTCCATCGGAAGCAGCGCGACCCATCGCGCGCTGGCTGCTTTCATCCAGAGACGAGTTGAGATCAGGATGATTGTCACCAACTCCAGGATGAGGAAGCTTGCGCCGGTGGCCTGATGGGGCAGATAGAACCAGAGCGCCAAGCCCACGCAGAACGCAGCAGCGGAGAATAACGCAATGCCGAGATAGCTGGCGTAGAGCTTACCGGAGTGGAAGGCAACTTTCACGCTGCGCCACACGGTGCGCAGCACTTTGCGCTCATTGTCCTTTACGATGCGCGCCTGTGCGAGGTCAAACCAAAGGCGCACGAAAAGGAAGATCAAAATGAATAGCAGTTTGCCAGCCAGGTTGACGAAGAATCCCAGCCTCTCTTGTGGCGCATCGCTTGAGAGCTTTCCGGCCCAGGATGAAATGCCGCCATTGATGGCCATCGGAATGGCGAAGGGAATCAGCGAGCACAGAGCAAGGCGGAACATGCGCCAAAAGAAGAGCCCAGAGTTTTCGAAGAATTCGGCGCGGCTCAACTTGCGGTCATCGAGATAGACGGCGAAGACGCCGCCGTCGATGAACAGCAGGTAGAAGAAAAACACCACGGCAGCGCCCAAGGCCGGAGAGGCAAGAGCGATGGGCGTAACATCCGGGCGGGAGAACATCACGTACAACGCGGCGACATCAAAGCCCGTGATGAATCGTGCCGATTGCAAGCTATGGTTGAGCACGCCGCCAAGCGATATGCGCGCGGGCAGCGAACTGAGTCCCGCGAGCGCCAGGTTCACGAAAAATACCCACCAGACGATGCGCTGATGCCGCCAAACCAATCCTGCTGAACTGCGAACGCTTCCATTCATCATCTTTCTCCTAGGCCAGCCAGCTCAGCGCGTGCTCGATCCATTGTGTCAATAGCGTCCAATACCCGGCAATCTTGCCGCTGGCGCGGAGGTCACCCTTTGCGGTCCAACTGTTGTTGAACGGGTCGCGGTCCAGTAAGTGACCGTGGTCGGGATCGATTTCGGCTGAGACCAATTTTGCTTTGCGATCCCAGGTGAACTCGTGCCAGCGGTCGCGTCCATCCCAGCTCTCGCGCAAGGTTGTGCCGTCGTCAAACTTCGCCTGCAATAGTACGGGGATGTCGAAGGTGCCGCGCCGTTGCACGAGCACAACGTTGTGATAGACAGTGACACCCTTCTTCTCGTCTGCCTTGTTGTACCAGTCAAGGCGATCCGAACTTGCGCGCAGAATGCGGTCGTCCAGAACTTCGGTTCCGTAGATGGTCTGCTTCCAATACGAGTCCAGGTTCTGGCCCAGCGCTTCATTCATGGTTGCGGTGAAGTCCTCTGGGCGGGGATGCTTGAACTTGTAACGCTCAAAGTAGATGTGCAGTGCGTGCAGCACATTCTTCTCGCCAACCAGGCTTTCGAGTTGCAGCATCATCAGCGCGGTCTTGGAGTAGGTGATGCCTCCGTAGGAGCCGAAGTCCATGTACTGCCACGCCGGTCGCGAGAGTGGGTCGCGGTCTGCGACGTTGACATAGCTCATCAGGTCTACAGTTCGCTCGTTGGCCGTGCCCAGTCGCGAGTTGAGGAAGGAGGTGTGCTGGCCGTAAAGCGCGTCCATCACCTTAGCCTCGCTGTACTGGTTGATTCCCTCGTCCATCCACGCATTTTCAAATTCGTTGGTGGCCACCATGCCGTACCAATACTGATGGCCGAACTCATGCTCAACGACCATCTCGGGAACGAGCAGCGACTTGGGCATCCACCAACTGGTGTCGGCGGTGATGAGCGTGGGATACTCCATGCCTCCGGCTCCGCCTCCGCCGTGTGGCGGATCGACCACGGTGATCTGCGGATAGGGATACTGACCGAACCACTCGTCGAACTTGCGCATGGTGCCCTTGAGCGCATCCATATAGCGCGGCGCGCTGGCCATGTGTCCGGGCTGCATCAACATGCGAATCTTAACCGTGTGGCCACCGATGATGACCGAGTCCTCTACCACCTTGGTGGTGGGATCGGCAGTCCAGGCAAAATCGTGGATGTCATCAGCGTGGAAGGTGACAGTCTGCGTGCCGTTGCCGTTGTCATGCGCCGCGGTCTGGACGCCACTGCCGCCGACGTTCCAACGGGCAGGCAGTGTGAGCTTTACGTCGAAGGTGCCGAAGTCGGCGAAAAATTCGGTGGAGGCGTGAAATTGGTGGCAGTTCCACGCGCCGTTCCAGAAGACTCCGACCTTGGGGAACCACTGGCCGGCCATCAGAAAATCGCGCTTGTATCCAGTGCGCGCCACCACCTCGGGAAACTTGGCGACGAAGTGCATCTTGAACTGCACGCTCTCGCCGGGCGCAACTGGCTTGGGCAGTATGACCTCGAAGACCGTGCGGTCATCGGCGTTGCCATCGTCGGGCGAGATGAACTTCATCTGCTTCGTCAGGTCCCCCTGGCCGACGGCTTCGATTGACTTCACCTCATTGGAACCAAAGTGTTTATTGTCCCAGGGAGTGTCCTTGTCCGAGTCGCGCTGGCCGATTCTTTCCGCCTCGGTCATCCACGTAGACTTCGGCTGAAACGCGTTCAGGTATAGATGGAAGGGAAATTTCTCAAGCGGCACACCAGTGCGATTGGTGTAGGTGAGAAGTTCGGTGGCGTCCAGCGTGTGCGATTTCTCGTTGTATGCGCCCTCAATCTGGTAGGCGACAACGCGCTCGCTGAACGGAGAGGTTTGAGCCGCGCCACTGACGGCGAGCAAAGCCAACATGGTGATCAGGCAAATACGCCAGCAACGGAATTCCATCGGCTCTCCTGCAATTCGGTCGGATGCTGTCTCGATGTGAAGCATATGTGGGAGGCCGCCCTCCCTGAATCAGAACAGAATACCAAGCTTTTAGGCCACATGTAGATCTGACCACTTTGAAGGTGCCAGCGGGAAGAAAGTTGCTGCTTCCGCTTTCACTCCGGCAACCGATGCCCGACCTGAGACACTGAGTCAAGGTGCAGTACGTGATTTGCCTGTAAAGGGTTCCATTGGAACGGCTCGCTTGGAGTGCGCTAATCCTGATGCCGACGGCTCCGCTTTGGGCTACACTCCAGTGATGCGGGTTCTAGGAGTGGATTGCGGAGGCGAGTACACGGGTTTTGGCGTGGTGGAGGGCGACGGGCGTACCTTGGTTCGCCTGACCTCGGGAGCGATACGTCTTTCGACAAAGGAAGCGCTGGAACTTCGCCTGAAGAAGGTGTTTGACGGTCTTTCCGCGCTGTTGGTGGAGTATCAGCCGGAGGTCGTCGCCATTGAGGACGTGTTCTACTCCGTGAATGCCAAGAGCGCGCTCAAACTGGGCCACGTGCGTGGAGTCGCCATGATGGCGGCGGCACAGGCCGGACTTTCGGTTGTCGCCTACGCCCCGTTGTCGATTAAGTCTGCCGTGGTCGGCTACGGACGCGCCGAGAAATCCCAGGTGCAGGTAATGGTCGCGCGCCTGCTTCATCTGGAGCAGATTCCCGAGCCCGCCGATGCTGCCGATGCGCTGGCAATTGCCATCTGCCACATCCACACGGCCGCCACCCTGTTGCGCCAGGCGGCGTCCCCGCGCTAAGCGTCTGGCCGTTGTTTCTATCTTCCTTATATCGAGGATAGGCAAAGACAGGTACTCCAACCAGCAGCCTGTTGCGATTCTTTACAATTCTCCCGAATCTTAAAGGCCTCTGCGGAGTTCATACTTAGTAGCCATTGGAGCGCTGCCATGAAGATTCAAAGAGTTCGGCTGTTTGGGCTCAGCCTCCTGCTACTTGCGCTTTCTGCACTGCCTGCCTCTGCCACCAACATCCGGATGGTGCGTCTTAGCCTTGCCCAAGGCGACGTACAGATTGATCGCAATGCCGGAGAAGGTTGGGAGCAGGCCATCGTCAATATGCCCGTGATCGGCGGCGCGAAAATCTATGCCGCCGAGCAGAGCAAAGCTGAGCTGGAGTTCGAAGACGGCAGCAGCGTTCGGCTTGCCGGTCCAGCGCAGATCACCATCATTCAACTTTCTTCCAACGCCAAGAGTGCGCCGGTCAATGTGATCCAGGTGAACTCCGGCGAGGTGTACGTCAATGCTCGGCTAAAGGATCATGCCGACTTCCGCATCTCAGACGCGGACGGCTCAAGCTTTGCCATCACGCAACCCTCCCGGTTGCGCTTCACCGTTGATCAGCAAACGGCGTCGCTGGCGGTGATGAGTGGCGAAGCGGTGGGGCAGACTGGCGAGACGAAAGTTCTGGCGGGGAAGACTTACAACTACGTGCTCGGCCAGCCCGGAAGTGCGGCCAGTATGGCGATGGTTCCCCCTGAGCCGGAAGACGCGTGGAACCAGCAACGCGATCACTACAACGACCAGTATGCTGCGACGGGTGGTCAGTTCTCTGGCAGCGACGATCCGAACGCATACGGCAACGCCGACCTTGGCAGCAACGGTAATTACTCAGAGGTTCCCGGCTACGGCGTAATGTGGCAGCCAAACGACGTTGGGTCGGACTGGAACCCTTACGACAATGGAGCCTGGAGCTACTATCCCGACTGGGGTTGGACGTTTGTCTCCGGATACGACTGGGGCTGGGCTCCGTTCTACTACGGTGACTGGTGCTACGTTGGCGGACGCGGTTGGTGGTGGCGTCCTGGCCCGTGGCGCGGGCATGGCCCGGGACATGGCCATGGCTGGCATCCGCAGCCTCTCTACAGCGGACACCCCGGAGGCAAATGGAATGCGCCTCACCCACCGAGCGGCACCGGACACACCACGGTAGCCGTGGCGGGCTCGCATCTACGCGTCGGTCCGATTGCCGCTACCCACGCGACAAGCACAGTCGGCGCTGGTGCTTCGGGCGGCGCGGTCTCGTCCGCACATGGATTCGTCGGACACACAGGAGCTCCCGCAGGCGGTCCGGCTGGACGGGTTGGCGTGAACTCCAGTCTGGTGCGTGGCTCCGTCGTAGTGGGACATCAGGGTTCGTACTCGCTGGCGAAGGGAGTGCCGACTTCCCGCAACGGTTATGAGGTGCATCGTCCGACCACGAGTGGATCTGTAGGTTACACGCAGAGAGAATTTGCGGGCACGGGAAGTGCTCCGCGCACCTCTGGTCCTGTGGCCTCGATGCCGCACAACGTATCAGGCTCCATTCCTGTGACACATATGAGCGTCAGTAGTCCTCCGGCTGCTGCGGCTCCCCATGTGAGCAGCGGAGGCGGAGGCGGCGGGCATGTCAGCGGCGGCGGAGGAGGGGGCGGTTCGCACAGCGGTGGTGGCGGAGGCGGAGGCGGTCATCGCTGATCAGTAGGCGTTTGCAGCAAAGGATAAGGCGGCCCGACGAGGCCGCCTTGTTCGTCTCCGCAGTGCTTACACCACGGCAATCCCTGCGTATCCCACCACGCTCTTGCGGTCTCCGCTGACGTCGCCTGAGGTCGCATATTTCACCAATTCCGCCGAACTTGCGCCGAGTTTGAGAGCCGCCGTCAGCATGGTCACGGCCGGTCCAACGCCGCACATAGAGATGTTCTGTCCGCGCACGGTCTGGAAGAGTCCGCCGGGGCTGAGTCCGAGCACCTGTTCTATGGCGAGCGCGTCCTTGATGCGCGTTTCGTCATCGGCTTCGTAGTGGTTCATATCGCTGGAGGCGACGATCAGCACGGGCTCTCCACATTCGGCGATGACCTTGGCGATCACGACGCCAAGCGCGCTGAGCACCTCGAACTGCCCGGTACCAATTGTGATGGGAACAAACGTAACGTCCTTGCGCGCCGCTTGCAGGAAAGGAAGCTGAACCTCGATCGCGTGCTCGCGCGACTGCGCAAGCGTGTCCTCGTGCAGTAGAGGGAAATTCCTTTTCAGCGCCTCGGCGAGCACGGTATCAATGGCCACTTCGCCAATCGGAGTGCGAAAGCTGCCCGCGCTCATGATGGAAAGCGGCTCACCCAGTCCGGTGTGATTGGGGCACAGCACAAGCACCCGGCGCGGAACCTCGACATGAGCGAAGACTGCTCCGGCAACGGCTCCCGAGTAAACATAGCCCGCGTGCGGAGCGATCACTCCCAGCGCGCGAATCCTCCTGGTGTTGCCAGAGATGGCGCTACCGGAGATGGTGCCGCCAGAGAGAAACGCGTCCACGTCGCGCTGCAACTCCACGCTCCCCGCTGGATAAAACTGTCCGGCCACCGCCGGTTCCCTCACCTGCTTCATCTTGACTTCTCCATCCCGTTACTTTGCTTTCAGCGCCAGATAGAGCCGCGCCATCTCTTCCAGCGAAATCGCCTCGGCGCGCGTGGTTGGTGCAATGCCGGTCTGTTCCAGCGCATTCTTCGCTTCAGTCTTATCGTAGGCCAGTTTCAGATTGTTGCTGACGGTTTTTCTCTTCTGGGCAAACATCACTTTGAGGAAGGCAATAAAGCCCAACTCATCCACCTGTAGTTCAGTAAAACGCGGCTGCATCTTCATGCGGAAGACCGCGGATCGCACGTTCGGCGGTGGATCGAAGGATTCAGGGCCAAGTTCGAAGAGCTTCTGCACCGTGCCATACATCTGCGCCGTGGCGGAGAGCAGTCCGTAATCGCGCGACCCTGGAGCGGCAACAACGCGATCAGCCACTTCCTTCTGCACCATCAGCACAAGATGCTCGATGCGGTCGGCTCCAGCAAACAGCTTCAACAGAATGTCCGTGGTGATGTAGTAGGGCAAGTTGCCTACCACCTGCGCCTTGAAGAGGCCTGTGGGGCGCAGATCGCGCAAGGGACCGGGCGTCTGCCCGAGCACGGTTCCCAAGTCGAGTTGAAGAATATCCGCCTCAAGAATTTCCACGTTGGTGAGTGGAGTAAACTGCATGCGGAGCTGTGCGGCCAGCACGCGATCCAACTCGACGGCGATAAGGCGTCCGGCGCTCTTGGCCAGCAACGCGGTCAGCGCGGCCTCACCGGGACCAATCTCAATCACGGTGGTTTGCGAGATATCGCCCAGGGCGTCCACAATGCGCCGCATGGCGTCCATGTCCACCAGAAAGTGTTGTCCCAGCTTGGGTTTTCTCGTGCTTACAACTCGATTTGGCAAAACTTTCGCCAAGTTTGACCGCCTTTCGTTCTGACCGATAGACTTCACGTTTGCGCGTCTTCCACAATCGTTGTTCGCGCATCTCACATCAGTGCAACTTGCGGAGGCTCTGTGCACGTCCTGTTTGCCGCGTCCGAGTGTGCTCCATTTTCCAAAACCGGAGGTCTTGCCGACGTTGTGGGAGCTCTGCCGCGCGCCTTGGCCCAACTAGGCCATCAAGCAACAGTGTACCTGCCACTCTACCGGCAGACCCATCTGGAAAACGCAACCACCGTCATTGCCAGCATCACCGTCCCGTTTGACGACCGTTACCGTTTCTGCGCAGTTCTCGACGGCGGCAAGCAACACGGGGTGCAGTACTACTTTATAGATTATCCACCGTTCTACGATCGCGATGCGCTGTATGGCACGCCGCTGGGCGATTATCACGACAATCCCGAGCGCTTTGCGCTCTTCTGCCGCGCCGTGCTGGAAGCTTCGAAGATTCTCGGCGTGCCGGATATCTTCCACTGTCACGATTGGCAGACGGCGCTGATTCCTGTGCTGCTGCGCACGCTTTATGACGAGGATCCTTCGCTCAGCGAAATTCCCACGGTGTTCACCATTCATAACATGGGCTACCAGGGAATCTTCTCTCCGGATACGTTGCCGCTTCTGATGCTGCCATGGGACCTGTTCACCATCACGAAACTGGAGTTCTTCGGCAAGGTGAACTTTCTGAAAGGCGCGTTGACCTACGCTGATTTCATCACCACGGTGAGCCGCAGATACGCGCAGGAAATTCAGACTTCCGAGTATGGCTTTGGCCTGGATGGGGTTTTGCGCAGCCGCAATGCGACTGTTGCAGGCATCATCAACGGTGTGGACTACGATGAGTGGCATCCGGCCACCGACCCCTACATTGCCGCGCACTTCACCTCGGACTCTTTGGAAGGCAAGCAGGAGTGCCGCCGCGATCTACTCAAAGACTTCGCCTTGGACCCGGAATGCAAAGAGCCGGTGATCGGTATTGTCTCCCGCTTTGCGGCGCAGAAGGGCTTTGACCTGATAGCCCTTGCTGCTGATCGTCTGGCGCACGAGCAGCTAAAGGTGTGCGTGCTTGGCTCTGGAGACAAAGCGTACGAAGATCTTTTCCGCCGCCTGGTTCGCCAGTATCCGCAACGCTTCGCCGCCAAGTTTGGATACGACGACGCAATGGCGCACAAGATCGAAGCCGGTGCGGATATGTTCCTGATGCCATCGCGCTATGAGCCCTGCGGTCTGAATCAGATCTACTCTCTCAAGTACGGAACCGTGCCGGTTGTGCGCGCCACGGGCGGCCTGGATGACACCATCGAGCCTTACGACGCACGCACTGGGAAAGGCACTGGCTTCAAGTTCCACGAGTACACCCCGGAAGCGCTGCTGACCAGCGTGCAGGCTGCGCTTGCGCTCTACGCCAAGCCCAATGAATGGCGCAAGCTGATGCTGAACGGCATGGCCCGCGACTTCTCCTGGGCGGTGGCCGCGCGTGAGTACCTGAAGATTTACGAAAAGCTGCGCACCGCAAAACCGGAACGCGCCTAAGTCGGCAAGCATTTTCTCTAAGCTGTGCATCTGAATTCCTGTGAGCGCGACGCAACACAAGACGAGCGGCATACAGATATGTTTGTTGATGGTGTTGCTGCTCATGCTCTACCGTCCCACGCCCAAAGCTGCTGGATACCGCGATCCCAATGCGCCGCCCGCTGGGCGTTATCAATGCTGGACGGGAGGCTTCGACCACCTTGCGGCAGGAAATTTTACGCTGAACGTCGATGGACGCTATGAGAGCTATCGCCGGGGAGGCGGAGGCCGCTACTCATTTTTATCCGCAAACTCGTCGGTCGAATTCCTTGATGGCGACTATCACTACTGGGACTATCGCGGCATTTATCAGCGAGCGCACGAGGCTCGCGGAATTCGACCGTTTTCCGCTTTAACCAACACAGTTCAAACCAATCCGACATGGCCTGACATTTCTGGAGAACGCATTGTGCTGATTCCGCTGGGAGCAACGGATGCAATTGGCGAGGAGCGTCCCGGAGCATACCAGTATTGCTATCGCGAAGATGCGCCGGCAGGAGTCACCGCAAGATAGAGTGTCCGGCTTTCTTCTTCGCAAAGTGCGCATACACCGGCAGACCCGCGAGAATCACCACCACTCCGGCGAGCGAGAGGCGCAGGTTGTCAACGAACGTGTAGTAAAGCAGCAAGGCCGAGGCCAGCACGAAGAGCGCGGGAATCACCGGGTATCCCCACGTGCGATAGGGCCTGACGGCCAACGGAGCGCCGCGACGGAAGACGAAGATAGTGCTGGCGGCGATCATGTAGAAGAGCCACTCCGCGAAGATCGCCAGCGAAAACAACTCGCGAAATTTTCCCGAGACGGCAAGCAGTAGAATCGCCAGCGCGCACTGCACCACAATCGCCACCGCTGGTGTGTGGTAGCGCGGATGAACCCGTGCGAGGCCATCCCAGAGGAGGCCGTCGCGCGCCACTGCATAGGGCACACGCGCGCCGCTCATCACCGTTCCGTTCAGCGTCACGAGCATGGAGATCGCCATGCCTGCCGTCACCAGTGCTGCACCTCCGGCTCCGGCGGCAATCCGCATCGCATCGCTGGCAGCGTGTTGCGAGGCGGCTACCGCTGACGCCGGGAGCACGTACTGCACGGCGGCATTGGTCATCATGTAAAGTGCACCTACCACGGCCACTCCCGCGATGAGCGCGCGCGGAATCATCTTCTCCGGAGACTTGATCTCCCCGGCCACCATATTCAGATCGTTCCATCCGTCGTAGGCCCAGAGGGCTGCGACCAGTGCTGCCATAAAGCCCGCCACTCCGCCCTTCGCTCCCACGGCCATGCCCGCAAAGTTCTGCCAGCTTCCACCCTGGTAGGCAAAGCAGAAGCCAACAATCGCGAGGATCATGACTACCTTAAGAACGGTAAACACAAGTTGAAAATCTCCCGCCCGCTGCACGCCCACGTAGTTCAGCACAGAGATGGCAGCGGTCAGCGTGATGGCCAGCAGTTGTCCCCAGCTCAGGGCCACGCCTGCGTGTAGCGCCGTGTGCGAGAGAAAGCCCAAGGCAGGAAAAGTTCCGAGCACGCGCACAATGCCTGTGGTGACAGTGGCAATCGAGGCTGGCTTGGCGATGATGAACCAAGTCCACGCGTAGAGAAATCCTCCGACGGGGCCATAGGCATCGCGAATGAAAACATACTCGCCGCCTGCCTGCGGCTTCATCGCACCCAGCTCTGCGTAGGTCAGCGCTCCAAAGAATGAGAGGACGCCGCCCACAATCCACACGGCGTAAACCATGCGCGCCGTACCAACGGCTTGCATCATCTCCGCCGGAACAAGAAAGATGCCGCTGCCGATAATCGTGCCCACCACAATCGAGGCTGCGTGCCAGCCATTCAACCGGCGAACTAACTCCAGCTTTCCCGCCTTTGTCTCTACTGCCAATCGTTCACCATCCATAAAAGAGTTTTTCACGTTCATGTCGAGCTTGGTACGCATTCATCTCTGTGCGTGACTCGGGCCCATCTCTCAAGGTATTCTTCCACAACTTGGCTCTCCGGTTGTGTCAGAATGGGGTCACGATGGCGTTTGTATTGGGAATTGATGGCGGTGGCAGCAAGACCACAGCCGCACTGTTTGACGGCGCATCCGTGCTCTCCACATATACGGCCAGCGGGTGTAACCTCAACACCGTTCCAGTTGACGTGGCCCAGTCAGCGCTGGCACAAGCGATTCATGGAGTGCTCTCCTCCGCGGGCGCGTCCGCCGCTGATGTGAAGAGCGTGTGCGCGGGAGTAGCTGGCGCGGCTTCGCCCGAAGTCGCCACACAGATTCGTGAAATAGTTGCCGCTTTGCTGCCCACGGCCTCCGTGCAGATAGTCGGAGACACCGAAATCGCACTGGCTGCCGAGTTCGGCGATGGTCCCGGCGTGATCTGTATCTCGGGCACAGGCTCCATTGCCTTTGGCCGCAACGAGCGTGGCGATGTTGCTCGCGCCGGAGGTTGGGGACGTTTCGTCTCCGACGAAGGCTCTGGACACTGGATTGGGCAGCGCGCGATCTCAGAGTGCCTGCATGCCTTGGACATGGGACGCAGCAGCGGTCTCATCACCGGCATCATGCACCACTGGCACATCGCCACCCGCGAACAACTGGTCCAGCATTGCAACCGCGGCCAGTTGCCCAATTTCGCCGATCTTTTTCCCGTCGTGCAGAGTGCCAACCAGAGCGGAGACGCACTGGCCTGTGAGATTCTAACTGCTGCCGGTACCGAGCTTGCCCGCGTCGCGCAGATTGTGTTGCGCCGCCTCTGGGTGGGTCGATCCAACGTCGAGGTCGCAGTGACGGGCGGCGTCTTTACCAACTCCCCGCGCGTCCGCCAAATCTTCAGCAACGTGATCCGCAGCGACCGCCCGGAAGTGAATGTCCGTGTCAGCGAGCGCGAGCCATATATGGGCGCACTCTACATCGCCGAACATGGTGGGAACGGAGCAGCAGCCTAGCGATTCCTATTGACTGTCTTCGTTGTGCGCTGGTTTGCGGACTGGCTTGCGCGCGGGCTTCACCGCATGGGACAGCTTATGTGCAGCGGGCGCTTTCTTTGCGGCTACAGCCGCCGTGGCGCCTTTCTTTACAGCTACCGCCGTAACGGCAGGCGCCTTCTTTGCGGCTCCCGCCGGAGCAGGCGCGTACTGGTAAGCCAGGGCGCTGATGTCAGCAAGGGCTTCCCCAACGTCGCTCACCTCGTCCATATTGCGCAAGGCCACCATGTTGACGAAGGCTGCAAAAATCAGCTTGTGTCCGTTTTGCGCGTCCACATATCCCGCCAGACCTTTGCCGAGCAGCATCACTCCACCGTTCAGCGCATTCGCAACCACGTAAGAGCCGGTCTTGGCGTGAACGTGTCCAGCGGCGGGTGAATCCTGCAGAACCTCCGCAAGCGTGCCATCGCGGCCCAGCACTGGCAGCGCGTCGTAAAACAGCTTTGCGTACGGCTGGCGTGACATGTAGTCGAGATAGCGAACGATGAAATCCGGCGAGAACGCCGAGCCCACTCCGCCCTCTCCATCCAGTTGTGAGACCGTTTCCGGATTCAGTCCCGCATTGGCCAGAAAGCGCCGCTCCAGCGCCAGTCCCTGCAAGCCAGCGTCTGTGGCGTGATGCGAAAGAATCGCTCCGAGCAGATACGGTGTGGTGGCGGCATGAAGATTCTGGCTGACTTTTAGCGTGAGGCGCACTTCCTCTTTGAACGGCGGCGAGACGTGCTCGACAACCTCCACCAGTGCCGGGTCGTCGATTGGATCTTCCACCTCCGACGTGGCCGCGGGCATGGCTGCGGAAGCGGGTGGCTCGACCACAACTCCCGCCCAGCGCAGAGCTTCGCGGAAGCCATCGGCGGCAAAGCGAATTGGCTCCTTCACCTTGTACGCGGCCTGAGCGCGTTCCCTTCCAGCGGGCACGCTACCCTCCAGCACCACGGTATGCGAGCCGTCGGCCTCCGTTATGTCAGAGGTGAATTGCAATGCGGCGTCGGAGTCCGGTTTGCCGGTGTGAACCTTGTTGATCACGCGCAGGTATGGCAGTTCGGGCGCAACCTCAATCGAAACCGGACCGCCAACCGTGGATGCCGAGGTCGCGATGACGTCGATAACATTGTCGTTCAACATCACCGGAGCGATGGCCGTGTGGGTTGCGGGCTCAAATTGCGAGGAGGGGAACATGGACGCATCCACAATGACGTGGCCGCGAACCCGCCAGATGCCTTTCATCAAAACTCCCGTGGCAAGCGCCTTCATCACGCGCAACGGCTCACCGGCAACGGACTTGCCCGGAAGTATTCCCGCATAGGCATGATCGCGCGCGGTCCAGTCCAGGGTGTCATCGGGAAGCACGCGCCCGCTCAGGTTCAGGTCGCCGCTTCCCACCAGGATCAGGTCGCCTTCGAGTGTGCCGTCGTCGGTGATTTTTCCGGTGTGATAAACGCGGGTGTGGAAGCGGTAATTCGGACCAAGCAGTGCCAGTGCCGTTCCCTCGGTCACCAGCTTTGTCGTGGAACCTGCGGTAAACAGTTGATTCTCATGGATGGCAACCAGTGTCTTGTGCGCCGTCTGGTCATAAATCTCCACGCCAAAGGTGGAGTGCTTAAAGACAGGGCGCTCAACGATCCGCTGGACACCCTGCACAAGACTTGGGGCGTTCTGCGCGGCCGTTGCAAGGCAGCCCGCGAGGATGACACTCAAAAGTAGCGCAGGTTTTTGCAAATCTCTCTCCACAACACCGGGGGGCGCGATTGCGCGGGGGCGCTTTCCCGAAAAACAGCTACTCTCATCCTATCGGATTCCGTGTTCTTGCCGCTCGTTGCCTGTTGCGTAGTGCGGTTCCGCCAAGGGGCCGCACCCATTTGAGTGTTGCGGCCCGCGCCAAATCAGGGCAGAATTCAAACTACTCGCCGTCAAAACTAAATTTAAGAAAAAACACTCATGCTGATTCCTCTGGGTCACGAGAACATGCAGGCGCGGCGTTGGCCGGTGATTACCCTCGGTCTGATCGTCATCAACTTTGCCGCATTTCTGTTCACCATTGCAACGCTCAGTCGCGAATCGCCTGAACTGGCGGAAACGCGCCTGCACATTCGCCTGCTTGCGGCCATGCATCCTGAACTCACGCTGCCTCCCACGGCGCAAAAGCTGGTGGATGACACCCAGAAGCGCAATCCCAATCTGTGGGCCGCCGCCAAAAGCCCATTTCGCCCGTTGCAGGACGGATGGGACGCGCGCATTCGCATCACCGAAAGTCCAACCATTTTGCAGGACGAGATGGACAAGCTCTCAGCGCGCTATGACGAATTGCAGGAGGGCTCCGTGCTGGAGCACTACAGCTTCGTCCCCGCGCACCCCACCTGGTACTCCTACATCACCGCCAATTTCCTCCACGGCGGGTGGATGCACATCATCGGCAACATGTGGTTTCTCTGGCTGGCCGGAATGGTGCTGGAAGATGCATGGGGTCGCGGCCTGTATGTGGTGGTGTATCTAGTTGCAGGAGCCTTCGCCTTACAGGTGCATGCGTGGTTTAATCCGGGCAGTTATGTGCCCACCCTCGGTGCCTCGGGAGCGGTGGCAGCCATGATGGGTGCTTTCCTCGTGCGCTTCCCCCGTGTTCGCATCAAGATGCTGTGGATCTTCTTCATCCGCCCCTTTCGCTTTGCTGCCGAAGCCTATTGGCTGCTGCCGCTGTGGTTCCTGATGGAAGTTTTCTACGGCAGCGTTGGAGCCGGTGGTGGAGTGGCGCACATGGCGCACGTGGGAGGCTTCGCCTTCGGGGCCGTGGCCGCGCTCGGCATCCGTTACTCCGGCTTGGAGCACAAAATCAATGAGGGCATCGAGGAAGAGATAGACCCCAATCACGATGGCGATCTCGACGCTGTTCACGACATGATTACCGAGAATCGGCTCGACGACGCGCTCACGGAGTTGGATCGCTTTACGATGTTGCACCCCGACTCCGAGCGAGCGTTGATGCAGCAGCAGGAAATTCACTGGCGTAAGAACGATATTCCTGAGTACTCCGCAGCCACGAAAAAGCTCTGCGCCTTCCACCTCGGCCAGAAGAACATCGATCAGGCGCTGAAGGACTACGAGCAGCTTGTAAATACCAGCGGCAATCTCCCGCCGGTCGAGCTATGGATGAAGCTCTGCCAGGCCCTGGAAGAGCGGCAGGAGTACGAACGCGCTCTCGGCGAGTATCAGGAAATCGCTCAGGCCTATCCGCGAGATCGTCAGTCGCTGATGGCGCTGATGGCAGGCGCGAAGTTGGCGATTCATCGCGTCAACCGCCCACAGCAGGCGCTGAACTTCTACCAGGCCGCGCAGGACTCCAATGTGCCGCACCTCGACCTTGAGCCCAGCATTCAAATCGGCATGAAGGAAGCACGCCTGGCGATGGCCGTGGGAGCTGGAAATTAGGGAGCGGCAAGCAACCCGCGAGGTGCTCTTTAGCTCTCAGGTGGACAAATCGACAGCCTAGGAGAGCATCGTGAAAAAATGTGCAGCCACGCTTATGTTCGCAATGGTTTGTTGTCTCTACGTTCATGCGCAGAGCGAACAGACCGGAGCCGCCAACGGACCCATGACCATGACCGGATGCATTGCTGAAAAGAACGGCAAATACATGATGATGACGAAGAATCATCCGGAGGGCATTCAGCTTGTAGGCTCCCAGGACATGAGTTCTCAAGTTGGCCACCGGGTTTCTGCCACCGGAATGATGCGAAGAATGGACCATCCCGCCAGCGAGGCAATGAGCAGCAACAAAGATGCAGCACCCACGATGGAAATGAGGGTGACCAGCATGAAGATGATGTCTGAGCAGTGCGACGCGTCAGAATAACTGGGTCGCCGTTATGTTAAATTGCCATGCGGAGGAGCAAGAATGAATTTCCAACTCCGCAGGTTTCTCACAGCATTTGTCGTCTTGTGTCTCTTGGCCGCATTTGCACCGGCGCAGCAGCAGCCGTACGGATCGCTTCCAGCGACGCAGGAGGGCGAGTACGTAGCGCACGACTTCCATTTCAGGTCCGGAGAAACCCTGCCGGAACTGCGCCTGCACTACACCACGCTCGGCACTCCTGCGCGCGACGCCCAGGGACACATCACCAATGCGGTGCTCATCCTGCACGGCACGGGCGGGTCAGGGCACCAGTTTCTCTCGCCGCAGTTTGCCAACGAGCTTTTCAAGCCGGGACAGCTGCTCGACGCAACGCACTACTACATCGTGCTGCCGGATGGTATCGGCCACGGCAAATCCAGCAAGCCAAGCGACGGACTCCACGCTCACTTCCCGCAATACGATTACGACGATATGGTGACCGCGCAGCATGAACTGCTAGTGAAAGGACTGGGCGTCGACCATCTGCGGCTTGTGATGGGAACGTCCATGGGGTGCATGCATTCGTTCGTCTGGGGAGAAACTTATCCTGACTTTATGGATGCAATGATGCCGCTCGCCTGCCTGCCCGTGCAGATCGCGGGCCGAAACCGCATCTGGCGCAAGATGGTGATCGACGGCATTCGTCAGGACCCAGACTGGAAGAATGGCGATTACACCACCGAGCCGCGGGCCGCGCTCCAGCTCGCGACAGACATGCTGCTCATCGCCGGAAGCGCGCCGCTGGTCATGCAGAAGGATGAGCCCACTCGCGACGCTGCCGACAAGTATTACGAGAACTATGTTGCGCGAGTAACAAAGACGCTTGATGCCAACGATGTTCTCTACCAGATCAGCGCATCGCGCAACTACGATCCGTCGCTGCAGCTTGAGAAAATCACCGTACCTGTGATGTGGGTGAACTCCGGCGATGACTTCATCAATCCGCCCGATCTAGGCATCGCCGAGCGAGAGAGCAAGCGCCTCAAGCATGGCCGCTTCATTCTGATTCCCGCCTCTGAGCAGACGCACGGCCACGGCACTCACACCTGGGCTGCGTTGTGGCAGGAGTACCTGAGGGAGTTGCTGGAGGAGTCAAAGCACTAA
>Ga0224527_1000910_pt1 | contig 16816 bp, 13 predicted proteins | sample CBST0metaG_FD_179882 | JGI IMG/M metagenome (GOLD analysis project Ga0224527, IMG submission 179882) | Peat soil microbial communities from Stordalen Mire, Sweden - C.B.S.T0 | ecosystem: Environmental > Terrestrial > Soil > Wetlands > Peat | place: Sweden: Norrbotten County, Stordalen Mire... | reverse complement strand
TTGACATCGAACTTCCCGAAAAAGAAGCACTGTCGAATTGGCGGGGCTGGCTGGGGCGCCATGTCATGCTCACGGACCTGTTTGCCGCCCTCAAGAGCCAGGTGCCGCCATCTTTGTCCTCGGTCGCCGTGGCCACCAGCACGGGAGGCATCGATGCTTGTGTGCGATTGGCACGAACATGGCGAAACAGCCGGGATGTGCGGGACAGCTACGTAGCCGTGGCGAACAAGGTCGAATCGGACTTTGCCCTCGGCCAGCTTGAATTGCCCGTGGAGCCGATCAGAGAGAACGAAACCTTTCTATGCGTTGAGCGAGCCTTGTTGGTGTATGTAGAAAGCGAACTGGTCAAGTCGGCGTCCCCAGCATTGCTTCAACTAGCCGGGTATCGCTTGTCCCGATTCTGGGCCGACGTGGTTCCATCGATTCAGGCCCGGTGGGCATTGATCTATTCCGCTGCCGAAGTCTTGATCGAGGCAGACCGGGTTGGCCAGGCACTCAAGACAGCGCCGACGACAGTTCCCGCCCTCGTCAGAGCGTATGCCAACGATGACGATCCTTGGTGCGTGCTTGACACGCATCACCGTCACATGGAGAGCCGTTGGTACAACTTTGATCCCGCCGCCAGCAACGAGCATCTCGCGCTAGAAAAACTCATCACAAAGGCCGAGCAGCGATATACCGCAGTTGGCTCTGAATTGGCGAAGGTGTTTATCTCGCACTTCTCCAAAGCCAAGCATCCAATCAAAGGGCTTCTGCGTCAGCGTGACATTTTCGAGAAGCAGGTGAAGCCACTGCTAGGTGAAGGCAAGATTGCTTACGTCTGGGTGGACGCCCTTCGATTCGAGATGGCGCGCGAGTTGTGCCGGCTACTCAAGGACGACTTCGAGTTGGAGATTCAGCCAGCTATCGGCACTATCCCAACGATCACCGAGATCGGAATGGCGGCATTGTTGCCAAAGGCTGGCGAATCCGCCAAAGTGGTTCCCCTTGGAGGCGGTAAGCTGGCGTTGGAAATTGGCGGCGAGGTCATTAAGGATCGCAAGGATCGAGTGGCATTCTTGAAGGCACATGCAGGTGTGTCGGTCTTCGACGCCAAATTGGACGACCTGCTCCCTAAGCCAACCAAGAAGGTCAAGGAAGGCATTCAGAGTGCGGATTTGATCCTGATTACGTCGCAGGAGATCGATGAATTGGGCGAGGCTGACAACATCTCTCAAGCGCGTCTCCAGATCGATGGCGTACTGAGTCATTTGCGGCGAGGCGTGAGGGTTCTGGCCGATCACGGCATCAAGACGATTGTGCTGGTAGCCGATCACGGCCATCTATTTGGCGACGAGATCGGGGAGGACATGAAGATCGAGGCCCCTGGTGGCAGAGTTGAAGACTTGCATCGCCGGGTATGGGTGGGACTAGGCGGAAATGCAGAGCCTTCTTATCTGCGAACCTCGCTTGCTTCATTGGGAGTGGACAGCGAACTGGACATTGCGACACCGTGGACTTTTGCAGTTTTCAAGTCGAAAGGCGGTGGGCGAGCATATTTTCATGGCGGGCTCTCTCTGCAAGAACTGATCGTTCCAGTAGTCGTAATGCACTCGACGGTAAAGGCCCCATCCCCCTCGACCGGCATTCAATGGACACTAACCCCCGGTACGGAGAAACTGACTACACGGTTCTTTTCCGTCCAGATTGCCGGGGGCCAAAGCGAATCAAGCCTGTTCGGTTTTGAACCGCCTAAAGTGCGAATCGAACTGCGCGCTAACAAGAAATGTGTTTCGCTTCCAGTAAGCGCCTCGTATGGATTCGAGGATGCGACCGGCGAAGTGAAGTTGAAGAATGCAGACAACGACAATAAGCGAATCGAACCGAATACCGTCACTGTGATGCTGTCAGAGGAGATTTCCCAGAAATCAGTGGGGGTCTACCTGCTTGATGCCACCACGGGGGCAGAACTGGCGGCTCCACTGACGGTAGATGTCGCCATCTCGATATGAGGGTAAGCCATGCCTGAACTTGATCGAAAAGCAGCTTCCGTATTTGCTGGAAAAGTGGTTCGCAAAGACCTGGTTCGCAAGGTCAAGGTCGGGGCCAATGTTCCGGTCTTCGTCCTTGAATACCTGCTGGGAAAATACTGCGCTACCGATGACCCCGTGGCTATCGACGCCGGACTGAAGGTGGTCAACAACACATTGTCCTCGAACTTCGTCCGCCCCGATGAAGCCAACAAAGCGCAGTCGATGGTCAAGGAAAAGGGAAAGCACACCTTCATAGACAAGGTTCAGGTACGGTACGTTTCCGAGGACGATAAGTATTGGGCCGAGCTGAAGAACTTCGGTCACAAGTACGTCCACATCCCCGAGCGCTTCCTGCGGGATTTCGACCGACTGCTAATGGGCGGGATTTGGGCGCAGCTCGATATTCGTCATAATTACGACGAAGAGCAGAAGGGGAAACGCAGCCCGTTCTGGATCGATAGCCTAAAGCCGATCCAACTTGCGACATTTGACCTCGAAGAGTACCGGGAGTGCCGCAAGCAATTCGCGACTGACGAATGGATAGACTTGCTGCTGCGCACTATTGGCCTCGAACCGTCGTACTTCAATCGTCGCCAGAAATTGCATTACTTGGTTAGGCTGATACCTCTGGCTGAGGCCAACTATAACTTGGTGGAACTTGGTCCACGTGAGACCGGGAAAAGCTACGGCTATCAGGAGTTGTCGCCGTACTCCATCCTGCTTACTGGACCAACGACAGTCGCCAATCTGTTCTTCAACATGGCGAGCGGCAAGATCGGATTGGTCGGAATCTGGGACGCCATAGGCTTCGATGAAGTGGCTGACCTCCAAAAGATGCCCAAGGAAGTCGTCACAACGCTCAAGACCTACTGCGAATCGGGGACATTTGCCCGCGGAAAGGATTCTCTGTCCGGCATGGCTTCGATCGCCATGTTCGGGAACACGAACCAGCCGGTCGAAGTGATGGTAAGGTCTTCGCATCTGTTTATGCCAATGCCCGACGTGATCCGAGAGGACATGGCGTTCCTCGACCGAATCCACTTCTACATCCCCGGCTGGGAGATGCCAAAGATGAAGGTGGATTTCTTCACGACTCACTATGGCTTCGTTGTGGATTATTTGGCGGAAGCCTTGCGAGAACTAAGGAAGCACACCTTTACCGAAGTTCTCGACCGGAACTTCTCGCTGGGATCGCACCTAAAATCGCGTGATGTTAAAGCGGTGCGGAAGACCGTCTCGGGTTTGGTCAAACTGATCTACCCGAACGGGGAGCTGACCAAAGAAGAGCTGGCCGAACTGGTCGAGTTGTCTCTCGAAGGCCGTCGCCGCGTGAAGGAACAGCTCAAGAAGATGGGGTCCTTCGAGTTTCATCAAACGTCGTTTTCTGTAATCGACAATGAAACACGGGAAGAGAGGTTCATCGGCGTTCCCGAACAAGGTGGACGGGACATGATATCGCTTGACCCCTTGGCCCCAGGTTCGGTTTACACGTCTTCGGTGGACGATCACGCCAAGGTCGGCCTCTACCGTCTTGAAGTCGGTTGCTCGCCGGGTACAGGTAAGCTCAAGATTGCAGGTGGGGTCGAAGGACTAATGCGGGAGTCGATTAACCGTGCCTTTGCATATTTAATGGGCCAGAAGGTCAAGATGGGCGTCGGTCAGCAGATCGATACAACCGATTTCCATGTTGAGGCCATCGACCTACTCAGCAATCACGTCCCTTGTGAAGCCGGAATTGCTTTAGTCGTAGCCATCTACTCAGCGCTGAAGAGACTTCCCGTCCAGGCAGGTCTCGTCATCCTCGGCGACTTGAGCATCCAGGGCAACATCAAGCCGATGCGGTCGCTGGCCGAGCCGTTGCAAGTTGCAATGGACAACGGTGCACGTAAGGCACTGATACCGCTGGAAAATAAACGTAACTTCCTCGAAGTCTCCGGTGACATCATGGAACGGGTTGACCCGGTATTCTTCTCCGATCCTATGACGGCGGCGATGAAGGCGTTGGGAATGACGTAAACCGAAGAATCGGACGAAACCCTAGCCCGACTTTTCTTGCTCGCTCCGGCTACGAGGCCGGCCACGCTGGCCCGGCCTCTGCGCACCGAAGGTTGCCCAAACTGCGCTATTCACCAGCGTGTTCAAAGAGCATTTGCGTGCACTCGCCGCCTCATGGGCGGCGAGCCACGCAGACTCGAATACACCGACCTGCGTTGCACGGACCCGGCGGTAATCCACGTCGAGCAGCTCCACATCAAGCAGATTCACTCCGTCCAGAGCCTCGCGGACGCGAATCGACAAGTCGCCGTGCATTCTCCAGCGCCGGCGCAGGCAGCGATCAACCTTTGCACTGAAACGAATGTTGCGGTAGACAATCTGCATCATCGGCTCCTATTCTCCCGCTCTCGAATCTCCATACGGTTCCGTGAAGGCAATGTCACGATTCACGCGCACATTGAACCGATAGCCAGGTCGAATCTTCACTGTGGGCTGGATATTCAGATTCTTGCGCGTCACCTCCATGCCCAACTGGCCAAACTGCTGGCCAAGCGCCTGAGTCGCCTCGGCGCTCGGTGACAAGACACCCGACGCCGAACTCGTCTGTGGCTGGGACATCTCGACTCCGGCCGTGAATGCGCTCAACATCAAGGCCATCGAGACAAGCCGCACAAAGTGATTGTCCACCTGATCGTGAAATCCCGCCGCTCCAGAGGCGTCGTGCCCCACCATGCCGTCGAGATCCACGCTGGACCCGTCCGGGAAGATCAGGCGCGACCAAATGACGATAGCGCGACTCTGGCCATAGGAGACACGGTTGTCGTATTGTCCGATCAAGCGAGAGCCTTGCGGAATCAGCAAATACTGACCCGTCGCCGTGTCGTAGACATTCTCGCGCACGACAGCCTTGACCTCACCCGGCAGGTCGGTGTTTACGCCGCTTTCAAGCGTTGCCGGAATGTCCCATCCCGCCTTGATTTCATAATTCGAGAGCGCAGGCGCTCGCGTTGCGGACGAATAATCCCGCTCATCCCTGGCCTGCCTTGCCTTTTCAATGAAACTTTCTTTGTGCTCCTGGAGGTTCGCATCACTCTGATCTCCAGAGCCTGAATTAGCGGACAATGACGACGGACTCGGTCCTCCAGCATTCCCAGCGGAAGCGGTTTTCGGATATGCGCCAGCGAGCTGTTGAAGCAGCGAACTCACGCCCTCGACTGGCGCGGCCCCCAGAGCACTCAAACCCCTGCCTGCATTCATCCCGCTTGAAATCGAAGTTCCCGCAGTGCGCGCTTCGAGATCGTCCTTGTACATCTCCTCGCGCCACTCGTCCGCCGCGCTCCGTCCGGTAGGCACCTCTGCTTGCGTGCCGGCCTGCTGCTGATTCAACGCGACACGCCCGCTTGTGGACTTTGCCTGCGCCGGCCTTCCAGTGGCGGCAATCTGGCGAGCCTCAAGTGGGGGAACGAGCGCATCTTTCGAGTACTGAGAAGAAGCTACGAGATCAGACGGAACCCCAGCGCTCTGCACATGGTCCTCGATCACGTCCGGCGTACTCGGCGCAGACTGAGACTGGTTCTGTGCTTCCTTCCTTGCGTCAATCTTCCGCTGCTCTTCGAGATCCTTCCAGACCTTCGTCCCAGTCGATTGCGCATCCGAGATCGACTGCTCATCCTTGGCGGCGTCCGCAGCCTTTTTCTTTCCGCCCCGCGACATCACCCCATAGACCATCACGACGAGAAACCCCAGGACAACGACAAACAACATCCCCCTCACAGCCGGATTCAAATGCTTTCCGTCCGTAGGCCAGAAGCGCAGCTTCAAAGGCTGCTTACTCCGCGTTGGGCTGTCGTTCTCGACCTTCGGAGACAACACAACCTCCTCGCGCCCGTTGCCATCAACTTTGATTTCGTCCGCCATCACTTCACCTCCATGCGTTCCGTTGGCGTATGCGGTGTAAGCGCATCCTTGCGCTCGATCTCAACCAACTGCTGATGCTTTCCAACACCGAGCAGCAAGGCTGCCTTCACAAAGAGCCGGTCCACCACGAAGGTCGTGCCCTTCACGCGGAAGTTGACCATCTCATTGCCCTCCGGGCCTTCGACAACCAAAGTCGGAAGTTCCTGAAACGCCGTCACGCTCGGCATCTCGATGTAGGTTTTCTCTCCATCATCCAGAACCCTCACCGGCCTGATAGAGTCCGCGCCAGACTTCACCTTGAAGGTGTAATCGAAGTAGAGCTTGTCAACAGCCGCATTGCCGGTTTGCGAAATGCGCGAAGCCTCTACATGATCTTTGTGCTCTTTCGCCTGCTGCTCCAGGAAGAGCTTCCACTGCACCGGCTGATCGTCGGGATACAGGAACGCGACCCTCGACACGTATTCACCCGGCTTTGAAACGAGCCGCAGATAATAGGTTCTTCTGTCCGTGGCAACAATCATGGTCGTATCGAGTCCCGTCACCTTGGGCTTTACGACCAGAATCGGCGTAGTAGCATCGCCGGACCCCGAAGAGATCGGCGTCACCACCCATCGCACGGAGTCTCCAATCTGAGGCTCGCCCAGGATTTTCTCGCCCGCTTGCAACTCAATCGAACTTACGCGAAGCGGAGTGGCAACCAACGTCGGCTGTCCGACTCCAAAGGTGTAAACCACGCGCCCGTCCGGCCCAGGAACCGGATTGTTCTGCTCATTCGTGAGCTTCGCCGAGAGAGCAACAGCCTCGCGCGCCGTCTCCGACAGCGCCACATCTTTCGACGGCTCCCAGCCCAGAGGAACTTTCACTCCAAGTCCTACGCTCGCGGCTGCCGTGCCAATCTCCGCGCCTGGACTTTGCTCCAGAGATTTCTGAAGCGCCGCAAACGGATACTTGTCCGTGGGAACAACCTCTTGTTTCGTCGGCGCGGCCTTCCGATTCAACACCACCGCGCTACCAGCCGGCGCACCCGCTCTCGGAGCGCCATCTTGCGCGAACCCACAGAAGGCGCTCGCACCCAACGCAACCAACACCAACACTCGTATCGTCTTCATCGCCTTTTTATCTCCGTGCCTTTCTCGGTTGAATTACAGAACCTTCGACCAGCTCACATTCGTGACATAAATCCCCAGGGGATTCACGCGCGCCAGAGCCTCATCCGCGGGCGGATGAATGGAAATCGTGATGATTCCCTTGTAGTTTTGAGAGCCGGTTTGCTCGCCCTTCAGATCGAATGTCGTTTCCGTCCACTCGACCTCGAAGCTGTCCTTCGAGGACGCATAGAGAGCGCGGACATTGACGGAAACGGTCTCCGTCTGCGCCAGCTTCAACGGAGACCCATCGCGGTATCCATCGCTGATCTTGATCGCAGCGGGAGTTCCGTTGCCGATCTCCGCATACACCCGTTCGACTGCATTCTTCTCGACCGTTGCATCCGACGAGACCATCCGCCAATCCTGGACCCAAGACCACAACGCCGCCCGTTTCAAACGGTCGTCGGCAACCGAGGCTTGGACCGCCGTTCCCTGGCTCACTACTTTGCCGAGGTTGTCTACCGCGACGATGTAGGGAATGACCTTGGGTTTGGTCCCGATCACGATCAAGCCCAGTACGGCAACCAGCGCAACCGCACTGGTTGTCACCGCAAGAAGCCGCCAATTCCGCGCAGCTACGATCAAATCCCGATACCGCTCGTTCCACTCGTCGCGAGCTGCCAGGTACGGACTCTTGCCCGGACCTTTCTCTTCCACTATTGCCTGCGTTTCATTCATCATTCGCTCCTACTCTCCGTGTTGAATGTTCAGAGTCGGCGCCGACACAGTCGCCGAATCCTGCGGTAGATGTTGGTGTGCCTGTGCCGCGGCATTGTGAACTCCAGAGATCCTCTCGCCCAACGAGCGGCCATCCGATCTACTCCTCGCGCGCGATGCTTCCTCTTCAGCAGGACTCACAGCACCGAAAGGAGCTTCCGTCACCACACCCGGCGAACCAGCCGGCGACTCACCCAAAAGACTGGCTTCACCTGCAGGTGCGCTGCTACTTTCTTCGCTTGCCGGAACGCTGGTAGGCGTTGCTCCGCTGCCAGAAACACTCCCGTCCGCAACCGGCCCACTCGCGGAATCGCCGCCAGACGAAATCGCCTCACCAGCATCTGCGACGCGAGTTGTTTTCCCCTGGGTTGGCACGGTTACAGAACTTCCAGTGGTTGCGCTCTCTCCGACACTCGTGCCAGCAGACGATCCTTCAGCACTCTGCCCCGGTGTAGGCGAACTATCGGCCGCAACGGAAATAGGAGGTGGATCGACGGCTACAGCGTCACCACCTCCGCCGCCCGCGCTCGGAACAGGAGGCGGCACACTGTTCATTGCGCCCTCAACACCAGGCGCGGCACCGCTGGCACCGCCGCCAGCCATCGTGCTTCCCATGCCTGGCATCATGCCCCCAGCGGCTCCGGGCATGAAACTTCCGCCTACACCACTGGCTCCGCCTGCCGCGCCAGCACCACTACCCGCAGCCGCAGCGCCACCTGCGCCCAACAACCCCACGCCGCCCGCTACGGCTCCAACTCCTGCCGTCGCAACCGCGCCAATCGTACCGGCGACAACCGCAGCAGACATTGCAGGAGCAATCAAATCCGAACTGCCCATTTGCAGCGATCCTTGCAGGATGCTACCGGCGAGCTTGGGCACCTGCCACGCGAGCGCCATAAAGACGATGACGCTGGCCAGCAATCCGAAAAGCGACTGAAGCCCAGCCGTGCTCAATGCGATCTGCGAGGCTTCCTGTACCCAAGTGTTCGATAAGGTCTGGCCCAGCCCGATAATCATGTAGAGGACCATCAGCCGAACTCCGGTCGATACGACCAGAGAGATATAGCGTTCCGTGTAAGGAACCGTCCAGCGCGATGCGCCGAAGCCAAGGAAGATCAACCCGGCAGACATCACTACATAGCTCTCGACGGTCGCCATGATAAACGTCAATGTAATGACCACATAGGCGAGGAAGATAAGCAGCGCGCAGAACAACGCGACCAGCGCGGGAATCAGAGAAGCGGCCGTCAGAGCGGCCCCTGCGCCGGGAACAAGAACTCCTACAATTCCCCCAGCCGTTGCACCTGCCGTGGCGCTTGGCAGACACGCAGCCAATATCGCTCCGCTGATTTGAACGCCCGTCCACAGGATTGACGACGGGTTCAGATACCCCGAAACCCCTCCGGCCTGCTGGCCGATCTGGACGAAGCTATTGATGATCGCCGGGAACCATGTCGATTGATTGATGAGCAGGGCGTAGAAGAAGCTGATGGTCATCAACTTCTTTAGGAAGCCAGCAATCCATCCCTCTAATTCATGCCGTTCCAGGAAAAGAACGATCATTGCCCACGTAAAGTCAATAACGGCGAGCAAGCCGAACAACTTATTCGCATAGCCGAACGCAGTTGAAACCCAGGTCGTCGTTGCGTTCTTGTAGACATCGAGCAAATCCGACGGCCCGGACTGAGGAGCCGGAGTCTGCCCGTAGGCAAGTGCTCCTGTTGCAATGACCAATGCGCTCAATACCAACAACGACCTGTGTCTCAGTTTCATTTCAATCGCTCCGTATTACTGCTGTGGAACCGGCGAATACGTCCGAGTGTCCGTATTCGATCCGGTAGGGACCGCAAAGAACGTATCGTTCATGTCGCCGTCAGCCTGCGCGGAAGCCGCCTGCTGTGCCTGATACGTCGCCTTGGATGTAATGTCCGTGAGCATCAACTGGCGCAGTTTTTCCATTTCGGCCAGTTCCTGCGCGGCTAGAGAGTTGCCAACTTGGAGGGTCTGCAACAGCGTCGTCGAATTCTGAGACTGCTGCTGCAACGTCTGCACCAGCGCGGCATCGTTGTTCAACTGCGAGTATTGAAGCCCCGCAACCTTCAACGCCGAGTGAGCCGTATCGAGATTGGTTTTGTACCAGTTTCGATACATCCCCGCGTAATTGGTTGGGTTCGCGCTTCCATAACCGGGGAAGCGCGCATTGAACTCATCGTCCAGATTGGCCATAGAGTAGGCCAGGCCGTTTCCGTATTGCACCACGCCGTTCAGCGCAGACAGATCGTTGGCAATGGCGCTGAAATTGAAATTGCCGTTGCCGATCCCTTGCACCATCGCCGTCGTTTGCTTGTATGCCTGTTCCAGATGCTGGATTTGCATCTGCGCCTGCTGCAACTGAGTCGCGTACTGTTGAATCTGCTGTTCGTATTGCAGAACAAGCTGGATATTGTTCATAATCTGGGTCCACTCTGTGGCGATCCCAGCAACCACTCCGGCATGTGCTTCATCCACATTCACGCCCATAGTGAACATGAATGCTGCCATGACGATACCGACGCGCAAGAACATCTTTTTCATGCGTTCCTCCCTTTTACGACACAAGTTTGAGGCCGGACTTCTTCGCTCCATATTTGGTATCGAAGTAATCCGCCCAGTTGGCGACGCCGCGCACACGCAGCCATTCCGAGACCCACTCTGCGCCGTGCATTTTGCGGATCTCGCTGATGCGAGCGCGCACCTCTGGACCACTTACGCCCACGAACGCCAGAGCGACCGGCCCGAATCCGATATTGAAGAGTCGGCGTCCGTTCGGCGTTCGCTGGTAATACTCGCGCTTGGGCATGGCGCGAGAAATCATCTCGATCTCCCGTGCATTGACTCCCAACATCTCGTAGTACACGCGCACCGTCTCGCTCGTGGCCTCTGGGTTGGGAAGAAAGAGCTTGTTGGGGCAGGTCTCGATCAACACGTCCTTGAGCGAGGAATTGAAGATGTCCGACCAATTCTGCGTCGATAGCATCAGCGCCGCATTGGCTTTCCGCAGCGTCTTCGCCCAGTCGCGGATGAATTCCTTGAAGAGTTCATGCTTCAGAAAGACCCATGCTTCATCGAGCACAATCGCTGTGGGCGATCCGTCGAGACGTTTCTCAATTTGATGAAAGAGAAAAAGCAGAACCGAAACTACTGCGCGCTCGCCCATGCCCATCAAGTGCTCCATCTCAAAGACCATGAATCGGCCACGGCCAAGGACGCTCTGATTCGCCTTGGCCTCTAGCAAACCACCGAGCGAACCCTCAAGCGTGTACACCCGCAGCGCATCTCGCAGAGCTAGGTTCTGCAAGTTCACCAGGAGTTCTGTGAAAGTTCGCGTCTTCGATTGGACAAGGAGCTGAAGCGCCTTCAATATCTCTTTGCGTTCAGCAGGCACAACCATGTGACCCGCCAAGGCGCACAGTTGCTCGATGTACTGCGAGGTCCAGGCTATATCGCCAGGTGTGTCGAGTTCCGCGAAGGGCGCGAAGCTCATACCGCCGTCTTCAGCGCCCAGGTTGTAGAATTCTCCGCCCGCAGCCTGATTCAAGACCCAGGCCGAGTATCCTTTGTCGAAGACGAAGACCTGTGCATTGGGATAACGGAAGAACTGCGCTTCAATGCCGCACAACAACGTGCTCTTGCCCGCGCCCGGAGGCCCGACGACGAGCGTATGCGCCAAATCCCCAACATGCAGATTGAAACGGAAGACCGTCGAGCCGGTGCTCGTGGCGTACATCAAGGGTTCGCTGTTCTTCGGCATCAGTGCCGAAGAGTTCACGCGGTCGCCGGTCCAGATCGCCGCAATCGGCATACAATCGGCGAGATTCAACGTGTGCAGGATGATTCGGCGCACGTTGCGATACCCGTCTCCCGGCAGCGTTCCGCGCCATGCCTCTACCGCATTGAAGGTTTCCAGACGCGCCCCGAATCCAAGATTCTTGACGATCTTTGCGACCTGCCGGGCGCGGTCCTTCACGCCCTCGCTGTCTTCATCCATCAGGATGATGTTTCCTGAGTAGAGGCAGAATTGCACATCGCCGCTGGACGCTTCGCCGATGGCGACCGTCGCATCTTCCATCATCCTCAGTGCGAACGGATCGATACGCTTGGGCGGTCTGCCCATGAGCTGGTCGATGAAGCCGCGAGCCTTCGCCGTCCACTTCTTCAAGGCGTCGGTGATGATCTTCTTCGCCTCTTCGGGGTCAAGCAGAATTGCCCGCGTGTTCCACCTGTACTCGAAAGGCAACGTGTCCAGAGCTGCAAGGATGCCAGGGAAACTCGTCGCCGGGAATCCGTCGATAGCCACGATCTGAATGTGCTTGTCTCCAACCATCGGCTCAATGCCGGTTTTGAAGCTCACGCAGCCAATTAAGTCATGCAAGAAGACGGGGATTGCCGGAAGAATGAAGGGATAATCCTCACCCGTCACGCAACGGCGCACATACCGCGCCAGATCGCAACTGATCCACTCCGTTTCCGCCCCATCGTCTCCAACGACGCGGTGTCCCAGGAGGCGCTCCACGCGCACCTGCGAACTCAGTACATCGTGGAACAGCCCGAGACGATCTTTGAAGAATATGAGGGCGGTCTCGCCGGCAGTCTTGTTGTCCCCGGTGCCCCCTTTGAAGAGGAACCCCTTGACCCTCTCCTCGCTCTGCATCGGAGGAAGGTAGGTCAGCGATATGTAATAGGTGCTCTCATAGTGCCGACCTTCGGCTTTGAACTGCGCTCTGCGCTCATCGTCGATCAAACTCGTTACCGAGTCCGGGAAGGCTCCCTGCTTCGCGTATTCGTTGACCTCGCAGCGAATCGCATCGCAATGCACCAACCACCCAGAACCGAGCTTCAAGACGGAATTCAATCGCTCCGCAAGAGCGGCCATCTCTTCGTGAGTGGCGGAGCCGAGATCGGGACCGGCATAACGCCAGGTCGCCATCAGTGCCCCGTCCTGAAGGAGCAGGATGCCATCGTCGATCATCGACGCATAGAGCAATAGATCGGGAAGGCCGGCCACCCACTTCCGGCCTTCCTCAGCCTTTGCGCCGCGCGCCGCCCATGCGATCAGGACACATGCCAACGCAGCCGCGCACGCTATCACCACAAACACCAGTCCAGAAATCATTGTGCCTACCGTCTCCTTTACTTCCAGCTACGGCTATTTCCAAGCCCGCCGCTGGCCTGTGCTCCTGCTCGACAAGCGGGATTTTGCCGGGTAATACGCCTTGTACTGGAGGCTGCGCGTCGCTACGTCGCGCATTCTCGGATCGACCTTCGCCAATTGAACCAGCACTGAAGTCGTCAGAGGCCAGAACACAACGCCGATCAGAATGCTCCACCATGTCATCAACGCAAAGATGAACAACGCGGAGATCATGGCGGCGCCGAGAACAAGTTCACGGTCGCCGCCCATGAGAAGATTGGGGCGGTTGATCGACGGATGGAATACCGTCTCTCTCGGCCCGTGCATCTCAAAATCCCCCTGTCATCGCAATCACGGCACTGGAGCTGGAGAACAAAGTGCTCATGATCGTGCCCGCGCCGACAATCACAGCGGTTGCAATCACCGCATAGCAGGAGCGTTTGGCAAATTCCGACAGTTCGCCACCGAAGACCAGGGCCATACCCCCAGCGGCAATGCCAACCACTGAAATGCCAGCCGCCACCGGCCCGGTGAGCGACTGTTTCACCGTCTGCAATGGGGTTTCCCAAGGTAATCCCGTGGTGCTGGTTGACGCATACGAGACGGCGCTCGAAACGAGCGCCCATCCCGCCATCATCAAAAAGGTTCGGTTAGTCAGAACCTCGACAAACTTCCCGGCCACTCTCCGCATACTCTTCAACATGCTTCCTCCTTGTTCTGGACCCAAGGTGGATCGTCCAACCTCTCGGCCCGATTGAATGTTTCTCCGCACAAGCGGCTTTACACGACGGCTATCAACTGACAGCACCTTCGCCTAAAGGCGCACGGTCGCAGCTATCCGATAACGGCACTGGAACTGGAAAACAAAGTGCTCATGATTGTGCCCGCCCCGACAATCACGCCGGTTGCAATCACCGCGTAGCAGGACCGCTTGGCAAATTCAGATAGTTCGCCGCCAAAGACGAGTGCCATGCCTCCGGCGGCGATGCCCACTACAGAAATCCCTGCCGCCACCGGCCCGGTCAGCGACTGTTGAACTGTCTGTAGAGGCGTCTCCCACGGCAAGCCTGTTGTGCTCGTTGACGCATAGGCCAGGGCATTCGAGACCAACGCCAAGCCCGCCATTGTCAAGAACCGTTTGCCGGTCACAAAATCAACCAGCCTTCCGGTCATATTCCGCATCTTTTTCACCATGCTCATCTCCTTCTTTCCGGTTGAATGTCGTTGTCATGCAGCAACAGAGAATGCCTAAAGCTGTTCAATCTCGAAGCGTTCTCCATCGTGCCCCTTTACCAAACAAACCTCTTTCACCTTGCGTCCGCACGGAAACTGACGCCCGGCTTCGATGTAGACAACCAGGTGAATCGTCTCCGCGACGATCCTTGCCAAAATGTGAGTTGGGAATGGATTCGCCGTCTTCTGGCAAAGGAATACAATCCTGTTCAAACCTTCCATCGCATTGTTCGCATGGATGGTCATCGACCCGCCAGGGTGTCCTGTGTTCCACGCTTCCATCGCGGTCAACGCTTCGGTCCCGCGAACCTCGCCAACCAATATCCGATGGGGCTTCATGCGCAGGCAGGAGCGGATCAAATCGTCCATTGGAACCGCCTTGCAGGCGGTGAGCTGCACGTAGTTCTCGATGGCGACCCTCAACTCTGGCAGGTCTTCGAGAATCAGAACCCGATCATGCGGAGTACGCTCCGCTATGCCCTGATTTAACGCATCGAGCAGCGTCGTTTTGCCGGACCCAGTGCCGCCGACTACAAGAATGTTCTTGTGGTGCTCGATGGCCGTAAACAGCACATCGGCGTGATTCTCCGCACTGCGAAGCGCCTGCTCGAATGGGTCGATGCTTTGGAGGCCGTTTAGCGGATCGTCCTTATTGGTCAGGATTCCGCTCGCGGCGTAGTCGTACAGACTGGGCTTTTTCTCGCCCTTCTTGCGGAACGACAGGGAGGCCGTGCCAATCGGCACCACCGGAGCAACCAGAGCTTCCACCCGGCAATTCAGATAGGGAACATTCCCGCTGACGACAGGGCTGTTGTATGTGGCTACCAAGCCAAATCCTTCAGCAATGCTCATCGTGGCCCCGACGGCACGTAATGGAGAAATCTTCGTCAGGACTTCAAACGGCTTGCTCTGCCGCATGATCCAGACCCGCCCGTCCGGATTCACAACAACGTCCTCGGCGGTCCGGTCCTTCATCAGCGCATACACGATCTCCGGACCCAATTCGGTCATCAGCTTGTACCGCTTGCGGTACTCGCTCTCGTTCTCCGAATCGAGCCTCAGAGTCTCGACATTTTCCGCCTGAACCGACATTCCCTGCCTCCCCGGACGCGCCGCAATCCAGAATTGCGATCACGCACGAATCATACAGAAAAGATGTATTACAGGTCAAGTACAGCATAAATGTATGAATCCGTGATACGCTTTGTCCAACAGTTTCCAGAGGTCAACGCCCACGAAGCCGGGCATTGGCCAAAACCGGAAATGAAAAGGAGGAACAATTGCTTCCCATCGCACTCAAAGCCGTTCAACTCCAACTGCAAGCAATGGGCGCCAGCCGCTACGAATTGGGTGTCCGGGTTCCACAAGACAAATCAGAGGATGGCAAATCGCAGATGATCTTGCGCACTAACCTCACCAACGGCGAAGTCTTCGAGAAGCTCGACTGGCTCGCCTCGGAAAACGCCAAGGGCCACCACATCTACATTCGCCCATCGGGACTGAGCCAACTGAGCCTGATTGACGACCTGAATCGCGACAGCCTGAAAAGGTTGATTGACACTGGATACACTCCGGCCTGCGTCGTCGAGACATCCCCAGGCAACTTTCAGGCTTGGCTCAAGCACGCTTGGTCTCTCACCGCCCAGGAAGGCACGGTCGCCGCCAAGATCCTCGCGGAACGATTCGGCGGCGATCCGAATTCAGCCGACTGGCGGCACTTTGGCCGCCTTGCCGGCTTTACCAACCCAAAGCCTCAATACCGCCTCCCCAATGGGCTCTTTCCCTACTCGCAACTCAAGTTCGCCCTTTCCAAAGGCGTCATCTACCCCAAAACGCATGAGGTGCTCTCTGTGGTCGAGGACCGGCTGCTCGATCAATATGTGGAGTCTCAGAGGTCGATCAAGACGCGCATCGGCTTCCAGGAGCGTCCCAGGCAGGCATTTGAACTTCTCGACTACGCACATTTCGCCAACAAATATGCCGCGCACGGTGAACGGCACAAGGCAGACCTTACCTATGCCACCTACTCACTCCAGCGAGGCGTCCCAGAAATAGAAGTCCGAGACACCATTCGCGCCCATACCTCAACATCCGCCTTCGTCAACCGCTCCCAGCGAGACAAAGACGCCTATATTGACCGCACCGTAAGAAAAGCACTCAAGCAGAACGGCATCTACATTCCTATGCAGCCCACCTTACAGACGGCGGAACTTTGCCGCTGACTGTTTCCTGCCTGTCCGTGGGGAGGGACACATTGCGTCCCTCCCTCGCTTCGACCCCTTCCGGTTCTCCGCTACCCACCCCAGCGGGATGGAATCCCCGCAACGCCCCCGCACACTCTCAAAAGAATTGCGCTCGAACGAGCGTTACGATTTCGCACGGCCAGAAAAAGCGTTAACCGTCGCGCGGCGATAGCCTGAGAAAAGGGATGCTGGAAAAGGGCGCTCTAAGGCGTCTGGTTCCGGCTTTTCGTTGTGTATGTAGTGCATGGAAAATATCGCCAACTAGCAGAACATAAATGCGTTAAGCCTTGAATTTATATCAGATATGTATTAAACTAAGAGTATAAGGTCAAGCAATTCAGGGAGATAGGAAAAATGCAAAGCGACAAATCAAAAGCCCTC
>Ga0224527_1000907_pt1 | contig 16881 bp, 12 predicted proteins | sample CBST0metaG_FD_179882 | JGI IMG/M metagenome (GOLD analysis project Ga0224527, IMG submission 179882) | Peat soil microbial communities from Stordalen Mire, Sweden - C.B.S.T0 | ecosystem: Environmental > Terrestrial > Soil > Wetlands > Peat | place: Sweden: Norrbotten County, Stordalen Mire... | reverse complement strand
GCTTAATCCGCCTCAGAAGCTGTATGCAATCTAGTTTCCGCAGGCACAGCGGAGCTGTCCTGGTTATTACGGGCTTGCTGCTGCGCCTCGGCTCGGTGGCTTACCAGTACCGATACCACCTTAACCCGGCACTCGACCACTGGCGCTTCGGCTGGGAGATGGGACGCGTGGCGCGCGCCCTGTTCGAAGGTCGCGGCTTCGCATCCCCTCTCTATTTCTATTCAGGGCCCACAGCTTGGATGAGTCCCATTTATCCGCTGCTGATCGCGGCTGGCTTCAAGTTGTTCGGTCTTTATACGGCTGGCGCGGCGTGGTTCATCTTATCGCTCAATGCTCTTTTCGGAGCACTGACGGCGCTTCCGGTGCGCGGCATTGCCCGTCGTTTGTTCGGCGTTCGCACAGCTGAGATTTCCGCTTGGGTTTGGACCCTGCTTCCGTATTCAATCTATGTTGCAGGCGAACGGATATGGGAGAACACGCTTACTACGCTGCTGGCTGCCTGCCTGCTTTGGTTCACATATCTTGTGGACAGCGCGGCTCAGGATGGTGCCAATGGGGCGCTTGAGGGTAGGAACGTTCTGATCTCCCAGGTTAGCGCCCAAGAACCGGGCGCGAACCTGGGGCACCCTTGCGTTTCTGGACATGTGATCAGTTATTGGGCTTGGCTCGGGTGGGGGGCGCTGTGGGGCTTTGCTGCGCTGGTGAGTCCTGCGCTGGTTGCTCCGCTTCCCGCGCTCGGACTCTGGCTGGCTTACCGATATCAGAGAGCGCATCGTCCGTGGTTCCGGCAGGCTGGGGCGGCGGCGCTCCTGTTCTTCGCGCTCATAGCGCCTTGGACGCTTCGCAATTACCAGCAATTTCACCGGTTCATTCCTATGCGCGATAACTTCTGGCTTGAGGTTTACGTCGGCAACAATGGGGACAGCCGACTGCCTTGTCCGGATGAGGTTCATCCCTCAAACTCGGCTCGCGAGCGACAGCAGTGGGACGCACTGGGTGAACTGGCCTACATGGACGCGAAGAAGGTGGAAGCGAAGGCTTGGCTGAGAGACCATCCGGGCGAGTTCGTTGTGCTCTCGGCTCGTCGGGCTCTCTTTGTCTGGACTGGATTCTGGAGCACCACTCCTTACTATCTTGCTGCGGAACCCTTGGAGTTTCTGGCCGTCGGATACTTCACGGCAATCACCGTGCTGGCCGGTGTTGGATTTGTGCGCGCGCGGCGCAACGGTCTTGGGCCGATGCTCTGGCCCATGCTTTGGATTCTCCTGATCTTTCCGGCTCCGTACTACGTGACCCATCCCAGCTACGACTATCGACACGCCATGGACCCAATTCTTGTCGTTATGGCGACTTATGCTGTACGCGTGTGGCTGACCCCGCGTAGTCAGAGTGAGAGCTGAAGGTATTCGTAATTCCCAAAATGAACTGCTAGAATGCGTTATCCCCCATGTTCCTCTCAGAGAGATATCTGTGGGGATCGCCCTGCGCTGAAAGTCAGATGTCGATTCTGTTAGGCTGCTATCCTCCGATTCGCCGAACATCGGGAGAGTGCTTTGGACTATATGATTTTGTGCATAGATGACGAAGCTACCGGTCTGAAGATCCGCAAATTGCTGCTACAGACTGAAGGCTACCAGGTGCTAACCGCGCTGAGTGGCACAGAAGGTCTGGCGATCTTCGATGCCAACCCGGTGAATGCAGTCGTGGTGGACTATTCGATGCCAGGCATGAATGGCGACGAGGTGGCGGAAGAGATGAAGCGGCGAAATCCAGCGGTCAAGATCCTGCTTTTGTCCGCTTATGTAGATCTACCTGAATCAGCCCTGAAGTGGGTGGACAAGCGTAGTGTGAAAGGAGTGTCGCCAGCGGCATTCCTTGCCGACCTTCATGAACTCCTTGCGTCTTGAATCGATCAGCTGAAAGTGTGTTCGAACTGACTTTTTTTCACCCGGGCTGTAATGATTTCAGAAGCTAAGAACAACTCGCGACAGAAATTCCTTCACTGCCTTCTTGCAGTGCTCGCGACATTTGTGGCGTTCCTGTGCCGACAGGTTCTGGTACAGCAACTCCACTTGACCTTGCTGCCATTCATCTTTTTCTACCCCGTAGTGATGTTCGTGGCCTTGTTGGCAGGGTTGTGGCCGGGGTTGCTGGCTACTCTAGTTTCCGCACTCCTTGCGGACTACTGGATCATTCCTCCGACTTGGAGTTTTGGAATTGCCAACACCTCCGACGTGATAGCCCTGAGCTTCTTTGCTGGGACGGGTGTGCTGATGAGTTTGGTTGCCGAGCGCTACAGGCGTGTTCAGGAGAAGGCTGTCGCTTACGAGCAGGAACTGGTTGTGCAGGAGAGTGCCACCAAGGTGAAGCAGACCGAAGCGGAGTTCGAAGCCTTGGCCAACGCGATCCCTCAACTGGCGTGGATGGCAAATCCAGACGGCTGGATATTCTGGTACAACGAGCGCTGGTACAGCTACACGGGAACAACTCCGCAGCAAATGGACGGCTGGGGGTGGAAATCCGTCCATGACCCCGAAATGCTGACGGAGGTTCTGAACAAGTGGACCCACTCGATCTCTACAGGAGAGCCGTTTGAAATGGTTCTCCCGCTGAAGGGGGCCGACGGTGTTTTTCGCCCTTTCCTGACTGGCGTGATGCCAGTGAAGAACGCCGAAGGCAAAGTTGTGCGCTGGTTCGGCACCAATACAGACATCAGCGAACAGAAGAAGTCTGAAGAAGCAGTTAAGAGAACCAGGGACCTTCTGGAGATGTTCGTCGAAAACGCGCCGGCAGGGCTGGCGATGTTCGACCGCAAAATGCGCCACTTACGGGCAAGCCGGAAATGGTTTGAGGGCACGGGGTTGGCATATCAAGACATTCAGGGCCGCACTCACTACGATGTCTACCCCAATCTTCCTGAGCGATGGAAGGAAGCGCATAGGCGTGGACTTGCCGGAGAATCGCCTAGCGGAGAAGAGCCTTGGATAGCGGCGGACGGATCAGAGCGCACCACACGTTGGGCCATCCATCCATGGGGCGATTCCGGCACAGAGAGTGGCGGGATCATTATCTTCACGGAGGACATGACGGAGCGAAAGCGTGCCGAAGAGGAGCTGAAGAGACATGCTCAACTGTTGCGGCTTTCTTTCGACGCAATCATCGTGTGGCGCGTCGACGACGGCATCGAAAGTTGGAATTTTGGCGCAGAGCACCTCTATGGCTACACCGAGAGTGAAGCATTTGGAAAAACAACACACGAACTGCTGAAGACGAGGCATCCCCGCCCCTGGCCTGAGATTCAGGCAGAGCTGAAGGCGAAGGGCTCATGGGAAGGCGAGTTGCGCCATCGCGCACGTGATGGCCGCGAAATCATTGTCTCTGCACGGCACCAGCTCTTGCGCGATGCGGATGGCGTTGAACGTGTTTTGGAGACAAACCGCGACATCACCGAAGGCAAAAAGATTCAAGACGAGCTGCGTACCAGCCAGGAGCGGTTGGCCGCAATTATCGGCTCTGCAATGGATGCCGTCATCACGCTCGATGCCAACCAGCGCATTGTTGTGTTCAATCCAGCTGCGGAGGGGACCTTCGGGTGTCCGCTGTCTGAGGCATTGGGGCAATCCATTGATCGGTTCATTCCCGCAGAGTTCCGGGAGGCCCACCATGGATATATTCAGAACTTCGGCCGCACGGGCGCGACGGCCCGTTCGATGTATTCTCCGGCAACGCTGTATGGTTTGCGTTCCAATGGCGAGCGGTTTCCTCTTGAGGCAACGATTTCCAAGGGACAGACTGGTGGCGAGGAGCTTTATACGGTCATTCTGAGGGATATCACCCAGAGAAAACAGGCGGAGGAAGCGTTGCGAGCCAGCGAAGAGCGCTGGGCAACAACCTTGCACAGCATTGGCGACGCAGTGATCTCAACTGATGCCAAGGGCTCTGTTGACTACATGAATGAGGTAGCGGAAAAACTTACCGGATGGTCGCTGGAGGATGCTAAGGGGAAGGATCTAAGTGAAGTTTTCGACATTGTTCAGGAGATAAGCAGAGTCAAACCGGAGAGTCCGGCGGCCAAGGTGATTCGTTTGGGCAAGACGATCGGCCTTGCAAACCATACCTTGCTGGTGCGCCGGGACGGAACGGAGATTCCGATTGAAGACAGTGCTGCCCCTATTCGCGACAAGCAGGGCGACATTGTCGGAGTAGTGCTGGTGTTTCACGATGCCTCTGAACAGAGAAAGATTGAGAAGGTTCTCAGGAGCAATGAGCGACTGGCAACAACGGGAAGATTGGCGGCAACGCTGGCGCACGAGATTCATAATCCGCTGGACTCGGTCGGGAACCTGCTCTACTTGATGGCGCACGGCACGAAAGAAGACGGCACAAAAGAACTCATCACAGAGGCCACCAATGAACTGGCGCGCGTTACACAGATGACGCAGCAGATGCTTTCCTTTCAGCGGGAAGCGACGAAGCCAATTCCGGTGAACATTGCCGAGATACTCAACAGCGTCGTTTCCCTTTATGAGAGGAAGATCTTATCCGCGGGGATTTGCGTGAGGAAGCAGTTCGACGTGGAGGGGCGTGTTCTGGCCTTGCCTGGAGAGTTACGGCAGGTGTTTGCAAACCTTGTGGGCAATGCGATTGAAGCCGTGGGCAAACGAAAAGGAACGATTGTAATACATGCCTATCGGGGACGTAACTGGCAAACCGGGCAGACCGGGATTCGAGTTGTAGTTGCGGATGATGGTCCGGGGATACCAGCGGGAGCGCGTGACAAGATATTCGAGCCGTTCTTTACAACCAAGGGCGAGAAAGGTACCGGGCTGGGCCTTTGGATCACGTCGGACATTCTCCACAAGTATCAAGGAACCATTCACGTCCGAACCAGCACTCAGGAAGGCAGTTCAGGCACCCACTTTTCGGTGTTCTTTCCTTTCGAAGTGAAAGACTGAGTTCCGGAAATCTAGCTTTAGAGCCTTTACTGCTGCTTTCAGCTTGGAAACATTGAACTCGAATCCTGTCTCTTTGCTACACTTCCCCAATGCTTCCGCGCCTTGCATTTGCTATCGTGATTTCCATGAGTTCTTTTGCCACTGCGCAATCTCTCCCGGTCCCAACGGTCATCACCGATCCAGCGCAGCTTCAGTCCGCCACGGTAGAGAACCTACAGAAATTCACCATTCCCATGCTCTACAGCACCCGGCTTATTGGGGATTCCGCTTGGTCGCCAGATGGTGCGCAGGTCGCTTTTATCTCCAATATCAGCGGACGCAACAATCTTTGGACGGTGGCATCCGGCGGCGGTTGGCCTACCCAGCTCACCATCAGCGATCAGCGCCAAGCTTCTCCCGCATGGTCGCCCGATGGAAGGTGGATCGCCTACATGAGCGACAAGGAGGGGAACGAACTCTGGGACATCTTCCTCGTCAGCCCGCAGTCCGGCGAGGTTACGAATCTGACCGCTTCGCCCGAGGCTGCCGATGAGGGGCCTGCGTGGTCGCCGGACTCGCACTCGGTTGCTTACATGAGCAAGGCTAAGACCTCGCCAAGTTTCGAGATTGAGATTATCGACATTGCGTCACGGCGCACCACGCACGTTACCCGGAACTCGCCTCCGCAGCTGGGCAACCTCCATCCCATCTGGTCGCCGGATGGCAGCTTTATCGCCTACACGCAGGAGAATGCCAGCGGCAAGGACTCCAATGTGTTCCTCTACAGCCTTGGGGAAAAGAGCACAAAATGCCTCACTCCACATAGTGGGGACCAGACGTTCGAGGCCGCTGCGTTCTCGCCTGACGGTCGCACCCTGCTCGTTACGAGCAACGCAGCGAATGGGTATGACAACGTTGCCCTGCTGAACTTGGCCTCCAAGCACCTGACCTGGATCACCACTGACAAGTGGGAGATTCGAGCACGCAGCTTCTCGCCTGACGGGCTGAGTATTGTGTGGTCAGGTAACGTCGATGGCCGCGAAGCACTCTACACGCGATTCTTGTCGGGCGTGGCCGTGCGCCGTCTGGAGTTGCCGGAAGGAGTCAATGGCTTCGGCGGAGATGTGTCGCCATTCTCACATGATGGCCAACGCCTGCTTTACCATCACAGCGGCGCTGCGGCACCCAACGACCTTCATGTGTTCGACCTCAAGGCTAAGCAGTCCGAGCAGATTACGAACAGCTTCGTCGCGGGACTTTCGTCAGCAAGCATGGTGACGCCTAGCCTCGTCCATTATCCCAGCAAGGATGGTAAGTTCACGATCTCTGCCTGGGCTTACGTGCCTGACAACATTCTTCGGAATGGCAAGTATCCGGCGATTGTTTACATCCATGGAGGCCCAGCCTCGCAGTCGATGGACGGCTTCAACCGCTTCGTGCAATACATGAACAATCAGGGGTATCTGGTCATTGCTCCGAATTATCGCGGAGGGACCGGATATGGTCGCGAGTTCCAGGAGGGCAACCGACACGACGCTGGGGGTGAGGAACTTAACGACGTGCTCGGCGCTGCGGATTTCATTCAGCGCACCGGCTTCGTTGACCCGGCGAAGCTCATTGTGATGGGTGGCAGCTACGGAGGCTATCTCACGATGATGGCCGTCACACGGCATCCTGAGCGCTGGGCCGCGGGGGTTCCTATTGTGCCGTTTGTGAACTGGTTTACGGAATTTGAGAACGAAGACCCGCAGCTCCAGGAATCCGACCGGCTGTTTATGGGCGACCCGGTCAAGGACAAAGCTTTGTGGCAGGACCGTTCTCCAATCAACTTTATCGACAAGGTCAAAGCCCCTCTGCTTATTCTTGCTGGAGCGCATGACCCGAGGTGTCCGCAGACGGAGGCTCAACAGGTTGCTGACGCAATCAAGAAGCAGGGCGGCACGGCGATCTTGAAGATTTACGAGAACGAGGGCCACGGCTTTGCACGGGTCGAAAATCAGATCGATTCCAATCAGCGCATTGCCGATTTCCTGCGGGTGCGAGTGCCATCACCGGGATGCGGCTGCGGGATCGAGTAGGACGACACACCTTACTGATCAAGAATCAGTTGCACCCAATGATGAACGAGGGCTGGTGTGGTACCAGGCCCTCGGCTTCTTCACGAATTATCTTGTGTAACTCTTTTCTACCAGACTGAGAGCACTGCCTTGTCTACCCATTCGTGGTATCCACCGCCGGTGGCGTTGACATCCAACTGCCACTGAGCACCGAGGTTATCGCCCCATCCCAGGTACTTCGCGGGCTGCGTCTGGTTGAGCGTGTAGGCAACGCCGTCAACTACTAGCGTTTTGTACGTGTAGGTATGATTGCTGTGGTTAGTGGTCATGTACCACTGAATGTGGTGCCAGGTTCCGGGTGTGAACTTCTTGCAGGGGACCGTGGTGTGTAGCCACTTTTGGGTGACTTCGTTCCATGTGTCCCACACGCCAGCTCCGTAGTTGCACTCGGTTCCGATCATGTAGTTGTAGCCGCCAACGAACTGGAAAGCGTCATACTCCAATGCCTGCCCAGCAGTCAGGGATGCATTGTCAAGCTGTACGTAGAAGTCCCACAGGAAATTCGTGGCGGCATTGTTGGCGCCCACCTTGCGATACCAGAGGGCGTTGCTCCATTTGCCATCGTGGTAGATTTCCATGCTGCTACCGTCGAGCGAAGGCGAACCCTGATTGAAGGCTTGCCAGAAGGCTCCGCCGCCGGATCCGCCCGCGCATGCCGCAGTATCACAAGAAGCCCATCCAGAGGTCATCTGCTCGATTGCGCCGAAAACCTTGGCGCTGGAAGGAACGGTCGGCAATGCTCCGCTTGGCGTCGGCGCAGGCGTCTTTACGCTACCTGAGCCGCTTACGGTCGCTTGAAATGCCTGACTACCAAACTCCCCGGTCGAATCCCAGGCGCGAACGATAATCTGGTGGGTTCCCTGCGAGGCATTAAGATCCAGAGAAAGCGTTCCGGTGGCTCCGGCTGACGCTACATCCGCATTGTCGAGGTAAACCTGCCATCCAGTGACGGGATGCGAGCTCTTGGCGGTTGCCTGGATGTGGACTGGCGCCGCGACGGTGGCATACGCCGTGGGAGCGGAAACGGTAACGGTAACTTGTGCGAAGCACGAGCTGGCGAACAGACAGAGCGCGGTTAGGATTGTGTTTTTCATGGCAAACCTCAACTGGGGATGATCCGCCCCCTCGTTCATTGCTCTTGGGTGGCGGTTAACGATTCCAATATTGAGGCAGGGGAGCTGCTATTCATATGCGGCAGAACACGGCAGACAGTTGGGATATCTTGCTTAGAAAGTGCGAAAATCCCGGGCACAATCTGCGCATAGAACGTAAGCGGCTGGACAGAGTCAAACACCAGAGTTCATTGGGTTTGGCGGATGCAAGGTTACGCGTTATTTTTCAGTGCTTTACCTGACCAGAGTTGGGCAGAGTACCTCGATTAGAGGGATTCAAACACTAAGGTTTGGCCCTAGAGACCCTAGCTGGAACATTGATGGTTTTTTGTAGGAAAAATTCACTTGCCTCTCAATCGTTGGCCTATATCTTGATCACTTCCAGACTTCTGCCATCGTTGGTGCACCCGCCGAGGCTCCCGGCAGAGCGGTGACACCTTGCGCTTCCAGCATCAACCGCAACAGGCTCTGGTGCTGATACGTGCCTGTGGCCTTGTAGCCCACCTTTACATTCGTCCCCAGTAGGACCGTCGCTATCTGTCCGCCGCCGTTGGTATTGTCGTTTTCACTTTCGTCGAAGGTGATGGCCAGCAAGCCGCTACCAGCAAAGCCCGAGTTGGAGAGAATCTGCGGCAAGGTGTTCTTCAGCCATGTGTCGGCCTGCTGCAGGCGGATGGCGGTGGTGCAGGTGGTTACTGTGGGCTGGCAGTTGTGCCCTACGTCGTAGATATTCCCTACGACCATGGTGAAGTTTGGCAGGACTCCGGCGGCGTCGGTCGCAAGCTGAGGGAACAGCACAATGTTGTTCGCGGCAGACGTCCCTTCCACATCGGTGAAGTATGCAAACGGATCGTGGCGTTTCAGATAGGCTCCGGTGTCCCCGCCGGTGTATCCCACGCTCGGAATTCCTTCGGCATATACTTTCCAGCTCTTCCCTGCCGCCGTGAGTTCGGTCGCCATGTCCGGGGGCGAAACGGTTCCGGTGTATGCGTCGTCCGTGCTTGCCATGGCTCCGGTGGTGAGCATGAAGTAATTGCCAATCGACGGGTGCGCGTTCGCGTAGTAGCTTGTTGCGAGTACACCCTGGGGTATCAGCGAATTCAGGTATGGCGCGCTCGTGCTGCCCAGCACATCTGCATAGTTGACGTTCTCAAGTACCACCAGAGCGACATACTGAGCTTCTACGTTGCTAAGCGGAGGGATGGCATTCGTCGTGGTCTTCCCGCTGCCACAAGCAGTTGCTGCAAGCGCTGCTGCAATCACGAGACACCATGCCAACGAACTCATCGACTCAATGCGCAACCGACAGTTGCCTATCCCCAACCGGATTCCGAATCTTGCCATGGAACTCTCCTTCGAGATTTCTGATGCCGGAGCAGGGCTTGGCGGTGTCCGTCAGTAACACTCTCCTGCTCTCATTTTTGTTACGATTAGGGCGTACACATCTCTTGGGAGTCTCCATGCCATCTTCGGTTCCGCTACCCGCACTCGAATCCCGCATTGCTTCGCGCCAAGCCCGCATTGGCATCATTGGAATGGGATATGTTGGGCTGCCACTGACTCTGCTCTTCAGCGAGCAACGTTTTCAGGTCACCGGCTTTGACGTGGACGCGACCAAGGTGAATGCTCTCAACTCAGGTGCTTCCTACATCGTTCGCATACCAGCAACGGAGATTGCGCAGGCGCAGGCCTCCGGCTTCAGGGCCACAACGTCTTATACGGAAATTGAGGAGATGGACGCGGTCATTATTTGCGTGCCCACTCCGCTCGATGAGTATCACCAGCCCGACCTCAGCTACATTGAACAGACCGCAAAGGCTATCGCTCCCCATTTGCGCGAAGACCAGCTCATTGTTCTTGAGAGCACAACCTATCCTGGCACTACCGAGGAGATACTGATCCCCATCCTCGAGTCCGGGAATTCTGCGGGACTGCGCTCCATTCACAAGGCGGGTGATCGCGGCTTTTACGTTGCGTTCTCACCTGAGCGCGAAGATCCGGGCAATGATACGGTCGCCCGGCGTGATATTCCGAAGGTGATTGGCGGACTGGAGACTACGGCTACGGAGCTTGCGTCGGCGCTTTATGCGACCATCTTTAATCGCACTGTGCCCGTTTCGTCGCCTGCGGCGGCGGAGATGACCAAGCTGCTGGAGAACATCTATCGCTGTGTGAATATCGCGCTGGTCAACGAACTCAAGCAGCTTTGCGACCGCATGGGGATTGATATCTTCGAGGTGATTGACGCAGCGAAGACGAAACCCTTCGGCTTCCAGGCATTCTACCCCGGTCCGGGACTGGGTGGACACTGCATTCCGATTGACCCGTTCTATCTCTCGTGGAAGGCCAAGCAGTTCGACTTTCGCACACGCTTTATCGAACTGGCCGGAGAGGTCAATACCGGCATGCCCTATTACGTGATTGAGAAGACGGCGCTGGCGCTGAATCGGCACAAGAAGTGCCTGAATGGCTCGCGGTTGCTGGTGCTGGGATTGGCCTACAAGCGCGATATCGACGATCTGCGCGAGTCACCTTCGCTCACGGTGATCGAACTGCTGCGCAAGGCTGGAGCCGAGGTTTACTACAACGACCCATTCTTCCCGAGCGTTGGGCACGGACGGCACTACGACCTGAACATGACCTGCACTCCGCTGGAAAAGCTTGGGCAATACGATGCCGTGCTCATCATCACGGACCACAGCGCGTACGATTACCGCCAGATTGTTGCCGAGTCGAAGATTGTGGTGGATACGCGCAATGCAACAAAGGGCATTGCAGCCACAAACATCATTCATTGCTAGTTTGCGAATAGATTGGAATTCATTTCTGTATGAGCACTTATTTGATTACCGGAGTTGCAGGCTTTATCGGCTCCAACATTGCCCGCGCGCTGCTTGCGCAGGGAGCTAACGTTCGCGGTATCGACAACTTTGTTACCGGCAAGCGCGCCAATCTTGAGGATCTGAAGGGCCTCGACTTCATTGAAGGCACGATTGAAGACCCGGAGAGCTGTGCGCGCGCCTGCAACGGTGTGAACTTCGTTTTCCACGAGGCCGCCCTGGCCAGCGTGCCGCGCTCGGTTGAGGACCCGGTCCCATCCAACTCCTCGAACGTTACGGGGACGCTCAATGTGCTGGTTGCCGCACGGAAGGCTGGCGTACAGCGCGTTGTTTATGCTGGGTCGTCGTCCGCATATGGAGACCAGCCTACGCTTCCCAAGCATGAGGAGATGACGCCTGATCCGATCTCTCCCTATGCTGTTAGCAAGCTGGCGGGCGAACACTATATGCGCAGCTTTACGCGTGTATATGGTCTGGAGACGGTCACGATCCGATACTTCAATGTGTTTGGGCCGCACCAGGACCCCGGTTCGCAATACTCCGGCGTGCTGGCCAAGTTCTCGCTCGGCATGCTGGAGGGGCGCACACCTGTCATCTACGGAGATGGCACACAGAGCCGCGACTTCACTTACATTGAAAACGTGGTGAACGCCAACCTGCTGGCTGTTTCTGCTGCGGCTGAAAAGGTTTCGGGACGAGTGTTCAACGTCGCCACGGGGCAGCGGATCACGCTGAATGACGCGGTGCAGAGCCTTCGCGAACTTACCGGATACTCCGGGCCGGTCGAGTTTGCTCCGGCGCGCAATGGGGACATTGCCCACTCGCTCGCCGACATTTCGCTGGCTCGTGCGGCGTTTGGCTATGAGCCGACGGTGGACTTCCACGAAGGACTGCGGAGAACGCTGCTTTGGTATCGGGGGCTGGCTGTTGGGGCAAGGTAAGCGGCTCCGTTACGGGGCTCAACCAAACACCTAGAGATTCTTCGGGCTTGCGGGTATAGTGTTCCCCATGAGCAACACTATGAATGCCGGAGATGTTGTCCGGTTGAAGTGCATTCCGCCGGGCATTCGTGATGACGAAGATCTGAAAACGCGCAGCCTCTTTGAAACATGCATCGGGCGAACTTTCGTTGTCGCTGGTATTGATCGGCCAGAAGGCGTTCCGCAACCGCTTGTACGCTTGGATGTCGGACATGTCCTTGGCAAGCCAGATTACCTACACAGAATTTGGGTGGAGCAGGAGTTCGTTGAGCCAGCGAGCCCGGATAGTTTGGACACAACGCTAACCGTGGGTAAGTCGCCTACAATGGAATAATCCGATCGGGAATCGCTGCGATAGGTGTGGGCCATCGCTACTGCTACTTGTTCAAGTAGAAAAGCCCCTTTCGGGGCTTCCTAGACCATCAAGTCGAAGTGGACTTAATGGCGGGGTCGACGAGACTCGAACTCGCGGCCTCCGCCGTGACAGGGCGGCGTTCTAACCAACTGAACTACGACCCCGCGTGTGTGACGCGGCTACTATCTCGATCCGGGGGGACCGGCGAACCATTTCCGTAAAGGCTTCAGGAGTGGTGGGCAGTGAGGGACTCGAACCCCCGACATCCTGCTTGTAAGGCAGGCGCTCTAACCAACTGAGCTAACCGCCCTTACGGTGCTCCCTTTGCCGATTGTCACTCGGCTAATGGGGCGGCCTATACGGAACCAACTCGCAAGATGAGTATATGAAAGAGCCGGGCCATCGGTCAAACGCTGCTGTGGAAATTCGTAAGCAGCGTGAGCTGAGAGACTTATCCCGAAACGGGCAACCCGCCCTAAAAGAGTTGCCGTCCTAGGTGTGTACGTTTATCTTTTTTGCTGTCGCACTATCATACTTCCGATCCGCAGGTGAGCAATGAAAGCAATTTTGTTTGTGGATGACCATGAAGTGTTGGCACGGCTTAGCTGCGAGATTCTGGAGATGCAGGGCTACCGGGCCGAATACGCGTATAACGCCGATGACGCGCTTGCCAAGTTCGAGCGCGAACGATACGACATGCTGGTAACCGACTATCGCATGGAGGGCATGAACGGACTTGAGCTCGCCCGGAAGATCCACCAGAGAGCTCCAGAGGTTCCGGTAGTGATTGTGACTGGGTACACGCCGGAGGAGGATGGCGGAGAAGTGAGCGCCTGGCTGGAGAAGCAAGACCTCTTCCCTGCACTGCTGGATAAGATCAAATCCCTCATTGGCGAAGGCGAGCCGCAGGAAACGATGAAGAGCGCCTGAGCTTCATGCAATTGGACGTGCGAGTGCAGCGGGTACAACTTGCTACCGCTGCGCCTGCTACACTTTTCGTATGAAGCGCCTGATCGTGAACGCTGACGATTTTGGATTAACCCAGGGAGTGAACCGCGCCATTGTGGCCTGCCATGAGCACGGTTTGGTTTCTTCGGCTACCTTGATGGCCACAGGCGCGTGCTTTGACGAGGCGGTTACACTGGCCTCCGCCATGCCCGGTTTGAGCGTTGGGTGCCATGTGGTGCTGGTGGATGGAGAACCGCTGCTGCCTCCGGGTGAGGTGAGCTCCTTGCTGGCTCCGGGAACGAAGCGCTTTTATCACTCCATTGGCGAAGTGCTGGGAGCTGTGGCGCGAGGTCGCTTCAATGCCGCAGAGGTGGAAGCCGAGGCGACGGCGCAGATGGCCCGATTGCAAAGCGCAGACGTGGCGATTTCGCACTTCGATACTCACAAGCACACGCATATGTTTCCTTCCATTTTGAAGCCGCTGCTTCGGGCGGCTGCGGCTAACGGCGTGTCCAGCGTACGGAATCCATTTGAGGCACCCGGTGCGGTCAGTGGGCGCGAGGCGCTCGGGAGCAGGACACTTCTGGTTCGCAAGGCTCAAACTACAGTACTGCGTGCTTTGCTGCGTGGCAGGTGGATGGTGGCGGTGCGTGAGGCCGGAATCAGGACTACGGATGGCAGCCTGGGCGTGGCTGCAACGGGCACTCTGGACGCGGCGCTGCTGCGGGCAATGTTGAGGCGGATGCCTGCGGGAACATGGGAACTGGTTTGCCATCCCGGGTACAACGACCGCGAACTTGCGAAGGTGCGGACCAAACTGCGTGAGTCACGCGAGGTGGAGATGGCGGCGCTGCAGGCCATTACACCTGGGGAATTGCACGAGGAGTTTGGCGCGGAGTTGATTTCCTACGGCTGGAACTCGCCCCAAGCGGCGGCTGGCGTCAACGTTTAAGGAGTTTCAATCGGAGTCAGGAAAGTCATGCGCATTGGTATCACCTGTTATCCAACGTACGGCGGCAGCGGAGTGGTGGCTACCGAACTCGGCATTGAGCTTGCCAATCGCGGGCATGATATCCATTTCATTTCATACTCGCAGCCTATCCGTCTGACGGAACCGCACCCGCACATTCACTTTCACGAGGTCGAGGTTTCGCAATATCCGCTGTTCGAATATCCACCTTATGATTTGGCGCTGGCGACCCGGATGGCCGAGGTGGCGGAGATTTACGATTTAGATTTGCTGCATGTGCATTACGCGATTCCACATTCGGTTTCAGCGATGCTGGCGCGGCAGATGCTTTGTCACGATCACACGCGCAAGCCTCGGCGTTTGCCTTATGTGACGACGCTCCATGGAACCGACATTACTCTGGTAGGGCTGGATCGCTCCTACCTGCCGATTACCCGCTTTTCGATTGAACAGAGCGACGGGGTGACCTCGATTTCAGAGGACTTGAAGCGATCTACCATTGAAAGCTTTGAGATCAGTAAACCGATTCATGTGATTCACAACTTTGTGAACTGCGATCTTTACCTGCGCGATTCCGCTGCGGAAGATCGCCGCCTTGAGTTCGCCTTGCCGGAGGAGCGGCTGCTGGTGCATCTCTCGAATTTTCGTCCCGTGAAGCGGGTGACGGACGTGGTGGAGATTTTCGATCGGGTGCAGAAGAAGATTCCTGCCCGGCTGATGATGATTGGCGATGGTCCGGATCGTCGCGCGGCGGAGCGGTTGGCCTGTGAGCGTGGAATTCACAAGAAAATTCACTTTATGGGCAAGCAGGACATGGTTCATGAGAAGTTGGCTATGGCCGACGTGATGCTGCTGCCTAGCGAGATGGAGTCCTTTGGGCTGGCGGCGCTGGAGGCGATGGCGTGTGAGGTGGTTCCGGTGGCATCGCGCGTGGGAGGCGTGCCGGAGTTGATCACGGACCACGTGGACGGATTTCTGGCTCCGGTGGGCGACGTGGAAAGGATGGCCGCGTGCGCGCTGGAGGTGCTGACAGATGATGCGCTGCTGGCAAAGATGCGCAGGGCCGCGAGGGAAACGGCGCAATCACGCTTCTGTACCACTAAGATCATTCCCAAGTATGAAGAGCTTTATCGCGGACTGTTGGAGCGCAAGTCGTAATTGATGCCGTCCATCGCGCCGGTTTGCGGCACGGGCAGGAGGATGCGGACGATGGTTCCCTCGCCGGTTCGACTTTCCACCTCGACGCGCGCGGCGTCACTGTAGAGCACGTTGAGCCGCTCTCGCACATTGGCCATGCCAATGCCTGTACCATGCTGCGGCGCATTCCACTCGCTCACTTCTGAACCAGGTTCCACCACGCCTACACCATCGTCTTCTACTTCGATTACCAGCATGCCCTCTGCAATGCGGCTGCGGAGATAGATGGTGCCACCGGAAATCTTGGGCGAGAGACCATGCTTGATTGAATTCTCGACAATTGGCTGAATGAGCATGGTGGGAACAACGATATCGAGACTGGCGGGATCAAGTTCTTTGATGACTTTTAGTTTGTCATGCCCGAAGCGGATGACCTCGATGCCGAGGTAGTCGTCTATGAACTCGAACTCCTCACGCAGTTCTACAAAGGAGTCGCCCTTCTTCAGCAGACGGCGGAGAATCTTTGAGAGCTTCAGGATCATCTCGCGCGCGGTGTCTGGATCGAATCGCACTAGCGAGGCCACGGAGTTCAGGGTGTTGAAGAGGAAGTGCGGATTGATCTGGCTCTGGAGGGCTTCCATGCGAGCCTGCAACAGAAGGCGCTCCTGCTCCTCGAGCTTCATCTCAATACGCGTGTTGTTGAGCACCTTAAGGGCAATTGCCACAGTCATGACGGTGGCCGTGTAGATGGCGACGGTCACTAGCCAGTTGGGAGAGTCAAGTGCCCAGGTGTTGCGCGGGAAGAACTCCTTGGTCTGTAGCCGTAGGAATTCCAGGACGAGAATCGCGAAGAAGAACGAGGTCTGCCAGTCAATGAATGACTTGGCGATTGTGCGGCGTACCCAGCGGTAAATGCTCAGATCAAAAAGTGGACTGAAGGACCAGATGGCTTCGCGGTCTTTGGCTAGCTCGCGCAGAAACCCGGCGCTGAGTCCTGCTACCACATTCAGCGGCAAGTTCATGTAGCTGTGCATGAACAGGTATGGCAACGATACGAGGATTCCACCGAAGACTCCGGCGGTGCGTCCGGCGATGACACCCAGCAGAATCGCGGCCTCGAATGAGACATCGGCGGCGAGGAAGTTCTTGACCGTGGCGCGAACGAGCACGCCAAGCATGAAAGGTCCGCCGATGTAGGCGACCATTTCCAGCTTTTCCCAGATGTCGCGGTCCTCGTGAAAGAGCAACACGCGGAAGCGTCGGGAACGAGCGAGCACGCTGCTGACGGCTGCGGATACGCCGAGCTGAATGAGCAGCGTGATGAGGATGAGTGGCTGTTCAATCATCGGCTACGATCCTTGACCTCCGCGTGCGGCCAGTGCCGCTCGGGCGATCAACTCAGGAATGAGATCTGCCGAGGGAACTCCACCTTGAGCGAGGTCGCGAGTGCCGCCGCCGCGACCTCCGACGGACGTGACGATGGCCTTG
>Ga0224527_1000906_pt1 | contig 16885 bp, 7 predicted proteins | sample CBST0metaG_FD_179882 | JGI IMG/M metagenome (GOLD analysis project Ga0224527, IMG submission 179882) | Peat soil microbial communities from Stordalen Mire, Sweden - C.B.S.T0 | ecosystem: Environmental > Terrestrial > Soil > Wetlands > Peat | place: Sweden: Norrbotten County, Stordalen Mire... | reverse complement strand
CCATCAATGCCATGCAAAAAGAGGGGTCCAAAGGCTCACTCCGAGGAAAACTCAAACGCGCCGGATGGAACGAGGACTTCCTCAGCCGCCTATTGGAGATGTTTTGAAATGCGTTTGCCCTGGTGCCCTGCGATGATTTGCTTGACTTTCGTTCAAAGCTATTGGATAAATGTAGAAACGATCCCCGGCAGGGCGATCTTGCGGACGCGGTGAAAGACCGTTTGACACTCGTCTTGACCGCAGAGCGACTGCATCTCCACAGTCTCGTCATGAATCTCTGAATTTCGCTCGGATTCCAGGTTCATTGCTTTCCCGCTCTCTCCTTTTGGCTTTCCATTTTCTTCGAGGACGGTTTCCTCGATCCAATCTGCCTACACTCTCGGGCTGAGCCCATGGAGGTTCTACGTGTCGTTCCGCAGCGCGGTTGTCACAGTTACGTTGTGTCTTCTGTTTGTTCCGGTGTTTGCCTTGCCTCCTGCCGTACATCACCCCCTTGATGCCCTGACTCCTGAAGAGTATTGGAAGGTGTACAACACTCTGCGCGATGCGGGCAAGATCGACGAGAAAACCGTGTTTTCCAGCGTGCTGTTGCGCGAACCAGCGAAGTCCGACGTTCTGGCATGGAAGCCCGGCGATCCGATTCCGCGCAAGGCCGATGTCGTGCTGCTGACGAAGGGAAAGTCGTATGCCGCAGTCGTCGACATCACCGCGGGTTCGCTCGCATCCTACACCGATCTCAAGGGCCTGCAAGCTCCGGTCAGCGAAGGAGAGATGCACGGCTTTGAAGAAGAACTGAAGAAAGACAAGCGTGTGGAGGAAGCGCTGAAGAAGCGCGGCATCACCGATCTTCGCCTGGTGAGCTGCTACGTGACGCCCGCCGGATATGTTGGACTGCCGGAGCAGACCGAGGGCCGGCGCATTGGATGGGGAGGCTGCACTTACTCCGCAGATGCAAAGTACACCTGGGATCGCGAGATCCCGGGCATCTTCTTTGTCGTGGACATGAACGACAAAAAGATTGTGCGTTTTTCCGACTATGGCGCGGTGCCTATACCGCCCACCACCAGCATCTACGACTCGGACGGCGGCCCCGCGCTGCCCGGCACCAAGCCGCTTCTCATCGCGCAGCCGGACGGTCCCAGTTTCACGCTGAAAGACGGCGAAGTAAGCTGGCAGAACTGGCATTTCCGTTTTCGCCTCGATCCCCGCGTGGGGCCGGTGGTGAATCTGGTCACACTCAACGACGGTGGCAAGACGCGCTCGGTGATGTACGAAGGAAACATGTCGGAAATGTACGTGCCCTATCAGGATCCGGAGGAAACCTGGAACTCCCACGTCTTTCTCGACGCCGGCGAGTATTTCACCAACACCGGCTCTGGCGGCATCATCAAGCCGCTGCAACCGGGCGTGGATTGTCCGTCGTATGCCACCTTTTTGAGCGGAACCTTCTTCCGCGAAAACGGAACGCCCTACATCCGGCCGCAACTGGCTTGCATCTTTGAGCGAGTAACAGGCGATCCGGCATGGCGTCACTGGGACGAAGATACGTATGCCGTTGCCGGGCGGCCTTCGCGGGAACTGGTGTTCCGCACCATCGCCACGGTGGGCAATTACGACTATCTCTTTGACTGGCGCTTCGAACAGGATGACTCGATTGTTGTGGGTGTGGGCGCCACAGGCATTCTGGAAGTGAAGGCCGTGACGGACCAAAGAGCGGATGGACCTCTCTCATCCGGACTAGCGGGAAAAAATCCAGCCGGTCATGAAGTGCAGTTTGGCCAGTTGGTGGCGCCCGGGATCGACGCGGTGGACCATGATCACTTCTTCAGCTATCGGCTGGACCTGGATGTCGACGGCCCCAACAACACGCTGATGATCGACAAACTGGTTCCCTACAAACTGCCCAATGCTGCGCTGGGACGTCACTGGATCTGGGTCATGCAACCGGAGATGGCGAAGACCGAGAACGACGCCAAGCTGAATGTCTCCGTCGAGCACCCTGCCATGTGGCGCTTCGTGAACGAGAACGTGAAGAACTCCCTGGGCCAGCCCACCAGCTTCGAGATCATGGCGGGGCAAACCGGCATCAGTCTGCTGCCCTCGACCGAGTGGCCTCAGATTCGCGCTGGTTTTTCTGAACACAACTTGTGGGTAACTCCTTATGATCCGAATGAGCGCTATGCCTCAGGCGTTTACGTCATGGAGAGCAAGGGAGACGACAGTTTGCCCGCGTGGACAAGGAAGAATCGTAACATCATGAACACGGACATCGTGGCCTGGTACACGGTTGGTTTCCATCATGTGCCGCGCCCAGAAGACTGGCCGCAGATGCCGATCATGTGGCACACCTTTACGCTGGCGCCCTATCAGTTCCTGCCCAGGAATCCGGCGATGGATCTGCCCCTCGTGCCGTAGCAACACCGTCCGTGCGAACGCGCACGAATGCACAAACCTCCGTAAGCGGGCTCAAAGCAAGCAGTCCTTGTTCCTTCGCGCGGCCACCACCGCTGCGCGGACGAGCAACAGAATCAACACACCCGAAGGAGAAGGCCGCATGCCTCTCTTTCTGTGAATTCCCCATCGATTGAGGTGTTCTCATGCGTGTTTTTTCTTCCCCTGCCTGTCCTCGCTCCTTCGCACTGCGACTTATCCTGGCCTGTTGTCTTTTTGCGCTCGCGACCTGCTGCCTGCAGGCTCAATCCACCTTTGGTTCGATTCTCGGCACCGTGCGCGATGTGACCGGCGCGGTGGTGCCGGGCGCGCAGGTTACTCTCACTAACCGCGGTACGACAGCCACGCGCACACAGACCTCCGATGCAACGGGAAATTACACCTTTAACAACGTCGATGTTGGGAGCTACTCGCTGACCATCGCTGCGGCGGGCTTTCAAACCAATTCCGTATCAGAGTTTTCGCTGACGGCGCGCGAGACGCGGCGCGTGGATGCCACTCTGCAACCCGGTGCGGAATCGCAGACCGTCGAAGTGGTCGAGCAGGTCCAGAACGTCATCACCACCGACGTCTCCAACCTTGCCGTCACGCAAACAGGGAACGATCTGGTCGAGCTTCCGGTGGCGATTTACTCCCGCTCCACCGGTTCGACCAGCCCCATCGACACGCTCACCACCCAGGCCGGCGTACAGACAGACGACAGCGGCAACCTGGTGGTAATGGGCGCAACACCCGCTCTATTGAGCGTCACGGTAGACGGCATCTCCAGCGTCGGCGTGGAGTATTCAGGTCCGGTGAACGAGATGTTTCCTTCTTTCAACTCGATCGAAGAGATTCGTGTCAGCGAATCAAACAACAATGCCGAGTTCAGCGGCGTCGCCGACATCACCACCGTTTCCAAGGCAGGCACAAACAAATATCACGGCGGCGTTTTTGAGAACCACGAGAACACGATCTTCAACGCCGGCAACCCTTTTGCGTCCTCCAAGCCGAAGATCATCATGAACGACTTCGGGGGCACTCTGGGCGGTCCCCTCTCTGTTCCGCATCTCTACCGAGGCAAGGATCGGACCTTCTTTTTCGCCAGCTTTGAAGGACTGCGGCTGCCGCGTGAAACTCCCCTTGTCAACAGCGTGCCCTCCATCGATATGCGCAACGACAACCTGACCGATTATCTCGCAGGCCAGGGAATCTCAGCCATCTTTCAGCCAGATGGAGTCACACCGATTGACCCGGCCCATGTGCCTGTCACACCGATCGCCGCACATGTCATGCAATATCTCTTCCCGGCGCCGAATAGCGGGCCATCCGGTTCGTACTCAAACAATTACCAGGTCAACTTCCCTTCCCCCATCGCAACCAACCAGGGCGACTTCCGGCTTGACCAGACCATCTCCCAAAAGCAATCCGTCTTCGCTCGCTTCTCTTACAAAAACCGGCAGGTCGCCAGCGCGCCTGACACCTCCTGCACCTTCGCCTTCTGCCAGACGGCCGGAAGTCCGATGCAAGGCGCTTACAATACGCCGGAGATCGACGAAGGGCTAACCTTCGCGCATAACTACATTTTCACGTCCGCACTGCTGAACGAATTTCGCGGCGGCTTCAACGCGCAGCACACTTCGACCACCCAGAGCTACAGCACCACTCAATTACTGACGCAGACGGGCCTGACTGCGGTTTTGCAACCGGACACAACATGGTCTGAAGCTCCCCAGGTGCTCATCAATGGACTCATGGCTACGGGCGGCGGCAATCCCACCTACCAGCGAGGCCAGATCATCCAATTGCTCGACAATGTGACCTGGATGCATCACGGCCATACCTTCAAATTCGGTGCGGATTTCAAGCGCCTCACCGACCATGACGACAACGTGTTCGGCAATTATCGCGATGGCTGGTACGTCTTCGACGGCTCCTCCGACGTCGGCACAGCCATCGGCGATACGTTCACATCGTTTCTGCTGGGTTATCCAGACTACACGGAAATCGGCACGGTGAATAAGCCGACCATGGATGGCCTTGGCTACTCTTATGCCTTCTTTGGCCAGGATGACTGGAAGATTACGCCGAACCTCACGCTGAATCTTGGATTGCGCTACGAACTGCATCCGCCTCTCAAAGAAATCCACTACAACACCGCCTTCTTTCTGCCCGACTACACCGCGACGATCAACGGGCAGACCGTCAATGGTGCGGTGGTCGTGCCCAATGCACAGGCCGAGTCCTTCGAGTCGTCGGATTTTGAAAATGCGATTGCGCCCACGCCCACACTCACGGCACAGCAGGCCGGCATTCCGCAGACCTTGCGCTACACCGTCAAGACCGACTGGGGACCGCGCTTCGGCTTTGCCTGGAGGCCCTACGGCAATGACAGAACCGTGCTTCGCGGCGGCTGGGGACGTTTTCTGGAGACTCCGCTCGGATTCTCACTCGTCTCAGGATGGGCTGTTCATGCCAGCTATGTCGGCGTGTTCAACCAGGACTACGTACCGGACACAACTACTCCGCAACTGTCTTTCACCAATCCTTTTCCACAGACACCGATTCAGACTCCGCCGCAAACGCCGAACAGCGCCACCGGAACGGCAGGTTTCTATTATGCGTTCCCCATTCACTACAAGGACCCATCCGTGCAGCAGTGGAACCTGACGCTTGAGCAGGACTGGGGACATGGAGTCGGCATGCGGCTTTCCTACACCGGCAGCCACGGCAAGGACCTGGAGACGATGGAGGATTTGAACCAGGTACCTGCCAACACCATCGGCTATTACGGCACTTCTCCCGCCGCGGCGCTTGATCCCAGCACGAATTCCTGCATTACGGACGACGGAAGCCTGATCGCCGATCATCGCCCGTACCCGTGCTGGAGCGTCATCCAAAGCGTGGCGAATGCGGCCGAGAGCAACTACAACAGCGGCACGGCTGAGATGTCGCGGCACAACGCCAAGAGCCTCACCTTTGATGCCAGCTACACCTATACGCGCGATCTTTCCAATGCGGGCGGCGCCACTCCCAGTGCCTTCGCTTCGTCGGGAGGCAACTTCCTGACCGACCGCTTTCACCCGGGTTTGGACTATGGCAACGTGGCCTACGATCGCAGGCATCGCTTCCTGGCCACGTACCTCTATGAATTGCCTTTCGGCCCGGGCAAGCATTGGTTGAGCCACGACTCGAAGTGGAACGCGCTCGCCGGAGGATGGCAGTTGGGCGGCGTCACTATCTTCCAGAGCGGCCCATTCCTTACACCCTATGAAGCCAGCAACGATCCTGCCGGCACGAACATTCTAACCACGGTGGGAGTTACCCGCGCCGACCTTGTACCTCACCAAGGGCTCTATGCTCAACATCGAACCGTATCGCAATGGTTCAATCCCAACGCCTTCAGCACCCCAGCCGAAGACCGCGGATATTTCGGTACAGCTTCAGTGGGCAGCGTGGTCGGCCCGGGCACAGACAACTTCTCCGTGTCGCTGGTTAAGAGCTTCGCAATTCATGAACAAGGTAACTTCCGCCTTGGCGTGGAGACGGCTAACATCTTCAATCATCGCAACTACGAGCCGCCCAACATGCAGGTAGACGCGACCGGTGTGTTCGGCACAATCACTGGTCTTCAAACGGCGGAGGGCGCAGGTCCGCGCAGTCTCGAACTGACCGGCCGCATCACCTTTTGAGCACGCAATGGGCTGGAGCTTTGCAGTGAAGAGGCCTTCTGGATAAGGCGCATTCCGTAAGTAATGAGGATAGACTTCCGCCAATCCGTGGCCGCGTGCTATGTTCCTAGCGCTCTTGCGCGGTCAGGATGCAGTGCAGAGGCACCCACAGAGGAGCGATGAAACACATCTCACTTGTCACAGAAATCCCAGGACCGAAGTCGCTTCAGCTTGCTGCGCGCCGGCGAGCAGCAGTTCCGCGCGGGGTGCCACAGCTCACACCTGTCTTTGTGAGCAGGGCATCCGGAGCCACGATCACAGATGTCGATGGCAACGTCTTCCTCGATTTCTGCGGCGGCATCGGCTGCATAAACGTCGGCCACACACAACCCGCGGTGGTCGATGCAGTGCGCACGCAGGCTGAAGCTTTTCTGCATACATGCTTCATGGTGGCCCCCTACGAAGTCTATGTTGCGCTTGCCGAGCAGATGAACCGTCTGACGCCGGGAGCTTTTGAGAAGCGCACGTTCTTTGTGAACTCGGGCGCGGAAGCTGTTGAGAACGGCATCAAGATCGCCCGCTCCCACACCGGACGTCCGGCGGTGCTCTGCTTCGACGACGCCTATCACGGGCGCACGTACATGGCAATGTCCGTCACCGCGAAGGAGAAACCTTACAAATACGGTTTCGGCCCTTTTTCACAAGAGGTCTATCGTGTGCCGTTTGCAAATCCTTATCGGTGCGCAAATGCGGCAGAGGCGAGTCTCACCGCCATCGAGGACACCTTTCGCCATCGCATCGCTGCCGATCAGGTTGCAGCCATTTTGTTTGAGCCGATCCAGGGGGAAGGCGGTTTCATTGTGCCACCCGCGGAGTTCGTGGTAGGGCTGCGATCCATCTGCGACAAGCACGGCATCGTCCTCATTGCCGATGAGGTGCAGACTGGATTCGGCCGCACGGGACGCATGTTTGCCTGCGAGCACTTCAACGTCGCTCCGGATATTCTGCTCAGTGCCAAGAGCATCGCCGCGGGACTGCCGTTGGCCGCCTGCACCGGGCGCGCGGAGATCATGGATCAACCCGGCCCCGGTGCATTGGGAGGAACATTCGGCGGAAACCCGATCTCCTGCGCCGCCGCGCTCGCAACCTTAAGCCTGTTTGCCGATGGAGCTCTGCTGGCGCGGTCCGAACGGATTGGGCGAATCTTCCGGGAGCGCGCGAAGCAATGGCAGCGCCGGCTTCCGTGCATAGGCGACGTGCGCGGCATGGGCGGAATGCAGGCCATCGAACTGGTCCTCGACTCCAAGGAAAAGCGGCCAGCGCCCGAACTGACCAGGCAGCTAACGCAGCATGCGTTGGAGCGCGGACTGTTGCTGGCGACGGCGGGGACTTACAGCAATGTGATTCGTCTTCTCGTTCCGCTGGTCGCCACCGATGAGCAAATGAACGAAGGGCTCGAAGTTCTTGAAGCTGCGTTTCAGGCTGTGCAATGCGAGGTTGCGTAGACATGAGCCACTCTCGCAAATTACCCGGCGGACTCACCCTGCTCAACACGCAGGGCAATCACTGCGAACAACTGGAAGAGTAACTGTATGCATGTCTCCCGATGCTCGCGGATGATTAGCGGTTCAGGGCAAAGCATATCGGAAGCGGGAAGGTCTCTTGGGGAGTTTGCCGGAAGTTGGCAGAAATTGAATGCCGGTTGCGCGACCTCCGGCACACTTTCGTGTCCAGGTTGGCAGATGGGCAAACCGCGGATCATGCGATAGCCATGCCAGACACGCAGCCAAGCGGCAAGCTGAGGAAGCGCTGTATGTGGGCACGAAATCCAAGGAGGCTCCCCCATTTTCCCCCACAGAAAATTCTTGGAGCCAACGTACACAACATATAACCTGGTGATTCTAAATGGTGGGCGAGGCGGGGCTTGAACCCACAACCCCCGGCTTAGAAGGCCGGTGCTCTATCCAATTGAGCTACTCGCCCGCATTTGTACAAATAATTTAAAGAGAGGCACTTTACGATTCGAAAACTCGAGGTGGCCATTTATTGGCCTTTTGTGTACCTGTTCTTGCCAAGGCGGAACAACCAGATCCACCGCCGGACGCTTGCGATGTACCGCTAGATGAGCATAGCGCCACGTCGTGGCAATGGACTTCTCCCAATCCGTAGTTGCACCGTCCTCAAGTTTACACCATGCATGACGAGCCAACTCGCGAAGGTATGGCGGGCTAAGTGGCTCGAATGCAAATTCGCTGTCACAGCGCAAAAGTCGGCGATCAAGCGAAGAAATCGACGTTTCGGTTCCAGTAAACGTTAAACCCATCCCCCCGCGCGGGCCACCCAACTGGCGTGTGTTCTGCCTCCGAAAGCAGGCTCCGCACGTCCGCGGAATCATCGCTTTGCAGGCGAAGTTCGCCGCTCAAGCAGGCACTTGGTCATGTACACACAAACCACAACTGCAAGACCGCATCAATATATGCCATGAAGTCCAAGTCGTCCGGCATAACATTTTTATTTTCATTACTTTACACTGACGATCCAGGCGCTCCCTTAGCGTTCACGGTGGCCCGATTTCCAGATTCACCCTAGTACATATGTACCATATTCAGCTCCATCTTCACTCCTATAGTATGTGCGCGCCTCTGAATCGGACTCCGATTGATGCCTGAAATCACTCGCAGCGGGCGCAGTGAACGCAGGGAGGAGCCAGTCCGGGGTAGGGTTGCGGCCAGGCGAGAAAACGCTCGCTTGAGTCGCATGTTTTGAAAGAAATGAAAGCGCCCCGTGATCAATTCCTGGTTACCAATACGCTTTCGCTTCCTGCAAGGAGGAGACAGTGACCCACTTCTTACGATTCACCATCGCCGCGTTTGGCCGGGTGCCATACCAGATCCGTAGCGGAGCGAAACGGCCCATTCAACTTGGCCTGTTGGGCGCCGCTTTGACCTGCTTGGCGCTTCCGTGCTTTGCGCAGTACAGCGCCAACATCCAAGGTACGGTTCTCGATCCGAATGGCGCCGCCGTCAATGGCGCGCGCTTGCACCTCATTAACACGAACACTGCCCAGGATCTATCTACGGTTTCCGATGCCACCGGCGGATACCGCTTCATCAGCCTCGCTCCGGGCGATTACCGACTGGAAGCGCAAGCCACAGGATTTTCGAAGACGGTGGTAGCTCTCACTCTCACCACCGAGCAGACATTGGCAGTGCCAGTCACTCTTTCCGTTGCCTCGGCGAACGTAACTGTTTCAGTTACCGGGGCTCCGCCCATTATCGATACGGCTGAAACCCGCAACGAAATGACGCTCGAACAGTCTTCGGTTGACACCCTGCCCTTGGCCGGCCGCGACTTGACCACCCTCGTGAACATGGCGCCCGGAGTTATCGGCCTCGGTCTCATCGCCGGCGGCACTCCCGGGTCGGCTTCGGATAACTTCTCTACCGAAACGCAGGTGGATTCGAGCGCCAACGGGCAGGGAGCGATGGGCAATATGTACATCGTCGACGGCCTGGACGTTACCAGCGCCATTCGTCCCGGTGTGCTCAACCTGCAACCCAATCCAGACTCCGTGCAGGAAGTCAGCATTCAGGTCAACACCTACACCGTCGACTACGGCCGCGCCAGTTCCATGCAGATGGCCATCACGACCAAGCCAGGCGGCGACAGGTATCACGGCAGCGCCAGCGACTACTTCAACAACCAGTCTCTGTGGACCAGCAGCGACTTCGCCAAGCAATCGGATTTTGCCAAGTATCACTCCAACAACTTGTCGGGAACGGTTGGCGGTCCGATCATCCCTCACCACCAGGCGTTCTTCTTCGCCTCGATCGAGCCACTGCGGTCGGTTCAAGCGGCAAGCGGGTCAGTTTCCTATGAAGACCCAGCGGTGGTTGCCTGGGCCAAGTCCGCTTTTCCGAACACGGTTGGGACGCAGATTCTCACCTCCTATCCGGTAAAGGTCACCAGTACTGCGCCTTCTCTGACGATGACCGAGGCTGGAATGGGTGCATACTGCGGCGGAGAAGGAGAATTGGCATGCGACGCGACTGCCGTTGATCTTGGCGAGTATGCGGGCTCCACGCCACGCAATGGAACACAGTGGAATGTGCGCCTCGACAAGGCCTTCAAAAACGACCGCCTCTACGGAGACATCTACCGCGGGACTCTGGTCAGCGGCACGCCTGAAGCGCGCCCTGCCTTTAGCTGGAATGTGAACTCCTGGACCTTGGCGTGGCAGGGAAACTGGACCCACACCTTCTCGCCCAATACCATCAACGAGGCAATCGTCGCAGGCATGCGCGTTGAGGGAATTCAGGAAACCGGCGGCGAGTTCAAGGTTCCCTCCATCACCGTCGACTATTTATCGGGCACCGGCGGCAACGCCGCATTCGGCGATGGCTTCGCACAGGGCGACTTCATCCAGCACAACTATCACTGGCGCGATGTGCTCACCCACATCAAGGGCGCGCACACATTCAAGATGGGCTATGAGGGATGGACCGGCGACGACGTTGAGCTCTTCCAAGGCCCCCATGATCAACCTTCCTTTTACTTCAACAACCTGGGCGACATGATCGCCGCCGACACCAACGTATCCACGGCCGTGCAGCCCTATAACGAGGGGAGTGTAGCCTACAATCCGATAACCGGCCAGCAGGAGCAATGGAACTGGAACGCCGCCAGCATCACCGGTGGAGTCTTCTTCGAGGACACGTGGAGGGTGCGCAAAAACCTCACACTCAACTACGGCATTCGTTGGGATGACATGGGCAATCCCTACTCGCGCACCGCGGAGACCGCTTTTGGAAACTTCTACCTGGGCTCTGGCTCAACCCGAGACGAACAGGTCGCCAACGGAGCGGTTATCCAACATACTCATGCCCTCAACCGCGCGATCACCGACATCATCAGCCCGCGTGCCGGCGCAGCCTGGGACATCTTCGGAAACAGCAAATGGATTATCCATGGAGGCGGCGGCGTCTACCACAACTGGCCCACCCCCGCCAATGTTCAGGAAGAGATGCGCGGCAACCCGCCGGGAGGCATCTACCCAACGTTCTACGGGTCCGACACCAACCTTTCACACCGGCCCATCTTCGGCTTGGGTACTGAAGAAAAGCCGCCTTTCGGCTTTACCTATCCCACGCTCGAAGCCCAGACGCTGAATTCTCAGGGCGGATTCACCAATTTGACGGTCGGTATCAACGGCGTCAATCCCAACCTGAAAACCCCGGTCACGTACATCGAATCCGTGAACCTGGAGCATGCGCTCACGCGCGATTTTGTGGCCAGTGTCGGCTACTCGGGAGCAATTTCGCACGGCTTGCTCTCCGGTGGCGGCAATCCCGGCAACGTGAGCTACGGCGTGGATATCAATGCCCCGGCGAACGACCCCGGAGTCCTGGCGGGCACCACTCCGGTGCGCTATAACTCAAGCTTCGGAACCATCGGCTACACAGACAATACGGCTCATTCCGTGTTTAACGAATTTGTCGCAGATGTGCACGGACGTTTTGCAAGCAAGGCCTTTGTCGATGTTTCCTACACTCGCTCAAAGTCCAAAGATAACTCTCAGGTCTTTCCAGAAAACTCCACTCCGCAGCGCTACTACGGACCGTCCAACTGGGACGCTCCCAACCGCCTGTCCGGCACGCTGAGTTACGAGTTCCTTGGCTTGAATCGCGGTGAGGGTGCAGTGGGACGTGCAACCGGAGGCTGGGGAATCAGCGGCACCGTGGTCGGACAATCCGGATACCCATTTACGGTTGACACCAATGAAGCGTTCAATGTCACCGGCTACAGCGGCGCAAGCCCAACCTGCGGCGCGGGCCTGAGCGCGGAAGCCGCCTGCGGTGACTACAATGCTGACGGCGATAACTTCGATTATCCCAACGTGGCATCATATGCCCAGTTGCACGGAAGAAAGAACTTCCTCCCCGTAGACAGAGGCGGAACGGGAGGCATCTTCCCCAATGGGGCAGCGCAATTCACTCAACCCACTGTCGGGACCGAGGGCAACGAGGGCGAAAACCTCTTCCGCAGTTACGGATTCTTCGAAACCAATGCATCCTTGCACAAGCTGACGAACATCCGCGAAGGCGTAGGTGTGGAATTCCGCTTGGAGATCTTCAACCTCTTCAACCATCCGAATCTGAACGCCCCGGATGCAGGCGTGACCGACGGCGCCTCATTCGGTGTGTCCAGCAGTCAAAAGGAACAACGCTGGATTCAACTCGGCGCCAACATCAAATTCTAGGCGCACAGAGGACCGCCTTTCGACCTCCAACGCTCTTGATGAAGACCGAAAGGCGGGTCAACGCGTTCCAGAGTTTTCACACTTTGAAGGCAATGCATTCAAGCCGGCGCGACCGTCAGCAAGCGCCGGCCTTGCATGAGGCAAACAGGGGGAGACCTTCTCTGCGACCTTTCCAATGAGTCACTGCAACTCGTTTCGCCTCCTGAGCAGTGGAGGGGCAATGGAATCCGTCTCTCCACCTATTTTTCGGCTGTAAAGGGAACCGGTGTACTCCAATGGAGGCACTCATCCAACCGGGCGTTCCCGCGCCTCTGCCAGGGGATACTTCCTGAGCGCGCAGCCGCTCTCGGCAGGTTCGCTCGCCTGGGAGGCAGCAACCGCAACCGGGAAGTTGGCATTCAAATCATTTCAGACGACTAAAGACGAGCCCTAGCGGCTTTATCATGAAGCGACCGTTTAGATCCGCTGAATTCGTCTTCAAAAGAAAGACCGGTCGTGGTCGTTCCGGAAAAGGGGAAACAGGAATTCATGCGCAAGCTTCTGCGCCAAGCCACGTTGATGATCTTTGTGACCGGTTTCTTGGTTGCACTTCCTACTTTTGCTTTCACTCAAGCCACCCCGGCCTCGTCTGCCGCCGTGATCGCCGCGTTGCAAAAAGGTCAAAACGAGGAGGCGGTGCGCATGGCCGATGCCATGCTTCGCGCCGATCCGCGCTCCTGCCAACTCTGGACCCTTCGCGCTGTCGGATTGGAGCGATCCGGGCACTCTCTCGAAGCGCTCGATGCCTACCGGCGCGCACTCAGCTTCGCACCGGACTATCTGCCCGCCCTCGAAGGAGCCGCGCAACTCAATTACAAAGCGCAATCTCCGCAGGCGATTCCATTGCTTCGCCACATTTTGTCGTTGCAGCCAGCCAGTGCGACTGCTCACGCCATGCTGGGCGTGCTCGAATACGGGCAGAAACACTACGCTCCGGCCGCGCAGGATTTCGCCGCAGCGGGCGACGCGCTTAACTCTCAACCCGGGGCGCTCGCCGATTACGCCATCTGTCTTGTTCATCTCGATCGCGCCTCCGAGGCCGTCGCGCGCTTTCTGCAACTGGTTGCGTCTGCCCCGCACAATGCCGCTGCGCGTTACGATCTGGCTCTTTCGCAATGGCGCGCCTCCAATGCGGCCGACGCGCTAACGACCCTCCAACCGTTGCTCGATGCGCAGCCGGCGGACGGGCACGCGCTGCGCCTGGCGGCCGCGATCCATGAGTCGAACAACGAAACGCCGCAGGCCATCGCACTCCTGCGGGCGGCAATTGCCGCGACTCCCAGCGACGTAGCGAACTACCTCGACTTCGCGACGCTCGCCGCCGCGCACGGTTCATTTAGGGTGGGAGTGGACATCATCACCCTGGGCATCCAACAACTCCCGGATTCGGCTCCTCTTTTCATGGCGCGCGGCGTTCTTTACGGACAAAATGCCGACCTGGAGAAGGCCATGGCGGATTTCGAACGTGCTCACGCGCTCGACCCATCGAATTCCATGGTGAATACCGCGGAGGGGATCGCGCAGTCGCAGCGGCACAATCATGAAGCGGCCCTCGAAGATTTCAAACGTCAGGTGCGCGATCATCCAAAGGACGCGTTCGGACATTATCTCTTTGCGGAAGCCATCTCCTGGTCTGCCCCCGATGCCAAGTCGGTCGATCATCGGGAGATTGTCAATCGAGCTATCGCCGAGGCCACCAAGGCTACTGATTTAGACCCGCAGTTGGTGCAGGCTTACGATTTACTGGGCTCGCTCTACCTGCAAAATGAGCAGATTGGTCTTGCGATCAAGGCAAGCCGGGTGGCTCTCACAATTGCACCCAATGACCAGCAAGCGCTCTATACCCTCATACTCGCGCTGCGCAAGACCAACGCGAAAGGCGAACTCAAGGACTTGGTTCAAAAGCTGACCGACCTCCGCAAGTCGGAAGCCATTGAGGGCAATCAGAAAACACGCTACGGCCAACTCGTCGAAGAGCGATAGGATTCTAGAGCAGAACCAGAGTCCCTGTGCTCTCTCCAGTGAATGCGAGGTCGCCGCTTCCTGATGGTCGCGTCGACTGGGGCGCACTGCTGTTGGATTCACCAACTCTGGTTCTGCGATAGCCGCCTAAAAAGGGGATGCCGTGAAACCATTGAAAGCCCTCAGTACTTGCATCTATATTGCAGTGGCTGCGATCGGCATGGCCCTGGGCGTTCGAGCCGTCGCGCGTGGCGGAATCTCGCTCGGCCCGGTCTTTGCGCAGCAGCAGTCCAGCGCGGCCGCTTCCAGCGAACACGGCCAGAAGCTGGCATCCATTACGATCGACTATCCTGAGAACGAATCCGTCTTTCCACCCGAAATTACTGCGCCCACTTTTATCTGGCGCGACAGTTCGAACGAGGCCACGCAGTGGACCATCGATGTGGCTTTCAGCGATGGCGCTGAGAAGCTCACCGCACGATCAGTCGGTGAAAAGTTGCGCATCGGCGAGATCGATCCGCGCTGTGTGTCCGCAAGCAATGAGCCGCCCAGATTGACGCCACAACAAGCTGCGGCCCACACCTGGGTCCCGGACGAGTCGACTTGGCAGACGATCAAGCGACACTCCAAAGGCCATCCCGCGTACCTCACCATCACAGGCTTCAAGAGCGGCCACCTCGATCACCCCGTATCCAGCGGCTCCGTGCAGATTGAAACGTCGATCGATCCCGTCGGTGCGCCGATCTTTTATCGCGACGTGCCCTTGATTCCATCGAAGTCGGAGACCGGCGTGATCAAGCCGCTGGCGCAAAGTGATCTGCCGCTGCTTGCCTGGCGTTTACGCAATATCACCGAGCCTCGCAGCCGCCTGTTGTTAACCGGCATGCATACCTGCGCAAATTGTCATTCATTTTCTGCCGACGGCAAAACCATGGGCATGGATCTGGATGGCCCTGCCAACGACAAGGGGCTTTACATACTGGCCTCCGTCAAGCGGCAGATGACGGTTCGCAATCAGGATGTTATCTCCTGGAGCGCCCTTCGCGATCAATCGTCTTCGCCCGCGCGCATCGGTTTCATGTCTCAGGTTTCGCCTGACGGCAAATACGTGGTCACCATGTTACGCGGACAAAAGGCAGAACTGCCGAACAGTTACTTCGCCGTCAACTTCAAAGACTATCGCTTCCTGCAGGTCTTCTATCCCACCCGCGGCATCCTTGCGTGGTATGACCGCGCCTCTGGAACCAAACATCCATTGCCCGGCGCCGACGACCCGCAATCCGTGCAAACCAATCCCGTCTGGAGCCCCGACGGAAAATATGTGGTTTTCGCTCGCGCCGAGGCCCGGGATCCGTTGCTTCCCGGCCAGAAACTTCCCGATCATGCCCTCGCACCGGAGGAAACACCGATCAAATTCGATCTCTACCGCATTCCTTTCAACGATGGCAAGGGCGGTAAAGCAGTGCCGATCGAAGGCGCTTCCCAGGACGGCATGAGTAACAGCTTTCCCAAGGTCTCGCCCGATGGACGCTGGATTGTCTTTGTGAAGAGCCGCAATGGGCTTTTGATGCGCCCCGATAGCCAGCTTTATATTGTTCCCGCTCAAGGCGGAGTGGCGCGGCGTCTGCGCTGCAACACGCCCTTGATGAACTCCTGGCACAGCTTTTCGCCCAACGGACATTGGCTGGTCTTTTCCTCGAAGAGCCGTTCGCCTTACACGCAGATGTTCCTCACTCACATCGACGCGGATGGCAACTCCAGTCCGGCAATTCTGATCGACAATGCAACCGCCGCCAATCGCGCGGTGAATATCCCCGAATTCGTCAATATCCCTCCCGATGGGATGACGAACATTGATGTACCCGCCGCTGAGTCCTACCGGCTTTACGATCTGGCAATCAGCTTCACCGCCAAAGGCCAGCTTAATGAGGCCATCGCCGCATGGAAGAAGGTGCTCGAACTTGATCCTCGCAATGCCCAGGCACACATGAATCTTGCTGTCGCGCTTGAATGGCAGGGTAACTTGTCTGAGGCCGCGACGCACCTGCAGCAAGCGCGCGAGATCGACCCCTATGCGAGCGAGAAGGAGAGCGATTATGGAATAGCCTTTTTCAATCGCGAACAGTATCTTGCCGCTCTCAAGAACTCCGATTGCTCCGGCATTGTCGCATTCGGGGAAAAGATTCTTGCCGTAACGATCGACGACACGAACATAGACAAGGCCATCGCGGCATGCACGCTCAAGCAGGGCGGCCGGCCGACACACTCCGCGCCCAACTCGCAACCGTAGTGCGCCCTCCACCGCATTGTTGCGCGGATTGGGTGAAGATCAGCTTCGACGATTGCGCTGCACGACGCCAGCTGGCACAGAATAATCAGATTGCTTTCGATGAATAATCTGCCCGCGTTACGGCCAGCTTTCGCCCGCCACACTTGCGTCGTGAGCGAACGGGGCGGCGACTTCAGTACTCACGCTCGCCTCCAGCCCAACTACGGCTACCGGCTCCTTTACGAGTTCCATCAT
>Ga0224527_1000904_pt1 | contig 16906 bp, 19 predicted proteins | sample CBST0metaG_FD_179882 | JGI IMG/M metagenome (GOLD analysis project Ga0224527, IMG submission 179882) | Peat soil microbial communities from Stordalen Mire, Sweden - C.B.S.T0 | ecosystem: Environmental > Terrestrial > Soil > Wetlands > Peat | place: Sweden: Norrbotten County, Stordalen Mire... | reverse complement strand
AGCGAGAACAAAGGAAGCACTCGACCAAGCCGTCACTGTGACGCTTCCTCAGATCACCCCGGAGAACGCCTCGGCATGGTTCAAACACTGCATCGGAGGTCTACAGATATAGAGAAAATGCTCTAATATGGAAATCGAATTGTCCAAAGCTGCGTAATGTACCCGATAGGATTCGGGCCCATCGCTATGCGGAGAACGCTCAACCAGGAGGTCGCCATGGACACATCATTGCTTTCCAGGCCCGACCTGTTCGCCGACAGGGAAACATTGCGGCTTCCCGCTCCGAAGGTTGTCGAGAAATTGGTTGAGATTGTTGGGCGGAAACTGACCGCGTACATCGGAGGCGTCAAGGATGCGCGCGCTGTTGATCGCTGGATCGCCGGCGGCGGGATCTATGGCGACGCAGAGAGCCGCTGGCGGTTCGCCTTTCAGATGGCGCGCACCTTGAGCGAACACGATTCACCCGCAGTCGCGCAGGCCTGGCTGACAGGCGTGAATCCGGAACAGGGAGACAGAGTGCCACTGCGCCTCATGCGCGAGAGTGAGATTGATGAGGTCGCGCCAGCCATCCTCAGCGCAGCGAGAGCATACATCCGCGACAAGTAGACGGGCAATTTTCCATAAGATGAAATGGTTATTATATTGACTCTTATGCCGTATAATAAAGATAAAGAGGTAGCATATTGGCTGTATATCTCACGACCGCGCAAGAGGTGCGGGCAGGAATTGCAGGGCGGTTCAAGGCCCGGCGTCTTGACCTAAACCTGACGCAGAGAGAACTGGCGGCGCGCTCGGGCGTGACCTTCAGTTCGCTGAAGCGATTTGAGCGCGAAGGATTGATCGCGCTGGACTCACTTCTGAATCTGGCCTTGGTGCTCAATTGTCTGGACGATTTCGACAAGTTGGCTGCGGAAAGCTCGGCCATCTCAGCCACCCAATCACTCGATGCCCTGCTGGCCACTCCGGCGCGGCGGCGCGGAGCAACGGGCAGAAAAGGACGCAGCCATGGCATATAGTCCGACAGAGTTGCTGACTGTTTATCTGGACGCGCGCGACCAGATAAACGAGATTGGGCGCCGCAAAGTTGGGCGCCTAGCGTTCAAAGATAGGCAAATTCTTTTCGAGTATGACGCCGCATTCATCGCTTCGGGCATTGAGATTTCGCCAATCAAACTTCCGCTCATGCCTAGCGTATCCATTGCTGACACTGCGATCTTCGACGGACTGTTCGGCGTATTCAATGACAGCCTGCCGGACGGATGGGGCCGCCATTTGCTCGACCGCACGGTGGAAAAATACGGTATCCATCGAGGCCCGTTGAATCCGCTCGACCGGCTGGCCTATGTGGGGCGGCACGGCATGGGCGCTCTCAGCTATGAACCCGAGTTGAGCCAGCAAACCGCCGACGATGTTCCGCTGGCACTCGACAAACTTGCTGAGGAGTCAGCCACCGTTCTGGCCGGAGAGAATGAAGAGGTCTTCGAGGATTTGCTGCGGCTCAATGGCTCCTCTTCAGGCGCCCGGCCCAAGATCGTGGCGCAAGTGAGCACGGACAGGAAAAGGATCATTCACAGCCAGCAGGAATTGCAATCGGGCTTCGCGCACTGGATGATCAAGTTTCCGTCTTCTCAGGACGCGCGGGACGTGGGAGCTATTGAATACGCCTACAGCCTGATGGCAGGCGATGCTGGTGTAGAGATGCCTGAGACGCATCTTTTCCGTACGAAAAGGAATAAATACTTCGGTACAAAACGCTTCGACCGGGCCGGAGATGCCCGCATCCACATGCACAGTCTTGGCGGCTTGATCCATGCCGATCATCGCACTCCCAGCCTCGACTACGACATGGTTCTACGCGTGACCCTGGCGTTGACGAGAAATATCCAGGAAGCAGAAAAGGTCTATGCACTGGCCTGCTTCAACGTACTTGCTCATAACCGCGACGATCACGCGAAGAATTTCTCATTTCTGCTGAATGCAAGAAACGAGTGGATCTTTGCGCCTGCCTATGACCTTACCTTTTCCTATGGCCCGGGCGGAGAACAGAGCATGCTCATCATGGGAGAGGGGAAGAATCCCGGCACAACCCAACTTCAGGCATTGGGCAAACAGCATGGGATAAAGAGCGCGTCGGAGATTCTGGAGAAAGTAAAAACGGCCGTGGCCAACTGGCGCCGCCATGCCGAACAGGCAGAGGTTTCGCGAAAATCCACTCAAGAGATTACAGGCAAGATCAAGTTGCAATGATTGTGCGGGTCGCTGAACATGAGCCGGTTCCCCGCGTAACCAATCTACCCTTTGGATGAAGGTTGGCAGGATCGGTCAACTCTTATGAACCACTTCGAATGAGTACCCGTCCGGATCCAGTACATCGGCCGCGTAATAGCCCGGATAGTATTCCAGTCGGGCCCGCGGTGAAATGTTGTCCGTCGCACCGGCCGCTATTGCCGCTTGATAAAACTCATCGACTTGAGCGTTGCTATCTGCATCGAATCCCCAATGGATTGAACCTGGATCGGGCTTCCCTTGCTTGAGCCAGAAGCAAGCTCTCTTTCCGTCTCCGAAACCCCAGAGGTCGGGATGGCCATTCTCCCCCTTGTAAGGCAAGAAGAACCGGATTCCGATGGGCTTCAGAGCCACTTCGTAAAATGCCAACGAACGCTCAACATCGCTAATAGTCAAGATGATGTGGTTGATCATTGTTTTCTCCTTCATATGTTGAGGGATTCGATTGACTTTTCGCCATCGGGAATTGCCTGGCCGGAAAGGGCGGGTATATTCATGCCCTGGGCGCGCACAGTCTGCACGTCGGTGATTCCAATGAAGCTTAGAATCAGGCGAAGGTAAGGTTCCTCTGTATCCCAGGCTTTCCAGGGCCCCTCCGTAAAGACACCACCAGAGGCGAGTACCAGGATCGCCTTCTTTTCACGGGCAAGGCCCTCGGCTCCCCCTTCTGTATAGCGAAATGTCTTTCCGGGGCGAACAATGTGATCGATCCATGCCTTCAGGGAAGACGGCAGTCCAAAATTCCACAGCGGAGAAGCGATAACCAAGAGATCCGATGACAGCACTTCTTCTGTGACTTGGTCTGACAGTCGAAGTGCTTCCCGCAAAGCCTCAGCTTCTGAACGATCCCTTGTGAAGATGGCCTTCACCGTTCGTTGATCCAGATGAGGAAGCGGGTCTTTCGCCAGATCTCTCTGCACCAGTCTTGCCTCTGGATACAACGATCTCAGGCGCTCTGTGAGCCTGTGCGTTAGCTGTCGGCTTGCCGATTCTGCGCTCCGTGGGCTCGACTGGATTACCAGAATTTGCTTCATTGATGTCCTCCTTTTCTTGACTTACATGCACGATTACGGCAAGGATGCCGGCTTGAGGTTCAGGATGAAACTTGTTCTCTGCGCGGCATCCCCAGCAGCCGGGTGTGTTTCGATGAGATCTCTACCTTCGAACACGCGATAACCATCTGTGCCTCTGCCGGCAGATATTTGCACGAACTCAACCCTCTGCGGCGTATCCGGAATGCGACCGCCGAACCAGTGTGGGTCGTCTCGCTGGGCCCAGGTGACCAGCGCCAGCACACTGCCAGATGGATAAGCGAGAGCTGGTTCGACCCTCCGGTCGAGAACTTGCATTGCCGCGTCGTTGCCGTAGAGCGTGGCGGTCGCATGCATCCCGGGGTCGACAAGCATCGTGATTGGCCGCCAGCCAAGCGGCTGCCAAGGCAAACTTGACGGGAAAGAAGCAGCAGCATTATTCACGACTTGCTCACGATTTGCGTGAGCACTGGTAATCGGAAGCGTGTAGACGTAGTCGTTGCCGCGCACCGGCATATGGCAGCCTGTGCATTCGGTAACGAAATGTGCATCCTTGCCGTAGGGCTTCAAATCGAGACCACGCCAGCGGCCCCAACCCCATCCGTCCGTGGCCTTATATTGGCGAGCGTCCTTCACCATCAGCTCAACCTGGACGAACTTACCTGGATGAATGAGCCCATCTTCACCGAGTTCCTGCTGCCAGGCGACTTTCGCAAACCGTGTTCCGTCAGGCCAGGGCGAGATGTTGCCGGACTGCGCGGCCTTAACGGCAACGTCATTGCCCAAAATGAACCGAAACGTATTGTTGTCGCCACGGTCGGTAGTGCTGATCAACTTCCAGTTCTCGAAGGTAGGATCGAATGCTAACGCATTCGGTTCGGGCCGCACCTCAGACAAGGAGACCCTCGTTGTTGCCGAACCGCCTTTCGGATTATCGATGGGTAGGCTGGGCATGTGCGCCCATGGCGCCAGATAAGCTTTCAGCTCCGCTAACTCCTCGGGCGATACTCGTGCATCGGGATGCAGTGCAACGAACTGCGGAAGCGGCATTGCACCCAACTGGATCATGTTCACGGCTTCAAACAGCTTTGCCCGTTGTTCTGCTGGGGAAGCAGAACCGAGGGTCGAAAAGTTAAGGTGCGAGCGAGCAATCAGGATGTCATGCCGAGCGATCAGATATGCAGGCTCAATCCGGTCGAACCAGGCAAGCCGTCGCTCGTCGGAGTGGCAGCTATAACAGCTCTTGTTCAGAATCTGCTTTACCGCGGGCGGAGCCTGTATCTCGGCTGTTGCGGGTTTCGCTGGAATGGTGGGCCGAATCAGTTGCGCGAGGACAAACAGAGCGCCCCCTGCTATTCCCAACTTCCAAATGACTCTCATAAATCTCTCCCTTCCGATGGCAGTCTGTTTCATGAATCACCAGGCACTGATGAATATGGCTCAGGTAAGTTCGTCAAACATCAGTTTCGGCCGTGCACCGTCTCATACAAAAACCAGGTGCGACGCTCGGCTTCGGCGATCCAGACTTCGAGCAGACTTGCCGTAGCCACGTCCTTGAACTCATCGCAGACCTCATGTGCCCCACGCATGAGCTTCGTCAGGCATCGGCTATCGGCGACAAGCTCTTCCAGCATGGCGGTGGGAGGCGCAGATTGCTCGTTGCTATCGAGCAACCGCTGATGTTTCGCGATGTCGCCGATTGAGTGCAGCGTCGTGCCGACAATTTCTCGGGCCCGCTCCGCGATGGGGTCCGTCATCGCGAAGATCTCCGTCGCCTGTTCGTCGAGAAGCAAATGATAATCGCGGAAATGTGCTCCACTCATGTGCCAGTGAAAGTTCTTCGTCTTGAGATAAAGTGCGAAGACATCCGCGAGCAATTGTCGCAAGGTCTCAGAAATGGCCGCCACCGCTGCCAGCGAAAGATCCGTCGGAGTGCCGAGACTTTCCATTGTTCCAGTATTCAGTGGCTTTCTCGTTTGCCTGGTTGCCATTCTTCTCTCCTGATTCGGTAGTCGCTCTGCCAAAGACGGGACCCGCACGTGCGAACCGAGGGCTTAGCTCTTGATGAAGGCCAGGATATCCGCGTTGATCACATCGGGATGCACCGTCATCAGGCCATGCGGGTAGCCGGGGTAGATCTTAAGTGTGCCATGCTTGAGCAGCTTCGCCTGCAGCAATGAGGCGTCTTTGTAAGGGACTACCTGATCATCGTCGCCCTGCATCACGAGGGTTGGCACAGTGATCGTTTTCAGATCGTCCGTTTGGTCTGTCTCAGAGAAAGCCTTAATGCCTTCGTAGTGAGCCAGTGCGCTGCCCATCATTCCTTGTCGCCACCAGTTCTGGATAATTCCCTGCGAGGCTTTTGCGCCAGGCCTGTTAAAGCCGTAAAACGGCCCGGTAGGCACATCGAGAAAGAACTGCGCCCGGTTGGCGGCCAGCGCCTTGCGGACTCCGTCGAACACCTCGATCGCTGTACCGCCTGGGTTCTTCTCTGTCTTCACCATAAGCGGCGGGACGGCGGCGAGCAGCACGGCCCTGGCCACGCGGCCCTGAGGCTCGCCATACTGCGCAACATAGCGCGCCACTTCGCCGCCCCCGGTCGAATGGCCCACATGGACCGCATTCTTCAGGTCGAGATGCTCCGCCACTGCCGAGGCATCGGACGCGTAGTGATCCATATCGTGGCCGGTGCCGACCTGCGAGGAGCGGCCGTGGCCGCGCCGGTCATGTGCCACGACGCGATAGCCGTTGGCAAGGAAGAACAGCATCTGGTTGTCCCAGTCGTCGGAGCTGAGTGGCCAGCCGTGGTGAAATACGATAGGCTGTGCATCCTTTGGCCCCCAGTCCTTGTAGAAGATCTCGACTCCGTCATGCGTTGTCACTGTGCCCGTTCCCATATTTCCCTCCTGTTCCTCTGTCTTCCTAATTGATAAAGCGTTGACTGGTATGCTGAGGCCGGTTGCCATCAGCCCGGCGGCCCCGCAGCACCCCCGCTGCAAACAGCAAGGAACGGCGCGTGATGCCGGAACTCGATGGCGATGTTGGGTAATTAAGTGGTGTATCTGACATACAGACCTCCGCTTGCCATTCATAGGTTTATCTGGTTCGTCGCTTCGCAGTCTTGTACCTGAGAGGCATCTTTGGGACAATCCGGTCATTTCCTTTCGGATGGTTGCGCACCGAAAAACGGGGTGTATATCATTGGTAGAGTAGGACCAATTCCCCGCAAGCCGACAGAGACAAGAGATGAATACCGATCGGATAAATGCCGAATCATTCGACGTTCCTGGTTTTGTGAGTGAAAATCGCCCGGAATTTGAGAAGGTCCGTTCGGTTTCAGGACGCACGGAGCGGCCGCTCTTTTTCGCCAGGTATCGGCACGACAGACCTAACCTTGGTTTACTTGAACAAACGCCTTTGGCGGATCAGGTCATCGTGTCTGTGGAACGTCGCCCCTTCAGACCGATCAATGTATTCTGCGACGGGAATCACAAGCGGAAACCGGCAACTGAACCCGGTGCATTGGCCCTTTACGATATGCGCAGATCATGGTGTGCAGACATCAGAGATCCTTTTGATACCCTGCAAGTCTTCCTGCCGATTAACAGCTTTCGAGATTTTGCATCGGAGCGCCGCAGCAACTTTCTCCATTTCCACTTTGATATACAGGAGACGCGGTACGACCCGGTAATGCTGCACTTGATGCAGGCGATGCTGCCTACGCTGGAACGGCCGCAAGAGGTCAGTGCTCTGTATCTGGACTCTATATTTCTCGCAGTGCGCGACCATATTGCCGAGACATACGGCGGCTTCACGTCTAGAGCAACGAGCAACAGACTTGGTCTCACTGCTCGCCAACTTCGTCATGCCTTGGAATATATTGAGGCGAACCTAAGCAAGGATGTGAGCCTTGCCGATGTAGCCAACGCATCTGGAACTTCAGTGAGTTCACTCACTCGAGGCTTCAAAACCGCACTGAATGTTTCGCCGCACCGCTGGGTACTGAGTCGCCGAATCGCGCTCGCACAGCGTCTTATCTACGAGAGTGCTACTCCACTCAACGAGGTTGCCATCGCATGCGGATTCGCCGATCAGAGCCATCTGACACGCGTTTTTGTGCGCAGTGTTGGTAGCTCCCCTGCTGTTTGGCGGCAGAACGCTCAACGCTGATGAGGCGCACTGCGGATTATTGCCGCTATGTCGCCATTGCGCACGTTTCCGTATCTCGGCGCTGCTCTGACAACGTGACCGTTCGCCAGGCAGTTGCCGGTTGATCGACACTCTCACACGTATCTGTCGGGGATATTACTGGTCCCTCACGGAATTGCCTAGCGGTAGAACTCTCTGTCGGTTGCGGGATCGATAGTATTCCGCATCGGAGCCAATCAAGCAGCCTTTGCGGCCTTCTTCTTTGACCTTGGCAGAGGCGCAACCGTAGCGTTCAGGTTCGCCTTGGAGACGCCCTTCAATGCAGCCCAACGCTTCATTTGCGCCTGCCGTACGCGCTCCCGTCCCTCTGCGCTCATCTTGCCGCGCTTCCTGGTCTTCTGAACATTCGGAGTCACAAGGGTTGCAACCTTGGCTGGCCCGCCGGGTTTACGCTTGGCGCTCACGGCGCCCGATGCGCTCAATAAAGCCTTGGCCTGTTCGAGACGAGCAATCTCAGCATCGATTGCGGAAAGAATGTCTTTCACCATGGTGCGCTTCGCACCTCCCTTCGAAGAATACACGACTCGATTCAAAACCCATGTACCTTGAATCATAAGATGGCGCCGGGTTGAACCATAAAGTGGCACTGCCGCATTTGTAACCCCTTTCATATCTGCGCGTGTCGTCATGAGCGGAAAGTCTCTTTTGAAGCATAAAGTGGCACTGAGCGCAAAAGTGAAAGATAAAGTCGCAGTAAGTACAAATATGTAACGACGCGTCGTATTGCTCGGCGGAAAACGCATCCGAACACCTCAGCGCGGCAACGTCGGCCGCAGTGCTCTCTCAGAAAGCGGAATCACGGTAGTAACCAGGCTGGCAGTTGACAACTGAGGTAGCGAATCGCCGATTCTCGATCTACGTGCCGGAACAGTTGGCTCCGGAGATTCAGGAAGCCATCAAAAAGGGCCGGCGATTGGAAGATCTCATCAAGGAAGCTGGGGTGCGCTACTTACGTGCTCAGAAGCGGGAACGGCACTCAGCGTCGCAGGGGTGAGCAGTGTTAGCGTGGCTGAAGGTATGCAGATCGAATCGAGGTGCCCACGATGCTCGGACTCGATGATCTGTTGGCATGGTTCCAGAAACTGGCCCTTACCGAGTCGACACGATCGCTAATCAATGAGATTCGCTCGTCAGGTCCATCCCGGCGCGTGGGCGGTGGACGCTCGAACGTGAGTGGCCGTTACCCAAGCAGGAAAATGGGCGTCACTATCCAGATTGAAAGCCACCGAGTCGAGCTGGCTGGAATCTATGAGATGGAGCACAACGATAGCGTCCTCGAATATTTTGACCAGCCAGCACCTATTAAATTGGGCTACGAGAGCGCGACGGGCAGGCGAATGGGCATACTGCATACGCCCGCCTTCTTCGTCATTCGCCAGCAAGAAGCGGGCTGGGACGAATGGAAGACAGAAGAAGAACTACAAGGGCTCAAAGCGCACAATTCGAACCGCTACTCCAGCGGTGAGGATAGCCGATGGTTTTGTCCGCCCGGCTCTGCCTATGCGGAACGGCATGGGCTTTACTACCGTGTTCGCTCGTCGGCAGAGATCGATTGGGTGTTTCAGCGAAACATCCAGTTTTTTGATGACTACCTGCGGGAGCCTCAAACAGTCTCGGTAAGGTCCAGCGAAACTATGATCGCCTATTTGTTAGCTAGCCCCGGCATGACCTTGGCCGCCCATGGATCACGATAGCTACGGATTCATTTTCCCGGCGGACATTAGCGTTTTACTTGGCATTCGATGCGCCAAGCTATCGTTCCTGCATGATGACGCTGCGGGAGTGCGTTCGCCGCTTCACCAGGCTGCCGCAGATATTCGTCATCGATGACGGTCGGGAATTCGAGAGCACATACTTCGAAACTCTGCTGGCGCGCTATGAATGCATGAAAAAGACCTGACCTGCGGCGAAAGCACGATTTGGCTCTATCTGTGAAAGGCTTTTCGGAGTTGCGAACACACAGTTCGTTCACAACCTGACCGGAAACACGCAGATCACCCGCAACGTCCGCCAAGTCACCAAGTCGGTGAATCCCAAGTCGCTGGCGATATGGCCGCTGGCGGAGTTGCATCAGCGATTGTCGCAATACCTGTACGAAATTCGCGACACGATTGCTCATCCAGCGCTCGGAGAGAGTCCGCGGCAGGCATTCGAGGCGGGCATGACTCGATGCGGTCAGCGCCTCCATCGGGTCGTTCCCTACAACCAGGAATTTCTGATGCTCACACTGCCTACGACTCCCAAAGGAACAGCGAAGCTGATGCCGGGCAGAGGCGTGAAAATCAACCACATTTATTATTGGTGTGAAGCGTTCCGCAATTTCGCCGGTGAGTGCCAATCGGTACCGGTCCGGTACAATCCATTCGATGTCGGCATTGCTTATGCGTTCGCAAACAAACAGTGGTTGCAGTGCCACTCAGAATATTACGCGGTGTTGAAGGGCCGCTCGCAGCGCGAGGTCATGCTAGCCAGCAGCGAAATGCACCAGCACCTGCGCAAGCATTCCGCTGCTTCTTCGGTAACCGCTCGACGATTGGCTGAATTTCTGCAGTCCGTCGAGGCGGAAGAAGTATTGCTGGCCCAGCGACTGCGCGACTTGGAAAGCAAAGAAACTCGGCTGACACTTGTATCCAAGCCCCATGCCGAAAATTGTATTCCCAACCAAGGCCGCTATGAAGAACCCATTGCGAAGAGTGCTGGATCATATGCCGACGAGGCGACCATCAATGAATTATACGGAGCCTTCTGATGGATATGGCACCGCCAGGATTTCCTCGTGAACTGCTTGGCCAGCCTCGGTCTGCAAGGCTCGAATATTTCCGCGCATACACCATGGCCCATCCAAGGTTGCTCTCTGCTCGGGAGGTCCTCCTCGGCGCAATTCACGCAAGGGTGTCGAACTCTCTGATTATGGTGCTGGGACCGACCGGCGTCGGAAAATCGCCCCTGCGTGCAAAAGTCGAGCAGATGCTGACAATGGAGATGTTACCAGAACTCGAAGCTACCCCGGGGCGGCTCCCTGTCGTGAGTGTGGAGTGCATTGCACCAGAGTCTGGCACCTTCAATTGGCGTGATCACTTTGCACGGCTGCATCTCCAAATGGACGAGCCATTAGTAGACCGCAAGCGGAATCTCGAAGATCCGGTTCGGACGGGCAATCGAACAATGAGTTGCATGCCCAACACGAGAGAGGCAGGAGCAGCGTATCATCACGCTACGGAGCAGGCCCTTCGATTGCGGCGCCCGGTGGCAGTACTGCTTGACGAGGCACAACACTTGGCAAGAACTGGATCCGGGAGGAGGCTCTCCGACCAGTTGGACGTAATCAAGTCGATTGCCAATCGCACCGATACGGTTCACGTATTGTTCGGCACCTATGAGCTTCCTGCCTTTCGTAATCTCAGTGCACAACTGAGCCGCCGGAGCGTTGACATTCACTTTCCGCGCTATCGCGCCGACGACCCCAAAGATCGGGAAATGTTCCTGAACGTTGTGCGTTCGTTCGAACAACACCCTCCGCTTTCGCAGCCGCCAGATCTTATGCGCGACTGGGAATACTTGTAAGAGCGCAGCATCGGAGGTGTGGGCGTGTTGAAGGATTGGCTGGTCAGGGCGCTCACCGGAGTATTCAGAAGAAACGGGACAGTCTTGACGATCCGAGATCTGCAGGCACACGCGCTGAGTGTGCCCCAGTGCGAAAAAATGCTGTCGGAGGCATTGGAGGGAGAGGTCACTCTCCTGGAGGGTGCTCAAGAGAGCAATCGGCTGAGGACGCGGCTCGGATTAAACCCTATTGAACGACCTCCAGAGAAGTTGGCTTCCATGGTTGACGCTGGAATTGCGGTGCGGTCAAGGAAGCAACGATGGAGACCGGGACAACGGATTCCGACACGTGACGTGATTGGGCGGGTTAACGCAAATGCAGTCAATCTATGATTCATGGTCACTATCGATTTCTCCGTTTCCTCCGAGAAGTGCTCTCTACGCGCTTGAGCCAATCGGTATCGGTACCGCGTTGGTTGAGAGTCTGAGCGGCTACGTTGCCCGACTTGCGGAAGCACACTCAATAAGCGTTGGAGACCTTGTAGGCCGCGTACTCTCAGATTTGGCGGATCCGCAGAACCCAGTGATCACGGTTACTGCCAAAGCAGTCCGTGCCGGCGGGCATGGATTCCGAGCTTGCGGCTATGCGATCAACGGCGTTACGGATCGAGCCACAACGCGGGTTCAGATTTTGGAAACCGCAACCGGCCGCCGAGATCTGCAATGTCTCACTCTCTTTCCGTTCCGTAACGCGATTCCTGACAATTTGTTTCACCGGCATCGCGCTTGGTGCCCGCTCTGCTTCGAGCAGTGGGGGGCGAACGGGCAAACTGTCTATGAACCGCTTCTATGGGCATTCAAGGTGTCATCTCAATGTCGGGTGCATCAGCAACCACTCAGCCACATTTGCCACCGCTGCAAACGAAAGCTGTATCCTCTTGGCGTGTTCTCTCGGCCTGGATACTGTGAGCGTTGTGGATGTTGGTTGGGCACGCCATATGTCGACGGGAACAGATCGGAATTCATATCGAGCAACGGAGAAGACCAGACGTGGTCCTCCAGACAGATAGAAGGTTTGCCAGCGATGCTTCCCCGTGTCGACCCAGATGCTGCCCGGGAATCGCTTCGTCGAAGCCTGATCGTTTATCTCAAACAAATTTCCGACGGCAACGTTCTTGCGCTGGCCGAGTACATCCAGTGCCCGCGCAGCATTCTGCAGAATTGGCTGGATGGTGCGACGGTCCCGCGGCTGGAGAACCTACTGCGGGCCGCTCACTTCCTGAATGTCCCTGCTTCGAGCCTCTTCGCCCCATCTGGCCCAACACCCTCGAACATTGCTGCAGCAAGAGATGTGGTGGCAAGTACCAGACATCGCAGCGTGTCTCCATCTCGGCCTGCGGTCCAAATTCGACAAGCTATTCGGAGGTTGCGCGAAGGTTAGGCTATAAAAGCACCGAGAGGCTCTATCAAGCTGACCGGACACTCTGCCATATGATCGCTGCTCGGCATAGGCAGTCGGGCCATAGCCATTGGTGGAAAAAACCTGGAGCGGCCAAGATTTGCGAAATCGCTCGACTGAGGGAAATCCTGGAACAGTCCCTCAAATCGATTAACCCCACATCAGTTCATCAAATCGCCGCAAGCCTTGGATACTCAAATGCCGGATTTATTCTACGAAAGTTTCCAGAGCTGTGCGCGGCAATCCGAGAGACAATTGCACATACTGAGAATGCCCGCCCTGAACAAATGCGGCGAACCTTGGAAAAGGCGCTTGGCGATCACAGTGTGGTTCATGAACAAGTACTTCCCGGCAGTGCGGCGCATGATCGCAATACAGCACCGCCGCTGCTGAGACGGAACATCGTCACCAGCTACTGCTTCGCGATATCTGCGCCCTAGCTGCTGAGCTTCAAAGCCAAGGCTTGTACCCATCCGTGACCAAAATCGTTAAATGTATTCCAGAGAGGTCTCGTGGCGATTGGACTTTTGTCACTTTGGCAATTCGCGAGGCGCGCAAAGTGGTCGGTATCTCAACATAAACTTTCAGCTCGATCCAATTGGACAATCTACATGATCTGAGTCCCGGAACGGCAGTTGTACCCGTCTCTTGGCGAGTTGCACGAAATGGACAGCAGACCCTTCGAGACAGCAACGCAGTAAACTATCGACCTTCTGATTGCGGTCGCCACGACCAGTCGCTATCTATGAACCCATAGGGATGTCGCGGATCGGGTTTGACTCGATAGCTCTACCGCATGTCCGATCAGGCGGTCAGGGCCGCGCGAAACGGCAGTTGTTACGAGTGACCTGTTGGCATTTCATCAGATGACTTCGGAGATGATCTCTTCACCGCTTAGGCACATCCGTCAAAAAACGTTCCTTACATGCTGCTGTAACGCAGCTTCGTTCGAGCATCACTTTCTCTTCTTGCGTACTATCCCAGCTACGCCCATGAATGATGGCATCGATCATATCTATCTCACTCATGGCATCGCCTGCGGCCTCGCTGACTGCGGCGCGCAGCTGCAGTCGCTTGAGTTCCCGTCGTAGGAACTCGCGGTCTTCTTCATTCCCAACTTGGGCCAGTGCAAAGGCATATGTTCCTGCGGCCCTGCCTTGGGAGGCGGTGAGGCCGTTGCGGAAGGCAGCGCGCAATCCATCTGTGGGCGGATAGGCTGGCGCCAGCAGGAAAAACATCATGGCTCCTGATAAATCGCGCCCCGGGAGAAGCTCTTCAAGTAGCGGCTGCGAGCGAGTGGCATCCCACCGCATGAGGTAGGTGACCGCCGCGCCTCGGGCGGATTGATCCCAGTCTGCCTTGCGAGCGAGATAGGCTGTTCGCACATCAGGTACTAGCAAGGCAGTTGCGAAACGGGCAATGTATTCGAGCGTCTCTGCTAACGCGCGGCGCCTGGCGATCACCGCGTCAGCTGTTGTTTCTGCCAGAAGCTTGGCCCGCAGACATTCATCGACGCCTTGAAGCGTTGCCTCTGACGTCAGGTCGCGCACTTGACTCATCGGTGCCGGTGACTCAGAGCACGCTTCCCGAGCGAGGTACTTTGGTACTTCCTCCAGTTGCAGCCTGGCCATCTGCGCTACGATTGCGGCCCGGGTTCCGTTGAACATTGGATCTGTCGTACTGTCGAGCATCTGCCGCAGCGCTGGCAACATGCGAATATCCACCAGATACTTTCCGTAAGCGTTGAGCAACGTATCCACTGTCCACTTGTTGACCAAACCGAAGTTAGTTACGAGGACTTCACGCGCTGCGGCGAAGTCTGGGCTATTGATCTGGTCCAAGTTGACGCTATAGAACAGCACTGTCCTTGCGGCATCCACCTGGGACTTACCCGTGCGCGCTGGCAGCGTCTGAGCGAGTTGGTGAATATATGTGGCCTGGATTGTTTTTGTCGGCAACGGCGCCGCGGGATTGGCCGGGTTGAACGGTACCAGCAGCCGCGCTTTGAGGGCCGCGAGCAGTTCCAATAGATCTGCTCCGGCATACTGTTGCGGATCAACAAGCGCCGCCTCAATGGCCGCGACCACCATCCGCCGATTCCGAGCCATCCATAACCCGGGAACTACATCCACGCCAAACGGCTCGAATACCTTTGGATGCAGAAAGAGCGAAATCTTGGCTCGAGTAGCTGCATCCCCAGGCAGGGCGTCGAGTTCGTCTGCCAGTCCACGCGCCTCGCACATATCATTCGCGTTTCTTATCCGGTTCTCGAGTGAGGCGGCTAGTGCACTCTCTTCCTCCTCGGGAAAAGACTCGACTGAGGACGAAACTTCATTGCTAGTGTGCTGCACCCCGGTTCGGTTGGTGACCACGCGGACACGGTGGGTGCCAGCTTGATCGAAGCGATAAAGGTCGTTCAGCACTAGGTGTATTAAGGTCGGCTTGCCCGGCGCCGACGTTGTCATTGCGGCGTAGTCCGGCCCGTATGGATGCCCGCGGGCCTGATCTTCATACCAGGGAAAAACACCTTGCATGGCAATGAATGGCGTGCTCGCAATGGTCATTCCCTTCGAGCGGTTACGCCCCCGCGGGCAGGCTCCGCGCCGGCGATAACAATCCGCGCGTTGGGGCTGAGAAGGTTGGCGCGAAGCAATCCGACAGTCAGTTGATGATGGCCGATCAGCGGGGCCTGAGAAGCCTCAACGCCCGCCGCAGTGATCACGCGCTTCTTGGTTGGGACCAATCCGGCATTGAGGAGTAGGAAATCGACCGGCCGACCTCGCTTGACCAGCTCGGCGAGCGCGGACTGAACGCTGGGCCGCGTGTCCAGCTCCAGCTCCAGCGGGGTGAGAATCTGTGTCTTGGTCTCAGACGCAAGTTGAGCGACCGTTTCCCCGATTCGGGCCAGGCTGCGGCCGGTGACGATGACCTGGCGGTGGCCCTTGATGGCGATCATGCGGGCTGCCTCATATCCGAGCCCGGAGGTGGTGCCGGTGACGAGTGCGATCGAATGTCTCATGAGTGGCTCCTTAGTGAAAGGGGAAAGTAGAACCGGAAGTCGCGAGGGCAGAGCCGGCTTGCTACTTTCGAACTGTTTAGTTATATAATTAGTGCGAGGACCATTGACAAGGAGTTTTGAACCAAATGATTCACAATACCGCTAGGCCGCGGGGTCGACCGCGCAGCTTCGACGAGACGGGGGCGCTTGAAAAGGCGATTCAGGTGTTCTGGTCGAAGGGCTACGACGGAGTAACGATTGACGATCTCGTCGCCGGGATGGGAGTGGTACGGCCGAGCCTGTATGCCGTCTTTGGGGACAAGAGGGCGATATTCTTGCGCGTCCTTAGGGCGTACGCAGAACGCAAGGGCGCATCAGCCGCGAACGCACTCTTCTCGCCACAGAGCCTTCGCGAATCGATCGCGGACTTTTTGAGGTACGCCGTCGAAAGTGCGACCGAGAAAGGTTCCGCCCGGGGCTGCCTTCTGATGTGCGTCGCGCCGCTTGTGAACGACGCTGAGGTTCAGCGGTTCCTGCAGAACGCGGCCACGAGCGGCTCCGCGCTGCTGGAGCGCCGTTTCCGGGGCGGGATCAGCGCGGGAGAAATCCCATCTGACTTTCCCGTAGCCGCGCGCGCAACCCAAGTCACGGATTTAGCGCGTGGGCTGACCATGCGTGCGCTGATAGGCACGCCGCGCAAGACGCTCCTCAGAGATGCTGAGGAAGCGGCCAACTTGGTGCTCCTGCCGGAAACAATTCACCGTGGGAGTTCCGCACCTGTCGTGAAGCGCACCGTCCGATGAAACGCGCATTGGCCTGTTAACTGCCAATCACCGCCCCGTTTTCAGGTGTGGTCGTAAGAGGCGTTTCAATCTCGATAGCCATGTTTTTAACGACCATGGTCATTATGCGTCCCGATCAAGATTCCGGCTTCAGGCTGGCGCGCTGCAGAGCGGCCTACGATGGATTCAACTATCCGGTGCCCCTTCGTAGACTCTTTCGGCTTCCCACCCTGCACGAGCCCCAGCGTTGTCAGCGGGACGTCAGACGGAAGGCAAATGTGAATGTGCTTGCTCAAGCTGAAGTAAGAAGAAACCGGCTGAAGAATAATACAACACGCATCTCACCCGCACCAGATTAGGCGATTTGCAATTGTTGGCATAAAAGCAAATTGGCGTGTTATCCCACTGTAGTCATCAGTTGAGGTGCGCCGGGGACCGACACCGTTGAACTTGGCCGTCTGTGAGTACCTACCTAGTACCGTGACCGCGTGAATGCGTAATTAAGCTTTAGGCGGGCCAGCTTTCTTGTGAACTTCCACTGAATCGTGATCGTGTCGCGGTTGGTGTGGCGATTCCAGGCCTTGGCTTGGCGACGCAG
>Ga0224527_1000903_pt1 | contig 16914 bp, 13 predicted proteins | sample CBST0metaG_FD_179882 | JGI IMG/M metagenome (GOLD analysis project Ga0224527, IMG submission 179882) | Peat soil microbial communities from Stordalen Mire, Sweden - C.B.S.T0 | ecosystem: Environmental > Terrestrial > Soil > Wetlands > Peat | place: Sweden: Norrbotten County, Stordalen Mire... | reverse complement strand
CTGACTACTACGGGGGCGATTCGGGAACCACTTCCACCGGTGACGAGACGGTTTTCCAGATTCCGCAGGATGGCGGTGGCGGCGGCGGTGGCGGCGGTGAGGACTATGGCGATCTCAATAATTTTGTGGCGGACGACAACTAAGGGAGGTTGAGGAACATGGAAGACAAAGCAGTGAAATTGATCGCGTATATCGGCCTCCTGGCTGTGATCGTGTGGGCCGTAGCTTCGGCCCTGGGCAAACGTGACCAGCTTGGGGAAAGCAAGTCCCCATGCACTCGGCGCGATAAGGCGCAGGGTGATGTGTGGGCTCGGAAGACGGTTCCCCGCGCATCGAGCAACCGCGCGGCCGCTGTGATTCCGACCCCGGGATTCTGAGGGGGCATGGGATGAATTCAAGCCTCATCGACACGTTGGTTCCTATCGCAATTGTTCAGACCGGGGCGCTCATTTACTTTGCCGGCGTCGTGTCCTTCACTCTCAGGAACCATGAGGACCGACACAACAAAACTGAGGCGCGGTGCGAAAACTGCACCCGCATCGTAACCCAAGTCGCAACAAAGGAAGGAATTCCGCTATGAGTGTGTTGACGGTGATCAAGAAAATCGGAGACAAGGTGATCAGCATCGTTGAATGGCCCTTTGTCCATGCATCGAAGATCGAGAAGCTGATCGGGGACGGGATGAAGGATGCGCCTGCCACCAAAGGCGCCATCATTGGCTTGGTCGAACAGTTCGAGGCCATCGGCCCAAACGTTGCCCTGGCCATCGCCGCGAAGGGCTTCGATATTCCGGATGATCTGAAGACCGGCACGGATATCAAGTCGCTGTTCACCTACTTCACCGGCACCTTTCTGCCCGCCGTGGAAAAGGATTATGCCGACTTGAAAGCGGATTTGCCGGCCGATACGACCACTCAAGCGATCGCGGCCGCGCCGATCCCTGCTCCTGCAGCCGCGGTGGTCCAGCCGGGGCCTGGGCTCCATACTGTCACGGCCGGCTAGTTCCCTTCCCTTCCCTTCTTAATCCAGTCGGGGCGCCACGCGCGCCCCGCAACATTGCGAGGAACGTATGAAACGCATTGCTATAGTTGCTCTGTTTGCTTTTGCAGCGCTGGCCCCGGCTCAGACTGACAATACCGTCTACGTGAAACAGTTCAAAGGGCAGGATGTTGGAAGCAAGGTCGCTGCGGCACAGCTCACCTGCAGTTCCTCAACTATTCCTTGTTTCATCGTGATCGATCCTAGTCTCGCTGCATGGCCGGCTGGATCCATGCCGCCTCTCTGTGCCACTTGCTATTTGATGGATTATCGGAATGGGATTCCTGGTCCCACTTCCACCGGAGGTCAGCTTCCGCCACAACTGGCAACTTTGCCGAGTTGGAATCTGTCACTCAACAATGCGTTAAAAAGCGTGGTAGTGATTGGAGATTCCGAAGGGGCGGGCTTCTACGCTGCGAATCAAGTTACGCAGGGATGGGTCGGTCTGGCCACCACAACGTTGCAAAACGCTTTCCGCAATCACGGCCTAGGCCTCATCACGAAGCAAGCGGAGAATCAAAACGGGCATTACAGCTTTACGTCTGCTGGAACCTGGACAGGCGAATCATCCATTGGCCCGAACACCGACGGACCCTCTGTGTTTTCTGCAACCGGTACGGGGGCGGGATATTCCGCATCCGTATCCCAGTGTCTGCAACCTGTAATGGCAGATGGATTCACTGTTCTCACTTATACGGCTTCAGACACTGGTGGAAACTTTGCTGTCAGTATAGACGGTGGAACCCCCGTAGTCCTGTCGCATGTGGCGACTAGTACACCAGCGGTTGTGTTTGATTCCGTCTCCGCAGGTGCCTACGGATCACACCAGATTTGCATTGGTCCTAACGGGAGCGCCTCAAAGGCCTATTTCTATGGCGTTAATCCGACAATTGGAGTTTCAGGTGTGAGCATCCATAATCTGAGCATTAGTGGGGCGCAGACCTCGAACTGGGGATCGACAGTTGGCAGCGCTGGGGGGATGGGATGGATTCAAAGCCTAAATCCAGACCTCGTGATCGTTTCACTTGGAATCAACGACCTCAATGCTGGTGTTCCAGTGGGTACCATGGCTGCGAATATGACCAACATCCTCAACGCAGCTGAGGCTGTCACGACAACAGTAGGACCAGAGCAGGAAGTAGATCCAAACTTCGCGACGCCGGGGAATTGGATTGCCGGGACTGGATGGTCTGTAACCGGGGGGGCAGCGGTCGCCACAGCGGCCACAGGACTTATTTATTCGCAGACGTCACCAGCGATTCAGGCCAACGCTAAATATCAAATCACCTACACCGTGAGTAGCTACACAAGTGGCTCTTTTCGATCCTTCATCGAAGGCGCATCGCCACAATACGGTGCAACTCACTCGGCAGTAGGAACATATACTGACACATTCGCCGCCGGTGCTGGATACAACGGAGGGGTGGGCATCTTTCCTGTATCGGGCCCCTTCATCGGCAGTGTCAAAAATATCTCGGTAAAGCAGATATTGGGCAGTTCACCCCCGTCGATTGTCATTTTCGGGGAGCCGCCAAACGGTGCTGCGGACGGAGCCAGCAAACCGCTTTGGACTGCGTATCGAGCAGCTCTGAATGCGTTGGCGACGACGTACGGAGCGATGTATCTGGATGTCACTTCCAGATGGGGAACTTATGCCTCCGCTCTTGCGCATGGATATATCGTGGCTCAACATCCAAGCACAGCGGGCCATCAGGACGAAGCCTCGTATTTGCTTCAGAACATTTTCGATGCTAGCTATGTCCTGCCAACAATCGCACCTTCCACAACACCAACTTACACAGGTCTGAGTATCAAAAACGGCGTCAGAGCCCCGCAAATAATGACCATTCAGCCCGGTGCAGACACAACGTTAGAAGACGCGTATTGGATGTGGAATTATCCGAATGGAGCCGCCACGGGAGACCCCATGTGGAAACTAGGCAACTTTGGTTCAGTGAACACGTTCCAACTCATTGATTCACAGTTCGCAAACCTATCACGATTGAGCGTTCAGCAAGGTGCAACTACGGATCTTAACAGCAGGGGGACATTTCCTATTCGTTTCAATATGGATCCCGGATCGGCAACAGCTGGAACGATTTTCGGGAGCGGCGGATCTTTTCCGAACATCGTCGCCACCATCGACGGCACGGGTAAAGGAATATTCACCGGGATCTCTACAGGAACGGCGGGGTCAACAGCAAAAGCGACTTGTTGGAAAACAGCCACTACCATTGGGTATTGCTCGACACAGCCAGACAGCACGGGATCTTGCACTTGCAATTAAGCGTTGTCGTGGAATGAGCGTAGTTAAGCTTGTAAGGGGGAGATTTGATCAGTCTGAGTGGAATCGTGAAGTTGGCGCGCGGTGGTATAGGGGTTGATGAACTGAAGGAGTTGCTGACGGCAGTTGGGATGGACTTGAAGTTCACTTCTGTCCCCGCGGCCGCGGCATCATTCCACCCGCTGGCCGAATCCGCTTCCCTTCCCTGCGCTGAATTGCTTGAGTTGCGCGGCACCATGAAAGGTGGCGGATCCATCCACGCGCTCCTTGTGATGAACCACAAGGGTAAACAGCCAGAACTTTCCTCTTGACATGAAGACTATAGCGGTCAATACTGACCAGGACGTAAGAACTGCAGGTCCGCAATCTAACTTTACAATAATATCCGTTATCGGACATTGAATCTCTTTTGTTCTGGATCCTTTCTGAGGCAATCTGAGCGGTCCATCCAAGACCGCTCGCTCTTCGGCGCTTGCCGTGTGCTTTGAAGGTTGCCTCTGACGCGGAGGACTCAGGCGGGATGCTGCTCTCCGGGGCCTGAGAGCGTTGCAAGCTTTTCCTCGAGACTGTGGGCCTGTCCCTTCCATATCTCCGCTTCAGCACGAGAGGCACGGACTTCTCCGGCGAGCACACTCTGCTGACTGCGCAAATCTCTCAGTTCACTGGATAGCTCCTCGCGCTGAGCGTTGACGCCTTGAAGGGTGCCTTGGAGGATTCCTAGTTGCTGGCGAAGTTGGCCGCTCTCCTGGTGCAGTTTGCTGGCCTCGAGACGGTACTGTTCCGCGGCAGCGGCGGAGGCAAGTCGAATGGATTCAATCTCTTTCTGCAAGTGGTCTGACTTGGTACGGGCCTGATCAAGCAGGTCTGAAAGCCTACTTTTTTCCTCCATAAAGCGCGTTTCTGCACGCAAAATCGTCGTATTTAGCAGCGTAATGTCTGCCGTTAGACGTTCCTGGGTAGCCTGGGACTGCTGCCGCGTGGACTCGAGCTCGCCGGTAACGGCCTTGAGGTTGTGGCGCGATACTTCAAGATCGGCGCGGGTTGCGTCCAGCGCCTGCTGCAGTTGTTCCTTGGCTTCCCGTTCCCGCGCGAGTTCCGCTTCCAGCCTTGTTCCCGCAGCCGCAGCGGCGGCGAGTTGCTGCCCGAGAGATTGATTCTGTTCCACTGCCGCGGCATGGTTCTGCTGGGCAACGACGAGTTTCTGGTTCAATCTCTTCTGCTGTTCCTCGGCCTCGGCTTGGCCGGACTGAGCCTCCAACATGGCGGCGTTCGCCTCCTGACGGAAGACAGCCAAGGACTGCTGGGCCAGGGACTGGGCGTTGCCCCAGAGGCCGGAGACCAGCTCGCCCGCGGTCTGCCTGAGGGCATCCGGGAGGTCGGGTTGCTCGATGCGGACACGGCTCTTTTCTCGCAAATCCTTCCAAAACAGGGTTAGTGCTTGCGTGGGCGCGGACATGCTCCCTTTCCGTACGAGTTGGTAGAGCTTGTTGGCGGTCGGTGTCACACCGTAGCGGAAGAACAGGAGGATACAAACCTCGCGGTAGATATCCCCGGTCTGGGGAAACTGGGAGCGGAGCTGTTCGACCTGGGAGCGGAGCTGTTGATCGAGGGCCAAGTCGGGAGAGGGGTTGGTGTCCATAAATGTATTATTACATAATATGTAGTATTATTACGAACATAGTGCCAATATTTGACATTATTTCTATAATGTTGAATTATCCAAGGAGATGATCCTCCAGAGAACACCTTCCCTCTCCTCCCTGCCTCGACCGCTGGAAATGACTGAATCCAATACAGAATCCAACACGGAATCCAATGTCGCTCTGCTTCCCTCTCGCGTGGGTCCCTTCCATCTACCGGCGGGTTTGGCCGGGACGACCGGCAGAAATCGGGCCACGGATGGAAAAGCGCAAATCGAAGCCGACAACGATGTGCAAGCCATTTGGGCCTGGTTGGCGTGTTTCGCGGACCGGAAGACGACCATGCAGAACTACCGCAAGGAGGCAGAACGGCTTCTGCTGTGGGCGACCCTGCAACTGGGCAAGGCTGTGTCTTCCCTCACCCATGAGGACTTTTTGCTCTATCGAAGATTTCTGGCCGATCCGCAGCCGCGGGAGCAATGGGTGTCGAGCGGGGGAAGAAAGTGTCCCCGGGCCGACCCGCGATGGCGGCCTTTTTACGGCCCGCTCTCCCCTGCCAGCCAGCGCCAGGCACTGGTCATCTTGAATGCGATGTTCAGTTGGATGGTTGAGGCGGGCTATCTGTCGGGCAACCCATTGGCGCTTTCGCGGCAGCGCGCCCGGCGCACGAAGCCGCGCATTGTCCGTTATCTGGATCCGGAGCTTTGGCAGGAGGTGAAGGACTACCTCAAGGTGATTCCCCAAGGCGAAGGCAAGGAGCTGAGGGAGTATCAGCGTAGTCGCTGGGTGGTGACGCTGCTCTATCTGGGGGGACTTCGTATTTCGGAATTGGTGGAGAATACGATGGGCGATTTTTTCATGAGGCCGAGCCGGCAGGGAGAGGAGTGGTGGCTGCAGATCCTGGGCAAGGGCGAGAAGGAGCGCCTGGTTCCAGCGACCAGCGAGATGATGCAAGAGCTTGCGGCCTACCGCGGCGCGTATGGGTTGAGCCCGTACCCGGCTGTGGGCGAGGAGACGCCGCTGGTACTTCGTTTGGGAGAATCACGCGCACCGTTAAGCCGGGCAGCCCTTCATGTCATCGTGAAGAAGGTATTTGAGGGGGCGGCCGAGCACCTGCGCTTGCGCAGCGCTGGGGATTCAGGCCGCGCGGATCAACTGGAGAAGGCTTCGGCCCACTGGCTGCGTCACACGGCAGCTTCGCATATGGCGGATGAGGGGATCGATCTGCGCCTGGTTCGAGACAATCTGGGGCATGAGTCGCTGACCACAACCAACCAATATCTTCATGCCGAGGATGATCACCGGCACCAGGAAACGGAGCAGAAGCACCGGATCAACTGGTAACGAGGGCGCTCAAAAGGAAAGCTTCATGGAGACTTGGACCGATCTTGGGCCGCCGACCTGATAGGACTGCTGCAAGCCTCCCAATTGGGTATTCAGCATGCGCGTGGTGTATCCGAAGGTCGGATTTCTTGCCAACATTCCATCGCTGTAGGTTCCGAGATCGATATCCGCGTCTCCGAAGTTCGGGTGATTGAGGGCATTGAAGAATTCTGCCCTTCCCTCAAGGAACGCCTTGTTGTTCAAGGAGAAGCTGCGGTGGACGGTGACGTCGGCCTGCCATGCCTGGTGACCGCGCAAGGAGTTCCGGCCCAACTCTCCCTGCCGATCGGAGGACGGGATGGCAAAGGCCTTGTAATTGAGGATGTCTCCCCAAGGTTGGTGCGGGTGCTCCAGGACCAGGCTGGCGGTTTTGACTCGGTCAGGCCGCGTCTGCAGCAGTTGGGAACCGATGGGCCGGGTATAGGTTACATCGAGGGGCATTCCGCTTCGGGCAGTGACAAGTGTGCCCAGAATCCATCGATCGAGCAGCATTGCGGGCAAGCCATCCAGCGCCGGCGCCCTGGTTTCGTAGGTCATGGCCAGCCCGGCGCTCTGGCGCAAGTCAAACTCGGAGTTGCCTCTTTCTCCGGCGAGAGGAATCAGGGTCTGTTTGGCAAAGCCATTCAGGTCGGCGGAGACATTATCGATGCTGTGCGCCCAGGTATACGAAGCCAGAATATGCGTGCCGGATGCGACTCTCTGGGTGAGCTGCGCCTGCAGCGAGTTGTACGACGATACTCCCTCGCTGCGGACCTCTGTAATAGAGGTCTGGCGCTTGAAGTTGCTGTTGGGGTCAGTCAACTGCTGCGAGACCGGCAAGTGGCGGGATTGGGAGCCGACATAGGCGAGCGACAGCTTGCGGTTACTGCCCAAATGCTGCTCGATTCCGGTGTTGTACTGGAAGACAACCGGGGTGGAATAGCCGCTGGCAAAGGCATAGAACGTCTGTCCGGAATAGGGTGGGAGCAGCCTGTTCGAGTTTGGGATCGGCAGCGTATTGGTTGGCGGATAACTTACGTTATAGAGCGTGGCCTGCCGGACATGGGGAAAGGTGCTGGCAGACGCCATGGAATTGGTATTCCCCAATGAGTAGAAGACGCCTGCTCCGGAGTGCAGGATTGTCTCCTTTCCGGGGGTATTCGAAATCAGCCACGATTGCCCGATGCGCGGGCAGATGTTGGTATAGATCGTTGGATAAAGCTGTGTTCCAGCCGGAGCCAGCGTCATGTGGGCGATATCGTTCGAGGAGGTCACGGTATACAGACTCTGACCATTATTGGCGAAAGGCGCCGGGCTGATATCCCAGCGGACGCCGTAATCGAGCACGGCGCGCTTATTGAGTTTCCAGGTATCCTGCGCGTAGAACGAAGAGATCTTCTGTACGACTTTGACATCGTCCTGGGATTGAATTGCGACGGAATCTGCCACGCCGGAACTGAGGCTTGTCTGGGAAAGGAAGCTGACCGACAGATTGAAATCGCTGGGAACGGTTTCGCCAATGAGCCTGAGCAGGTCTACGCCTACGCCAAAGAGGTGTTTTCCACGGGCGAGCATGGTGTTATCGGTGATGTTGATCTGGTGGATCGGATTCTGCCCCGTGCTCTTCGAGCTGTAGGTCACGCCGAGGAAGTAGTAATTGAGGCTGGGCAGTTTGACCTTGGAACTGATTCCCTGCATCAGCACTCTGTCTGCCGGAATGGTTGCGTCCTTCAATCGATGCAGCGAATTGGTTACCTTGCCGTCGTTCTGGCTGTAGTTGAACCGCAGATCATTGGCCAAGGTGGAACTGGGTTTCCACATAGCTCCCGCGGTCACCGACTGCGAACTTCTGTCGGCGCCGGAGAGGCACCAGCCGCTATCGGTGCTGACGCGCGAGGAGGTGGAGTGGTTGAAGCGGGCGAAGAGCGAAACGCGGCGGTCATGCTCGGAATCGAGCCGGAGGCTGAACGTATCCTCCGAAGATGGGTTCGAAATGGCCAGGTGATACACCGAGGTTCCAGTGCCTGGAATCTCGGGGCTGGTCGAGGTAGGAAATATCTCCAGGAATGGCAAGAGCGCCCGGGGAGCGTGATTGCGCAGGTTGATGGAGGGGACGTAGGTATTGAGAGCGGTCGGCTGGTAGAGCCGCAGACTCTCTTCGGAGAAGAAGAAGTAGTTGCGCTTGATTACCGCGCCAAGGTCTGGAATTGCTCCAGAGAGCGTTCCGCCAAAGTCATTCTGGCGCAGATTGGTATTGACGGTTGAATTTGTCGGCAGGAACCAGTCCGAAGCGTCCAGGGCGGAGTTTCGCAAGAATTCGTAGGCTTCGCCGTGGAGGGTCTCGGTGCCGGAACGGCTGTTCATTTGCACATGGCCACCCGACTGCCGCCCAATTTGGGGAGAGATGGTGGAACTCTGGACGATGAATTCGTCGAGCGCGTTGACGGAAATGAGATTGGAGGTTGTACCGAGGGCGCTGTATCCGGCGTCCTGAGCAAGATCGGTGCTCAAACCTCCGCCGCGGACGGCGAGATTGACGCTCATGCCGTCGACCGTGAAGTAGTTCATGCTGGTGGCCTGGCCATTGAAGCTGAACTCGTTGTTGGCCATCATGATGACGCCGGGAGTCAACAGCAGAAGGGGTTGCAGGCTGCGCCCATTGAGGGGAATATCGTCCACAAGATCGTGACCCACCCGGGTGGTGATGGCGGACGCTTCCTCGAAGTCGCCCGCATGGACGAGCGCGGTCTCATGCTGCCTGCCGATCTGGAAGTGGATTTGGATGTTCCGGGTTTCGCCCGTACCGAGAGCAATGCCAGGGATCTGGATGAGGGCGAATCCCTGCTGAACCGCCTGCAGAGTGTAGCTGCCGGGATCCAAGCGTGAAAACAGGAAGTCCCCCTCCGGACTGGTCCAGGTCTGACGCTTGGATTTGGTTGAATCCTGGATCAGAAAGACGCGAACGTTTTGAACGGGGCGATCGGCAGGATCCAGTACGGTTCCAGCAAGAACGGCAGAGGTTGTCTGCGCTTGGGAGAGGGGCACGACCAAGGATTGCCCCAGAAGCCAGAAGATGGCCAGGCTCAAACTGGATGCAATGGCTCGGGGTCTTGCGAACATCGTCCCTCATGCGCCTGGCATCCGCTCCCCGGCTGCATGAGCGTTAGGGATGGACCTTATCAGCGATTTGCGCTGCCAGGAAGTCTTCTTCCTTCAGCATTCGCCAGAATTCTGTTCCCGTCAATCCACGCCGGTCGGCGGCATTGGCATTGGAGGAAAGAGCCTGCCACAGGATGCGATCAGTGTCGGTGGTTCTGGTGAGCAGACGGTCCGCTTCAGGCCGCAAATCGTCGTCCGCGGCAGCCTCTGGAGCCAAAGTCCTGCCGGAAGAAGCAGCATGGGCAAATACCGGGGAAAGCTGCTGCTCGAGCTGATGAATCTCACGGCGGCTTGCCTGTGCGTGCCGGGTAACCAGCGAACGCCACTTTTCCCGGGCTTCCGGGGAAGCCTGTCCTATTTCGGACAAGGGCACGAACTCGACGATATGTTTCAATGCCTGGGCGTTCAGTTGGGCTTCAGTCGAGTGTTCGACGGCATCGGTAACAAAGTGATCCGCCGCCTGATCGAGGTCGCGCTCGGGCACATGGCGATGAACTGACAGGTAAGTACGCACTTCAGGGTTGCTGCCAGCTTCATTGAGAAGGACCTCAACCGACTGGACCTGAATTGGGTGCGTCAAAGGTACGATCCCGGATGCCCGCGCATCCCCGGCCGAAAGCACGTTGAGCTTTACGGCGGGACTGGATGCCAGCGAACCAAGAGCGGTGAGAATCTCAGCCTTGCGCGACTCGCTGCGCACGATGCCACTGACTTGCAGCTGCTCAGTGCCCGCACGCATCACGACGACCTGATCCTGAACCAAGGCGTCGACCCGGTCGAGCCGGTCGAGCACGTCCACCGCGAGATCGGCAAAGGACAGAGAGGCATTTCCGGACGCAGCCATCAGGCCGCTATCCGAAACGGGAGCAGAGGTACCTTCCAAAGCGCTTACGAGATTCCCTGGAAGCTGGCTGAGAGGGATGACACGATACTCGAGTTCGGCAATCTCATAGGTGTGCGTGCCTGCCTGGCTGGAGATCGTCAACCGCTCGGAGACGGCATGCCAGTCGGTGGCGCGGACCAGGAGCTCCATTGCCTGGATGAAGGGGGTTCCTGAAGCAGGGATGGAACTGGGATCAACGAGCTTGGCGGAAAGCCGGTATGCTTCTTCTCCGCTGGCGAGATGCTCCTTGCGGATGGATTCCTCTTTGCGCGCGGGGGTTTGTGCCCAATCCCTCAACGCATCGGCCGAAAGCGGCACATTCCAGCGCAGGTGGTTGGCGGCATAGACCGCGTTCAGATCACGCAGCTGGCGAGGCGGCTCAGGCTGCCGGAGGGCGCTCACGGTCTGCGACCAGTTCCCGGCTTCTTCGCGGAAGTGGCCGTGCTTTTGATCGTTCCATATCTGCACCGTCACAGGAGACTGGGGTGCGGCAGAATCCGTGATGCGGATCTTCTGGTACACAACCGGAGCGAGCGCGGTGTCAAGGCTGGCTTGCTCGTGCTGGGCGCGGTTCAGGACATCGTCGACGGAGAATGAGTGGTTTGAAGGCGAATGGACGAAGAGGAGGACAAGCGCGAGGGCTGTCGCTGCACCGCTCAAGGCCCAGGGTAGAAAAGCTCCGCCTACGGGTCTCCGTGCGGAATCTGCAATCCTGCGCAACCAGGACCGGCGTTGGACGGCGGGCTTGGCAAGGGCTTCGTGGAGGCGACCTTCGAAATTGGCCCAGGCATGCGGCGGAGCAGGAAGAGACTCGTGGAACTGACGATCAAATGCCGTGTACAGACCGAGGGCTTCTTGAAGAGAGCGACACTCCAGGCGGCACTCCGGGCACACGAGCAGGTGCGCCCTCAGCAAATCGGCTTCTGAAGGCGGCAACTCGCCATCGATGTACATCATCAGATGCGCTTCATCGAAGTGAGTTCCCTGCACCGTAATTTTGTTCTCCTCAGCCATTCAGTTTCGCCTTGATCTTTGCCACGGCGCGCCGGATATGCGCCGCCACCACTGGAACATTGGAGGAGAGGATTTCGGCGATCTCCCGATATCCAAGTCCCTCTTCCCTCAACCTCAATACTTCGCGCTGCTGCTCACTCAACTCGTCAAACGCATTCTGCAAGGCTTCGTACTTTTCCCTGGCCAGCAGCCGGTGCTCTTGGTCAGGAGCGGAATCCGAATGCGTTGCCGCGAGGTCTTGCCAGTCGGGCGGAAGCACCTCATGCAAAGCACGTCCACTCTTTCTCTGGTCCAGCAGTAAATTGTGGGCCACATGGAAAAGCCACAGCCGCTCATTTCTGACCTCACCGCCCTGCTGGAGGTAGCGGCACAATCGCAGGAAGCACTCCTGTGTGGTATCCTCGGCTTCTTCAGCGCTACCCAGCGCAACCACCAAGTATCGAAAAAGAGGCATGCGCAGTTCGCCGAATAGCTCGACGATCCGTGCAGCCAGATCTTCTGGCGGGTTGCCGCTTAACTGATCCTTGGCGGACAGACTTGCTCCTTGAACCCCACACGACGCGACAAGGACCATTCTCGTGCATTTCTAAGCCATGTTGCCACCATCGGCAACACCGTTTTCTGCCTTGGAGAGGCCCCCTTTCGAAACTATCTCACATCAAGAAAGACGAGACTTTCAGGAATTCAATACACCGGCGCCGAGAAATGGGTTGAGAAATAGGCCCGTCTCCCCGCGGCAGGTGATCAGCGGATTTTCAAGCAGTTCGGAGATGCTCCTGTATCAAATCCCGACTTGGCTCGTCATTTGAATTAGAAACGCCTCAATGTCAGACAGATCTTGCTTTCGCCGTTGTGTTCTTGCGGTTTGCCTTTGAGAAGCGTGTGCAAAGAAGAATGACTCGATCCCCACGGAAGGATTGACACGACATGTGCGGTATCGCAGGCTATTCGCATCTTCACAGGCCGCAGGAGCGCGCGGATCTCGAGCGGTCTCTTGCCTCGATTGCGCATCGCGGCCCCGATCAGCAGGGGGTCTTCTACTCCGGCTTCCTCTCGATGGGGGCACGCAGGCTCCGGGTCATGGACATCGAGTGCGGCGACCAGCCGTTCTCCAGTTCCGATGGCGACATCACGCTGGTCTTCAACGGCGAAATCTTCAATCACCGTGAATTGCGCGCCGAGCTGGAGTCAGCCGGCTACACCTTCCGCTCTCATTGCGACACCGAGGTTGTTCTGCATGCGTTCCAGCATTGGGGCAACGCAGCTTTCAAGCGACTCCGAGGCATGTTTGCCGCTGCGTTTTGGATTCGCTCCGAACACCGGCTGGTGCTTGCCCGCGACCGCATGGGCATCAAACCGCTCTACTATTGCGTGCAGGATGGCGAAATCTACTTTGGCTCGGAGATGAAATGCATCCTGGCCCACCCGGTGATTGAGCGCCGACTCAGCGTGGACGGGCTAAATTGCTATCTCAGCCTGAACTACGTTCCCGGTCCCTATACGATGATCGACGGCATCTTCAAGCTGATGCCTGGACACCTTCTCGAGTGGAGGAACGGCAGCGCCGAGATTCAATCCTATTTGACTCCGCGCGTCACCGAGAACGCCCCGAACACCCTCAATGAAGCTGCCGAGGAACTGGACACGCTGCTGCGCCAGTCAGTCACCGAGCAACTGGATTCCGACGCGCCTCTGGGCATCTGGCTCAGCGGCGGTTTGGACTCGTCAACGATCCTCCACTACGCGAGCGCGGCCAGCGCGAAGCCCCTGAAGACCTTCTCGATCACCTTCAATGGACGTTCCTTCGACGATGGGAACTTCATTCATGAGGTAAGCCGGCACTACGGAAGTGAGCATACCGAACTGAATCTGGATGGAGACTGCGACCTGGTGGGCGCCATCCAAGACATCTCGTATCATGCGGACGAGCCGAACGCGGACGCCGGCGCGGTGCCGATCTGGTTCCTGTCCAAAATGACCCGGCAGCATGTGACCGTCAGCCTGAGCGGCGAGGGTGCGGACGAACTGTTCGCAGGCTACCTGACCCACAAGGCGGATCGGTATGCTGCCAAGGCGCGCAGGATTCCAGGCTGGATGCGCAAAACCGCCTTGAGCGCGGCGCAATGCTTGCCTGTTTCCGACGACAAGATCGGCCTCGAATACAAGATCAAGCGCTTTCTTGAGGGCTCTCTGCTTTCTCCCGAGTACGCGCACATCTTCTGGAACGGCACGTTCTCGGAGGCGGAAAAGGCCTCCTTGTTTCATTACGCTTCACCGGACCCTCTCGCCGGGATCGTTTCCGGCATGCATACCGGGCGCGGACTTGAACGTTTTCTACAGTTCGACCAGAGCTATTACCTGCCTGACGACATTCTCTCCAAAGTGGACCGGATGAGCATGGCGCACGCGGTTGAAGTGCGTCCTCCATTTCTCGATTCGCGCATTGTGGACTTCGCGGCCCGGCTGCCGGAGCGCTTCAAGCTGCGTGGTTCCACCTCGAAGGTTGTGTTGCGCCACCTGATGCGCAACAAACTGCCGAGTTCCGTGCTGACTCGGCCGAAGGTTGGCCTGGACATCCCGATCCACGAGTGGTTCCGCGGTCCCCTGCGCGGCTTTCTGCAGGACACGCTCTCCAGGGACGCCATCCTGGACACAGGGATTTTTGCCTGGCCGGCCGTCGAGCAACTAATCGGCAAACATCTTCGGAGAGAGGCAAACTGTGGCTATCATCTCTGGGGATTGGTTACCTTGCTCACCTGGATGAAGCGCTGGGACGTGTTGGCTCCCGGCTCAATCCAACAGAGCGAGCAGTCCGAAGTCTTTCCCTATGAAATGGCTTCCTCGCTGTAATCAAAGAGCGGCCCCGTGGCGCATCGTCGCCTACCGTGTGCTTCTTCGGGGCCGACGCCGCATGTGCCCATCGAATCCATATCGCGCCGTGCCCGCTTGAATTCTGCTTCATTTCCCTGCACCGATCCATCCGACGATTCACATGGTGACTCGCCGATCATGCGGGAGAGGTAGATAATTTCAGAGCAAAGCAAACGCGCGATCTGACAGGAGACGAAAAATGCCATTTGAGGGTGCGGGACGGCGATCGTTTCTAAAAACCATGGGAGCTGCAGGTATGCTGTCGGCACTTCCCGAAGCGGCCTTTGGGCTCCATCCGGGAAACGGTTCCATCGCGCATGAGATCGCTGCGCCCGGAGACGATGCAGAGGCAAAGCCCAAGTACTCCATACGGTTCGGTGTCATCGGTCTCGATCACAACCACATCATGGGTATTACAGCGGCCGTGATTCGCGGAGGCGGTGAGCTGGTGGCGTTCTATTCGACGCTGCCCAGGGCGATTGCCGACTTCCAGAAGGCCTTTCCGCAAGCCCGGCTGGCAAAGAGCGAGGACGAGATTCTGAGCGACCCATCCATTCAACTGGTGGCCAGTGCGTCCATTCCCAATTTGCGGGCACCGCTCGGAGTTCGTGTCATGAAGCACGGCAAGGATTTTTTGAGCGATAAGCCGGCTGCAACGACGCTGGAGCAACTGGCCGAGGTGCGCAAGGTGTCGGCAGAGACGGGCAGGATGTTTGCCATCATGTACTCGGAAAGGCTGGAGGTACGGGCAGCCGTAGAGGCCGGCTACCTGGTCAAGGCAGGAGCGATTGGCAAGGTGGTGCAGACGATCAATATTGCGCCGCATCAGGTGAATGCTCCCAGCCGCCCCGACTGGTTCTGGAATCCGGCACAATTTGGCGGCATTCTGTGCGATATCGGATCGCACCAGGCGGACCAGTTTGTCTACTACACCGGTTCGACCTCGGCAGATGTCACAGCATCGCAGATCGCGAATGTCCATCATCCGGACCATGCACAGTTTCAGGACTTTGGCGACATGATGCTGCACGGCAACGGCGGAGCCGGATATGTCCGCGTGGATTGGTTCACACCCAATGGATTGGGCGTGTGGGGGGATGGCCGGCTTTTCATTCTTGGAACCGACGGGTATATCGAACTGCGCAAATATCTCGATGTGGCCGGGCGGCCGGGCGGAAACCATCTGTTCATCGTGGATCAGAAGCAGACCCGCTACATCGATTGCGCGAAGGTGGTTCTGCCGTTCGGACCGCAGCTTGTTGCCGATATTGTGAACCGGACCCACATCGCGCAAGACCAGGAACAGGCGCTGCTGGCTGCGGAACTGGTGCTGAAGGCGCAGAAGAATGCCAAGGTGCTGACCTTCACTGCATAGCGAATGGCCGCCACGCATACCGCAATCACGGTGCGTGGCGGCAGAAGATCGAGTTGGCAGAGGCATCGAGAGCGGCCGCTCGATGCAACCTGCGGCCCTGCCAGTTTTGACTGGAGAGCCTGGGCTTTTACACTAGATACAGGAGGGCGCCATGAGCGATGGCCGCGAAGAGCGCGAGGAACGCGAGAAGCGCCGCGAACTGGAAAGACGCGAGGATCGCGAGGACCGGATCGAACGCTTTCCAATGGACGACTGGAAACCGGAGCGGGAAGACTCCTAACCTCATTGATTGATGTCCGAGTCTCCCGCTCTCTTGCTATTGCAAGGGCATTTTTCCAGGTGGTGCGGAAAAAGGACGAATTTCAAGCGAAGTCTCTGAAAATCGTTCCGCAGGGGCTGAAGCCCGCGTTAATTTTGCCGCAGTTTCGGCACGACTGAAGTCGTGCCCTGTTACAAAGCGCGAATTTTTCGACTACAAACAGAGTTTTTCCGCAGCCAGTAAAGCCCGGCTGATTTTGCGGTCTTTGCGGCACCCTTCGACAGGCTCAGGGCAGGCTTTGAAGCTGTGCCCTTTCAAAACATCGGCATTCTCCGTAGCTAAAGCCGTGCCCTTTCAAAGCCACTCGACACCAACTGCGAATTTGCCCTAATTACGCGTTCCGCTGAGCAGCACTTCAATCTCAGCTTTCTCCGCAGCCGTGACTCCGAGAAGCGGAGAGCGAGTGCGACCGCCGAAGTAGCCGTTGAAATCGCAGGCATACTTGGTGCCGCTGATGCCCAGCTCGCCCACGATGCGCTGATTGGACTTGGCGATTCGTTGCTGTTTTTCTTCCGCCAGCTTCAAGTCGTGGTCTTTCCACGCCAAATAGATTTCCTGGCATGCCTGTGGGGCGAAGGCCGCGAAGGCCAGAATGCCACCGGTGACTCCTACCTGAAGCGACGGAAGCAGCTTGGCTGCTGAGCCCGCAATCACCTGAAAACCCACTTCCTTGGTCCGAGTCTTGATCGGAGGCGCCTGGGGCGCTGCTGCCAGAGCCACACCGCTTGCCAAATCGCCAGCGGAAACAAAGGTGCCGGCTGGATCCATCTTCGGCGCGAGCATGCGGGAGGTTGCTGCTTCAAAAATCGGCGTCACGGTTACGGTTCTGCGAGGCGCAGCCTTGGTGGCTTCAACGAGAGCGCGCGTCCGCTCGACATCGCCACTGGATTCCTTGATGCCGATGATATTTGGGTGTTGCGCCAGTTCCGCTACCACTTCGACGGGAATCTGGTATGGAACGGATTGGGG
>Ga0224527_1000902_pt1 | contig 16928 bp, 16 predicted proteins | sample CBST0metaG_FD_179882 | JGI IMG/M metagenome (GOLD analysis project Ga0224527, IMG submission 179882) | Peat soil microbial communities from Stordalen Mire, Sweden - C.B.S.T0 | ecosystem: Environmental > Terrestrial > Soil > Wetlands > Peat | place: Sweden: Norrbotten County, Stordalen Mire... | reverse complement strand
ACACCGAGGAGCACGGCGAGAAGTGCCGCAGTCCGCCACGGAAACGCAAAGCGAATCCCCTGCAATCTCACGGTGCTTTCTCCTGGGTTTCAGGTTCCATCTGGCGACGTTTTCGGGCCAGCAATTCCTCTGCTTTCTGGTCCTTTATATAGTCGGCATACGCGGAGATTTTGCGCAAAGTCTCGTCGCTTAATGGACCTTTGGAAGCAACCGCGAATAGGTTGACAACCATGCTGCGCAACGCCAGCAATTCCGCCAGCAGGACGGTGTCTGTCTTCTCTTCTCCGGCTGTACGTGCCTGGGCGAGCGCCGCCTCGCGCAGCCACTCGGCCACCTTCTTTCCGGCGTTGCCTGACGCAGATTCGATCTCGGTAAACTCAGCATCGGTGAGCCGCGTCGCAACGGACTTGGTGCGGTTGCTCTCACTCGTGGGTGCGGAAGGGAACGCTGCTGAAACAGCTGCCTGCGGTTTGTCATCGGGAGAGGCCATCGGCAGATACCTCGATAGCGGCATTTTACGCCTGCTTTCATTCGAGACACTATTTTCAGGCGAGGCCAATAACCTCTTATTAAAGAGCGTGTTTACACGCAGTACAAGCAGAAGTCGTACTCAGCGCTGCCGCGTTTACGTTCGTAAACGTGAAATACTAAACCATTGAAACCGCACATGTTGACGAATGTATACAAAGGTGTTTTTACAGCTACCCCGTTGGGGATGACGTGTCACCCTGCAACCGCTGCGTAGCAGCGCGGGAACCAGGCGGAAGCCTTTACTTGGGTATGCCTCCGACTGCTTACTGCTTTCAGGATAGCCGAAGCCTGCCATAGAGCTGAAAAGGGTAGGACCGTGCTAGACTTCTCTGTATAAACTACTCATGGGACAGGACTCGAGTGAAGTGCTTCAATTGTCCTATGCACAGTAGCACTAATTCCTGCGAGAGTGTTTCCCTAATCGCGGGCCATGAAGGGCTTTTCAAACAATGACCAGTATCAGCAACGCGATCCTCGTCACTGGCGGTGCGGGGTTCATCGGCTCCAGCTTTGTGTTGCAGTGGATCGAAGCAGCCGGCACACCTGTGGTCAACCTTGACCTGCTTACCTACGCAGGAAATCCCGCAAATCTGGCATCTCTTGAGGGTGACTCCCGGCACAAGCTGATTCATGGCGATATTTGCGACGCGACTCTGGTGGCCGCGATTCTGCGTGAACACCGGCCCAAAGCCATCGTGCATTTCGCAGCGGAGAGCCACGTAGACCGCTCCATTGCCGATCCCGGCGCTTTTATCCGCACCAACGTGCAGGGGACATTCACGCTGCTCGAACAAGCCGAGAACTATTGGTCGGAATTGGACGAAGGCGACCGGCAAAACTTCCGCTTCCTTCATGTCTCCACCGACGAAGTCTATGGTTCTTTGGGGACTGATGACCCCGCCTTTACAGAAACCACGGTGTATGCGCCCAACAGCCCTTATGCAGCGTCGAAAGCGTCCTCCGATCACCTTGCGCGGGCCTACTACCATACCTACGGCTTGCCGGTGCTCACCACGAATTGCTCAAACAATTACGGGCCATTTCAGTTCCCCGAAAAGCTCATTCCGCTGGTGATCCTGAATGCCTTTGAAGGCAAGCAGTTGCCGGTTTATGGCGACGGACGCAACGTGCGCGATTGGCTGTTTGTGGAAGATCACTGCGCGGCCATTCGAGCCGTACTCGACCGTGGGCGTGTGGGAGAAACGTACAACATCGGCGGTAACAGCGAGCGCAAGAACCTGGATGTAGTAACAACCATTTGCGACCTTGTTGACGAGCTTCGTCCTGACGCTGCAATTGGTTCGCGCAGAAAGCTCATCCGCTTTGTGACAGACCGACCAGGACATGACCGCCGCTATGCGATTGACGCATCGAAGATCAGCCGCGAGCTTGGCTGGCGTCCCGCAGAAGAGTTTGAAAGCGGTCTGCGCAGAACGGTGGCGTGGTATCTGGAACACAGCGCGTGGGTCGAGGATGTACGCACCGGCGCGTATTTGGATTGGATCCGGAAGAACTATCAGGAGAGAATTCCATCATGAAGGGAATCATCCTTGCAGGAGGGTCGGGAACCCGGCTCTATCCGGTGACGCATGTCGTATCAAAGCAGCTTTTGCCGGTGTACGACAAGCCAATGATTTACTATCCGCTCAGTACCTTGATGTTAGCGGGGTTGCGCGATATTCTCATCATCTCCACACCACAGGATACCGGCCGCTTTGTGGAGTTATTGGGCGATGGATCGCAATGGGGAATCAACCTGAGCTATGCCGTTCAGCCCAGCCCTGATGGGTTGGCGCAGGCCTTTCTGATCGGACGCGATTTCATTGGCGGAGATACAAGCGCGCTGATTTTGGGCGACAACATCTTTTACGGACAGTCGTTTTCTGCACGCCTGCAGCGCGCTTCGGCAGTGAAGGATGGAGCGGTCGTTTTCGCCTATCCAGTGCAGGATCCGGAACGCTATGGCGTTGTGGAGTTCGACAAGACTGGCAAGGCGATCAGTCTCGAAGAGAAGCCTGGATCTCCCAAGTCGCGTTACGCCGTCACCGGTCTTTATTTCTACGACAACGAAGTGGTGAATATGGCCGCCTCGCTCAAGCCATCTGTCCGCGGCGAGCTGGAAATCACCGATCTGAACAGGCTCTATCTGGAAGCTGGCAACCTTAAGGTACAAGTGATGAGCCGTGGCATGGCCTGGCTCGATACCGGGACGCAGGATTCGCTGCTCGACGCCGGCCTCTTTGTCCAGACGATCCAGAAGCGCCAAGGCTTGAGAATTGCCTGCCCCGAAGAGATTGCTTATCGTTCCGGTTACATCACAGCCGAGCAACTCGGCGTGTTGGCGCAACCAGTCAGCAAGAGCGGATACGGGCAGTACCTGCTTGCCCTGCAACACGAACCGCAGTTTGCGATAGAGGCAAATGAACTATGAAGATTACTGCAACCGGGCTTCCCGGCGTACTGATACTTACACCGAACATCTACCGGGATAGCCGCGGCGCATTCAGTGAGACTTGGAATCTGCGCGGGATGGTTGAGGCGGGACTACCGTCAACCTGGGTGCAAGATAACTGTTCCGTCTCAAAGAAGAATGTGGTTCGTGGCATTCACTACCAGACCATCCAGCCGCAAGCAAAGCTGGTGCGAGTTACCCATGGCGCGGTGCTCGACGTGGCAGTGGATTTGCGCAGCAGTTCGCCCACGTTTGCCAAGCATGTTGCGGTGGAGCTTAGCGAAGAGAATGGCCAGATGCTATGGATTCCCGAAGGCTTCGGACATGCATTTCTCGCACTTACCGATGACGCCGGCTTCGCCTACAAGGTAACTGACTATTACTGCCCTGCGGGTGAGCGGACCATTCAGTGGAATGACCCAGATATTGGAATTGCTTGGCCCGTTAGTGGTGAAGACGCCATCGTCTCCGCGAAAGACAGCCAAGGCGCGCCGTTGCGCGAAGCGGAGGTATTTGCTTGAGTAATCGGCCCCGTATCCTTATCGTTGGTGCCGCCGGGCAGGTTGGCGTCGAGTTACAGCGCAGCTTCGCAGATTACGGTGAAATCATTTGCCGCGACCGTGATACAGTCGATCTGGCCGTGCCGGATCAGGTGCGCACAATGGTTCGCGAAGCCGCGCCCAACATTATCCTCAACGCCGCCGCGTATACAGCGGTGGACCGCGCCGAGTCCGAACCGGACGTAGCCATGGCGGTCAACGCCCAGGCTCCCGCCATCCTCGCCGAAGAGGCTCTGCGCACGGACGCGCTGTTGGTGCACTATTCCACCGACTATGTTTTCGACGGCTCCAAAACAAGCCCGTGGGTTGAAACCGATAAGACGAATCCTTTAAATGTTTATGGAGCAAGCAAGCTGGCCGGAGAAGAGGCCATCCAGAAGGTTGCTGGCAAATATCTCATCTTCCGTACGAGCTGGGTATTCGGTCCCCACGGGCAGAATTACCTGCTCACCATGCTCCGCCTGGGCCGCGAACGCGAATCCCTGAATATTGTGGACGATCAGATCGGCGCGCCTACCAGCTCGATCGAACTAGCCAACGCCACGCGCAGTATCGTCGGCGGTGTGCTCGACGGTCGATTCGGTGCAACACCAAACTGGGCAGGTCTCTACCACATGACCTGCAGCGGGTCGGTTTCCTGGTGTGGTTTTTCCCGCGCCATCTTTACGCACGCACATGCTCTTCTGGATGGAAAGATACCACTGGTCAATCCCATTCCAACGAGCGAATATCCAACCCCTGCCAAGCGTCCACTGAACTCATGCCTGTCGAACGAGAAACTCAGTCTACGCTTTTCAGTTCAACTCACTCCCTGGGATACGGCTCTGGATGAGGCGGTGCTCACGCTTGTATTGTCACGGCAATCGGCTTGATGTTGGCGATGAACATTTCCTGGTGCCTGGAATGCTCCTGAGAAATATACCTGTGAACCACCACAAACTGCGGTTCCCAATCACGAGCGCGGCAACCGCTCCAGCAGTGCTGCATAGCTGGAGACAATATCTGGCCAGCGATAATTTGTGCGGGCACGCGATATTGCAGCCTTTCTGAGTCGTACCAGTTCGACATGTTCGCGTTCTGCCCGGTTAATGGCTTCGGTAAGATTCACCTCATTTGCAAAGAAATATCCACAAGACCCCATTGTCTCGCGGTTGAACGGGTTATCGTGCGCAAAGATGAGGTTTCCACACCCCATCGCTTCTAGCAATGATGGGTTCGTCCCACCCACACTGTGTCCATGCATATAAGCAAAAGAATGATATCGCAAGCAGGTCAACTTGGCCGGATCGTACACGGTTCCAATCATCCTGATACGTGGATCCTCTACCGCACGAAGTTCGCTAACATACGAAGTCCCTGTGAGATGGTTTCCGACCACGAGGAGTTGTTTGTTGCTATGAGACCGTTGAAATGCCTGGAGAATCTCCAGCACGTGGTTCTCCGGTTCCAGTCTGCAAACAACAAGGTAGTAATCCTCAGGTCCAATACTCCACTCGGAAAGCAATTCCGCCTTGGGAGGTGCCTCTATCACTTCGCAGCCATACGGGATCACTGAACATTTTGGAAGCTTGCCGTGACGGCTTGCGAGGCTCGACGCAATGGCTTCCGCATCCGCAATGATGCGATTCGCCACGCGAAGAGACGTCCATTCCATCAGCCGAAAGTATGATTTTGCTACAAATCCCCACTTTGCGCGCGCCCATTCCAGTCCATCAGGATTGATCCAGACCTCTGTACCCCAAAGCCGGGGAATAAGGCAGAATGGAGCAGTTCCATAGCCAAGCATGTACACAACGTCGTACCCCTTGCGCGCCGCCCATAGGCTTTTCAGATCGTAAAGTATCGTCTGCAGAGGGCCCAAGGAAGGAGCCGAAACGTAGCGCAGTTTTACGCCTTGAAAAACATCGGGTTCCGAAGTGTCGCTCGTTTCGCAAAACACAGTTACATCGATTCCGCGCTCGGACAGCCCTATCGCGAGCTTTTCCGCAAAGGTCTCGAACCCGCCGTAGCGAGCTGGAATACCGCGTGTGCCAAGAATTCCCATTTTAAGTCGAGGCATATCTGCTCCTGGTGACCGGCACCTCAGTTTCACACAGTAACAACTTCAAGCATCTTTTGTACTGCGTGTGAATAAGCATGCAGGAAACGACAAAACACAACAGTACTCCACGCGTTGCCAAATCCACAGATCCGTAAAGGTCGAATAGAACTGTCGTTATGTAGAAGAAGGCCGCATCTACAATTCCGCGCTCCATGCGCCCGAGCGCCACGTTGTTGATAAGCCAAAAGTACTCTCTATAAACGAAGTATACTAACACTAAAAAACATAGTAGCCCAGCAAGCCCGCATTCAGAAAGAATCTGCAGGTAATTATTATCGAGAATCATAGCTGTTCCGCTTGTCGTTATTACAGATCCGATACCCCTGCCGAAATAGAATTCTATCGAATGAATATCCAGCGAAGCGAAGAACTGCGTAAAGATGATAAGGCGCGGGATGCTCGTACCTGGGTTGATGTACTGCGCCAATATTCCATAATGTGCCGATACATAATCGATGATGCTGTTAATCGCCAATTCTGAAGCTAGAAAGAAAAATGCCACGGGTGCGAGTAGAACTAGCATAATTCTAGTGGCGCTCAATCGTGAACGCAGCAGGAGAAGAACTGCCGATATGAGAACGGCCACATACACCCCTTTTGCATTACTAACGAACAGGCCGACCATAAGGGGAGCAAAAGCGCCACACTTCCAGACACGACTCCGGATGCTTGTAAAGCCGAAAAATGCACTCGCGAAGCAAAGAAACAACGCGAATTCGTGCAAGCCGCTGAAAAAAGAAAAGGCGCGGAAGATAGTCCCCCAGTTCGTAAACCCTCCAAGGTCCATCTCTGTAGGAGATTTCTCGAACCAACGGGTTTCCCATCTCGGATATCCAAACACAAACTGATATAAGCCATATATGGAAGCTGCGACAGCCAACGCATACACGGTCTTGCGAAAGATACGTAAATCTCTATCTCTAACGCCCCAGAACGCAACTGGAGCAATAACGATAATTGTATACATATATTCTGTTTTTAGGTTTAACGCGACGCTGGACACCGTATTCAAGAACAAAGAATAGCCGATGAACAGCATCCCAACTGCTATATAAGATTTATTGAAAATAAATTGTCCCTTTTGCCGGATTACCATTGTGAAAAAGATCAAGTCTGGAGGAACAAGCATTAGATAGTAGCAGAAGTGAGGAACATCACCAAACACATATAAGAAACGCTTGCTGAATTCGGCCGTGGCTATAGATGCCAGAAAGCACATCAACTGAGGCAGCACACGGGCACTGCTGGCTGTATAAATCACATATATTGACTGGACTACAAGAATCAGACAGATAAAGAGCATCATCCTTCGGCGCCTTCCGTGTCGCGATTCCGCGCGCTGGGCAACTTTCGGGATCTGATCGGGCGGGCAGGAACTCCCGCTACGATCTCATAGGGCAACACGTCCTTTGTAACGACAGAACCGGACGCCAAAATACTATGATCTGCTATGGTAACACCGTCCAAGATGGTAACACACGCTCCTACCCAGACGTCGTTCCCGACGCGAATACCTCTATTTGATACCCCTTGAGTATTAATCGGCGTAGTTATATCATGAAAATTGTGGTTTTCTGCTATCATAGTTACCCGCGGTCCCATCATTACGTCGTTGCCTATGACGATTGGCCCTGAGCATCCAATGTATGAGTAAGCTCCGATGGAACTGCGGTTTCCCATCTGCAATCCAACTCCCAGCGGCCCTCCCCAGTAGCCGCTGGGACGAATGAGGGCACCCTCACAAATGGTAACGTCGTCTCCACACGTTATTGCCGATTGACTAACGCACTGAATGAACACTCCTCTCTCAATCTTGCAGCGGGCGCCAAATATCAGATGGCTCTTCGGGCCTTCGATTGACACTCGGTTTCCGATTGATATCGGTCCGGCGCTACTGAGCTTGAGCGCACTAAAGTATGCTCCACGAAAAGTTGTGCAAATCAGATGACGAAAGATATATTTGCGAAATCTACCTTGTTGATCTCCTGAGTAGCGCATCTTACTGAATAGCCGAATCAGCTGCCCCATCGTCCCCTCCTAATGCGGCAACGCGAAAGCGCCGCGTGAACTCTTCAATCGTAAACTGCTCCTTGTACTTCTCTCGAGATATGGCGCCCATAGTGCGCACCATATCTGGCCGGTCGAGAAGCAAGCTGACGCAGGAGGCAAATTCTTCTGGAGACTCCGGGGAAAACAGTAGACCATTCTCTCTGTGAGTAAGCATTTCTGGAATACCGCCAGTAGATGTCGCAATCACCGGTTTAGCCGCAGCCATAGCTTCTAGAACTACAGTAGGAAATGGATCTTTCATCAGGGAGGGAACAAGACAGACGTCAGATGTTTGCAGCAAAGTCGAGATGTCATCTGTAAAAGGCAAAATTGACACTACGTCACAAAGGCCAGAATTCTCGATTTTATCTCGCAGTTCACCAATTAAATGCTCCTCACCGCTCACAACTCCGCCTACGATGTCCACCTTAATTCTGGATCGTTGCTCCTGTGAAAGGTGCGTCAGCGCGTCAATTAGGAGCCACTGTCCTTTGTCTGGCTTAATCCGTCCAAAAAGGGAAAACTTCATTCGCTTGCGTTCCTGAAAGTTTTCGCGTAATGCGCACGTCACAAATGGTTCCCTAATTCCGTTATGCACAGTGACAAACTTATCTGATTGTGCTTCGGCCGTTGAATTGCGTAGTAAATTCTGCCGAACCGCGTCCGAGACGCAAATGACGCGCGTCGCGCAGCGCGCAATTACGCTGGCTGTAAATTCAAACACTATTATCGGCATCTCAATAATCTCGTGTACGTGCACGATACAAGGGATCCTAATCAGCCATGCGAGCGCCGAAACCGCAAAAGTAGCCAAAGTGCTCACATAAAGAAGACGAATAGGCGCTACTTGATTGATTTTCTTTAGGCGAAAACCAAACCTAACGAAGTTGCTTAGAAATCCAAATGTCCCCCGAATGGAGAAAAGCTTACGCGCAATAATAGGAAGAGTTGGATCAATGATTATATTCAAAGATGGGCATCTGTCCATCAAATAGGGGATCAGCGGACCGTCTTTAGGAACAAGCAAGGTGACATTCCAATCGGACAAACAGACAAGGCACTCCGCAAGGATACGGTCGGCTCCATACAGTTCCACGCTAGGATGAACCGCAAGAATCTGCCCGTGCTGCTTATTCATATGCGCTCACAAAAAGTGCGTTGACTGAATTGATCGAGTTTAATCGCTGGACCATGCCCCCCCCTGCAGCGCTCCCCAATTATGCCTTCATGCTCAAAATAGAAACTATTGCCGTACCAGCCGCATAAACAAGCTTTCAAACTGTTGAGCAATCCGGGCGGGATAAAAGTCTTCAACTCTCTTAAGCCCATTAATAATGCATGCACTTCTTGTCCCTTCGTCACGCATCATGGTTGAAATCGCGACAGCCATGCCGTCGGGATCATCTACGGGCACGAGGATGCCGCTCCTGCCATCCTGTAGTACTTCACGTGGGCCGCTTTGACAATCCGTGGAAACAACGGGGGTACCAAGAGCCATCGCTTCCAGCAAAACCATGCCAAGCCCCTCATAGTCGGAACTCATTGCAAGCACCGAGGCGGCCTTGATGTACGGGTAGGGATTGGAAACAAATCCAGCAAATAATACTCTGGTACTAATTCCTAATTCTTCAGTGAGTTTCTGAAGCCCATCTTGCAAATGGCCCTGTCCTAGAAGAATCAGATTCGCATCGAGTCCATTGCGAATGGCAGCAGCGAAGGCCTGAATCAGCAGATCGATCCGCTTTTGCTCTACAAGGCGGCCAACCCCGATCACCGTCGGCCGCTTGTACCAGCTATGTGCTACCTGGGGCAAAGGCTGCGCGCCCAGGAATTGTATAGAGTCTATGTCCAACGGGTTATAAATGGTAATAGGCACATTCTTCTTGAAATTACATAGGCTCATCAGGTCCGTCCGCGCTCCCTCCGAGACGCAAACCATCTGACTGATATGGGCATATGAATACGGCATGAGAATTCGATGAATACAATGCAAATCCCGGAAGCTTTGGGATGTTGCGATATGATTCCAGCCAATCGACGGCTTGTTTTCCAAGGCTCCGATCAGTGAGACAAGATAGGAGGGAATTCCCTCCATCATTCCAAAGAGAATGTCTGCCCTTCGGGCGATGGCTCGATACCCGCGAAAACCAGCCATTATGGTATTTCGAAAGCGGGGTGTCCCATTCGAAAAAAAGGTAGGCGTGATGTGTGAAGGCAGTAGATGGTGCAATTCGCCCTGGTCACGCAAATAGGACAGCTCGACCGAAAACAAGTCTGGATTCAAGTGCTTGAGCAGAACAAGCGCCACCCGTTCCGCTCCTCCTCCAGATAGATCGTGTCCAAGGCACGCAATCACGATTTTCTTCTTCATAATTACTCTCGCCCAACTGAGAGTATGCTCTGACACACACTCAATGGTTTTTCGCTTGTACCCATGCGTCCATGCGTATACGCCTCATGTATTCGCGATGGATCTTCAATGTGCCATATCGCGTGAATTGAATTTTACCACATCACCTAAATGGGTCACGAAAGCCGAGCATATCTCCGCTCTTGCTCTTGCCCTTGCTCTTGATGATGTACCTGAAAAGTCTCAGTCCCGCGACAGGAAATGAGAGCAAGCAATAGCGATAGAAGAGGAACCTAGCGCGGAAGACCCAGCCAGAGGAGTATGATAGCAATCTGCTGTTGATCTGGTCCATGAGATAAGCTGCCGCTTCAGAGTTTCCTGATTCGACGACATACACCAACGATTGAACTATGAGCAATTCTAAGGCCCTTGTTCCATATCTTGGAAGTAGCTTCGCTAAGCGCTTGCGACTCACACTGCTGAGGGGAAGATCCAAGAGTGTACCTACTGCAAGCATCTGAGTGAGAGGAGACCAACGGGTTCCTTCTGGAGAAACTACCCAAGCTACGATCTCCTCGTCCAACAGGGTGCAGGAACCCCTGCCATCCAACAAAGCGTATAAGACGAGCACAATGTGCGGAGCCATCGAGTAGATAAAGCGATATCCATGCTGCAAGTATGGCGCCAGTTTGCGACAGGAGAAGATTCCGGTACTAATAAATAAAACATTATCGAAGGAGTCCATCGTACTAATGAACTCATCGACCTTGTTACTTGTTATATTTCTCTCTATTCTATGAGGCCCTTGCCAGAAATTTAGAAACAGTGCATCTGGATTATCATGTATCGCCTTTTGCACGGTTTCGACAGCGTCGGGAAGCGGCTCGTCATCGTCGCCTAGAACCCAGAGATACTCCGTTTCGCATAGTTCGAAACATCTGAGAATGTTTGCATCCGCGCCGATATTCCAAAGGTTCCGAACCAGTCGGATGCTGGCTCCCGGATATTCCTCTAGAAGCCCGGAGATGGTAGACCGCACTGGCACATCAGAAGCGTTGTCGATAACGACGATGCGGACTGCAGAAGTGAGCTGCGGTAGCAGCTTTTCGAGCAGGCGCTTCAATATCTCATTGCGGTTGAAAGTAGGGATCGCAATCGTGAGAAGCGCCTGCTCCGAAGCCGTTTTGGGGCCGGTCTGCTCTTGTTGACTCATCAGATGGATCGCTCCTGTACTGGCAACAGATCGTGCCATTGCCTACGCTTAGTAATGAAGATGTACGTCCCGAAGGCAAGGCCGAAGACGCCGCTGGTGCAGAAATAGCCGAGGGTTACGCCTTGAGCGCCCCATAACTTTCCTAGCAGTAGGGTACTACAGGCGGTGAGAACACCAACCGCTATCGAAACTGGGAGAAAGGGCTCGCGCTTGTGCGCGCGCAGATAGAGAGCCTCGCTGAAGACGAAATGATTACAAAAGATTGTAGCAAGTAGCACGGCAAAGACGGACAAGGGCAAAACCCGCACCGCCAGATGTGGGAAACGTTGGGTGACGACAGCCAATCCCAAGAGCAGTACGACCACTCCGACGACAAGAAGGAGAGCGGATTGCCAGAGGGTGCGAAAGAAGAGACGGTCCAGGGTGCGGAATTCGCGGCGCGCAACCAGAGTCCCGAATGGCGAGGCCTTCGTACTCATCCACGCGACAGCAACTGTACTCAGCGCTGAGGCGATGGTCAATGACATTCCCATTTGTCCGGCCTCGGTTGCGCCACGATAGGCAAACAAGACTGGATTGAAGAGCTGAAAGATGAAATATCCACAGAGCCAACTGATAGCGATGCGCCACTGGAAAGGCCAAATCTCGCGACGCCAACTCACGATATGTCCAGTGGTGTTGTAACGAAGCAGCGGCATCAACAGCGTGCGCTGCGAGAAAAGGAAGCAGGCTCCGGCAATTGCCTGCCCACCGATAATCATGGCTGGAGCAAAGAGTCCGTGGTTGGTAGCAAGAGCGGCCCAGGCCATCAGGCTTCCTGCAAACGCCTGGGTGAATCGCATGCGCGCCACCTGAGGAATGCGCCCGCAGCCTTCAAGAAACGCAAAGAGTGGGTCCATCTGGAAAGTAAGAGTCGCGGCTAAAACTACAGCAACCCAAGGTAGTTGCCATGAGACAGGAATTCCCGGCTGGCGGTGAGATTGAAAGAAATAAAAACCTACGGGCAACAGCACCGCAGCCATCAGTACGGCACCCGTCGTATACCACCGAACGGCTTTTTGAAGCACAGAAGCAAGCCGAGAGTGGGCGACAAGATCCCCCGCGATCGTGCCATCGGTCTGGATCTGCAGGTGCGCACGCTCATGGGCGGCCAACTGCAAGATAACAAAAGAGAAACCCAACTCAAACACAATCTGCAGTGCAACCAGGCTCGAGAAGGTGTAATAGTAGCCCTGTTCGACTGAAGTGAGAAAACGCGCGATGAGCAGAACGGTGACAACTCCCGCCAGGGAGCCCCAGCCGCGCGCAAGGATCGTGAAAGCAATGGCACGATCGAGGCCGATAGAGTATTTCAGGCGAGAAAAGAACGAGTTATGTGCCGAAGAGCGCTGTTCTTCGGCAGCTGATGGGAGTTGTTGCTCGACCTCTCCCATCAGCGAATCACTGCAGAACGCTGATTTCGGCACTGCTCCTCTGCGGCTTGAACGATCCCCTCGACGCTCAAGCCCTGCGCCGCGCGCAACTCTTGCTGCGACCCGGCCACTTTGATGGGAGACCGGGCCAGCCTCAGCGGCCGAAATGCGACCGCACGACCGTGTATGGCAAGTGTCTCCGCGACGGCGGTTCCAAGACCACCCGGACCATGTTCTTCCACTGTTAGGATGGCCCCGGTTTGTTCCGCCGCTTGGAGAATGGCCACTGTATCCAGCGGGATCAGGAATGGCATGCTCAGAATACGCGCGTGAATGCCGCGCCGGCTCAGTTCCTCACCAGCCTTCAGAACGGTGCCCAACATGCCTCCGATGCTGATAACGGTCAGATCATTACCATCAGTGACTTGAATGGCTTTACCGAGTTCAACCTTCGTGTCGGCGGCATGCAATACCGGTTCTCCTGCTTTTCCTAGGCGAAGATAGCCAGGGCCGGGCGTCGCGACAAAAATCGAGGTGATGGCGCGCGCCTCAATCGGATCGGCGGGAGCGGCGACGGTCAGATTCGGCATGGCCGACATCACGGCTAGATCTTCGACTCCATGATGCGTGTAGCCATGACTACCGTAGGCGAGACCACCGCCCACGGCAACAATCTTGACATTGAGATTGTGATAGCAGACGTCGTTCCGGATTTGTTCCAAGCAGCGCATGATCGGGAAATTCGCAATTGAGTAGGTGAATACGGTTTTTCCAGAGAGCGCCAACCCTGCGGCAATGCCGGTCATGTTCTGCTCGGCAACTCCGGCGTTGAGGTAGCGTAGCGGGAACTTATCCGCAAACACATTGAGCACGTTATACCCCAAATCGCCACAAACAAGCCATATGCGCTCGTCTTGATCCGCAAGCTCAAATAATTTGTTGATGAAAGCTGTTCTCATAGGTCCACACCCAGTTCGCGCATAGCGGCTTCTACCTGCTCTGTACTAGGAGTTTTGTAGTGCCACGCCAGTTGATCCTCCATGAAACTTACGCCCTTCCCTTTAATAGTGTTGGCAATCACCACACTTGGCCTACCGGGTTCAAAGGGAACGGCTGCAAACGTATCGACCAGTTGCTGCATGTTGTGTCCATCCACCTCGCGGACAGCCCACCGAAAAGCGCGAAACTTGTCGGCCAGCGGATCTAAGTCGAGCACATCCTTCACGCGTCCAAAACTCTGAATTTTGTTGTAGTCCACTACCAAAACAAGATTATCCAACTTGTGCTGGGGAGCAAACAGGATAGCTTCCCAATTCGACCCTTCATCTAACTCGCCATCGCTCGCGACCACAAAGCTCCGGAAAGACAAATGCTCGCGCTTCGCAGCCAGTGCCACGCCACAGGCAACGGGAAGCCCATGCCCCAGGGAACCAGAAGAGAATTCCACGCCCGGGACGCCGGAAGTTACATGTCCGGTGAGACGTGAGCCGCTCTGGCAATATTGTTCTAATTCATTTACCGGAAAAAATCCGCGCTCCGCCAACGCCGCATAGAGCAGCGCAGCCCCGTGGCCCTTGCTCAAAAAGAAGCGGTCGCGATCGGCCCAGGCGGGCAGAGACGGGTTGATGCGCAGGACGTTCCAGTACAGGCAAGCCACAATATCCGCCATGGAGAGGCAACTGCCCAAGTGAGAAGCGCCCGAACGATGCACCATTCGCACCGCGTCTGCTCTGAGCCTGTTGGCTACATGTCTCAACTCTTCAATGGATATTTGCATTTACGCTCTCAGTCTTAAACCACTCCACTGTCCTGCGAAGCCCCTCTTCCAATGAGATCTCCGGCTTCCAGCCCGTCGCAGACTGCAACCTGCTGATGTCAGCATTTAGATACATCACCTGATCCGGCCGATATGGCACCTCGCCAAATCCAAGAGCTAGTCGTGGATCAACGAGGTCCCTAATACTCGCCACCAGGTTTCGAATTACAACCGTGTCGCCAGATGATAGATTAAGTGTACCCGTCGCTCCGGTTGCTGCGATGAGAGAAAGCGCCTTTGCGGCATCCTGCACATAAAGGTAATCCCACTGCTGTTCTCCTCTTGTGAGGACGGGCTTCTTGCCTGAGCATAATGTCAGAATAACTGAAGGGATCAGATGTCTTGGATCGTCGCCGGGGCCATACGCTGCCAGCAGCCGCACCCATGTATGGCGCATACCCGCCATCTCCGACATCTTCGCTGTCAGTATCCCGCTAGCGAGTTTGGCCACTCCGTAGGCTGTGGTTGGCTTGGCAGGAAAATCCTCTTTCAGCGCTACCTCGTAATGACCGTACTCTGCTTGTGACCCGATACCAATCCAGTGCTTGCATCCAATATCTCTCGCAAGTTCCCATAACCTCAAGCACCCTACTACATTCGTGGATATTTGTTCCGGGCTGTTACGATATTCGGCAGTAACACCGGACCATGCAAGGTGGAAAAAGGCATCAACTGTTTCGCCGGCAAGTTTCTCGCGGAGACTTCCTGCATCGTCCTGGTCACCCCGGACAATACGAACATGGTCCAACCAGTCTGCCACCCTTCGCGCCTGCGGCTCTCCTCGCATCAGTACAATGACGGAGTGTCCATCTTTAAGCAACTGACGAACCAACCATGAACCCAGGAATCCCGATGCTCCGGTCACAAGGCAGCGCATTGGCTTGACACCTCGTTGAGGCTTTCCACTATGTAGTTGAGCATGGGTTTCGTCAATCCCGGATACACGCCGATCCAAAACACGTTCTCCGTAATGAAATCGGAGTTTGCAAGATCTCCAATGACCCGCTTCTCTATGTCCCGATACGCCGGCTGGCGCAGAAGATTTCCCCCGAACAATAACCTGGTCCCAATCTTCCGCGAGTTGAGAAACCGGATAACGTCGTCTCTTTTCAGGCCTGACTTCGGGCGCACGGCGATCGGGAATCCGAACCAGCTTGGCACAGATCCGGTGGTTGCCTGGGGCAGCACAAGCACCTTCGACAGGGTCTGCAACTGCACGGAAAGATAGTCGAAATTGCTTCTGCGAGACGCGATAAAGCCTTCAAGCTTTTCTAGCTGCGCCACCCCAACTGCGGCCTGCATGTCGCTCACTTTGAGGTTATAACCGATATGGGAGTAGGTGTACTTATGGTCGTATCCGTAGGGCAGAGTTCCCAACTGCCAGTCAAAGCGCTTGCCGCAGGTATTATCCTTGCCCGGAGCGCACCAGCAGTCACGGCCCCAGTCGCGAAACGATTCAATCAGCTTGGTAAGCTGCGGCTTGCTAGTCGCAACGCATCCACCCTCACCCATCGTGATATGGTGCGCAGGATAGAAGCTGAAAGTGGCGATATCGCCAAAGGTGCCAACCCGCCTTCCATTGAAGGTGGAACCCAGCGCATCGCAGCAATCTTCGATCAACCAGAGATTGTGCTTACGCGCAAACTCGGAAACCGCGGCAACATTGAAAGGATTTCCCAATGTGTGCGCGAAGATCATGGCCTTGGTCCGCGGACTCAGCGCTTTCTCCAACTGGGAAACATCCACATTGTAGGTTCCCAACTCGACATCTACGAAGACAGGCACCAGGCGGTTTTGCAAAATGGGATTCACTGTCGTAGGAAATCCCGCCGCAACCGTAATGACTTCATCGCCCGGTTTGAGTTGTCTTTCCCCGAGCGTCGGAGAGGCCAGCGCCGAAACCGCCACCAAGTTTGCAGAAGAACCGGAATTCACCAGCCGCGCGTCACGCACTCCCACGAACTTCGCAAACTTGAATTCAAATAGTTCGGCAAATCTGCCGGCTGTCAGCCAGAAATCAAGCCCTGAATCAACAATCGCGAACATATCGCTGTCGTCAAACACTCTCCCCGAGACTGGAACAGGCGACTCTCCAGGCGTAAACGATTTTGCAGAGTAAGCTTCCTTGTAATACTCGGTTGTAAGCTGCTTCATCTCTGCTCGTATTTCATCTTTTCGACTGATGCTCACGCGTGTACTCCACTCTTCTCTGTTTTGATTGAGTTGCTCAATGGCAGGCATTCAACATAGCTTCTGATTTGGCTCTTCGTAAAGACTTGCATATCCTGCCCTTGCAGCCTGGCTTGATACCAGGAAGAAGTCATTGCAAGCGCTTGCTTAAGCCGCAGTTGAGGCCGCCATCCCAGGCGCGCAGCAGCCTTGGAGCAATCCAGCTTCAGGTTTTGCGCCTCATGCGGTTGCACACCTTCCTCAATGTCCCATGT
>Ga0224527_1000895_pt1 | contig 17029 bp, 14 predicted proteins | sample CBST0metaG_FD_179882 | JGI IMG/M metagenome (GOLD analysis project Ga0224527, IMG submission 179882) | Peat soil microbial communities from Stordalen Mire, Sweden - C.B.S.T0 | ecosystem: Environmental > Terrestrial > Soil > Wetlands > Peat | place: Sweden: Norrbotten County, Stordalen Mire... | reverse complement strand
ACTAGCCGGGCCGCCTCTTGCTTGAACTCAAGCGTGTACTGCTTCCGCGTTGCCTTCGTCATCTTCGCTTCCCTTTCGCTATTAGAACAGCTAGCTAAGAGGGACGTTTTTCGGGGGCAAGGTCATATTGAAGCATCCCGAGCATTCGACAAAGGCTCGGCGAACAAATGTTTCATCGATCTGCACAATAGCCTGAAATAGGCCGCCATTGATCGGCGAGTAATTGTCGACCATGCTCCTCACTCTGAGAACATCCACAAATAGAATCAAGGTGCTTCTCGGTCTCTCCTCGCGGTGTGGTCTCTTTTGTGACCGAACTTTGTACAGGCCTTTATGCACGCAAAGCACCAGTCGACGGTGGCTCGGTTGCGATTCATTTTGAGGCTCCAAGAAAGATAGGAAGGAAAAGATGAAGAGTGCTGTTGAAAGTGCATCTCCGTACGTTCTGCCGTCTCTACTGGAAACCAAGGGAGCAATGGAATGATTGATCTTTCTACTGATTATCTCGGGTTGCATCTGAAGAATCCGATTGTAGTGTCATCTTCTCCTATGCAACGGAAGATCGACAACATTCGACAAATGAAGGACGCCGGCGCGTCGGCCGTGGTGCTGCATTCGCTATTCGAAGAGCAAATCACACTTGAAAGCGAGGAACTGGACCGCTCATTGAACCGGGGGACGGAGAGTTTTGCCGAGTCATTGAGTTATCTGCCTGACCTCGATAAATACAACATGGGATCTGGGCCCTATCTGGAGCACATTGCGAAGGCCAAAAAGAGCGTCGGAATTCCCATCATTGCCAGCGTGAACGGTGTTTCGACTGGCGGCTGGACCCGTTATGCCAAGATGATGGAAGCCGCCGGGGCTGACGCCATTGAACTCAACATCTATTACATGCCCACGGACCCGGAGGTGGGTGGCGTTTCTGTAGAAGACAGGTATTGCGATGTTGTCAGGCAGGTAAAAAGTCTGCTTCATGTTCCCCTCGCAGTCAAGCTGAGCCCCTTCTTCAGTTCTATTCCCAACGCAATGCAGAAACTAGACCGTGCCGGTGCCGATAGCCTTGTATTGTTTAACCGTTGTTACCAGCCAGACGTCGACTTAGAGACGCTGGAGATTACGCATCATCTGGACTTGAGCGGATCCCAGGAGCTGCGGTTGCGGCTCAACTGGGTCGCGATTCTGTATGGGCACTTACATGCTGATATGGCTATCACCGGAGGGGTCCATACTGCAGACGACGTACTCAAAAGCATGATGGTAGGCGCCAGAGTCGCAATGATGACCTCTGCTCTGTTGGAACACGGCATATCCCATATCAGTGATGTCTTGCGGGATCTATATTCGTGGATGGAGAAACACGAATACGAATCGATACGGCTGATGCAGGGAAGTATGGCGAGACGATCCGTTCCCAATCTTTCCGACTTCGAGCGAAGTAACTATATGAAAGTGCTGGGTTCCTATGCAATCGAGGATGCAGAATCAGCTGGAGATCTTGTAGTTAAGAACTCGCTGTAAATCAGACGGGAGGCGTGTTGTGTGAGAGGGAAACGAAGAAAAGCTAAGTCGAATGAGGCGAGGACCCATCCGATCGTTCACCAGAGGTAGGAGACGGCGACCCGGGCATCCTGACATTCAACACGTTCAGTGAGAAGTAGCTTAGCAATCAAAACGAGATTACCAGTCGGCGTTGCGAGGAGCCTCGGCGCATAACCAGAGCTGTCGCTGAACCTGCACCGGTCCGGGACCAAGGAACGAAATGGCAAAGAAGGTTGCACCACTATTCGTGGAAGTTCTTCCCCAACCGGTGTGGAATGCATTTATGGTGTGTCCGGCGATTTTCTCAACGGCATCACAGATTCAGTGCGTGTGCGCAGGGATGGGTTGGAGTGCGGCATGAAGAGACAGCCGCATTTGCCACCGGAGCTGAAGCGGCTCTGGCGGACAAGCTGGTAGTCTGTGCGGGCAGTTGTGGACCGGGCAATCTACACCAATATCAATGGCATCTATGGGTGGAAAGTAAAGCTCGCTTAAGGAGCCCATGCAATGGCAAAAAATAATATCCCACGTCACATCAGTTTCATTCCCGACGGGAATCGACGCTGGGCTGTAGATCATGGTCTGCCAAAAGATGCCGGATATGCCCACGGTATCAACCCGGGGTTGCTACTGTTTGAGAAATGTAAAGAATGCGGGATCAAGGAAACTTCCATCTATTGCTTTACTCAGGACAACACTAGGCGGCCTTCCATTCAGAAACAGGCATTCAGCGACGCCTGCGTTGCATTCGCTTTCGAGATTGCACGCCGTGGAGCGGCTCTGCTTGTCGTCGGCGATGAAACCTCGACGCAATTCCCCAAGGCGTTACACGAATTTCGGCATCGCCAGGGTGTCGGAATGAAGGTGAATCTACTGGTCAACTATGGCTGGGAGTGGGATTTGGCCGGTCTTAAAAATGGCGGCCTGCGTTCAGGTGACGTTTCGCGTCTGGATTTGATCGTACGCTGGGGAGGAAGACGCCGATTAAGCGGTTTTCTTCCCGCACAATCGATTTATGCGGATTTCTATGTCCGGGATGAATATTGGCCAGATTTCGATCTACAGCATTTTGACCACGCACTTGCCTGGTTTAAAAAACAGCACCCGACACTCGGCGGGTAATAGAAATGTTCAGCCCGGAGCTGATGCGTGGCATTGCGGAAACCGTACGCGCGCTGTTGCCGGGGATTGAGCAGAAGTGGGACCGTCGTCACCTGGATGCCTCGCTCGCCCGCTATCGTACAGCACGCAAGGATCTGGACGGCTTGGTAACAGGGAAGCCGGGACGACTTCCGATTCATCTGCCATATGTGGCCAAGGTGCTCGATAAGCTTGCTCCTGAAGATGCCGTCTTCACTGCGGATGTGAGAACTCCCGTGATCTGGGTAGTGCGCTACCCGACTATGAACGACCGCAGGAGGCTGCTGGGATCGTTCAATCATGGTTCGGTGGGGAATGCCTTGCCGCAGGCCATCGGCGCGCAGATCTCTCATCGCTGTCGGGCGATACTTACTCGTGGTCAGGACATCCCTCTTGAAATATGTAGAACGCTTCGTCTCGATAGGCTTCTAATCAGAATGAGAAAGATAGGGGGCCAAGAAGGGAGCTGTCTTGCTAGCTTGTATTCGAGAAACCTGCTCGGGAGTTCCCTCAGCCACAATCAATCCCCCCTCTTCGCCGGCGCCGGGTCCGATGTCGATGACCCAATCGCTGCTGGCGACAATGTGCATATCGTGCTCAACCACCACCACGGTATTGCCGGACTCCACCAGTTCCTGCAGTTGAACTACGAGCCGCGCAACATCGGATGGGTGCAGACCCGTCGTCGGCTCGTCCAGGACATAGAGCGAGTTACCGCGCTCAGGCCGCTGCAGCTCGGTGGCAAGCTTGATGCGCTGCGCTTCACCGCCTGAGAGCTCCGTCGCCGGCTGGCCCAAGCGCAGATACCCGAGCCCCACCTCGCGCAGCACGGTCAACGAGCGTCGAAGCTGCGGCTCGTCGGCAAAAAACTCGAGCGCTGTCTCGACCGTCATACCCAGAACATCAGCGATGGTCTTGTCGCCGTACTTCACTTCCAATGTCTCCGCGTTGTAGCGCGAGCCGTGGCACGTGGGGCACGGCGAATACACACTGGGAAGAAAGAGCAGTTCCACGGAGACAAAGCCTTCTCCCGAGCAGGTCGCGCATCGCCCCTTCGGTACGTTGAACGAAAAGCGTCCCGCATCGAACTTGCGATCCTTGGCCGCCTTGGTCGAAGCGAAAAGCCTGCGCACATGATCGAAAAGCCCTGTATATGTGGCCATATTCGAGCGTGGCGTGCGTCCGATCGGCCTCTGGTCTACCTGCACCAGCCTACCAATGCTCTCCATGCCGCTGGCGATCTCGCCATCGACGACTTGGTCCGCGGCCGGTGCCAGCGGCTCTTCCTCCTCTGCTTCTCTGGACACGGGCTGGCCTAGACGCTGCGCGACGAGTTCCACCAGTGCCTGGCTCACCAAGGTCGACTTTCCCGAACCCGAGACGCCGGTGACCGAGGTAAAAACTCCCAACGGAATGGACACATCGAGCGCGCGCAGATTGTTGCGTGTAATGTTTCTGAGTCGCAGCCAACTGGCAGGAATCCTGCGGACCTTCTTAGCTACCGGCTCCGAGTCAAACAGATATCTTCGCGTCTCCGACCGCGCCGCATCCCGCAAGCCGGCAAGCGGGCCGCTATAGAGAATCTCGCCGCCTTTGCTGCCCGCTCCCGGCCCCACATCGACGATCCAATCCGCGTGGCGCACAACATCTAACTCATGTTCGACCACGAAAAGCGAATTGCCGGCAGCCTTCAAAGCATCGAGCGCGCGGAGCAGCGCTTGGGTGTCTGATGGGTGCAATCCGGCTGACGGTTCGTCGAGCACATATACCACGCCGAACAGGTTCGAATACAACTGCGTGGCCAGCCTCAGCCGCTGCAGCTCGCCCGGCGACAGCGACGGCGTGCTCCGTTCCAGCGACAGGTAGCCAAGCCCCAGGTCGAGCAACACCTGTAGCCGCGCCACGATATCCGCCGTGATCCGCTGTGACACAATCTCTTTTTCAGGATGATCGTCGTTGGTCGCCCGTCGCTTGCCTCCGACCGCAGCCAGCGGCTCAAGGAGCGCGTCCAGGCGCTTCAGCGACAAGCCGGACATCTCGGCAATATTATGGCCGGCAAACTTCACGTCGAGCGCATCAGCCCGCAGCCGCCTCCCATGGCACGCCGAACACTCGACGCTCAGCATGAACTGGGAAACGCGCCGCTTCATCATCGCGCTCTCTGATTTTCCGAAGGTCTCCATCACATAGCGCTTGGCGCTTGTGAACGTGCCCTGGTAGCTCGGCTCCATTTTGCGCTTGAGCGCCTGCCGTGTCTCGGCGGGCGTGAACCCCGCGTAGACCGGCACCGTGGGCTGATCGTCGGTGAAGAGGATCCAGTTCCGATCTTTCTTTGAAAGTTCGCGCCAGGGGTTGTCAACGTCGTACCCCAGCGTGACGAGAATGTCGCGCAGATTCTGCCCTTGCCACGCTGTCGGCCACGCCGCCACAGCCCTTTTGCGGATGGTGAGCGAATCGTCGGGCACCATAGACTCTTCTGTCACGTCGTAGATCCGGCCCAGCCCGTGGCAGACGGAACATGCGCCCTCCACGCGATTGGGTGAGAAATTCTCCGCGTACAGCATGGGCCGCCCTGCGGGATAGACACCGGCACGGGAGTAGAGCATGCGCACCAGGTTGGAGAGGGTCGTGATACTACCCACCGAAGAGCGCGTGGTGGGCGAGCCACGCTGCTGTTGCAGGGCAACAGCGGGCGGCAAACCATCGATCGAGTCCACCTCCGGAACCGTGAGCTGGTGAAACAACCGCCGTGCGTACGGTGACACCGATTCGAGGTAGCGCCGCTGCGCCTCGGCGTAGAGCGTGCCAAACGCGAGAGACGATTTGCCCGAGCCGGACACGCCGGTAAACACAACCAGTGCGTCCCGCGGAATATCCACATTAATGTTGCGAAGATTATGTTGGCGTGCCCCGCGCACCTCAACCATCCCACTCCTGCGGGCAGGTTTGCCGGGCATGGCATCACCGCGTCTCGGCTGGCGGGGCTTGTTTGATTCAGTCGGCGATTCGGCGAGAAACATGGGCATTTTCCAATCAAATTCTGACGCGCTTCCGGTCCCGCACATGAAGCTCTCAGGCTCTCCTATTGGATGCCTAAGAGAAGGGAATCTGCGACGACGTTCATCTTCGCCCGCCGACGACAGCTCCGAGCAGCGGCTATTGCGGCTGCTCCGCTTCCGACTGTGTCGTGATCGATGCTGCAACAATTCCGGTGGCAGTCTAAGGTACGAGTTCCAGTCCGCCGCCGTGGGTATATCCTCTTTCCACCACACCCAACCGGCGCAGTCAGTGAAGGGCTGAGCTTTCCTTGAATTGGCGCCGGAATAACCGCCAGCATCCGTGCTCGCACTCAATCTGACGGGGTATCCGGAGGCAGGTCGGGCCGCGGATGATGTCAGTAGTCGTCTATCGTCTTCGAGTTCGTAAATGCTTGTTGAGGTCTAATGCTCGATTCCCGTATCCAATGAGGGTTCTTCCCTCGTGTCGGAGTAGTTCGAATGCACGGGAATTCCGCTGATAAGGCCCTGATAGTGTGTAAGGCGTTTGCCGAGAATAACCACTCCTTTGGAAGTGATTTCATACTCGCGAATATCCTTGGCATGATTTCCGCCCCGCATCTTGATGACCACCATGATCTTGCGAAGCTGGCCATCGATGGATACGTACCGCAGCCGGATGATGTCGTCCGTGAGGAAAGAAATTGAGTAGGTACTGAACGGGAATTCAGTGAAAGTCTCATCCACTTCAACCGTGCTTAAAATCGTGACTCCGATTCCCGTCAAAGCGAAGATCATCCGGTAGAGCGATTCGCGAAAGTCGGCGCGGAAGCCGGGCGACAGAGCCATTTCAAAGCCGGCCAGTGAATCGATCACCAGGCGCTTGGCGCCAATCTTTTGCACTGCGTCGAGTATCGAGTGCATGGTCTCGTCCACGGAGAGATCCAGGGGACGCAAATAAAGGATTGTGAGTTTCCCGTCTTTCTGCGGCGTTTCCAGATCCAAACCTAAAGTGGTAGCCCGCTCCGCATAAGCTTGCGGGCGTTCTTCAAAGACCGCCACGATTCCCGGTTCCCCGTGGCGTATTCCTTCAGCAATGAATTGGGTTGCCAGAACCGATTTCCCGGTTCCCGAAGACCCCGCTATGAGTACACTATCGCCTTCGCGAACACCACCACCCAGCATCTTATCCAACTCCGCGATGCCGAAGGAGAGGCGCCGATCGCTTGGCGGATTTCTCTTGCGTGCGGTCAATCCAAAGGTGCGCGAGAAGGCTTGCACGCCGGCATCGGTGATGCGGAATGTGTGCAACCCCGGCACGGAATCCTGACCGCGCAGTTTGATGATCTGCAGCTTCCGGACAATTGAATTCCGCTCCGCCGTTTGCCGCAACCAGAACAGTCCATCGGCGACGGTAAATATGGGGTTATCACGCAACTCGTCCTCTGCATATTCACCAATCAGGAAAGTCGTCGCTTGCCAACTGGCCAGAAACAGGGCTAACCGTTGAATGAAGGATTGCAGGTCCATATTGCTTTCAGGCTTGCGTACCATGGTGCGGAAAGAGTCTACAACCACGACGGCGGGGTTGGTCTTTTCGACCTCTTTGGTGATCTCATCCAAAACCGCACCCAGGTCCTTCTCCAACACAACCTGACTCAGGTTGATAAATCGGATGGAGTCGGGTAGCTTGACCGGATTGAAGAATGTGTACTGCTGCTGGTATCGCAGCATTTTTATGGCGGATTCGCCCAAGACCGTGAAATAGAGGGCCGGACGCTCAGGGGTGGCATTGGCAAAGACGATCTGGTGTGCCAGCGTTGTTTTCCCGCTGCCGGGTGCACCCGCGATGATGTTGAATGAGTATTCCGGGAGACCGCCACCCACAATCTCGTCAAGGCCCGGAACTCCGGTCGGTAGTGTGTTGATCTTTACTTTGTCTTGGGTGCTCACGCTTTTCTCCCGTGTACCGAATTGCGATCATCAAATGCTTCGCCTGGCCATGCATTGCGCAGCAGGCGTAGTGTTAATGCTTCGCCAAGGAAGATACGAAGCAGTCCGAGTAGGCGAGCGATGAGAATGATTCCTCCCTCGCAGGACGGATCCTTGTTGATGTCGATTTGAGTCTCAATCTCGCTCTGGCCCTGTAATGCACCATCCCCAGAGACCTGCGCCGCGTTCAGACTGGGAGCTTCCGGCTTGGCCAACGCCAAGGCGCGCGAGGCGAGCGAATAAAAGCCCGCAACTCCAACAAATTCACCAAGGCTCTGGCGCAGTTTCTCGTAGACGCGAAGGGTCGGGGACTCCAGTGGCTCGGAGGCCTTGCCCGCACCGGCTTCATACACTAGAAGTCGATGGGCTAAATCTCGCATTCCTGGGGCAGCCGTCATATTTGAACGAGCATCGTTCAAGGTAGAAAAATTCAATTGCCATCCGTGGCTTCGTAGGAGGACCGGGAAGGCGAAACTTTCCTTTCGCAAGCGACCTCGCGCTTGAGGTGTTCGACATCAAGGGCCGCGTTGGATGGAACGCTGGCGGAACTCAATTCATGTAGAGATTCGTTTGCAGGTTAGGCGCCTCTTCCTGCGGGCCACCAGCCTTGCTTCGGATGAGTGTGAAAACGTCCAGAACCGTCGCAATATTACGAATGTTTGCCGCAACACTCACGAGCCCATCTTCCATGCCGGGATGCTTTTCCGCGAGGGTTTCAATATGGTTGCTCACATTTCTCAGCCGATCAATTTCCAGCAGAAGATCCTCGAAAGCCGCAGCCATTACCGGTCCATCTTCCGCCGAGGCTATCGAGTCCTCTGCGGTCCTGTCTGTCTCTGTACCGGCGTCAACCTGTAGGCGTAAATCTTCGATCAAACGCAGCGTTGTTGCCTCGCCAAGGAAGCTGAGAAAAAGCCCCAGCAATTGCGCAATCAGAATGATTCCGGACTCGCCATCCTCGCCCGTCTGGGATTCAACTTCGCACAGACCGCTCAAGCTTCCATTCGCAGTAACCTGAACCGCGCTGAGCCGGGGTGACTGCGACTTGGCCAGAGCCAAGGCACGAGAAGCGAGCGCCTGAAAACCGTCAACTCCCACGGATGAGCCGAGTTGCCTGCGCAACCTCTCATAGACGTGCACAGTTGCAGGTTCGGTATGCAAGGAGGTCGTGCTTGCATCGGCCTCGCCAGCAAGGAGGCTGCGGGCTAACTCTCGCGTCTTTTTTGGAGGAAGCATCGGTTCCGCTCCTTGCTTATGCGCCGCGTCTCGCTTTGAACTTAGAAGCGTGTAACGCAATGGTACTCTTCAACTGCTAGCTCCGGCAGCGAGATATTAGGCGCGCTTCATTGGACATCTTCTTGCCATCGCGCAGTCCAGAGGGAAGAAGATATTTCCAAGAGCGTGAGCAAAATGGGACAGTATTCCCCTATCGCCGATGCAGCCATGTGCTAAAGTTTGGGCGAAAGTGTGCAGCTGGCGAGAATGCTATAAATGCTTATTCGAATGAATAAGATCCGGCATCCCGTGGTTCCGCTCGGAATCGATGGTTCTTTCCATATTGCACACCAGCTTTGTTAACCTTATGGCAGCACGATCGAGCATCCCTCCAGTGGTCATCCTGCAAGGGCCGCAATTTGACGGAGGCCGTTCAATGGTCGAACTTGAAAAGCCCGGATTCGACACCACCGCCTTTCTGGCCCACGCCGGCCTGGGGCGAAGAGTCATCCAATTGGCGCCGGAGGATGCCTTCTTCTCGCAAGGAGATCCCGCAGACTCAGTTTTTTATCTTCAGAAGGGCAGCGCAAAGGTCACAGTGGTTTCCCCAGCTGGGAAGGAAGCTACCATCGCGCTCCTTACCGCCGGTGACTTTGTGGGCGAAGAGGCGCTCGCGTCGATGCCGGGGCTACGTTTGGCCACAGCCACTGCCATTACCGCCTGCGCCGCTCTCAGAATCAGCCGCGGAGAGATGATCCGTGTAATGCATGAAGAACATAGTTTCTCAGACCTTTTTTTGAAGGTCATACTGGAACGCAGCATGCGTATTCAAGCCGACTTGGTCGATCAGCTTTTCAACTCCAGTGAAAAGCGCCTGGCGAGGATTCTGTTGTTAATGGCGGAATTTGGCAAGCCGGGCGAGCCGGAGCAATATATTCCAAAGATTTCGCAAGAGACCCTGGCGGAGATGATCGGCACCACTCGCTCCCGCGTGAGCTTCTTCATGAATCGATTTCGCAAGCTCGGGTTTATCGAATACAACGGACGCATCAAGGTTCACAAATCTCTGTTGAATGCTGTTCTGCTTGATCGATTACCCGAGGTCAACCCCGATAGACCTCCAGCTTCGACCACTGCGCGAAGTTGATCGAAGCCTACCAGAAGCGCCTAGCATAGGCAGAATTGAACAAATTGGAGTTGACTGTAGTGGGCACTGAGTAGACTCAAGACTCATGCTCAGGCAGAATGATCGCAGACTTCTACGCGGTTGATGCGGCCTGGGCGCCGAAACCGTTGCGGACTGACTCGGTTAGTCGTGGCTTATTCCTCTCCCTTTTGCGCGGGAGAAAATCCTTCTTTCAATCCCGGTCCGGCCTTTCTTCTTCATGAAGCGGTCCTTCTTTGAACGATGAGCGGTGAATTTCTGATCGAAGATCAAGGGCTCATTCAACCAGCCAATTGTTAACCCATGGAGGCGGACTTATGAACAAGGATCGCGTGAAGGGTACTATCGACGAAGTTATGGGAAGCGCCAAGCGCAGGGCGGGCGAATTGACAGACAACACTCAGTTGCAGGTCGAAGGCATGGTCCAGGAGGTAAAGGGGAAGGTTGAGAATGCCTGGGGCAAGGCCAAGGACGTGGTTCACGAAGCCAACCAGGAAGCCGAAGTTAAACACGACACCCGCATCAAGGTGGAACTTGAGTGTTCTGCTGCTAATTCCCAAGACAAGAAGCCTGCCTGATCTTCATCGAACTTACAACGCGCGGCCAAATCTGAAATGAAGCCGATTTCGCGCGAAGATAACTAGCTTGGTCTCTTATCCATCCTGGGCCTTCGCCTGCTCGAGGAAAGAACACTCCTTCCGCCATATGTCGACATCTAGCCCACATCGATGGATTCGGTCATTGTTGAGGTCGCTCGGCCCTGGGATCATTACAGGGGCCGCAGACGACGATCCATCCGGTATTGCCACATATTCAGTTGCAGGTGCGCAACTCGGCACCAAACTGCTCTGGACCGCACTTCTCACATGGCCCTTAATGGCAGCAGTACAAATGATGTGCGCCCGAATTGGAAAGGTTACAGGGCAGGGCCTTGCCGGGAATCTGAGCAAGCGATTTCCACAATGGCTTTTGCTCGCTCTCGTCATCGCCCTTTTGGGCGCGAACACGATCAACATCGCGGCAGATCTGGCCGGCATGGCTGATGCGGCATCGATGCTTTGCCGAATCAACTCACGCTGGTTTGTGGTGGCGTTCGCCCTTCTCATTTCGTGGGCAACAGTGAAGCTCGAGTATCGCCAAATCGCCAACGTTCTCAAGTGGATGGTCCTGGTACTCTTCGCATATCCAATCACCGCGTTCGTGGTGGGTGCCAACTGGGGACAGGTGCTTCACGATACCCTCGTACCATCTATGCCGCATACCAGGGACGAATGGGCAACGTTGGTTGCTATCCTCGGTACCACAATTAGCCCATACTTATTCTTCTGGCAGGCAAGTGAAGAAGTTGAAGAGGAAAAGTTGGCCGGTCAAAGCACGTTGGCGTTGCGAAAGGGAGCCACAATTGCGGAGCTTGAGCTGAGGAACATTGACGTGGGCGTAGGAGCATTCTTCTCGAACATGGTTATGTTCTTTATCATCCTCACCACCGCTCTGACGCTTAATCGCCATGGCATTACACATATCGAGACATCTCGCCAGGCTGCCGAGGCCCTCCGGCCTTTTGCGGGCAACTTCGCAGCTGTCCTTTTCACCTTAGGAATAATTGGGGTAGGGTTCCTTGCCATCCCCACCCTGGCTGGTTCAGCCGCATACGCATTCGCTGAGACACTTGGATGGCGGCAAGGCCTAAACAAGAAATTGAAGCAAGCCCGCTGGTTTTATGCTCTGATTCTGACCTCAACAGGAGTGGGCGTCGCGTTAAACTTCGTTGGCGTTAACCCGGTCAAGGCTCTTTATTGGACAGCCGTAGTCAATGGCTTGCTTGCTCCATTCCTTCTCGTCGGAATCCTGGTTGTTGCATCCGACAAGAAACTGATGCAAGGCCAACCTAGTTCCCACTTGGGGCTGGCATTTGTGGCAATTGCCGCAGTTGCCATGTTTGTCGCAGGTGTGGCGATGTTCCTTGTGTAGCAAAGGGAGACTCAAATACCCCAGAGCCTTCCTGTTGCCATAGCCTCGTCCATTTCCGCGTACTTATTCAATACCTCGGTGCGATAACCGGGCGAGATCGAAACTGCCTGAGCGGCAATCCGCTCGCAATAGCCGCAAGTCTGGCAGTCCAGGGAGGCGCAGTCGCGGTTGCGAAAACTGGCCAGGAAATCCTCCGGTATCTTCTGCGCATCCAGCCGGATCGGACACTCCGGCAGCGGCGAGAGCCAACCTTGCAATCGGGCCAAGTCGATCATCGGTTTCAGTCGCAGTGGATTCACCTGCCTGGGCTTCAAGAAGTGACGCAGATTCCAAAACGATTCCTTGCGGACCGGTTGCTTGAATCCATATGACAACAACAGTTCGGCCAGATTGCCATCGAAGCGTCGCTCGCTGTAGGCTTTGACGCGACGCAGCAGTTCCGCCGAAGGAATTCCCCGTTCGAGAAGCTTGAAAGTCGTATACCCCATCGCTTCATAGACGACGAGATCCTCTGGCCGAATCCAAGCCGACTTGATGAACTGCGACGGCTCCGTCAGTCGCGTCCGCGAACAGCGCATGAAGCAGTAGTCAATGAAGAGCGTGTTGGTGTCGTCAGACGCGTGGACAAAACCGCTCTGATGATAGGTCTGCATCGGACAGTTCATGAGGCAGACGTGGTTCGCGATTAGTTCCAGATCACAACGAACCGCCTGACGTATGGCCGCCAGACGGCGGAAGTTCCGGTTGATCGAGAAGCTCTCGAGCACGATGGCATCCGCCCCGAGATCTTCCCAGAAGCGGGCGCGGCGGGGCGTGTCCACTTGGGCATAAATACCGACTCTCACCTTAAATTCTGGAAAACGGCGTTTTACCAGTTCCAGAAGAAATGGCGTAGATACGGTGACACGACGCACGCCCAATTTTCCCAGCTTGCTCAACAGGGCCGTAACTTTCCTCTGCCAGGGGCGGGTCCATTCGCGATTGGCAAAACATGCACCGTTGAGGAGGTAATTAAAGGCAATGCCATGATGATCGAGCAGACGGATGTAATTCCGCAGATCAGTTTCCGACAGCGGTGTCGCCAGATAGCGAGGACGGCCACTGCTGACACCATCGGTGGGAAATTTGCCGTAAACTTCATCAACCGGATAGCCAGCAAGCTGCGGAACCAATTCCGGGTCATAATTCGCAGCCAGTGAAAACTTGGTCGCACGGGGTGTGACCGGAACGGTACCCTGATCGGAACCGGCTGTTTTCATCAAATCCTCGAATATTTCAATGCTCAACGGCTAGTTGGTTGTCTCGCCATCTCCAAATGCATTTGCAACAGCGGATGATGTCCAAGAATCCCTGTGCGTCGTGTCGTCATTTTGCTTGCCTATTTGATCTGATACGGATGGTATATTTTTTTCAAAGCCCTCCCATGTCTTTGCTTGAGCTGTTCCGGCGATAATTCTTCACCGCTTATGACGCGTTCTCAGCGGGCTTGGGGATAGCCCGCTGCTGGGTGGGGGTAACGTCTGCCGCCTATTCTCCCACGGCCTTTTCAACCTTACCGACGAAGTGTTGAACTTTTCCCGCATTCTTCTCGACCTCTCCATCGGCTGCCAAATCACGATCATTGGTGAGTTCTCCAGCTTCTTTTTTGATCGCGCCTTTCACCTCGTGAAGAGTGCCTGTTGCCTTATCGTCAGTGCTCGGTTTCATAAAGAAGATCCTTTCTGTTCGGTTACGGATTTCATCGGTTGACATTCAAGAGACTGTTGAAGTGTCCTGCGCATGCACTTCCAAAGTGCATACAGATGGGTACGGTCGTCGACAAATAAGCCAGGCATTAGATCATCGGTACTTCATTTCCGACAGCTAACAACCAGCATGACGCAATTCTGTGTCGCAACGATGGTCGTATTTGCTCATTGCACTTTATGCATCGGGCGACGAGAGCGAACGGATTTGAGCGAGTATATCGGCTCGATGGACGTGTACCGGATTGCACAGCACATGCAACTTCCAGATGGAAGAATCCAAATGCAAGCCTTGTCGGCCTTCAAATATGCGGGGAGGCGTTTTGCTTGATCAAATCGACAGAGAGCCAGGCGTAGCCTGGAGTGAGGAAGATCTGAAATGCTAATCATCGTGTTGGTAATTGTTCTGGTACTCGTCTTAGGCGGTGGTGGAGGATACTACGGCTACGGGCGGTGGGGTGCAGGTGGCGGCGCTGGCATTGGCCTCGGCACGATTCTTCTGATCTTGCTGGTTTGCTATTTTCTCGGACTATTTCGATAGCGACCTTGGCACGACTGCTATGCCGATGAATGTACGTAACAGAGCAAATATTGCCGATGTGCGCGCCCTTGCCAGAGCGATGTGTTGCTTTGCAAGAAATCTGAACGCCCAGCATTACCTCCAAAACCTGCATACTTCATTACGATGCGGACAGTCTCCGGCGCACGTCCTCTGTATTCTTTGTCGATGTTGAGCTAAAGTGCAATTGTGACCGGACCTGATGTGTGCGAGATGGATAGAGTAGTGTCTACATTGGCGGTCGCGTCCTTTGCGGAGTGACTGCACACGGTAACCCGATCGGGCCTTTGCAGTTTTGATCGATTGGAAGTTATCCTCGGCCGCCAAATGTATCCTTGAAGTTCAAGGGCTCTCACTTTAAATATTTCTCAAGAGACGCTGACGGGATAGCCGGTACCAACCCTTGGTGTGGCCACGGCGCTTGGCATCTCCGAAGTGGACTATCAGCTACAGCGAGTCTGCCCCATGGCCGCCAATCCCATATCTACATCTGCTTCCAGCGAATTGATCGATCCGCTTCCAAAGCCTATAGACAAATTGTAGCCTCTCGCAATTGAGCAAAATGGAACAGACTGCCTCTTAGCTCAATGTGATATTGATCAAAGACCCAACGTGTCAATATCAGGCAATAGGATAATCGTGGCCAAATTCACCCTGCTGTCTTTGAGGCAAGTTGGGACGGCGTAGCTCGTTGTGTAATCTGTCCTGAAACCTCCGTCAATATTAGCTATTTGCTGCCAGAAGGGGTAAGAATGCCAACCGCACACATTAACCGCATTGCGACAGCAACTCCGGAACACGATGTCCATCATGCCTTCATTGACTTTGCGGCCAATTTCCTTGCAGAGGGTACGGTGCGAAAGTTATTTCGCCGCATGGCACGATTATCGGCAATCGAACACCGGTATTCATTCGTGAATCCAACCACCACAGCAGATGGTTCGTGGCTGGATGCGGAGAGTATTTATGTGCCCGGCAACTTTCCCTCAACGGCGCGCCGAATGCAGTTGTTCGAACGATTTGCCCCGCAATTAGCGCGCAGCGCACTGGACAATCTCTCTCTGACTGAAGAGGAGCGACGCGGAATTACGCACGTAATCGTAACCTCTTGCACCGGGCTTTACGCACCGGGTCTGGATTTCGAGGTAGTCAATCATCTCGGGCTCAATCCGTCTGTCGAACGTACCATGATCTGCTTCATGGGATGCTACGCAGCAATCAACGCGCTCAAGTCAGCGCATCACATCGTTCGCTCGGTGCCTGAAGCCGCAGTTCTGGTATTAAACCTTGAACTCTGCTCACTCCATTTTCAAGAAACGCATGAACTGGAGCAGGTACTGTCTTTCCTGGTCTTTGCCGATGGCTGTTCCGCATCGCTGGTAACGGCGCAAAAGACAGGCCTTGCCATTGACAGTTTTCTGGCGCTCAACATTCCCCAAACAAGCGACCTGATCACGTGGCGGGTTGGCGATCTTGGATTCGACATGCATCTGTCTGGTGATGTTCCAGGAGAGATCGGCCGTGCGCTGAAAGAGTCAGGCACTGAGATTACGCGAGGGCAATCTTTATCCGTCATCGATTGGTGGGCTGTGCATCCGGGAGGCCGCTCAGTTCTTGACTCAGTAGAAAAAGGCCTCAGTTTGAGCACGGATGCTCTCGCTTCCTCGCGCGATATTCTGGCGCGGTACGGCAATATGTCCTCTGCGACAGTGATGTTTGTGTTGCAGCGGATCATGGAGCAAGCCCAGGCAGGGCAGCAAGGCTGTGCCATGTCATTCGGACCGGGGCTGACTGCGGAAACGATGCTCTTCCATGCAGCATAGCGCGCCGGACTTCCGCTATCGCTCGCAGCTTGATGAACTCATGGACGCGCCATGCAGCCGCGAGCAGATGCGCGCCTGTCTTCGTGACCTTGCCTGGACAAACCGTTGGACCCTGGCCTATCGGCCTCAGATGCATTGGCTTGATACTCTCGCGGATGAACTATCGGCGCTAGCCGATCCGGTCCGCATTCTCGATGTTGCCTGCGGCTATGGAGACGGGTTGCGCAGAATTGAACAATGGGCACGCAAGCGGGGCATTGCCGTGGAACTGATCGGGCTTGAGCTGAATTCAGACGCTACGGTGATAGCCGCGAAGGCAACTCCGGCATCGAGCAGAATTCAGTGGGTTACCGCGGATGTATTTGCATACGTGCCGCTGCAGCCGCCTCACCTTGTAACCAGTTCGCTCTTCACACACCATCTTTCTGAAGACAATATTGTCAGATTCCTGCAATGGATGGAGCGACATGCCAAGCTGGGATGGTTTATCAACGATCTATCTCGCGCCGCGATTCCTTACTATTCCTTCCAGATCTTCTCACAGCTGGCAAGGCTCCATCCCTTTGTGCAGCATGACGGCCCCATCTCAATCGCGCGGTCATTTGTGATGGAAGACTGGCAACGGATGTGCGCCGCCGCAGGCCTCAAAGATCAGGACATCGATATCGAACGCTTCGCACCTGCACGTCTGTGTGTGTCCCGACGAAAGCCATGATCATGGAGAATGCATCAGCGAGAGCAGCAAGCCAAACCGTTGACAATCTTGTCATTGGAGGAGGGCTTGCGGGCTCAATGGTGTCAATTCGACTGGCAGCCGCTGGACGACAGGTGACTCTTCTTGAGAAGGAGACGACTGCGCACCACAAGGTATGCGGTGAGTT
>Ga0224527_1000892_pt1 | contig 17070 bp, 10 predicted proteins | sample CBST0metaG_FD_179882 | JGI IMG/M metagenome (GOLD analysis project Ga0224527, IMG submission 179882) | Peat soil microbial communities from Stordalen Mire, Sweden - C.B.S.T0 | ecosystem: Environmental > Terrestrial > Soil > Wetlands > Peat | place: Sweden: Norrbotten County, Stordalen Mire... | reverse complement strand
CGGATCAAGCCTTTCCGCCGGTTCCTCTCTGAGTATGAGGCGTTGTTGCGGAAGTTGCCTGCTTTTGAAGTGGTCTACACCGCCGATACCGATGTGAACTTTCCAGCCGCCACCGAGGAATTTCTGCGCAGGTTTCCGCCAGCCGGTGCGTCGCCCCTGTTCCCACGTGGAGTAGAACACTTTCTGGGTTTTGCCAGGGCGCGCCTGCACTGGGAGCGGAGCGGTGGGCGAGTCGAATTGACCGAGCTTGCCACGCTTCAGGATGGCCAGAAGATTTACCGGACTGCGGGCCATGAGTCCCTGTATGCGCGGCTCGTGAATGGAGCGGTGACGGAACAGGAACTCCGCAGAGATTCCCGGGCCACGCAGGAATTTCGGTTTGAGACGTACCTGCTTGAAGAGAGCTATCCGTTTCAAACACCACGGTATCGGGGAAGGCATTAACCCGGCAGCCCGCTAAACACGGCGCTATTGACATCACTATGGAAGTTGAGGTAACGCGCATGAAATCAACAAATACGAAGCGGATAGGGGTCAATAAGTGGGGTAGTACGTGGGCGGGAGCGACCCGCCTTGCCAGGCTGCCGCGCCGGCTTCCGCCGCGCTGGTCGCTCCCGCCCACGTACTACCAAAAACCAAAACGAGGTACCGGAGTTGGACCAATGCAGGTACCAGGCTCAGGCCAAAGCCGGTACCTGATCCGCACCAGACTTCAACAAAGTGAGTACCGGGATAGGACCTGAGCTGGACCAAACCAAGTACCAACCCAGGCCGCCATTGCGGCGGAAAGGAACTGCCCATGAGCAAACTGAAGATCGAACACGGAGCGAGCAAGGTCAATCTTGTCCTGCTCAAAACCAACATCGAGGATGGCATCTCGCAGGACATCGACCTGATGGCCACATGGTCGGACAACGAACGGAGGTACATCGTCAACGAGTTGCTGCGCTTTGCGCTGACTCAGAACGAGGACTTTATGAGGTACAAGGCTGAGCTAACGAGCTCTTCACGGCCCACCAGCGGCACAAAATCAACATCCTCTCCGGCCAGATCGGCGTCCGGGACATCCCCGAAATCCGATCCGTCACCAGTGGCCCAGGCATAAAAAAGGAGTCCAAAGTATGCGCCTTGCTTCGCATCTTCAAAACCTGTCGCGTCCACTGATCGAGTACCGGCTGCTGCTCTCGCTCGGACTGAGCGCGGCCTGCGGCATTGTCCTTCAAAGTCTCTATCCGGCCCATGAAGCAGACCCGTTGTTGCGCCTTGTGGCATTGGAGCGGCCTGCGATCTTCAATGGGCTGGTATGGAGCTATAACCTGTTTCTGTACAGTACGCCGTTCCTGGTCTTCTCCATCCTGTTCTCGCTGGCGTATGTTCACTTCTACGCGCCGAAGCTGAACGAGGTCTCGGGACCGTTGCCGCCGTATCCAGATCCGTTGCTGCGTGACGAACTGGAACTGATCGTCGGCGAGTTGCACCACCAGTTGAAACCGAAACCATCACAGGCTCCGCGCTGGTTGTCGATACCGGAGCGCGGGCTCTATACAGGCATCTGCATAGTTGGAGCAATCGGCTCGGGTAAAACCAAGGCCGCAATCCTTCCGGCCATGCGCCAGCTCTTTGCGTATCGCGCACACGACCCGGAGCGTAGGTTGTCCGGCGTGGTGTTGGAGGTGAAGGGCGATCTTTGCCGTCAGGTGAGGAGCATATTGAAGGGCTGCGGAAGGGAACAGGATTACATCGATGTCTCGCTCGACGGAAACATCCGTTACAACCCGCTTAACAACGATTCGGACGCATATGCACAGGCGTTCAATATCGCCTCCGTTATCGTCGCCATCTGGGGCAAGGGCAAGGAGCCGTTCTGGGAACAGTCCTATACCGACCTCGTCCGGTACGTCATCATGCTCCATCGCATCCGCGACGGGTACGTCACCCTGCTCGACATCTTCCGTACCGTCATCAGTTCCGGGACCTTGGAACGGATGCTAATCGAGACTGGACGCCGCTACACTGTGGTCTCGTTTGTCGGAGTGGGGAAGCGTGACTATCGGAGATACGAATCGCTGCTGGCCCCATTCGGTTTCTCATGGAGCGAAAAACTGGGTCGGTACATCGCTCGCCGGACCGAGGAACTGGAAACCGCGCTGGTTCAGCAGACCGGCATCGCTGCTCACCTTTATAGTCGCAAACAGGGCGATCCCGAGATACGTGGCAGTTGGGAGAGCGTTCACTACTGGTACTGGGAACATTGGAAGTTCTTTCGCTCCGAGACCAAGACCTCGATTGTCCAGGGAATTGCGGTCTTCCTCTCGCTGTTCGAGACCGATGCTAAGGTTCGTAGAGTCTTTTGTCCGCCGAAGGATCTGTATGAGGGGAAACCATCGCCAGCGGACCCACATGCCACGGTACTGCCACCGTTCGACGAACTGATCGAATCGGGCAGAGTTGTGGGCCTCAACTTCCCAACCGCGTTGAACCCTGCGCTGGCCAAGATCATCGGCACCATGATGAAGGTCGATTACCAGCGGGCCGTGCTGTTACGCATCCCACGAATGGAGGATGAACCAGGGCAGCATTTCCGCCCCACTGTCTTCATCTGTGATGAATACCAGAACTTCGCCACCGTGGGCGGCGACAGCCCAACTGGCGATGAACGATTTCTATCTTTATCTCGGCAGCCCAGGTGTATTCCCATCGTTGCCACGCAAAGCATTTCCAGTCTCAAGGAAGCGCTGCCGAACGAAGGCGTCAAAACTTTACTCCAGGCGTTTCGCACCAAGGTCTTTCTCTCCACGTCGGACCCGGACACCGCGCGTTATGGTTCCGAACTGTGCGGCAAGGCGGACAAAACCCGCATCAGCTACACGGTTTCCGAGTCCAGCAGCAATGCCAATGTCGGCTGGCTGAGTGGCCGCACTTCGTCCAGCAAAGGTTCTGTCTCTGCCTCCAAGCAGTACCAGAAACATAAGGAGCCGCTGTTTGAAGAGAACGAATTTTTCGATCTCAAGAATGCCCAGGCTATCGTTGTCGCCTTCGATGGTATCAGCCCATTGCCTCCCACCTATTGCTATCTGAAGCCGGACTTCCTGCCCGTCACGATGACCTGGTTCGACCAGGAGCGGATCACCTTCGATCCGGAAAGGATTGAAGGATGAGCTTTGATGTCATCATCCCGTTTCTGAAACCCATCAAGCATCTGCTCGAATCTGGGACCATCTCCGAGATCATGGTAAACCCGGATTCGTCTGTATGGATCGAGGAGAGTGGGCGGATTCAACTACTGCCTGGTATTCGCTTCGGCGACGGCACGCTCCAGACCGCCCTTGAAGTGATCGCCAACCGCTTCGGCAAAAAGCTCGACGCGGGCTCGCCCATCCTGAATCTCCGTCTGCCCGATGGCAGCCGCATGGCCGCGCTGATTCCCCCCGTCGTCAACCCGCAGCCCATGCTCACTATCCGTAAGTTCACATCGCGGGGCTTCACCGTCCAGGACCTGATTGAGCGGGAGATGCTGACTGCGCTACAGACAGAGCAGCTTGCAGAGTCTATCAAGCACGGGGACAACCTGCTTATCTCCGGAGCGACAAGCTCGGGCAAGTCGACGCTCCTCAATGTTCTCTCAGGTTTCATCCCGGACGAGGATCGCATCCTGATCCTCGAAGATGTTGCAGAGCTACATATTCGAAAGCCGCACGTCATCTCCGCAGAAGCGCAGCTCGACACCCACAAGAGTCAGATCGGGTTTGCCGACTTGCTGAAAGCGGCGCTGCGGCACCGCCCCGACCGCATCATCGTGGGGGAAATTCGCGGGACCGAGGCGCGTGTCTTTCTCGACGCCTTGAACACCGGTCACCGTGGATCGCTCACCACTATTCACGCCAACGGAGCCGAAGATGCGCTGCACCGTCTGTCGCAGTTGGCTCTGCGCGGCTCCGGAGGCGTGTCTCTTAAGGATGTGGAAGAAAAATGCCGCCGGTCCATCGATGTGGTCATCCATGTGGCCAAGATTGATGGAATCCGTGCGGTTCGGGAACTGCTGCGTATAAAAGCATCCTGATACCAGCAGGGCTGGAGATTATTGAGCAAGCGCCGCGCGCTCGGCCTTCTTCTTCTAACGCCTGACCTTGGCCCAGCGTTTCTTTTGCGCCGCGGCCATCTTTCCTCGGGCTTCTGAACTGAGTACCCGCTTGGGCTGATTGCCTGCAGCAATTTGCTTTGCGGCTTGCTGGCCTGTTCCATCCGACACGGCAGTGGATGCCGCAAGTGCACGGACGCGGGTCAGCAGGGCAATCGCTGTATCAAGCTCCTTAACTAAATTCCCCTCGGGTCTGCGTCCGGTCGTTTTCTTTGCCATCGTTCTGTTACCTCCTCCGTACATTGAATACAAGAATGCCATCTCAGCATATACCAAGCGCTGATCCCAATTGTCTGCGCCGGACATCGGAGCACTCACCACGCGGAGCTTCAACCAGTTTTGCGATTGGGCTTCGATGTGGCTTGCGCCTTCGGTTTACGCCGTCCGCGTGGGCCCTCCACCGGCCGGCATTTCTCCACAAGATATTGCAAAAAATCATTTAAGACTGATCGATGGTCGGACTGCCGATAGGCTACGCCATATTCATAGGCGATTTCGTCATCGGGGAAAGGAATATAAACAGCTTTTGTCAGCGTAAGTTCCTCTGAGTATCGTTTGGTGACAAGGGTGATGCCCGTCCCTGCGCCCGTATCCACCAGGTGAACTGACTCGGCAGGAGATGCTGAAATGCAGAGCCATTCTGGGGCGGAACCAAGAGTCCGGCATCTGCCAAGCAAAGCATCCTTCAGGGCTTTGGGAAACTGGTGTTTCGAACCAATGATTTGCTCGTGACAGAGATCCGCAAGATGAATCTCAGTGCGGCCCCGGAGGACATGGTTCTCCGGCAGAACAGCTAACAGCGTATCGTGAGTCAGATGGAGCGGCGCCACGTAGGATTCAGTGACGGGCCACGCAACCATAGCCACATCCGCCTTCCCGTTCAGAAGCATCGCAATGGCTTCTTCGTCCGAGTCGCAGGGCTGCTGGAACGAAATGCGCATGCCCTCGACCGCTTGCGCAGCGACTACGATAGAGAGCAATTGCAGATCGACATGACGTGGCCTGCTAACCGCGAGCCTTTCCGAAAACGCCCGGTGAGCCGCATCGGTGCGGGTAATCAGGCGCTGGAAATCCTCAAGGATCCGCTTTGCTTCTTCGACGAATACGAAACCCTCCGGGGTGATCGCCCTCACCACGCCCTTGCTTCGGTCGAAGAGTTTGCATTCTTCATTCTTCTCCACTTTGTTGATGCGGGCCGTTACTCCCGGCTGCGTCATGTGCAGGCGCTTTGCGGTCTCCGTGAAATTGAGCGTCTCCGCCAATACCACCACGCATTGCAGATCGCGTATATCCAGTTGATCGATAATTACCATGGCGGTACCCATCCCTGCCTTTGCGCTTTGAATGATCGCCCACCGTACTGCGCTACGGGATAGGTGTAGATTCTAAGCATTTTCAATCACTCACAGGCCATCAGCCACCGCATAAGTTCTTTCAAGCTGCCCAAGACCCTAGAGTTTATGCACTTTCTGTGCCCCTTTTGTGCCCTCACCGTTTGGGGTCAAATCCCTTGCGTGAGACAGATTGGAGAAGGCACAGTTGCCGTCTAATGCAGATTGCTTTTCATGCTGTTCTTCTCAGTGATAATGATAGCTGGCTAGTGAAGCGGAGGCGGGCTCTGCTCGAGCGCAAACCGCCTCCGCTCGATCTTGATGATGAGTGCCAAATTGCGGATGCCGCGATCCTCCTCCTCCCCCCATGCCGGAAGACCGTAACCAGCAAGGGGGGGCGTTGGGTTTGTCTGATTCGGCCTCTCTTTCGAGTTGCCGAGGTGGTTGATAGTTATGGCGCCGTGAAGGTGCCAGTGACGGAAGTCGTGCTCTCCTGACCGACAAGGTAATAGGTGACAGTGTGACTGCCCGTCGAAGGGGCACTGGGGAAAACGTAGATCAAATGATGCGTACCGATAGGCGAGCTGTCGCGGGCGACGCCCACATATTTGCCGTCAATCAGGAAGGAAATACCACCTGCGACGGATTGGTAAACGGTGCCTTCAAGCGTCAGCGACGACGCAGTATAAACCAGGGAATCGATCTGCAGCGCTCCAGTGGGCGTCGATGCGCTAACCGTTATGCTGATCACGTTGCTCTTGGTTGTACCGTCGGTGACTTGGACGTTGTAGGTACCGGCAACAACGTCAGCGGCAGGGATGGTCACCGTGTAACTGGTTCCAGAGCCGGTCACGGGTAACGAGTAGGATGAACTCCCGACGGTCACCGTGACGTTTGGGCTAACCTTATAGTTGCTGCTAATCGACAGAGTCACACTATTGCCGGCGGTAAGCCCTGTCGGGGCGGATATTGACAAGGCGTCCGTTACCGGCTGCGTGGTACCGTCCACGGGCGACCACCACATATTGGCAATTTCGATCCAGTCATCTGGGGTCTTGTCGTAGCCGGTCGCCTGCATCGCCATTTGCGCGCCGAGCGTGTAATTGCAGCCGCCGTGAGCGTAGTCGGCCCGAACCTGGGCGGTCGGTGCGGACATTTGCACGACCCCATCGATCTTGAGCACCAACGAGCCCGCCCCCCAGATCTCGTCGAAGTCATGCATTGCCGTCATATCACCCGAACCCGTTGGAAAGGTGTCCGGGACGTGCATGATCGTGCCGTCATTGCCCGATGCGTTTGCGTCATAGAAGTGGAACGTCGAGAAGAGGGTGTCATTCGAGGCGTAATTAACTTCGCTGACATCGACTTCGCCAATGTGATTGTCTGTTGATCCTTTGATAATGCCGGGCCAGCCCGGATCTCCGTCCGCTGGCCACATGATTTGATTGGAGCCGGGGCCTGCGGCGCTTTGTCCCTCAGCGCTACGCCAATGGAAGTCACCATAGCCAAAGCCAGCGGAGCAGGTGGTGTCTTGCTGCATCATTCCAGTGTTGGGCCAACCGAGGGATGAAGAGCTGCTGATCCAGAGTCCCGTGCTGCCTGAAAACCAGAACTGCGGACCTGGATTCGTTCCGCCATAGGAGAAGATATTGTTCCACACCGTCTGATTGATGCCGTTTGACGCGTTCCAGGCTGTGTTCACCGGAACAGTGGTGAAGTCCTGCCCGGTATCGATGGAGGGATTGAACACCTGGGGAGTGTAGGACCCCTGAGCGGTTGCTGCTGCGGCCACCAGGATAAGCGAAAGGGACGCAAGCGCAATGAAGAGACATCTAAGCGACCGTGGGTTCGAAGTGGGTTTCGTTGGAAAAGACATAACTACCTCCTTGTGAAACTATTTGTGACCCGCGAATTTATTCATAAGAATGCAGATAACTGATAGTTAACAACCGTTAAGTGCAGTGAAAGGTTTATTGATGCACGATAACGTACGATGTTTTTCGCGTTTGATTTGAGTCGGAGCCGGACAGGTCTGCATCCGCTGGAAGGATCTGTTTCGTGCTGTCGACAGGCATGACCGTTTGATCGACTTTATGCGAGCGGACCGGCGAAACACGATTGTGCTCTATCGCTTCTTAGGCAAGAAAACGGCACCCGCTTCGGTCTGAAAGATTACTCGATGGTGCCTAAATACAGGCTTAATCGAAGAAGCTCGGTTCTCTAGCGTAATTAGGCTTAGTTAGTCATGACGCATACTTCACAACGGGTAAGCAACTTTCACTGCCTGGTATTGTCCCGATACCGCTTACTGATCCGGCCCCATAGAGTGAGATTGTTCCTTCCCACCCTAACCGCAAAAAACGCGGTTAGGATGGGGCACCCGAGTTTTATTCTTAAGGGCCGGATCAATAGGTCAGGCTGGCGCGCCATGCGTTAGGCAAGGCGCGCCAGAGAAAACACAACGGAGGATAGGAGGATTATCTATCCCCTGGGCAGTCCGCTAGAACTGGATTCTCGCCACGATCTGCCCGTGACGCGGAGGATCGAAGCTGCCGATGGTCGTCACGTTTCCACCGACATAGCCGAAACCGTTCGCGATAGTGTATGGACCGCTACCGCTGTAGGTTGTCGGCGCTGTGAAGTCCCCAGCTGACAGATTGGGATAGGCCCAGCGGTTGAATACGTTGAAGAAATCGGCACGAACCGAGAAGGTCAACCTCTCGTGAATCTTCGTGACCTTACCGAGCCCCATCTGCTCTGCCGGATATCGAGGATTGCGGAAATCGCCGAACCACTGCTTTGCAGTGCTGTTCACACCCTCGGGCAGATTGGTCCAAGCAGCCGGATTTAGGAACTGGGTCGTGCGCGGGTTCCCGGAGTGAGAATTTAGCGAATGCAGCAAGAGCGGCTGGCCCGGAACGCGAACGGCGTAGTCCCCGTTTGCACCCAGGACCCCGTTGAACGCGTTTGTCTCGCCTGGAGCCCCGAGGGGAGACCCACTCTGGTAATTAAGAATGCCGGTTGTGGTCCATCCCTTAAGAAAAGCCTTCTTCCATCCGGACTGCGCGAACCCGAACGTCGGAATCTCATACCGATAGCTGATGCCGAGGATCTGAGGCCTGTTGATACTCACGTAAGTCTTTTGGCTCTTTGGTGGTCCGTAGGTGTTCGATATCGACACGCTCGTACCGGTTTCATTGTTAACTGTCCCCAGGTCTTTGGACCAGGTGTAGGTGCCGAGGACCCACAGACCCTTTGCCATGCGCCTTTGCAACTTAACCTGCAGCGAGTCGTACCAGTAGTTTCCAACCATTGCCCTGGCTATACCGACACTGCTGAATTGAGGATAAGGCTTGAGCGCCTGGGCGAGCGTCTGCCCAGTTGGAAAGCCTGCATAAGGAACAGTGAATCCCGCCGCTGCCACAGCTGGATTGGCCATGGTGCTGCGAAGAAGGTTCTGAGCGGCAGTGGTTGTCACGTCCAGCCCATGCGCCGCAAGAATCTGAGGCGTAACCTGATCAATATTGATCAGGCCATTGGATTCAAACTGGGTGCCACGTACTCCCGCATAATCTGCCTCGAGTGTCATGTCCTTGTTCAGTGCGCGCTGAATCCCTATGTTCGTCTGCCATAGCCGCGGCGGCCGGCCATTATTCGGATAAAACCAGGATGGAAGCGTGTTGACCTGTCCAGCATTGGGCCGAGCGCCCGGATCGAAGTTGGTCGCATACAGTTGGGCCGCCGAATACGGAATCCCAGAGGATAGCTGTCCGGCCGAGAGACCGTAGCTGGGCGCGGATTGCGATACAGTATTCCAGCCAAAGCCTAGACTATTGCCGGTACTTGCATAATTAAACACCCTCTGTTGAGCATAGAAGATGCCGCTCGCTGCATGAACCACGGTCTTGTTGTCCACCGCGTATGTGACTCCGACGCGCGGCTGGATAGCGTAGGGCCAGAAATGCTCGAAGACACAATTGCAGCGTCCCGGGCCGTAACCTTCATACTCCGCACCACCGAGCAAGCCACCCGCCGAAGGGTTCGCGACCGTCGGACTGAACATCGTGGTGCGGTATTTCTGCTCGTGTTGCAGTTGTTCCAGGTCGTAGCGAACGCCATAGGTTATGGTTAGCTTGGGATTGATCTTCCAGGTGTCTTCCCCGTAGAAGCCGCCCGTTCCACGCTCAAAGCGAGGATTCACAACATCGCCAATCATCTCGCTGTTGGTTCGCCCAAGCAGGAAGCTGGCGAAACTGTTGCCGAGGAACCCACCGCTCAGGCTCTGACCATTGGTCGACGGCAGGATTGTCTGCTGGCTACTAAATCCATAGGTGCCGAGCGCATTCAAGGAACTCTCGTTTAACCAGCTCTCATGCCGGTACTCCCCGCCGAACTTCAGGCTGTGTGCGCCCTTCATCCACGAGACGGAGGCAACGAAGGTCGGCTTGTTCAACACGTAGAGGTCGTAGTTCCCCGCTCCAAGATTGGGCATGCCTTGGTTGTTCACGTTCAGGTTCTGGATCAGTGGGAATCCGCCGACCAGTGCGCCCGGCAGGCCGAGCTCGCTTGATTGGTTGAAGGTGGTGAGCGGCGTAGTGTCCGGGTTCCAGTAGCGTTGGTAACCGATGCCGACATGAACGACCAGCGTCGGCGTGAGGATGTCGTCCGCGTTCAACCGGACTGTGTGCGCCCGGACCTGCTGGTACCGGCGTTCGCTAATCGGGTCGGGCCAGCCGTCCTGGCCGTTGTCTTTGTCGTTTGCCGTCAAGGCGTAGTAGCCCGCCAGGTGGATGTTCGGCGTGAAGTTATGGTCGATCTTGATGCTAGGGATCCACTCGATATGCTTCGTCAGATACTGATATTGGTAGTTATAGGTTGGGTCGCTGCTCGTCGGCTTGGGGAAGTATGTGAGGATCTTCGCGGACACCGGGTCGAAGCTCGTTGGATTGATATAGTTATTCGGGAATGGATCGCGGACCACCTGGCCATTGACGGTCCGAGTCGTCGACGGATCGTAAAGCGTGCCGCTGATAATCGGCCTGCCCAGTGGGTCGGTGCCCAGCACCTTGCCTGCTCCCAATGTAAGCAGGTAACTGAAGTCGCCCTGGACATCCGCCGCTGTCGGAACCGTAAGAGTCCCGGCAGTGTCTACGTGATACCGGTACATCTCCCAGCTGAAAAAGAAGAAGGTGCGCTTGCGGCCGTCATAGAGTTTCGGAATGTAGACGGGGCCCCCAAAGCTGAAGCCGAAATCGTCTTGCTTGTTCGCGGGCCTGATGTTCGCGGGATGAGCCGCCGTGCCGGTAAACGGCTTGGCCGCATCCAGGTCTTCGTTCTGCAGGTATTCGTATGCCGAACCGTGAATGGCGTTGCTACCCGACTTGGTGGTCAGGTTGAAAATACCGCCAGCCGTCTGTCCAAATTCAGACTGGGAGCTGTCCTGCATCAGAGTGAATTCCTGCGTCGCTTCCACCGATGCCTGCTGCTCGTCGGCGTCGGCGGTGTAGAGACCGCTTCCGGAATCCTGGCCATCGAGAAGCACACGAAACGTGGTGCCCGGAGTTCCATCAATGTGAATGGAGTTCCAGCCGCTCTGCGACGTAGGAATACGCACCGTTCCAGGCGCCATTTCTGCAAAAGTTAAGGGATTGCGGGCTTCCTGCCCTGAGCCGAAGTCCAAAGGCAGCTCATTAATGTCCCCGGTTGTTACGGTGATGTTGTTTTCGGGGTTTTCGGTCTTCAGTAGAGGGGCATCCGCAGTGACGGTCACCGTGGCGCTGGTCGACCCGACGGTAAGCGCCGCATCGACCCGTGCGGTTACGTTGACTGATACAGTTATGCCATTGCGCACCAGCTTACTGAACCCCGGTGCTTCGACAGTCACTGTGTATGTGGCGGCTGGCAGACTGGGGATTGTGTAGTCGCCAGTGCCGGTCGTCGAAGTGTGGTTTTCCGTCCCGGTGGCTTCATTGATTGCAACAATCGCGGCGGCGGGAATCGGTCTTCCCTGCGGATCGCTGACGACTCCTGTAATTGTGCCACGATCCGATTGCGCCCAGCACAAGATGTGGAAACTGAAAAACAATAGCGCGACAAGCCCTAGATTCAACAACCTGGATCTTGGCGTCAGGATGATTCGCATTTCTGGTCTCCTTACAGTAGAATTCACTGCCACCCAATGCGGTTCGGTTGCATGTGCGGCGGGTTGTTTTCGCGAATGTTTGGCATACCGGGCGAAAGCGCTTTCGTCTCCGCTCAGATACTTGCATGCCATGAACTACGTCCAAATTGAAACGAAGCGAGTTTAGGAGGCGTTTTAGGCATTGTGTAGTTTATTGTCAGTTTCTCTAAGCATCTCGTCTCCCGTTAACTGCGTTAACATGCGTCGCCTCCGCAGATTAACGCGTAAAATGAGTCCGTATCCAAATTGTCTATGGAGCACACTGAATCGCTTTGACAATGTTTTGTAAGAGTATTCCGCTTGTTCCATTCCCGAAACTTCTCTCGCGGCCAAAATCGGGGGCCAATCGTGGCAGGTCGTCACACAAAACTGCCACGTCGTGGGAAGGCCTGTAAAAGCAGCGATGCCTTTGAGAAATCCTGCGGAACTCGATTCGGCTGCTGCAGCGGCACTACGCGCAATCGGTTACGCTTACCGGCTCTGCGAGAAAGAAGGACTGGAGTCAGCGTTGAACAAGAAACCGCGCTCAGGCAAACAACGGGCGCTTGACGCAGGCCAGTGCCGGGGGATCATTGCCATGGCGTAAAGCCCGCCTCCACAAGGCTGGGGCGGTGGAACGTGTGGCTCATCTCCGAGGAAGCTGTGAAGCGGAAACCGGTGCCACAAGTATCCGAACCTGGATGAAACCTTCATCAACTTCGTGGTGCAGTTCGAAGGTACTTCTTGGGCAGCTGATGTTTCTCAGTATCGGAAACCCGAAACGCGAAGTTGCTCTGGCCAAAGGGAGCGTCATTGAACAGGTTCAACCGAGTATGGCTTCTCGCCTCGGCCCCACGCAGAAGGCTCCGGGCCGAGATCCAGTTCCAGTGTGCCGCCAGCTATCAGTTCGGAGTGTTTCAACCAGGCGCGTTGCAGCGGATGCCCATTAAGTCTGGCCGACTGGATGTACTGATTAACCTGGCTTGACCGTAGTGCTTCGATCGTAAAGACCCGCCCTTCTCCAACATTAATCCGTACCCGCGTGAATAGAGGCGATGCGATGTAGTAATAGGCCTGTCCTGCATTGGGGTACAGACCCATTGCAGCCCATACATACCATGAGGTCAATGCTCCCGCATCGTCGTTTCCCGGCAGACCCCCGCGACCGGCTTTGTAGTAGTTGTCTAATAACCTTCTAACCAGTGCCTGTGTGCGATCAGGACGACCGGCATGGATATAGAGCCACGCGGAGAGCATGTCTTGTTCGTTACCGGGGTCGTATTGGTCCTGTGCAAAGAACTGATCAAGCCAAGCGACAAAACCCGCATCGCCTCCCGTTCGATTGATCAGGCCTTGCACGTCGTGCGGCACATAGGTCGAGTATTGCCACGGGCTGCCTTCGTAGAATGGCGAGTCCCACGCCTTGGTTGTCAGGGTGCGATCGAACGGCGTCATCCACCGGCCATCGGCGTAGCGCGGGCGCACGGAGAGCGTATTCTTATCCCAAAGATTGGACCAGAACAAAGACCGGCGGCGATATTCCCGCGCCGCATCCATCCTGCCAAGGCCTTGCGCAACTTCAGCAATTGCGAAGTCGTCGTAAGAGTACTCCATTGTCCGTGAACCGCTCCGATCCTTCCCAAGTGGCAGATAGCCCAACCGTTTATAGAGGCTCATTGCCTCGCGTCCCTCGACGAGTGGGTCAGGAGAATCGGTCTCCGCATTCTTGACCAATGCTTGATACGCGATTTCGTAGTCGATACCGTGCATACCCTTGACAAGGGCGTCAGCGACGAGCACGTCGCCATTGCTTCCGCCTTGTGTCAGACCGTTCGAGCCGGCGATGCGCGCGTCGGGCATCCAGTCGGTATGCCGATAGGTGTCTACCAGGGAGCGAACAAGGTCGCGTTCGCGGTCAGGCTGGATCACGGTAAGCAACGGATTCTGCGTGCGGAAAGTATCCCACAACGTGTAGTAATCCTCGTAGTGGGGCTCGGACGATTGCCACCATGCGTTTTCGCCGCTCACATCGTGCGGCATCACTTGGGCGCGGTAAAGCGCGGATGCGAAGATTCCCCGCTGCGCCGCGCTGCCGCCTTCCACCTGGATCTTGCCAAGAGCCGCAGACCATTTCACTTCTGCTTCCCGGCGCGCTCGATCGAAATCCCACGTCGACACTTCCTGGAGATTGGTTTCCGCTTTTTCTATGCTGAGGAAGGACACGGCAAGCTTCATCTGAATCACAGGGTTCTCTGTCGCATCGAAAGAAGCCCAGGCCCACACCGGCTCCCACTCGCGGTCTGAATGGACCTCCTTAAGCGCGCTCGAAACGCCTGAGCCACGGCCTACACCGCTGACAGTAGGGGCGCGATCGAACTGCGCGGCAAAATATAGTTGATACTCGCCAGGACTCCACCCCCCACGAAACTTGCACGTGCCGCTCAACATGCCGCGGTCGCCGGTCTTGGCCATGCAGGAGAGAGGGCGCTGTGGCGTGCCTCCCCAGTTTACGATCACTGAGCTGACCTCGATCATCAGGTGTGCGTCTTTGCTAGTGGGAAACGTATACCGATGGAAGCCAACGAGGCGCGAGGCCGTGAGTTCCGCGCGGATAGCGCGCTGAGGTGCCCCCAGCGTAACAGCATAGTATCCGGGCCATGCAATTTCATCCGACTTGGTCTCGCCGATGGGCAGATCGAGCGGGTCTATCGAAGGAGTTACGCGGAAGTTACCATACTTGGTGGCTCCCCCTGTGCCGCTCACATGCGTGCTGCTGAAGCCAAGGATGCGGCCATCCGACCGATAGCCGGAGGTGGTAGGACGCTCAGTGTCAGGCTGCAAAACTACGAATCCAAAGGGGACTTGTGCTCCGGGGGTCGTGTGGCCCCCACCGTCCGCGCCCAAAAACACATCCACATCGCGAAATCCAGGAGGAATCGTAGGAGTTTGCGCCACAAGCTCTGGACTCGCTATTCTAGCTGCGATCAGCAAGACAACGGCACAGAATAATTCGTTCGCCATGTCATAAAGTGTAATCTCCAACGGCAATATCCTGCGGGCCAAATCGCGGGTCATTCAAAGTTTTCTTAACTTGAAATGGTACTTACGTAGATGACCGCGCATACGTTAGTTTATAGATACGGAACATAGGGAGACACTGATGTTAACGGCAGTGGATACGATCTCGCGAAGACACTTCTGCTTGGCCGCATGCGCCGCACTAAGCTACAGCGCGTTCGCCCGTGCCTTCCCGGAAGGAGTAGACGGATATACGCTGGTAGCTCACGTCGACCAGGCACGCATCCTTAACTCCACGACGCGGTACCTAAAAATCGCACCACGAACGATTACCAGTTTTCCGGCTCCGCACAGTCCCGGCGGCCTCCATGACTTTGTCTCGGAGGCGGATTACTTCTGGCCAAATCCAGCGAACCCCGACGGACCATATATCAATTGCGATGGTCAGAGCAATCCGAACAATTTCAGCGCACATCGCAAGGCAATGATCGCTCTCTCAGTTCAGATGCCGTGCCTCACCGCGGCGTGGCTCTTGACCCACGATCATGAGTGCGGTGAACAGGCGGCCGAACACTTACGCGCATGGTTCATCGATCCGGTCACGCGCATGACTCCCAACCTTGAGTACGCGCAGGGTGTTCATGGTGTTTCGACTGGATCGCCCTTCGGAATCATCGATACGCTCCATCTCGTCGAAGTGGCGCGCGCCAGCAGCTTCATTGCCCCGACGATACTCACGACAGAAGAAAAAGGTTCTCTGGGCACATGGTTCCGCGAATATCTGCACTGGATGAAGACCAGTGAGAAGGGGATCGCGGAGCGCAAGGCATCTAACAACCATGCGGTGTGCTGGGCGTTGCAGGCTGCTGAGTTTGCAAGACTGATCGGCGACGTAGAAACTCGCGCAGAGGTCCGGAGAGAATACAAAGAAGTCCTTTTGCCAGACCAGATGGCCAACGACGGCTGTTTTCCCAAGGAACTCGCACGGACGAAACCATATAGTTATTCGATTTTCAACTTCGATGTGATGGCGATGCTATGTCAGTCGCTGCTTGGCGAGGGTGAGGATCTATTTGCTTTCTCTCTGCCAGATGGTCGCGGTATCTGTAAGGGCGCCGAGTTTCTTTTTCCCTATCTTCGTGACAAAAGAGCGTGGCCTTATAAGAAAGACATCGAACACTTCGATTCCCTTCCGGTGCGATCGCCCGGTCTGCTGTTTTCCGGACTTGCTTGCCACCGCGACGAATTCATACAAGTGTGGCAGAAGCTGAATCCGGATCCAACTGATCCTGAGATCATCCGCAACTATCCGATACGCCAACCTCTGTTATGGTTTTCGGCAGCGGGCACACACTCTTGAATCCGGTCTGGTTGGGTGACCCTCCGGCTAGGTGGTCGATTCGCCGCTATTTCTACTTCCTACCGGGCCGAATGATCGTCCCGTCGTCTACGAGAGCGGCCCCACTCGATAGCCGTGGGTGATCAATTCGCGCCCTGCAATCTCCTGCTCCGGTTTACCATTCCAGGAGATGCGGTATTGATGCGAGGGATTAACACCTGCAAAGCGCACTACAAAACTTCGCTCTTTCGCAGGCGATTCTATCTGGAAGGCTATTCTGTCCGGCCGTACTTGGACAGCGGTGAGTGAACACTCGTCGAAACCAACTCCAGCGTGTGCATTCAGGTCGATGAAGGCATCCCCCAAGATAGGCGACATCATCTCGATGGAGGTCATCGCGCTGCCGGTGCCCCAATGGAAACCGGTCATTGCGCCCGGCTTATCGATATAGCCTGTATGCGCCCAGTTCTCCCACGGTGCAACCGCGAATGTCGCTCTTGCGGCAGCAATTGAACGCTCAAGATACTCGAAGCAGCCAGTCTCCCGATAGTAATCAAAGAGCAGAGTGGCAGCGTAGCCCTGACGCGCATCGCTCCACTCAGCATCTGTGTTTTGGGTCGTAAACCCGCCAACTGACTTCGGCGAAAAGGACGGATTGTTCCAGACTTCCTGGGTTAGCAGAAGATAGTCCAAAGTCTTGGTTCCCTGATCGAGGTACTTGGATTTGTGGGTCGCGTGAAAGAGTGCAAGCCATGCCTGCGAAGCCTGAATAGCAGCGAGATTGTTCTGTGGGTATTGGGCCGTCCAGCGGTCATAGAAACTATAGTCCTTCTTTGCGCAGGAGAGAAAGGTTTCGTAATCGAACCAGCGCTGCCGCGGGATAACCTCCTTGGCAACGAAGTCCATCGCGCGCTCCGCAGATGCAATGTATCTGTGGTCCGCAGTAACCGTTCCCAGAGTCACCAGAAAGAGAGCAGAGACCGCGGTTTCAGCATTGAAGTCACGAAATTCCTTGCGAGGCTGAAGGGACGCATCATACCAAGAAGGAATTACGCCGCTCGCCAGCTGCTGACGGAGAAGGAAG
>Ga0224527_1000891_pt1 | contig 17080 bp, 14 predicted proteins | sample CBST0metaG_FD_179882 | JGI IMG/M metagenome (GOLD analysis project Ga0224527, IMG submission 179882) | Peat soil microbial communities from Stordalen Mire, Sweden - C.B.S.T0 | ecosystem: Environmental > Terrestrial > Soil > Wetlands > Peat | place: Sweden: Norrbotten County, Stordalen Mire... | reverse complement strand
CCCATCGGGCCGCAGTGGCTCCCCATCTCCATGTACCACAAAACGTATCGTGGCACTGGCTCGATTGGCGTGGCGTTCAGACCTCGTTTTTTCAGTACCAGAAATCGGTCGTTTGGTGTGTGTCTGGCGAAATGAAGCCGAGATCAATATTGATACCCAAGCCAAGACCCAAGCCGGGCACTTAGCCGCCACCCCTCTTTTGAATAATGACTTAGTCGGTGTGAGCCGCCTATTGGAGCTGGTCTATTCCCCTCCCCTTGGGCGGTAAGGTTCGCAATAGGACGTTGCGGACACTGGACCCATACCATTGCACACCCGTCCGGGGTTTGATACCTTCCGCATTCAGCGTTTGTGCAATGGTGTCGATGGCTGTACCAGCTTGACGCAGGGAGACAATTTGGTGGATCACCTTTGTTTCACCAGGGCGAGTTCCATACGGTTTCCGGCCTTCGCAGGAGCCTGTTGCTGTTCTCTTACGGACCCGAGCGCCCTTCAGCTTGGCAACCAGTAGCGTCTTCTCGTACTGGAAGAATGCCCCGAGCATCTGGCGCATCAGAATGCGGCTGGGATCGTCGCTGCACAGGTCAGGCTCATTGACGCTGACAAGCGCCAACCCCTTGCGCTTGAAGTCGGCAATAATGCTCTCTTGCACCATCAGGTCGCGGGCGCAGCGATCCAGCCGCTCCACGAGTACCTCCCGTGTACCGTTGGCCAACATCGCCGCCATCATCTCGGAAAAGGCAGGTCTGTTTTCCCAGTCCGTTGTTCCGCTTACACCCTCTTCCCGGTAGACCCTCACGATTTTGATGTCCTGTGCCACCGCATACTTCTTGATTGCTTCAAGTTGTCTGGTGAAGCCGTCGCCCTCGATCTGGCCTTTGCCGCTCACGCGGAGGTATGCAAATGCTTTCGTCATGACCACCAGCATGTATCAGAAGCAGCGTGCCGTCAACATAATTCTGGAGAATTATGTAACTTGTTGATTTTAAATAAGGGGCCATGGGCAAGTCGTCTGCTGGCGACCACTCATGCAGGGTTGGCGTCCCCAAGTCGGGAGTCGGCCACAATGGAACGAAGCGCTTGCAGTGTATCGATGTGATTACGGTCGAGATATTTTTCCACTTTGGAGTTTCCGAGAAGGCGTTCGAGGTAGCCGCAGAATACGGTCAGCGTCAGCATGTCCGTGCCATAAGAGTCCTCTACAGCTTTCAGGTCGCGAAGAAGCCCTTCACTTTCTTTTTCCAGGAGTGCTTGGCCAGCAGCAGACTGAGCTTGTACTGTGCGCTTTGCTTCTAGTTCGACAAGCATTTCTGGCTTGGTGAATGCCAAGATTGCTTTCGCGAATCTGACACTAAACGTATTACTTGCGATCATGTGCTCAACGGCTTCGATTTGGCGAAGCGGTTTCATCCGTCGAAGGATAGCAAACACGTGGGCATTGATATGGCGATCATGCAGAATCTCCACAACATCCGTGCAAATCCCTTTGAGAAGATCGCGTTTTGCCCTAATGGTGTTGATATCCACGTTGAGAGCAGCCGCAATTCTCTCCTCTGACACCCCGTTGTTGAGTACTTCGAGTAGCATGAAATGCTGCGCGACAGGCGGAACGTGGTTGACTCTCTTGTTGTATGTGTAGGCTTCATCGTCACGGGCGATTATGCAGCGAACCTCAGACCAGTTCATAGTCTTGATGATTTCAAGGCGTGAGTGTCCGTCGAGTAGAAGGTACCCGGCACCTGGTTTTTCAAAGACCACAAGGGGTTCGATCAAACCAATGTGTGCAAGCGAGGCTGAAATCTGCTGATAGGCAGCGCTCTTCCGAATTGCTGGTGTGATTTCGCGCTGGGGCTGAATAACCCCGACAGGGACGTTGACGATGAACCGCTCAAATGCTGCTTGAACCACGTGAGATTTTGTCACGCTACTCTCCCCTTAACGGAGTCGCTGGGCGAGCTTCTCTGGCATGTCTGAGAGCTGCTCGGCCCGCAGCAGAGTCAAGAAGTTTTCATCTGAAATCAGGAGCCTAAATGCTGAGGTCAGTAGTACGAGGCGCTCCTTTGTCTTTTCTGCTTTGGCAACCAAGGCTCTCTGTTCCTTCACCGTCTGCTGATATACGGCAACCAATGACTGACTGGTAATCTTCTTCTGGGATTGCGATGACTGGCCGTCAGCCTTCTTGCGGGATGCACGTGCCGCAAGGAGCCTTCGCACCGCCTTCAACTTCGATCCTCTAAGCTGCCCGCTCTGGTACGCCTCAGACATCGCAGCCGAAACAGCGCGATCATTTCCACTGGCAATTTCGATGGCAACACTGATTGGCAAACGTCCTGCCTCAACGTGTTGAGTCAAACTTTCTTCACCGTGTTCGATCAGATGAACCAGACCGTAAATATAGGTGCGGTCATGCCCCAGTTTGTCCGCGATTACCTCGACGTTGTATCCACGGCTCCGCAGTGCTTTGACCTCACGTAAAATCTCGCGGTTTGATGGAGGTCTCCTAGCAACATTCTCGACTAGGCTCATCAAGAACTGGTCTTCACGAGTGGCATCCACGACGATCGCCGGGATACTTGTCTCGCCAAGCTCAATGAAGGCTTCAATTCGTCCCTGGCCGCATACCAAATCGAAGCGCTTCTCCCCGGCATTCTGTTCCCTTCGCCGTGAGACCGTGATGGGCTTCTTCAACCCCAGTGTACGAATGCTCGCAACGATCTCCTGCCATTTCTGCCGATTACGAGATCGTGGGTTAGAGATGTGAATCTCTGAGATCGGTATTGTTTCGACTTCCTGCTGCATCACGCTACATCCTCTATGCGAACTCGTCGCGACATGCCCATGAAGAACTTGAGGTTTTCAAACCGGTAGGCGTCTAGTGCCAGGCGGTTGTATTTCGACAAGCGCAGTCGGCGCTCAAGAACATCGATAGCCGGGAAGATATAGTAATCATGGATGCCTTCGTTATCAGGTTGGAGACGAGCCACTATCGTGAGATTCGGTCGATTCATTCGGTCGAAACGAACCAGCCAAGCGCCACCTCGATCTGCGGTCACGCAACGGGCAAGGATGATCGAAGCCGAAAACTCTTGGTTGACAACCAAAAGTCCATCAGGCTTCGGGGCGCTCACCGATGCACCACTATCTCTGATTTGTTGAATGATGGATTCGGTTAAATCGATGTGTTTCCTCCGTAGCCGCCTGTTAATCTCCACGTACGCGAAGTCACGCCCCGGAAGCCAACCAATCAACTTGTATGCACGTGGAAGGCTTCCAAATCTCTTGCCGTACGTGGTGCTCGACGGGAGATCATCGGACTCGTCGATCAGGATGCCGGATAACCGACCAAATTTGCCAAGCAGCTTGTGCAGCCCATTGAGCATCTGGTCATCTGTCCAATGGTGATGACGTGCTTCGATAATTGCCTGTGCTCGATCGAAGTCCTCCTGAGCCACGACTGGCAGGTAGGCTCCGTTTCGCGTTATCCACATCTCTGGAGGATTCTTGACACGCTTCCGCTTCAACTTAAATGAGCGGCGATTGTAGACATTGTCTCCCAAATACTTCGGATTTATCAGAACTTGGTGGACTGTGCCCCGTGTCCACGAACGTCCTAAATCCGTTAGGATGCCACGCGCGTTTAGGTAAGACGCGATCTCTCTCTCTGACATTTGCTGGTTGGTGAACATGCTGTAGATGTTCTGAACAGTGGCTAACTCCTCTTCCGGGCCTGGAATGAGAACGACTCGATCGGTTTGAAGGCTCTTTCGTTCCCCTATGGCGAGCACGGTCTTCGCATGACCGCTGCTGTCAAGAAGTTGACGGCGAAGTCCATATCCAGCCAGGCCACCTTGTCTGAAGCCGAGTTCGATGAGACGGCATTGCCCGGCAAACACCTTGACAGAGAGTTCACGGCTATACTCACCGGCCATGGTCCGTTTCAGCGTTTTCAGAAGCGATGAGGGCAAGCTTCCATCATTTTCAAAAGGTTCGGCACAATAGTGAATGCAGATTCCAGCCCTCTTGAGCACATATTCGTAGTAGGCGCTTTCATCGGCATCTTGGAAGCGTCCCCAACGACTGACGTCGTAGACGAGTATGGCGGCGAAGTCAGCTACTCCAGCTTCCACATCTCGTAGGAGCTGTGTGAGACCCTCGCGACCAGCTAGACTCAAGCCACTTCGTCCATGGTCGGCGTACGTCTTAACGATCACCATCTGGTGCGACTCAGCATACCTGGCAATCATGTCTGACTGATTCTCTGTCGAGTATTGCTGGTGCTCCGTTGACATACGAACATACTGAGCGACGCGCAGAAGCGCGGGCGTGCCAGCGAATTGGGTCTCGAATTGCAAAGTTTACCAAGAAGTTGACGAGGGGCCCAAGGAATCAAAATGGTTACCAGACAACAGGATGAGGGTTGCATGTTTTCCCGGCTTTAACATTACTGCAGAGTTGATGCTGGATTAAATTGTGACGAGCACACATTTCCGGCGAAACTTCCGAGACTGAAAATGTGGAACCAAATTCCCGAAATCAATGCGGCAGTCGTGAACATGTGCACGATTTCGGCGCACGGATTGAAAGCGCAAGATTGCAAAGGGTGAGAACGAGAAGTTGGAAACCGATACGTTGGAAGTTCAGCGCCGGTAGCGGTGGGGGAGAGGAAGGCGGGGTTGGCCTCCGAACACTGAATTCTGAGGCAGACGTCGTACACTGTGCTGGCTTAAAGGTCTAATCGTTCAGATGTCGGTAGTGCGGGCGGGATGGGTGTTGGAACCATCCTGCCTATGACCATGACGCTGCGCGCCCTTGATCAATACGGCTGGCGAGTCGAAACCCATGGGCTGATTGTTGAGCAGGCCGCAGGTGAAGACGGCAAGGTAATGAACCCTCAGGTACGCCGAGGCGTAGGCGACAAGCGCGAAGCTGGCTGCGTGCGATTCAGGAAGCGGTAGACAGCCGTGCGTTCGCTGATGAGGTGCCAATCGTTGGCTCTGAATGTGTGCGCATCTCTTGGAGGATTGCTCACGTAACGATAATGAAATGAACAACCAACGTTTGGACGCCTTTGCCGCAGACCGCGTTCCGCGTTACAATCCAACCGTGGCAAAGCGGGGATACAAGATGAAGGGGCAACTCGTGACTCGCGATTGCGACATCCGCCAGGTGCTACTGGCCCAACTTGGACTCCTATACAATGACCCAGAACATGACCTGATCATTGAGGAGTTCGGGTGCAACTCTGCCCGTGCTGACGTGGCGGTCATCAACGGCTCGCTTCACGCATTCGAGATTAAAAGCGATAGTGACAGCTTGGACCGGCTCCCGTCACAGATTGAGGCGTACCAAGGCGTCTTTGAGTATGTAACGCTCGTTTGCGGACGGCGCCTATTAGACCGCGCTCGATGGTCTATACCTCATTGGTGGGGCTTGCAGAAGGCAGCATACAAAGATGGCCGGGTAATTCTGCGAGAACTCAGACGACCAAAGCTAAATCCTTCTCAAGATTCTCTTGCACTTGCAGGGATGCTCTGGAAGACGGAGGCACTTGCCTGCCTACGCAAATACGGCCAAATAGTCGCTACCTCAAGGAACTCCGCAGAAGAGGTATGTCGTGCCGTAGCCGATTGCATCCCGGTTCCGATCTTGACGGATGAGGTTCGTCAGGCAATCAAGGCTAGGGGCGGCTCCGGATTTGCGAGGCTGTCAGCTCCAGATGATGATTCGTGCACCACTGAATCCACTGTTCCGCTAGGGCATTCTTCACGCTTGGATTGGTTGCTTTCAATGCAATCTGATTATCCCCTTCACTGAAGGGCGCACCAGCGAAAAACGGCTTACCTGTCAAATCGGCACAGATGGCTTTCATAACTCCAGGAGCCTTCGGACCTTTCCTGACCCAAATCGTCTTGGGGTCTGAATACCGAAGGTTAGGGGCTGGACCATTAGGAACGTATTGCGGGCGTCCGCCACATCTGACACCGTAGTCGCCATAAGTTGGTATCCTCATCCCAGACTTTGTTCGCTGCGCGGTCACCGCATTCCACCCGAGCCAATCAGTCCTGCTATACGGAATCCACTGGCCTAACGGCTCTTTGGAGATTGCGTCTGGGAAGCAGCCTGACGCCAGAGTGACAGTACGCCAGCTTCCGATCCGTGGCAGGCTACCGAAGCAATAGGTCCCCAATGCTTGGACATCTGCAATGCTAGTTCTATACCCGAGATCGACGAGAATATCCACCCTCTCCGCAGTCACATCCAAGACTGTCATCAGTCCATCCAAATAGGTGGGAACATTCTGAGGATTGGCGAAGAAGTCTACTGTAAGACGGAACATTACACCCCGGTCATCTCTTTTTACGACATTCTTCACGACCTTTTGGACCGTGGGCGGAAAGAATGGCGAAGTAACCGGAATCATCTGTAAGCCCATTGACTGCGATAAAGCGAACACGGTCTGGACATTCCCAGGAATCGGTGGCGCATTCTTCGGCCCCAAATACTGGGGATCGAGGTAAAACGGTAGTCCAGTCCATTCGGTTGCGATTCTTTCGAGCGAATCGGTAGCGTGCTTTGTTAATGTTTTTGCGGTCTGGTTGGGCTGTGGCGGGTCCGGTAAGCCGATCTCAAACACAGGACTCACCATCGATTTTGCCTTTGCTTTCAGAAGATTAAGCGCCCAAATCTCGCCGCGTTTCAGCTTGGCGATGAAGACATAATGCTTGTGATTAAATACAAGTCCTGGGTGCGGTACGACGATCTTGGCCCGTTCAATCCTTAGAGCAGTCTTGCTAGGTTTGGGCGCCTTCTTTGCTCTATTGGGACGCAAGGAATCTCTATCTTCTGACATTGCACACTCCCGGAATAAATGCTGGCCGAAGAATACACCTCGGAATCCTGGGGAGACTTAACTATTTCTTATTTGTGGCAAGTCAGTTAATTGTAAAGTAGGGTCTATGCAGCCGATTCTAATATCGCCGCAGTCGAAATTCACTAATTCCTTCAGCCTTAGGCACGAATCGGTGGTTGGCCCACCCATCTTTCTGAGCGGCGCGCGACTTGGTCCCTGCGGATGCGTTTTTCGAGTGGAAGCCGCAGGATGCCAAGTCGAAACAGCCATTTGCGTTTGCGCTCAAAAGCAGCGAACCGTATGCCTTCGCGGGTCTACGGAGAGCTGGCGTCCTGAGGGCGGCGAGTATTTCGAGACTTCCACTATCCTGACGATTCGAAACCAGGTGATGGAGCCAATCCACAACCGGATGCCAGTGATCCAGGAACGAAGGATTATGATCGTTGGCTTGATCCAGGGAAGACAGCCAAGAGACCGGGGGACTTGCTCCGTCCGTACCCAGCCAAACGAATGCTGGCTTGGCTTGTGAGTAATCGCGTAGGAAATGTCGAGAATAATGATCCAGGACGGCTGGAGTCTAGACTCTGAGCGCACTGGTTGCCAGGTAGTGAGAGGAAAGCATCTCCCCGTTCAGGTGTGATGACCTCCTTAAGAAACCTGCAGACTTTCCACTCGACAGCCCCCTGACAACGGGCGAGTTCCAACCTCATTCGCGAGTGTTCATAGTTTCAACGAATAGCGCGCGCCCGAGATTTTAGGATATTATGTGCATAGAAACATGTGTGCATGCTATGCGCGTATAGTGATCGCATAGGAGCATTAAAGCATGAACGTAATCATTATCAACTCGCAGAAGGGTGGCAGCGCCAAGACGATGCTGGCGAAGCACCTCTCGGTTGAAGCAGAACGGGCCGGGGATGGCCCCGTGTTCTTGATCGACACAGACCCCCAGGGCACTCTTACTGCATGGCATACGAGGCGCGAGTCCGAGGCACCACAGAGGGTTGATCTTCCCTTTGAGGGGCTCGATAAGGGACTGGGGCTGTTGCGGCAGCACGGGGCCGCCTACTGCATCGTCGATACCGCTTCAGGTCGAGTCGAAGTCGCAAAGGAGCTGTTCCGGCTCGCCGACTTGGTGATCTTCCCCGTCCAGGCAAGCGAGGACGACCTGACCGCAGCACCGGTCACGGTCCAGGCGTTGAAGGATGTAGGGGTACCCTTCATGTTTGTGCTAACCCGCGTCAAGGCCAACACGCTGATCACGGCTCAGGCTGCCGCCGTCCTGTCCAAGCATGGGCAGGTGGCTGAGACGTTCGTTGGTGACCGCACTGCCTACAAATCCCCTTACCCCAAGGGGCAGACGATTACCGAGGCGCAACCAAGAGGAGCAGCAGCAAAGGAGATGTCAGCCTTGTGGAACAATATAAAATCATGCCTGCATGCAGACATGAAAACAAGTAGGAGGTAAAAGCAGATGGCAAAGGCTCTTGAACTGAACGCCGACACTCTGGCGGCTGCACAGCCAGTACCAAAGGCAGCGCAGGTCGCAACCCCGGTTGGAGGAACAAAGAGGCGGAAGCGTGCAGCCAAAGTGGAGCGAGAACCACTGCAGGTCCGGTGGCCTGCAAGCGAGGTTAAAGCCGCCAAGTTGGCATCCATCCAGCTTGATTTCCAAACAGTGAGTGATTTTATGCTTGCGTGTTTTCATGCTTACATGAAGTCTGGCAAGCAATCGTGAAGGAGTTGGGCGGCCAGGCCAGTGCAGCTATGTTGGCAACTTGGGTGCCCGCATGAGGCCCACCTGGTCGTCGTATCTGATCTAGGTAATAACCAGGCCTTCCCAGGGGATTTGGCCGGGGATGATGTGTGCCCAGGCGGATGGCCCGATCCTGCCGCAATAGCCATCGTCTTCTTCAGACCGTAGTTGGGCGGCCCAGGTGCCACCATCATGGTCAAAGCGGCCCTTCGACACCACAATCTTCCGGCTATTCGGGTGCGGGAACATCACCCATAGCAGTGGCGTCCTTGAATCGATGCCAGGTTGACCCTGTGGGATCAGGTCGTGCTGGCGAAGGGACATGGGGTTATCGATAGGATGCCAAACAATCGGCCTGCATTCGGAGGACGGGGTAGCACCACTATAGTTCGCCTGCTTGGACGCCGTGAACTTGGCGCGGCGTTCCTCAGTTGTGAAATCGCGGGGTTCTTTGATCGGTTCGAATGTAGCTTCAAACATGGTGTGGACTCCTACTCAAAGGGCGGGAAGTCGGTCAAGCTGCTGCAGGCCAAAGGGGCCGTGGATGAAGCAATCAAAATAGTGGTGCCCGCTTAGTTAGCATCCCCAGCGCGCTGGACACCTCATCGACTGAAGCAACCACAGCAGGGACTTCGCGGGCACGCGGGCGGTGGATAGGCGGGCCGATGAAGACAAATGCTGCCACGGCGCAGAGACTATTTTGAAAGCAGGCTTACGCGCTCATGCACAGCCTGAAGGTCCTCGGTCATCAGGTTCGCATAGCGGCGCGTCATCTCCAGCGTTGAGTGCCCGAGCACCTTTTGTAAATGAAAGACGGACCCACCGCGCCTCAGGTAGTTCACTGCGAAGGTGTGGCGGAAAGCGTGGAGGGTGCGGCCTGGAGGCGCAAAGCCCAATTTCTTGCAGAGCAGCTTCACGTCCCGCAATACGTTCCTACGTCCCAATTTCGTTTGAGTGCTGTTGGCAAAAAGCAGATGGTCCGGCGTCCGATCCAACTCCCTGCAGTAGCGGACCATCGCTTTTCGCAACTCGAAACTGAATGGGACAACGCGCTGCTTGCTTCCCTTGCCGTCCAGCGTGACAAGCAGGCTCTCAAAGTTGATCTCGGAGATTCGCAAATTGAGGGCCTCGGAGATGCGGCAGCCGGTATCAAGCAGGAACAGCGTGACCAGATGTAGCCGCTGCTGATATTTGCCCTTGGGTCGCCACGCGACAAGAAGACGGATTTGTTGCTCGGTGAAGGTTGGCAACACAAGCTGAGGTTCTTTAAGTTGGGCGATTTTCGCATGCTTGCAAACCGGGCTGCACTTCACCTCTGAGCCTGCACTGGCCCAATGAAGGTAGGTGTTGATGGCGCGGATGGCCGAATTGCATCCTGTGGCCTTCAGCCCTTTCTGGCGCATACGGACCACGGCGGCCTTCAGGTCCTCTTGCGAGGGCGTCTCCGTGTCCAGCCACTTGAAGCTGTATTTGTACCACTCCAGGGTTGAGGGTGAGACGTTTGATAGGAATTGGCGTTCGCGAATGAATTGAGAAAATCCCATATCGGATTGCTCCAAGCGAGTACTCAAATTTGGAGGAAAACCGCGTATTCTGTTGATTCTAAAGGGACGTGGCTCAGCCTGGTAGAGCACTCGCTTGGGGTGCGAGGGGTCGGCAGTTCGAATCTGCCCGTCCCGACCATTAAAATCATGCAGTTACAAAAGGCCCTGCAGTTGCGCAATGCAATTGCGGGGATTTTTGTGCGCGCGACGGCAACAGCGCGTTTTCACTTTGCATGAAACCATTGCAGCAACGTGGAAGATGGCGTCTTCTTGAGGAAAAATCCACTTAACTAACTGCCCGGTTTCTGCGAAGACCTGAAGAGAAAACACTGTCGTTCGCGCAATGCCGCGCACAGAGCCGCGATGGCAGGAATTGCCGCGTCCATTATTCTCATTTCCTTTATTGCTTCCTTATTTGATTCGGGCGACATTTAGAAATGGAGACGCATCCCCGCTTCTTCCCCTCCCGTAAAAAGCCAAAAGAACAGTAAGCCCTTCTGTGCGCTCATGCGCCTGCTTGCCTGTTTTTCTACATGTCCCCTTTTCGACTGCCACTTTCAATCTCACATCGGGAACGAACAACACGATTTCATGTTGATCACTCGGAGGTTAAGCGCAATGGCAAATCGATGGACACGAATCCTATTGACGGTCTTGCTTTTGGCGATCGCGGCATTGCCAGTCAACAGCATTGGCCAGACGTTTCGCGGCGGCATCAACGGCACAGTGACCGATCAATCGGGCGCGGTAATCCCGGGGACACAAGTCACGGCGGTTGAAACCAACACCAACTCGGTCTACAAAACGGTAAGCTCCAGCGCGGGCGATTTCGCCTTTTCCAACCTGCCGCTGGGCAATTACTCGGTCACGGTTACTTCCAAAGGGTTCTCGTCGCAAAAGGTGAACAAGATTACTGTTTCCGCGGGCGTGATCTACACTCTCCCGGTCAAGCTATCGATCGATACCGCGTTGCAAACGGTGGAAGTTTCGGCCGACGCACTGAGCATCGATACCACGACCGACGTGCAGACCTCGGTGCTACCCGAGGCGGTGGTCCAGAATCTTCCCAACAGTGGGCGCGACTTTACCCAAATGCTTTCGCAAACCACGGGGTTCGCCGGTCTCTCGACAGGCGGCGGAGCCGGTCTGGCCAGCGTCAACGGCACCCGCTCGAACTCGATCAACTGGCAGATTGAGGGCACCGATAACAACGATCTCTGGTGGAATATCCCCGCCGTCAACCAGGGCGGCGTATCCGCAATTGCGGGCGTGATTTTGCCGGTGGACGCCATTGAGAATTTCAATTTTGTGACTACCGGCTCCACCAGCACGGGACGCAACTCCGGCGGCACCGCCAACCTGGTCATCAAGTCCGGCACCAACCAACTGCACGGCAGCGCATATTACTTCAACCACAACGAGTTCTTTGAAGCCACCAATCCCTTCCTCACGTCCAAGTCCATTTCGCGCAATGAGCACTACGGTTTCTCGACAGGAGGACCCCTCTGGCGCGACCGGACTTTCTTCTTCATTGGAGGCGAGCATCAGGCATTCACCATTGGCGCGGCCGGCGGCTCGACCGAGCCAACCTACAAGTATGTGCAGGACGCGGAGACCCAGGTTCTTGCGCCGTTCGGCGTTCCCGTCAATCCCGTGTCGCTGAATCTGCTCTACGGCAACGGGACACTGCCGGGTCTGTGGCCCAGCTCTGTGGTCGGGCAGAACTCTCCGATCGCCAACCTCGACTCGGCGGGCAACTACCACAACAATGCCAATCTGCATGGTCACAGCTTCAACGGCATCGTCAAGTTGGATGAGAACCTGACGGACAAGGATCATCTTTCGGCGCGCTGGTTTGTGGGCCAGGGCACGCAGGTGGCTCCCACCTCGTCGCAGTTGGCGGCTTACTTCGAGAACGCCCCCATCCATGTGGACAACATCTCGCTGATCTATAACCGCGTGCTTACACCCTCGATCAGTAATCAAATTTCAGCAGGCGTCAGCTACTTCAATCAGGTCTTCTCCGACGCCGACAACTCCTTCAGTCCTTTGGGGTTGGGTCTGAACACCGGTGTCACTTCTCCGACTCTTGCCGGCGCTCCGCATCTGGTGATCGGCCCTCCGAGCAGCGGCTCGGGATTGACGGGCAACGACACCGGATTTGATCCACTCGGGGTCACGGCGCCTTCGGGCCGCAACGACATCACCGGCCACCTGGACGAAGATCTCAACTGGGTCAAAGGCGCACATCAACTGCATTTTGGCGGCGAACTGCGCCAGGCCCAGGTGGATGACTTCTATCAGACAGGGCAGCGCGGAACCATCTACTTTGACGGCACACAAGGACCGTGGAACTCGACCTCCTCCGCCTGTGCCGGCCTTGCCGCAAATCCGAATGCCACCGCACTGACCACCGACTCCAACACGCTGGAGTTGGCGGACTTTCTGGCAGGATGCTTTGATCCAGGCGCCTCTTCAATCGTCGAGGGCGATCCCAAGCGCCAAGTGTTTGTGAACACCTTCTCGCTTTACGGCCAAGACCAATGGCACATGACCAAGCTTCTGAGCGTCAATCTCGGTTTGCGCTACGACTATGAAGGCCCAGTCCATTCGGCTTACCCGAACCTCTCGGTTTTCGATCCGTCGCTCCCTGGCGGCCTTGCCGTAGCCGGTCAGGATGTGTCCGACATCTACTCGAAGTTCTGGGGCGGAGTAAGTCCCCGCATCGGCTTCGCGTATCAGTTGGAATCCAAGACGGTGCTGCGCGGCGGGTTCGGCCTTTACTACGACTCCGTATACATGAAATCGGTTCTGCAAAACAATGGAGCGCAAAACATCGCCGTCTTTGGCCCCGGCCTCAACCCTGCGGGAACCAGCAAGGTGGCCACGGCCTCCGGGTTATCTACCGTGGTTGCCAGCGGCCAGCCCATCTTCCCCTCCTTTGCCGATGCACTGGCCGGTCAGGGTGTGGTGAGCATTTCAACCTTTGCCAAGGGTTTCAGGCCATCCTATAGCGAGAACTGGGACCTGAACGTCGAACACAGCTTTACCAGTTCGGTCATCTGGCAGCTCGGTTACGTGGCCACCAAGGGAACCCATCTGCAGGGTTTGCAGGACATCAACCCGGAGGCGGTGAATTCCAGCAGCTTGCCCAATCCCAACGTGACCCGGCCCTACTACAGCAGCTTCCCGGGCTTTGGCGTCATCGACGAGGCGACCAGCAATCTCGGCTCCAACTACAATTCGCTGCAAACTTCGTTGCGCGTGCAGAATTGGCACGGACTCACTTCATCGTTGGGATACACATGGGCCCACGCGCTCGATTACGAGACCGGGCTGTTGCCGTACGTTCCGCAGAATCCCCTGGATGAAGCGGCGGAGTACGGCAATTCAGACTACGACGTTCGCAATACGTTCACCGGATACCTGGACTACCAGATTCCGTCCTTCCTCAGGCCCAATCGCCTGACCCAAGGTTGGGAGATCAACTCGGCGTTCTCGTTTCACGGCGGCGAGCCGTACACGGTGAATGCCAGCACGAACGTCAGCGGCAATGGAGAGAATGCAGATCGCGCCGTCCAGGTCATGAGCAATCCCTCTGCCGGCATCAATCGCAGCATCGTGAATGGCGTGGTGCAGTGGTTCAGCCCCAACGCCTTTACGGATCCGGCTCCCGGCACGTATAGCCCCACGCGCCGCGGCCAGAATTACAACCCTGGCTATAACGCTGTGGACATAGCCGTGATCAAGGGCACGAAGTTGACCGAGCGGGTTTCCGCGCAGTTCCGCGCCGATTTATTCAACGCCTTCAACCACACCAACCTGGCTCCGGTCGGCTTGCCGGGGACCGGAGAGGGAGGCCATATCCTGAGCACGATCGGGCCCTATCTCGGCAATCCGACGATTGGACCGGGGGAACCCTTCAATGCAGAATTCGCGCTGAAGATCATCTTCTAACGCTGCACTTTGCCACACGCCGCCCTATTCGATTGGCAGTAACATCCATCAAGAGAAAGCCCCCGCCAAGGACGGGGGCTTTCTCGTTTGACTAACAATTGCTGACAGTTCTTAGGACAAATGGGTGAAGGGATGCTCAGCGAGTTTGTGCGGCAGAGGCGGCGCCACCAAGCCTGCCGTGGAACTGTTCATCACTTCCAGGAAAGCCTTGCGGAAGGCGAGCATCTCCTCCTGGGTTCCGACCGTGATACGCACCTGTGTGGGCCACGCGGACCAGATGCGGCCGATGTAGATCTCTTTTGCCGCCATGGCCGCCAGCACTTCCTTGCCGGGCCGCTTCACGTCGAGCATAAAGCAGTTGCTCTCTGACGGCGTGCAGGCGTAACCGTTGCTCTTGAGCCAGGCAATGGTCTCCGTGCGGGTATCGCCGATGATTTTTTTGCGCGTGGAAATCAGATCCTTGTCGAGCAAGCTCGCCTTGGCCGCTGCCACCGCGGTGATGGGCAAGGCGCTCATGCCGCCCACAGAGGCAATCTTGGCCAGCAGTTCCGGCCTGGCAGCGACGAATCCCATCCGGATGCCGGCCATCCCATAGAGCTTGGAGAAGGTCCGCAAAACGATCACGTCCTTGCCTTCCTTGACGAAGTCCAGCGCGGACGGAGTATCGGACAAATGAATATAAGCCTCGTCGATCAACAGCACCGAGCCCTTGGGCGCGTTGGCCACCGCATACTCAATGGCCGAGCGGCTGGTGGTGGTGCCCGTGGGGTTGTTGGGGTTGCAGATGTAGATGACGCCCGGCGAGGACGACGCGGCCAGCATGGCCTTGATATCGTGCGTGGCAGCGCCTTTGGGGTCGGCAAGCGGCACCTTGATGACCGGAGCGCCGGAGACCGCTGCGGCCCAAATCGGCGCTTCATAGCCGGGGTCGGCAATGACCACGGGCTTGTTCTTGTCTGTGAACGAAAGGACGGTGTAGTGCAGCGGCTCACTGGAACCAGGAAAGGCCATTACCGACTGAGGATCGAGCCCTTCGATCCGCGCGAAGGTTTCCGCGAGATCCTCCTGCATGGCGAACTCATAGCGCCCGCCTTTGGGAATGATGTCGGCGATGGCCTGACGCGCTGCCTGGCAGGGGCCAAGGGGGTTTTCGTTGGCGTCGATGTGAATGCCCTTATTGGGATCGGCAAACTTGGGACGCTGCGCATAGGCGAGGCGGGATTCCGTAAGAATGGGCATGCTGGCCAGGGCTGAAGCTCCGGCAGCGAAGCGAAAGAATGAGCGGCGTGAAAAGCCGCTACAAGCAACAGGATCGGCAGATGGCTGCATGGACAGGTCTCCTTGTGGGCGAGGGCGATCTGGGCACAATACCTTTGAGCACGCTGAATGTCAGCACGTAGGTAACAACTGTCTGTATGGGAGCGGGAAAAGAGGTTTCCATATCTAAAAATATCCCTGCTGTTGCTGGAACGCAAGAACGAAATGATGCGCGGCGAGCGAGGAGAATACGCAGCGATGGGCCGCCTGCGCAGCTGAGACACTGGTGAGCGGAGACTTCAGCCGCTCGCGTCGGACCCTGTGACTCTCAGTTCTTGACTGGCTTGGGAGCCGGCGCAGAAGTGGCTTGTGAGATATGTTGATAGCGCGCCAGCACTGTGCGCGGTTCTGTCTCAGGTTATTACCGCTCGGCTTTACCGATGATGCGGTTTAGCGCCCCAGCGAAGGCGAAAAGCAGCTGAAATACTCACATAATCCCGTTGGTCGCAGGCACGGCAACGCACGGGGTATTGAAAGCGGATTAATCGCTCCAAGTCAGAAGATCGAAACCTGGATAAGCTGAGCCTGTTTGAACCACAAAGATGGCATTTCATCGTAGGACAGCCTCCACAGATCATGGGAAAGACCTGTCATCCAGTCCGGAGGAAGCGGCAGACACCTATCCCGGACGTTCTCACTTATGACAGGTCTCCTAAGCTAGCACGAGTGCCTGTATAAGTCGCCATCCTTCTGGCCAGAGAATCCAGGGGATCGACTCACGGCATTCGGATGCGCACATTTCATTGAAAAAGGTCTCAGACCGGGAAGAGGGAGTCGGATGAGTCCGGTAGGGGGGAGAGCCGGGAACGGCGGCGCTGCGGCTTGGGATCAGGCGACGCAAGCAGACCGGCGATCTCGCGCAGTTCAGAGCGGGCGTGGCCTACTGTGGCGGCGACGGAATCGCGCTGTGGAGTAGATTCGGCGGCTTCCAGGGGTAGATTTGGCTGTGGCTCGGGGCGGTGATGGGCTTGCTCGAGGACCTGGCGGGCGCCGGCAAGAGTGTAGCCCTCGGTGTGGACCAAACGCTTGATCTCCAGGGCGAGTTCCACATCGCGGCGACGGTAGAGCCGCTGGCCCGTTCCGCTTTTGTTTGGTTTGAGTTGGGGGAACTGCGTCTCCCAAAAGCGCAGGACATAGGTCTCGACCTCACAAATTCGCGCCACATCTCCGATTTTGAAATAAAGACGGTCGGGGATCTGGGGCTGATCGAGAGCGCGCTTCTGAGAAGGTTGCGTGACCATGGCGAAGGTGAGGAGGGTTCCTCTCCGAGGTAACACCCTGCTCTAGACGCAGTATAGGCCACGTTTTGCACAATCTGTGAAGCAAAATTGCAGGGCGACTCCGAGGGGCGGCTACAAACGCAAAAAGGGCAGACAAGAGTCCGCTCAAGTCTGCCCTTTCAAACCATCTTTTTCGAGCACTTTCCAGGCTTTCAAGCGGACCTTTTATTGCAAATCTCCTGTCATTTTGCGCACTTATGCGCCCGTTTTTAGCGCGGCGGCAACCGTGTCTCGCGCTTCTGCTGTCGTTTCTTACTCCTTTTCAGGACGAGTGACAGGGTGGCGCGGGGCGGAATGGCGGGGAGCGGCACGGAGATACTGAGGCGGCCAACTGGCAGATTCGCCGAGGACAGCTGCCGCGTGGACCGGCCAGTAG
>Ga0224527_1000887_pt1 | contig 17146 bp, 15 predicted proteins | sample CBST0metaG_FD_179882 | JGI IMG/M metagenome (GOLD analysis project Ga0224527, IMG submission 179882) | Peat soil microbial communities from Stordalen Mire, Sweden - C.B.S.T0 | ecosystem: Environmental > Terrestrial > Soil > Wetlands > Peat | place: Sweden: Norrbotten County, Stordalen Mire... | reverse complement strand
GTATAGTTAGTATATTCCATAGTGGATTTCCTTTCTGTGTTGACTAGATTTTAGACGATTTAATCTTAACACAGAAGCAAATCCGTTATGGATTTTTATTTGGTTCAACTTAATTATACAATGAGCCTCTAATTTCGGACAGCCAATAATCGTAATTTTATCACGCATAAAATCATTATGAATATTCGCGTAGGCAAAAGCCGTACAATCAGCGGCTATCAATAAATGGGCATTGTCGAAATAAGGAGCGTTTACAGGAACAAGTTTGATCTGGCATGGCCATTGTCCTAATTGGGATTTAGCAATTTGGGTACTTTGCCGCACTTGGTTACTTTTTTCTTTTCGGTCAATCACCATGGCACGACTGCCTGGACAACCAGCTCCTGGGTTAACAGGCCGGGCTAGTTCTGATTTCCCTGCAAGATGCTTGGGTGCAACTTCTTTGTTAAAAGCAACTGCAGTACGTCTTTCAATTGTAATAGCGCCAACAGGACAGTTAGGCAAACAAATTCCAAGACCGTCACAATATGCATCCGATAATAGCTTTGCTTTTCCATCAATGAGTTGCAAGGCTCCCTCTTGGCAAGCCGAGGTACACAGTCCACAACCTATACATTTTTCTTCATCTATTTTCACAATTTCTCGTAACATCATGATTCCTCCAATGGATCTATATTGTATTTCTATTTCATTGTAATACAATATAATTAAAAAGACGGTAGCCTTGGCTACCAAAAAACAAGGCGGAGAGCAATTTGTGTAATAATCTATCCAAAATTTTGATGGAATCACCATTATTTTCCGGTATTTCAGCAAATGAAATAGACAGTATGATCAATTGTCTGCAACCTAAAGTATGTACTTATAAAAAAAATAGCTATATTGCAATTGGCGGTGAGCCTTTTACAGGGTTAGCAATTTTGCTTACCGGGGAAGCCACAGTAATCAAAGAAAATGTCGTTGGCAACCGAAATGTTATGACCGTACTAAAGCCTGGTAATATCTTTGGTGAAATGATTGCCTTTTCTAGCAAACACGAATGGCCTGCTAGCATCTTTGCCCAGACGCCTTGCTCCGTTATATTTTTTCCACCTGATAAAATTACAGGCAACTGCGCCCATGCCTGTGTAAGCCACACTCAGCTGATAAAAAATATGTTATCAATATTATCTGAGAAAGCTCTATTGATGAATCAAAAAGTCGAATACCTTACCATCGGCAGTCTACGTGGAAAGATCAGTACCTATCTGCTGAAACAATGCAAATTAGCGGGTACAACAGTTTTTAATCTTTCGTTAAGTCGTAATGATCTAGCAGATTTTCTAAACGTCTCTCGAACGGCCTTATCAAGGGAAATGGGACGTATGAGAGATGAAGGTCTCATTGAATTTTATCGTGCATCAATAAAAATTCATGATCTTGAAGCCCTAAAAAGGATTACCGGATCATAAAATGACGTCAAGCAGCAGCGGCTTTCAGTTTATGATGAGAGTTACTTATTTCCTGTATTAGTTATTACTATACAGATTCTTATATGCATTTTATACCCGATTGACCTCATACCATAAAAATAAGGGGCTAATTGATTCCATTGCCCCTCACAATTTAACTCACTATTTTCTTCTGATTGAAAATGAAATGAAAGGCTGTTCCTTCCAAACCCGTTTCCACTTCAATGATCGCCTCATGTCTCTGGGCGATTTGATAGCATACAGGCAAGCCTAGCCCAGTGCCATGCTCCTTCGTCGTAAAAAACGGAGTCCATAATTTATCTTTGACCTCAGGCGTCATTCCCAAACCCCTATCTCTCACCGTCATTACTACCTGGTTTCCTACTTGCAGGGTGCCGATAGTCAGCTTACCACCATCTGGCATGGCGTCCATTCCATTAGCCACCAAATTCAGGATACACTGGCGCATCTCTTTTTCATCCGCTAATACTTCCATGATACTGTGTAGCTCCAGTTCAATATCGTTCCCCCTCCGCAAGGCGTCGGTTTGTAATAAAGGAAAAATATTTCTAATTGCCTTGTTGAGATCAGTTAACTTCAGATTGACCGCCTTATCCTTGGCCAGTGACAAAAATTCGGTGATAATAGCATTTGCTCGGTCCAATTCCTCAATCATTAGTGCAAAAGATTCATGATATTCTACGAACGCATCCTTTTTAGCATACCACTGCAAATGGCCCCTCACCGTGGTCATAGGATTACGAACCTCGTGACCGATACTGGCCGCCATTTCTCCAATGATGTTGAGTCTATCCAGCCGTAACAGATCTGCCTCATACTTCTTTTGTACCGTGACATCTCGCCAATAGACAAAAAGTCCATTGGCATATGGATATAAATGGGTATCAAATAATTTTTCGCCAGTTAGACCTTTGAATATTGTATGTATGGGTGTAGTTGTAGCACACGTTTCATGGTACTTGTGGTATCGTTCACCCCCAACTAGTTCGGAATACACTTCCCAGATATTTTGGCCGATATGTGTTTGGTTTAGTTTGATGCCAACGTGTACCGCCTCTTTGCCAATGAAAGTCAGCCGCCAGTCCTTATCTAGGACGTAGAAGGGATCACTGATACTTGCAAAAATAGCCGTCATTTCCGACTCTATCTCTTTTATTTTTTGCACCTTTTCTTCAACAATTATCTGCAGATCATCACGATGCTTTTTTAGTTCCTCTTCCATCGTCTTACGGTCTGTAATATCACGCACGACGGATACAGACCCAATAATATCTCCACTAGCATCCCTAACAGGGTTGGCATTAACCTCACGGTATCGCAATTTTCCACTTACTGGACTGCGGACTATTTCCTGCTGGTTCCTCACAAATTCCCCTTGAAGCGCGCACAGTGGTGGTACTTCTTCAGTCGGACGGAGGGCCCCATCAGGTCGTAGTACCTCCATGGTAGAAGCTAACTCTACTATACTGATCTCACCTGAGCCAATGCCGAACTCCCGAAGGCCCGTTTGGTTTACCAAGGTGATTTTATTTTCTACATCTGTAAACCATACCTCATCACTCATGCTGTTGATCAGCGCTGTCAGTCGGTCTTTTTCAATCTGAACAGCTATATTTGTCTCCACTAATTTACAGTTCGATCGAAAAAGTTCTTCTTCTCTCTTTTGCACCACTACGTACTGTGTCTGTAGTTCTTGTGTCTTTTCGCCAACAAGTACTGCCAGTTGGGTATTGAATATTAGTTGTTTTTCATGCCGGTTAACTAGCAGACCGCAAAATGAAAAAATTAATAAGCTGACCAGTAAAGTCCCAAGAATATAAGCTTTCTTGCGTTGTTCATAATCGGCCAGAGCCACTTGCATAGATTTTCCCACCGAAACGATAAACGGGTACTCTGGCATGACACGATACGCCCCTAAACGATAAATACTATCCAGAGAATTCTTTGAAATGAAGTTTCCGGCAGTATTGCCTGATTGAATAATTCTCCAAAGTCCTCCATTTCTAGCGTCCTGGCCACTTTCAGTATTTTTACCAACTTGACGAGCCCGAGTAAAACCATCCGTGCCAGTTAGTGAAATCCGTTGATCACGACCAAGATTCATCTCTTGGTAAAAATCAACAATCTAGTACAGACAGATTTTACCCAAGATGAGATATTAACTACTTCGAAAAGCTTGCTTGTGCGAATGGATGAATGGCAGATGAAGTTATTTATGACTAATCCCTCATTTCGTACGAAATCTTTAGTGATATCTGACATTTAAACACATAAAATAGGCTGATCTAAAATCCATTTAGATCAGCCTATTTTATATGTCTTCCCGAATAAGGTACTCCATGTCACCCTTTTCTTACGGCAGCATCTCCCCTGAACCAACACGATTTATGCTCTATCAACATAATATGTAGCATAATATCTCAAGGGAGGAATTCGTATGAAACAAGGTATCTACGAACAGTCGGTACTTTTCGAGCATCGATTCTGGCTACAAATACTCGGAGACCATGCCCGATTTATTTTCAATTCCTTGTCCTCACATGAACGGGCTGATATCCAAGAAGCACAGCATTTCATCAAGCTATTTGACCAACTTCTTCATCACGCCCGACAGGTCAACTCTTACCCGCAGCTCAACGAACTAACTAGGTATGCCTTTGAATATACCAAGAAGCTTCGCTGCTTCAAGCTGGAGCTTCTACGCCGCCACTTGATCGGTGAAATCAACACCTCACTACCGCCAACATTTTTCAACCACATGCTCAACGAGCTTGAAGAATATCTCAGGGTACTGGAATGCTTGCTAGTCAAAGAAAGTCCAGCCTTATTTCATCCAGTCCACCATCATCTTTTGTGGGTTTCAGACGCGATTTTGCACGCCGAGTCTCTGTCAGCCCGAGTCGACCCTGCCGAAAGCAAGCTAAAGGAAACCAGCGATTTCTTTGCCCATGAGTTCAAGGAACTTTACCTGAAAGCTGTAGAAATGCAAGGATACCTGCGCACTGGTGAGGATCAATTCCCCGCCCTGACACAATATAATTTTCAAGTGGAAAAAGAAATCATCGAGTTTGAAGACTTCCTATGTAAATTACTGAATCTCATGCATAGTAAAATGGGGCTGGGGACGCTGCCCCCTCTAATGCCCGACCATATGCTGCGTGAGGAATGCTATTTTCTCACTAAACTAGCTCAGGTATCGGAAATAAAATTGCCAGAATGCGACCCAACTAAGCCACGAATCGAGAGTCAAAAATACGCTGCGCCGAGCTACTGACTGATACCCCTAACCTTACGCAGTTACCGTCTCCACAACACATGTAAAACAGAAGCGGCTCCCCTCTCCTTCTACACTTTCTACCCACATCTCTCCTGCCATCAATTCAGCCAAACTTTTAGATATGGAAAGTCCCAGTCCGATACCACCATATTTACGGGTATTCGAGTTGTCTGCTTGGTTAAAACTTTCAAATAGAACAGCTGTCTTACTCTTGGGGATTCCAATCCCAGTATCTTTAACGCTAAACTGGAGCTTAACTTCTTCATTATTCAACCTTTCTATCGTACTAATAGAAATGCAAATCTGCCCCTCCTGTGTATACTTAACAGCGTTCCCCATCAAATTAGAAATGATCTGTCTCAACCTGAATGGATCGCCTATAACCTTATTCGGAACATTTTCCTCTATGGAGATTTCCATAAATAGTCCCTTTTCTATAGCAGCACTCTTAAACAGACTTGCTACATCGTTTATCACCTTTTCGATATCAAAAGTTGTTTTTTTCAGTTGGATTATCCCAGCTTCAATTTTCGAATAATCAAGAATGTGATTTATGATAACCAAAAGCGCATTAGAAGATGTCTTAGAAATGCAAAGGTACTCCTGTTGCTTCTCTGTAAGTTCCGTCATCTCCAATAGTTGCATCATTCCCATTAAGCCATGGATAGGTGTCCGTAGTTCATGAGACATATTTGCAAGAAATTGGCTTTTTGCAACATTCGCCAATTCGGCTTTTCCCTTTTCAATGATTAATTCTGCTACCAGTTGTTCTTTCTCTTTGTTTTGAAAAGAAAGTTTTTTATTAGCAATAACTATACTCTCCATAGCATGCTTTAACTCCTCGGTCCTCATGGTTACCTCTGATTCCAGTTTTGCCCGATAATTACTCATCAAGTTGTCGTAGACCTTGACCTTAAGCAAGGCCCGAATCCTAGCTAAAAGCTCGAATTTATTAACGGGCTTTGATATAAAATCATCACAACCAGCTTCAATTCCCTTTATCCGATCCTCTGTATCCCGCAATGCAGTAACCAATATTATCGGAAGCAGTCGGTTTGAATTATTCTGCCTGATCCTTCGGGTAACGTCAATACCATCCATGCCTGGCATTATTACATCCAGCAAGATCAGATCGATCTGATTGACAGAAACTTTTTCCAGAGCTTCTTCACCACTTGTTGCAGTTATAATTTCATAGCCTTCTGGAGCAAGATATAATTCGAGTAATTTAATATTTGATAGGTGGTCATCAACGACTAAGATTACTGAGTTGTTTCTCATTCTCTAACTCCTTCCAATGTCATAAACTTCTGGATGAAAAAACAATGGTTCCATCACTAACTTATCCTATTATGTATATTGATAATGCACTAATGAAAAACTTCTTCCCCATGTTAAAGATCGAATGATTACAAAATACACCGAAAATGACCATGCTCGTACCTTTTTATATCACAGGATCGCCCCTCTAATTAGTATCATACTATGCATTCTTCTCGATATATGATTGAGTAAACTAAAAAAGACGAGGATACACCCGCCTTTAATTAGCTTTTTAGTTTAACCTAAGAAGGTGGCTTGGCAATCATAGACATTACATCCTTAGACCCATAGCTTTGCCTCCTTATCTTTCGATAAATTTGCCTATTATGTAGTTTTTAATAAGTTAACAATATAATTTAGTTTTATAATAATTACCACTCTATGCATTTTGATAAATTTTTTGAAAGGTCAAGCTTACAATTTTCATAATAATTTTCTGGATACGTTAAAAAATTACATAAAATTTAGATCTCACCTAAACTATACATTATTCGTATCATGATGTCTATTCATTTTTGGGACCAAAGCCCTCTTTCTATAAGACTTTGGTCCTATTATGATTATCTTTCATTTTATTGACTTGTTGACATATCTGTTAACAAGTCAATAAAATCACTTAAAGCAATCAGTTACTAAGTTTTTTAAAAATAAAAACCCTTCCAACAAAATGTCGGAAGGGTTGAATTCAATGGCGTGCCTGGAGCGATTCGAACGCCCGACCCACGCCTTAGAAGTTATAGTGCAACGATATTCAGGATTATATACAATGTATAAAGTCAATGAAATCATGGATTGGTTGATTCTATGTATTCTACTATATCTATATAATATGAAAGTTTATATAGATAATTGCCTTCCTGTGTATTTATTAGAGAAATACTTGCCTTCATAGATGCTTGTTAAAAATCTTGTTTGTGTGGATGGGTGAGTGGCGGATGGAGTGATCTATTTTAGCTATCGAGCTATTTTTTCTTTTATCTAAATTTATATAAATTTATATAAATTTAGATAAATGTCGCTTACCGAATGAATTAAGTTTTTTGCGGTAAGTATCTATCTTTACACCTATCTCATGCCTCTTTTTTACGCCTAGAAAGCACCGTAAACTATTGACTTGTCTAGGGTTGCAGTCTAGGCTTAGTGTGAAAGTCAATACCTAGGAGCGTCTGGATAAACACCTATCTTTTCCCCCGATATATATGGCTTTACTTTTCTTAAGCTTCCCTTATTATAAAATTCATTATCTAGTCCTCTATTGAAACACTTCGATAGCCTTTATCAGCATTTCAACATTTTCTTCTTCGTAGCCCAGCTAGTACAAAATCTCACAGCCGGTTTAAAAACTTTCAATCGTAGATAGGTTTTATGAATGAACGATTGTCCCCAAAATTATGAGTGCTACAACCGATGCAAGGTGATCCAGACTCAATCGGAAAAGATACTCCCTGCCACCAACCGATCTTAGCGCATGAATTGAATGTTTCCAGTCCACGACATCCCAATTTATAAAGACACCAACCAGCTTTAGAACCACCATCACCATATTGTTCTACATATTGATCAGCTTCAAAAAAAGGCTTACGAGGACACGCCTCATGAATTTTGCTGCCAAAAAATTGTGTTGGACGCCCCAGATTATCAAGTGGTGGTAATTTCCCGAATAAAGTGTAATAAATTATAACACTGGTTAAAACTTCTGGAATCGGCGGGCAACCAGGAATCTTAACAACGGCTTTGGCCGTTATTATTTGATCGATGGCTACCGATTGGGTTGGGTTTGGCAAAGCGGCCGGAATTCCGCCCCAGGAAGCGCATGTACCTATAGCTAAAACGGCAACTGCTTGCTCTATCGTCTTATTTAAAAGAGTGGCATACGGAATTCCACCGACATTACAGTAGTAACTTTTATTTTCCATAGGAACGGCACCTTCAGCAACAACCAAATACTTCCCCGCATAATCCCTCATGATCTCATCACGATGCTGTTCTAGCCTTGACCCCGATGCAGAGGATAAAAAGCCACTATACTCAAGACTTATCATTTCCCGAAGCACGTCAGTAACCAAAGGAGTTTGAGAACGCATAAACGACTCAGAACAACCAGTGCACCCCTGTCCATGCATCCAAATGACGGGAGTCAGCGGTCGCTCTTCAGCACGAGCAATTACGTCAGGCACCATCACCGGCGCTAAACCCAACATACCAGTTACAGTAAAGCAAAATTTGATAAAGTCGCGTCGTGAATAATTTCTTTGAAACAACCCCCAAATTGTTTGATCACCCACTATATGACACCCCACCTCTTCGTTTTTAGTCTTCCGACTAAAAATTAATTCTGTTTTTTAATAAAAACCAAATGACGTACAACAAAATAAGCTGCACATCATCTGGCTTTAATTTACACGATCTTACTGTGGATACCCAACAGTTTGCCCAAGTATGATTCTTTGTTTGGGAAGTAGTTTCAATATTTGAGCAAGTTCTTCTTTATTGATATTCGCCCGCGGCACCGATACTAATCCTACTGAGGTAGAGAATAAAGCCACATTTTCCGCAATGAATCCGACATCTAGATTTGCTACCAATAGCTTATCATTTGCATCCATTGTCGCTTTTAATTTATCCATATTGGCAACATAGATCAAATTTATTGGGGCAGTGGCAACATAGCCCTGTACGCCTGCATATTGGCGATAATCCCCCTCGACTACCGGAATTAATTCCTGGTCTCTAGGCTCATATACATAAATTCCATCTTCCCTAATAACATAAATATCAAATTCTTGCACATTGCTGGCTGAAGGGGCAGTACGTCGGCCATCTTCCCTAGATATTCCATCAGCTGCCCACAGCAAATTTGATAAATCCTGCAGAGTAAGTTGTTTATCCGCATAATTCCTTACTGATTTTCGTTCTTTAAGCGCTTTAAGTACAGATGTCCCAGTATCCACCTCTGGAATATTAAGTTTAATTGTTGTTAGATCCTGTGCACTGGCAATATTCACTGGAAATGTCATCAAAATCGTAATACATAACAATACAAAGAAACCAATTATTTTTTTCATGTAATCACCCCATCAATATGATTTTAACAAAGCTAATCCCTTTTTTAACACTCTCGAATTCGGCCAACCAACTTATACTTATCCCCCCCTTTGGTAAAACACTACATTTAGATAGGCAAGCGCTTTCAATGATCCATTATAAATGGTGGTGGTTTACTCCATTAATTCAGCATGAACCTTTTTTAATAATTCTGGAATTTTCAAAGTTTGCGGGCAACGTCCTATACAGATTCCACAGAACACACACTGATCTGCGCCAGAACCTGCGGGCACCAAACTGTTTTTATATACTACTTTGTCTATGAAATGTGATTTCATCAGCTGCTGGCTATTATAAAGCTTAAATATTTCAGGGATTGTTACACCTCGCGGGCACGGCATGCAGTATTTACAACCAGTACAGCCAATGCTATTTTTTGCTTCATAAGCCTCACGAATCATTTTAATCAAATTTAGATCTTCTTCTGACATAACATTTGGAGCTGAATTTTTAAAAATTTTCAAATTATCCTTTAGCTGTTGTAAAGAGCTTGTGCCACTTAAAATTACAGATACTTCGGGCATATTATACAGCCATCTAAAACACCATTCTACTAAAGAGCGCTTTTCTGGATACTGCTTAATTAAATCATATACTTCCTCCGGAGCAGTATTTAACAAATAACCCCCTCTAAGTGGCTCCATTATAACTGCTGCCATTCCTTTATTAGCTGCATATTTTAGGCCTTCAACACCAACTTGTTGGGATTCATCCAGTATATTAAGCTGAATTTGAGCCATCCCCCAATCATAGGTATCTACAATTTCTTTAAAAGCCTTTAATGTATTGTGAATAGAAAAAGCTTTATGAACTATTTTCCCCTTTTCCACCATTTTATCTAAGAAGGTAAAACCATCAAATTTTTTAACCTTCTCCCAATGCTCATGATTCATATTATGTAGAAGATATACATCAATATGATCTGTTCCAAGTCGAAACAATTCTTCATCCAGATATTTTTCGAAATCTTCATGTTTGTTTATATTCCAAATCGGACTTTTGGTAGCCAAATAAGTTTTGTTTCTATAACCATCTTTTATAGCCTTTCCTGTTATGATCTCGCTATCTTTATAAATAAAGGCGGTATCAAGATAATTGACTCCATTATCGATAGCGTAACGTACCATTTCAATAGCTTCTTTTTCATCTGAAGGAAATCGCATACAACCGAGTCCGAATCTTGACACTTTCATCCCCGTTTTTCCATATTGCATATATTCCATATTTACCTACCCATTTTCATGATTTTATTCCCTTTAGTGTACAACTTAGAGCAATATCTAAGTCAATAAATACATCCTAAATCTATTTAAAAACTTATTCCTTATCTTATATTAGTTTTGTTTGCAACTTTTATATAGGCATAAATCCACCTCATGATCACCTGTATTTATGCCTATATTTTATTATATTTGTCTACTTATGTAATTAAAATTGGCTGTTGTTAATACAATCAGATGTCCCTTGGCTCATCTGATTACACTATTCCTGATGAAGGCGACATAGCACCAGATAGGACACTATCTCAGTTTCATCAGTTGTGTCTAACTCTTTATTCAGCGAGCCACTCACCCATTCGCTCGGCCTCCGCCACCACTGCAGTTTGCGTATGAAAATCCTCTACCTTACGTGTTCCTCCAGCGATAAGAATTTTATAAGCACCAAAACCGAGGAACGAAAGATTCTTACCCATATGTTCAAAATAGTGGCGAAATATAGATGTATCGGGCCTGCCCTGTGTTACTGCCAGGATGATCTTCTTGTCAGGAGCTAAGTAACTGGAATAGTCAGGCTTTAAAAACGGATATAAACGATCAATTACCTGTTTTAATTGTGCGGTCATCTGCCACATGTAGACTGGCGTAGCAAAAACGATGCCGCTAGCAGTATCAATCTCATCGTACAGTTCTTGCATATCATCCTGCAAAATGCAGCGATGCTCTTCTCCCTTACAGGCATAACAACTCTGACAACCTTTAATATTCATACCATTGAGGTAATAGGACTTAATCTCAGCCCCCTGATCGGCTGCCGCCTTGCTGACTACTTCTGCCAGTGCAGAAGTACTGCCGTGTTTACGAGGACTGCCATTAAGAACAACGATTTTTTTCATACTCATACCCCCACCTTTAAATAATACCTCTACCAATCTTTTTTGCAGGACATTTTGTATGGTCAACAAACCATAAGCACTTTCTAGAAGAGCCACCACAGTTGCAACATTGCTGAATCGGCTCACCTGCAAGAACCTTATTTGCCCAGTTTTCATCAGCATATATCCCTCTGCCGATTGCTGCAAAGTCTACATATTCATTTTCTAGCAAGAATTTTGCCTGCTCGCCAGTAAAGATTTCTGACACCGCAATGACGGGAATCTTTACATTCTTTTTAATCGCACTGGCATTGAATGCTATTATACTACATTTAAAATCAACCGGAATAGCATTAGCAGGTTCTCTCATGCCAAAAGAAATATGAAGAAGATCAATTCCAGCTTCTTCAAAAGCCTTGGCGACGTCTATTGCCCCTATCACATCAGGAATATTACCTCCCATGCGAACAGAAACAATGAAATCTTCGCCAACAGCTTCCCGAACCTGAGGCACTATTTCCGTTAGAAATCGTATGCGATTTTCTAATGTCCCACCATAGTTATCAGTCCTTTTATTAAAGGTGGGATCTAAAAACCTACATAACGTATATCCATGAGCAAAGTGATATTCACTACCATCAAATCCTGCTTTTCTTGCTCTTGCTGAAGCAGCAATACAGTCTTGCTGCATAATATGTATCTGCTCTATTGATAATTCATTGATATCTATATCCCCGCAAGAGAGCTGCATCATTACAGTAGAACCATCGCTGTGACAATTTTGAGCGATTTTTTCTAGAGGTTTCAGCTGTTCATCACTCCAAACACCACTTTGTTTGGCCGCACCCACAACAGAAGTTGCTTGCACAATGATCAAACCTGTACCGCCAACCTCCATTATCGCCTGTAAAACTAAAACAGAACATGGGTGGCATAACAATTCTGTTTTTTATTTTCTTCCCTCTAATGATAATTTCATCGGATAATTTACTCATTGGAGCATACCTCATTTCTTATACTTTCATGCAATATATCTCCTTCACTACAATACTATACATTGGCCTAACAAATAACAAGTACGCACTTAAATGTATCCTAGTACCCGTTTATATACCTACTGTCATGATTGTCATGGAGATAGCAGACTGTGTGCCCCCCCTCGCCCACACGTTTTTCATCTTCTGTCAAACGAGGTCTATAAGGAACTTTTTCTATTTTTTTCGTCACTACTAATGATACGATTCAGGTATTGGCAAACGGTGCAAAAATAGAGCAATGACGACTGCCCTCATTGCTCTCGTTATCTGATAGACTAGGCTCCCCTTTTTACACTAGAACTCAGCCTCTTACTGATATTACCATTCTCTGCATCGAGTAAAATTGTAACATGTTAAGAAAGAGAAGAATTAAATATCCATATCTATTCAGCAAAATAATCTTTGTAATGATATAAAGCAGGTGATCCTCCCGTATGTACAAAGACTATATTCTCACCTTTCTTAAATCGTCCTTGACGAATAAGCCCAATGAGACCCGCAAAAGCTTTACCAGTATATACAGGATCTAATAATATTGCTTCAGTTCTAGCCATCAATGTAACAGCTTCTACCATTTCGGTTGTAACTAACGAATATCCTGGCCCAACGTATCCCTCAACACATTCAATGGTTTCTTCAGGGAATTCAAGACCCAACCGTTGCGCTGTTGCTTTGGCATCTTTGCAGATTACTGGGATTTGGGTTTCATTCGGTCTGCTGATATTGATGCCGACTACTGGAATGCCAGTATTATTTCCCCAAAAACCAACAGCCAGTCCTCCATGAGTACCGCCACTGCCGCTAGTGCAAACAACATAATCAATATCTAGTCCTTTATCAAAGGCTTGCGCTATAATCTCTTCTGCACAAGCAACATATCCCATTGTTCCTACAGCATTAGAACCACCACCGGGAATAATATATGGTTTACCTCCTTGTTGGCGAAGTTCTTCAGCTACCTTTTCCATTGCTTTCATTACATTGGATCCCCCGGGAACTACAGTAATCCCCGCAACCCCCATAAGCTCAAATAAAAAGTTGTTCCCCGACGCTTTCGCGTTATAACTGCCAGGTACCCGTTCTTCAAGTACAAGGTGGCAAGACATACCTTCTTTACAGGCCGCTGCCAAGGTTAGACGACAGTGATTGGACTGGACAGCACCACAGGTAACCAATGTATCGGCGCCTTGCGACAAAGCATCCGCAACTAGAAACTCAAGCTTACGTGTTTTGTTGCCACCACCTGCCAATCCAAGCATATCATCTCGTTTAATCCAAATGTTTGGCCCGCCCAATTCTTTGGTAATACGAGGTAAGAATTCTAGTGGGGTTTGCCCTTCTGTATAACGACGCCGTGGAAATTGTGCAAGATTCATTTTTTATTCCACTCCTTATAAATTTGTTTATCTGTCACTCAGTATAGACTATAATTCAAAATAAGAGAAATAATCCATTCTGATCATTACAATAAGTTAACGCTTATGATAATGTTCAATATATACTGATATAGGGTGGTAGATATAATGGACCAATCGTTGCTTGTCTTTATCACAGTCGTAGAAAAAAAAAATTTTACACGTGCAGCAGATGCATTACATATGACACAACCAGCAGTAAGTCAATACATTCAAAATCTAGAAAAAAGTTTAGGCACGAAGCTACTAGACCGTAGTAATAAATATGTGCAATTGAATAAAGCAGGGGAAATCGTCTATCATCATGCCAATGAAATAATTGGTCTCTATACGAAAATGCAAAATTTAGTAGATGATACTATGAATAAGGCTAGTGGCAATTTAGGCATAGGTGCAAGTTATACTTTTGGTGAATACGTACTTCCCCATATCATAGGATATTTGCAAACACACTATCCCATGATAAAGCCCAAGATCACTATAGCGAATACAAAAAGAATTTCTGAGTTGGTAGCGAACCGCCAGTTGGATATTGGAATCGTTGACGGCGAAGTTCATCATAATAATTTACCCATGGAGGCATTTGCCGAAGATCTAATGTATATAGTTGCTACGGTCAATTATCCATGTATAAATCAAATCACACGAAAAATAGACGAATTAAAGAATGAAGCATGGATTCTTCGTGAAGAAACATCTGGAACACGAGAAGCAACGGAAAAAATGTTTTCTAAATTAAATTTTCATCCTGAAAACATTATGGAGTTTGGAAGTACCCAAATTATTAAGGAATCTGTACAAGTGGGTCTAGGTATTACATTATTATCCCATTGCACCATCCAAAAAGAAGTTTCGTTAGGCACTCTACAAATAGTCAATGTCCTCGGGACTCCCTTTCATCGAAAGTTTTCCCTAATTACACCGCCCACACGGTTCAAAACTAAAGCCACAGTAGTATTTATAGATATTTTACGAGAACATAAAGGTCTACCTATTTTTTTTGGTAAACCGCTTTAACAATATCAAAATTATGATCCTGTGCAAGTCACAAATTACTTCAGCTCCTGCACTTTTATTCTTTGAAATTACTTCTTGTTTAGTAATGCAATGACCATCAGGCAGTGAATCAAGTTCCCAACTAACCGGTATTTTGACTCCGTGTTTATCGTCAACCCCAGTACTCCCATCACCAATAATTTTAATTAGCTCATTTAAGGGATGTCCTTCCGTTGCAAAATAGAATGCTAACCTATATCCGCCAGAAGTATTAACGTGAAAATTAATATCTACACCTCCTGGAGGAGATATTGATATTGGAGCTCTCCCCTCAGGTATTGGTGCTCCTGGATCAGGATGATATCATACAAAATATGCGAAATGTAGTACCAAAAAGAGCGTTAATAAGTACTTTAAGATTCTCATAAACATAAAATCACCTATTCAATGTTTTCTACGCCTTATAAATTTTTAGCCATACCACTTAACTGTTAAAATTACAACCTCATACAAATGCTTTCATCAGAGAAATAACTTCCTCCCCTTGCACTAATTCATACAACCTTCGGCAAAAGGTACGTGATCCTTCCACAATCTAGTAAAAACTTTCAAGATAAGGTATTGACTAACGATCTAGTAAAATGATAGGTCTAGGTGGTGAGTGAACAGGGGAAGCCCTGCCCTATCTAAGTTTGCAGGGCAATTTAGGCTTTATTCGGTCCAGTATGGAGCCGTTCGCTGTCGTTGCTTGCACACATTATCCCTCTCGATCTGGCGTTAGGGATATGGTATCAAACCATGAACGTGTCTGCCTCATCTACTGTTGTTAGTAGCATCCCAGGACGGTTATTGTTGGCAGAACATCTCCACCAACTCACTACAAGGAATCGCCCCCTGTAGGCATCGAGAAAAATAATATCCCTCTAACAGATGAGCCTCTACTGGGGTCTCACCAACTAAATGAGGAAAGCGTATGTTAAGCGTTTTACTGGCGATACCTCTTAATTAATTATGCACGCATTTCTAGTCTTAATTTATCAGCAAGCATTGCCATAAACTCACAATTAGTTGGTTTAGCATTACCCTTTTTAGTATCATAGCCAAATAAACTATTAATCCTATCCACATTACCACGAGTGCATGCTACCTCAATAGCATGCCTAATCGCTCTTTCTACACGGCTAGGTGTAGTGGAATTTTTTTTAGCAATTCTAGGATATAAAACTTTAGTTACAGCGCCCAGTAGTTCTTTTTCAACAATAATCATCATAATGCCTTCACGCAAATATCGATATCCGTTAATATGCGCAGGAATACCAATCTCACGGATAATATTAGCAACCTCAACCTCAACAGATTGCGCCTTAATCGCTTGTGCGATTAACGGGCGTTGCATAGTGATGGCCGTAGCTAATTGTCTAATTCTATTCGCTAGCACATTCATATTAAATGGCTTCATTATATAATAATCAGCACCCAACTCCACTACACGCTGGGTCATGCTTTCCTGGCCAAAGGCAGTCAGTATAATAACCTTGGGACGCTTACCTTTTAACCCTTGAAGGCTTTCCAAAACACCAATTCCATCAAGATGAGGCATAATAATATCCAAAACAACCACATCTGGACTCTTTTCTTCAATAATCGTTAGGATCTGTTTGCCATTATAAGCTACACCAACCAATTCAAAATCACTTTGTCCCGTAAGATATTCCTGAATAATTCCTGCAAATTCACGGTTATCATCTGCAATAGCAACTTTTATTGTTTCTCTAATCACGTAAAATCATCTCCTAATGTTGTTGTATAATTTTTACATATAACAACCTGTTCGACAAAACTATCCAAGCACCTCTTCGAAAAAAAAAAACACACATTTGTTAGTTTCGCCGGTTGTAGTGCAAAAATTGTACAAAGTTAAAATAATAGTTGACTCATTTTAACATCAGTTGTAAAATAATACCTGTCGTCAAAAAAAAGGAGATTAATTAATTCATAATGCAATTTTTAGAAAAACAATTAACCAAAGCAATCGAAAATTCAATTGCTGAAACAATCGATCATTTAATTAACGAAATCAAAGAAGCGGAAGGCAATAAATTATCAACAAGCGGACTTTATAATCATTTAAAATATTTTCTTGACCAATCATCAAGACTTCGAAAAATAATACAATAAAAAAACCATCACCAAAAGTAAAATGGTAGGTTCTGGTGCAAAGATTGTATAAAGTTAAAGATAGTCGCATTTTTACCGGAATATCAAGCTCCAACACCCATAATCTTATTTATAAACTCACCCCAGAAAGGACAGATTGAATTTCTTGAGGCCACTGAAAAACCTACGATTATCTAGCAGAGTTAAATAACTGTCTTACAAAAAGACGACTCAAATTCAATTTTTGAATTCGGAGTCGTCTTTTTGTAGAT
>Ga0224527_1000886_pt1 | contig 17161 bp, 14 predicted proteins | sample CBST0metaG_FD_179882 | JGI IMG/M metagenome (GOLD analysis project Ga0224527, IMG submission 179882) | Peat soil microbial communities from Stordalen Mire, Sweden - C.B.S.T0 | ecosystem: Environmental > Terrestrial > Soil > Wetlands > Peat | place: Sweden: Norrbotten County, Stordalen Mire... | reverse complement strand
AATTAAAACCCATCGGAAGGTGGCGCTGCTGGAATATGTGCAAAAGCACATTCATGAAAAGGATATTAATATCCACCTACCAATTATCGCTTGGCTGATGGAGAAATTTGGACTCAGTAAAGAACTGGCACAATGTTCAATGCACTATTTATTACAAAAGGGGAATGCGCTTGACTCAGAAGAATTTATAAACATTCATTAGTGATTTTGCTAAATATTCATATAACCACTGCGAAATTGTATTTTTATTCATGATGTGTGATGTCAATCAGAATATGGGCGGCGGATCTCTCATGTAAGGCGAAACTGAGCTTGTCGATGTCAATATGCCGTTTTTCTATATCATTAACAACCAGTGGTAATGAAAAAACATTGGCGATATGTCCTGATTAATTAAATTGGTTTGATTAATTAAAGAATTTAGTCTGCCTTTTTTGAATTATTATCTGTAAAACCGAATGTAATAAGCAGTATCGTTACATTTTAATTGTGAGCTGCCCCGAAAGTTTATTATGAGCTCTACATGGCGGAGGTGGCGTTTATATTTTGTAGAGGTTGGCACCGCTAAAGTAGACCAATGAAAACACATACTCAACCCCATGATCTGGATGCCTTGGCGGAATCCAGGACATAAGCCAAACCCATCAACCATGAAGTTTTTTTAATATGGCAAAATACGCCAAACTACAGTGAGAAAATTATGACTACAACTGAACAACTGGACATTAAAGTATGGAAAGAAGGTTACAAGGAAGGTTTCAAAGAAGCGTGGAAAGAGGGACTACAATTCGACCGAAATGAAAGACGACGTACGCAGATTATAAAATTCGCCTATAATTGTCTGGCTTTAGGTTTGGATCGCGCCATGATAGCACGCGCGACAGGTTTAAGTAGCACGGAAATAGATTATTTGACGGACTCCTTGCAAAAAGGACATCACAAATTCATTTAAAAAATTTATATTTACGAACAATCTGAATTTCATTTTAATGCCGATCTACACATCTTTGGTTTCGGCCAGTTGATCCTATGAGATGCATTATATATTGGCTCAAGTTCAATTCATTCAATCGTTCTAGGTGTGCCATCAGACTAAAGGTGACCGTGCAAGACGGTCACCGAATTTACTAATAACAAGACTCATTGTGATCTGCTCATTTTTGTGACGGTTGTTCTATTTGATTAAAGTAACAATTCCCCCGTACCACCTCGATATGCGCGTTTGAAAATCATCTGTTGTGCATAAGCAGCAAGGGCTGAGGAAAGGTCTACAGTTAATAGATACTCATATGCCAGCAAAGGTTTCGGAGAAATGCAATGACAATATTGATAACGGGCAGTACCGGCATTATTGGCCGGCAGGTCCTTGGCAATCTGGCGGAACAACAGGTTCATATCCGTGCTTTGACTCGTACCCCGGAACGCGCCTCCTTTCCTGAAGGCATTGAGGCTGTGAAAGGAGATCTCAGCGACCCGCAGAGCATACGCGCCGCTATGGAAGGTGTGGAAACGTTGTTCTTGCTGGTTGCCAATGTGCCCGGTGAGGTGACCCAAGCGATTCAGACGGTGAATATTGCCCGTGAAAAAGGCGTTAAGGGGCTGGTCTATTTTTCCGTCATACGGGCGGACAAATTTGTTGATGTCCCCCATTTTACCAGTAAGTTTACGGTTGAACGGATGATTGAACATTCGGGTATCCCAGCCACCATTTTGCGGCCCGGCTATTTTATGCAGAATGATATTCGTCAGAAAGCATCTCTGCTGGATAATAGAATTTATGCGATGCCGGTAGGTGAAAAAGGCCTGTCGATGGTCGATGTGCGTGATATCGGCGAGGCGGCGGCCAAAGTGCTGATAAGCAGGCATAACGACAAACAACCGGCACCGAATGAAATCTACGAATGCGTTGGTCCCGATACGCTGACTGGCCGGGGGCTGGCGGAATTATGGAGCCAGGTGCTTAAAAAAGAAATTCATTATGCAGGTGATGATCTTGAACGTTTCGAACAGCAAATGCTGCAGGCTGGGCAGCCCGGTTGGCTGGCTTATGATATGCGCCTCATGTTGCAGCGTTATCAACAAGATGGAGCTATTGCTGACTCAGCGACCGTGGAGCGTTTTTCCCGATTGCTCGGCCATGCCCCTAGGCGATACAGGAGTTTTTGTCAGGAAATGGCTGACGATTGGTCATAACCAGTTTGACCCAATGCGGGTCTTCGGATTTTTATGGGGAGATTCCATAAACGATACCTGCCCGTTAGTTTTCTCTTATTTCTTTGAAACGTTTCCATAATAGCGACCTGTTTATCAAGATTAATATCTTGGCTAGCTATTATGGATATATGTAATAACAAGCGGTATCGTAGCAACGCTTGTTATATGACTTATGGTAATACATCAAAGTGATCAAGTTCAGTTGATTAAATAATCATATCTTGTCTTAGTGAAATTATTGTCTGTGATATCGAATGTAAAAAGCGGCAGTGTTTCATCTAAGGCTACAGTGTGACGTCAAATTTTCAGCGTTGCCTTGTCACCTCCCTACGTTTCGATGCTATTGGCCGTGCCTGTGGTGGATCGTAGCAAACCCGTGACAGAGAATGTTTTTTTTGGATCGGATTAATACGACCCAAATTAACAAAACATCCTTCGGATTCTGAAGTATGACCCGTCCAGTTCGCGCCAAGCTGCCTGACTTACCGCAAAACGCTATAAATTTCCTCATACCACAATATTTATATTTTTTTTATATCTTCGCCTCTTCTTTTTGCACAAAATTTATACGTTTCCCTCTTTAATGGACGATGGAATAGGTAAGGTAAGGATAAGTGAGTGTTTTCACCGATTATTATAACATCGCGGAGCCGGATATGTTTATGACGATCTTAATGCTAGCTTTAATAATTGTTTTATATCTGTTTTTTGGCCAAGTGTTGAATTTCGCCGAGAAAATTATTGAGGTGCCGGTAAAGCAGGATGATAAAAAAGTCCTGCCTAAAAATTAAAAATATAATTTTTTTTAGACATCATCGGAGTGTTGCTATGGCCTTAGAAATCTTACTGGCGGTTCTCGCCTTTATTATTATTTATTTGTTTTATGCTGTCATCCATCCTGAGCGTTTCTAATCTCTGGCTAAAGTCACGCTTATTTATGCTAATACCAGGTGACGGCAGCGAATATTATTAGATAATTCATAGGAGTCATATAATGTTGCATATGTGGCTACAGACAGGATTGACCCTGCTTGTTACCTTCGTGCTCAGTATTGTCATCGGTAAATATCTGGCCAAGGTGGTAACAGAGCAGAAAACCTGGTTAGACCCGATATTTAATCCGGTAGATAATTTGATATACCGGCTAGTGGGCAAGCGGGTAACACAGCAGGCAATGAATTGGAAAACCTATGCGGTACACATGCTGGTGACCAATTTAATAATGGCGATATTAATTTATCTTATTCTGGTTTTTCAAAAAATATTACCTCTTAATCCGCTTCAGCTCGCTGGCATGGAACCGATGCAGGCGTTCAATACGGCGGTGAGCTTTATTACCAATACCAACTGGCAAAGCTATGGCGGTGAAAGCACCTTGTCTAACTTTAGCCAAATGGCGGCCATTACGTTTCCGATGTTTACCTCCGCCGCCACCGGCTTTGTGGTGGCCATCGCTTTTATCCGTTCATTCCAGCAATCAGACAACAGCGGAAATCTAGGTAATTTCTATATCGACATGACCCGGTTTACCACCCGGATCTTATTGCCGGTGGTGTTGATTGCGGCGCTATTTCTTGTCTGGCAAGGCGTACCACAGACTCTCAGCTCCGCTGTGGATGTCCATACGCTCGCCGGCGCCCATCAGACATTGGTGCTCGGGCCGGTAGCCTCGCAGGAAGCGATTGAAAACTTTGGCACCAACGGCGGGGGATTTTATAACGTTAATGCCGCGCATCCTTATCAGAATCCGGGACCTGGAGTTAACTTTGTTTTAATGCAATTAATGGCCTGCTTGCCCGCCGCCCTGGTTGTCATGTTCGGTTGCATGATAAATCGCCGGCGTCAAAGCTGGGTGATTTACGGCGTAATGAGCGCCATGCTGTTGTTTTTCCTGATTATCACGTTGGTCGCCGAACAAGCCGGGACGCCGTTGTTACATCAGCTCGGTCTCGCGCTGCAAGCCACTCCCGGTCAAGCTGGCGGCAATATGGAGGGTAAAGAGGTGCGCTTCGGCATCATTATGAGCAGCCTCTATGCGTCCTATACCACCGCTTTCACCACCGGCAGCGTGAACGCGATGCACGACAGTTTCACGGCCGCCGGCAGCATCCCGCTGTTTATCCAGATGATGCTGCAATGCGTGTTCGGGGGCAAAGGGGTCGGTTTTCTGAGTTTCCTCATTTATGGCTTTATCGGTGTTTTTGTCGCGGGGTTGATGGTCGGGCGTACGCCGGAATTTATGGGGAAGAAAATCGAGAAAAGAGAAATTATCCTGGTTGCCTTGGCGCTGTTGATTCACCCATTGGTAATTTTATTGCCCTCATCCTTGTCGATGATTCTTCCTTCCGCGGTGGCCTCACTGAATAATCCGGGCGTGCACGGCTATTCAGAGGTGCTTTACGCCTTCGCCTCGGCAGCGGCCAATAATGGATCGGCGTTTGCCGGCCTGAATGCCAATACCCCTTGGTACAACCTGGCCATTGGCGCCGTGATCATGGTGGGACGTTATCCGCCCATTATCTTTTTGCTGGCCGTTGCCGGTTCGCTGGCGGCTAAACCAACCTTACCGGAAGGCAGTGGGGCATTAAGGACTGATACTTTCTTGTTCGGTCTGTGGTGGCTGGGCGTGATTGTCATTGTGGGTGCGTTAACCTTTATGCCGGCACTGGTTCTGGGTCCCGTGGGGGAATTATTCTCCACGGCGGCGCATGCGGCATCCTGAGTTTTGAGCGGAGATAACGTAAATGAAGATGAATGCTTCTCTGGCTGCCACGACGGACGTCAGCAAACGAGCCGGTTATGACTCGACGCTGTTTCGGCAGGCATTTTTTGAATCGTTGAAAAAATTCGATCCACGGCTGCAAATCCGCAACCCGGTGATGTTCGTGGTCTGGATCGGTGCGCTGATTACGCTGGCGTTAACGTTTAAACCGTCGCTGTTCGGGCCGTCTCATGCCAGTGCGGCGTATAACGCTGTCGTCACGCTTATTCTGGTGGTGACGCTGTGGTTTGCCAATATTGCGGAAGCGCTGGCGGAAGGGCGGGGCAAGGCGAAAGCCATGTCTTTGCGCCATATCACCACGGAATTAACGGCTAACCGGTTAAGAAAGGATGGCCGCTATGAACGCGTATCTGCCGCCCAACTTCAACCCGGCGATGTGGTGAAGGTGGAGAAAGATGAAATCATCCCCACCGATGGCGAGGTAAGTGCCGGCACCGCTTATGTCGATGAATCGATGATTACCGGCGAATCGGCGCCCGTCATGAAGTTTCCGGGTTCTGATATTGCCTCGACCGTTACCGGCGGGACTCGCTTGCTGTCGGATAATTTGTTGATCCGTGTTACGGCATTGCCGGGCAATACTTTCCTGGATCGGATGATCAAGCTGGTGGAAGGCGCCCGGCGGCAAAAAACGCCCAACGAAATTGCTCTGACGGTGTTGCTGTCGGTACTGACGTTGATCTTTGTTATCGTGGTGTCCGCCATGGCGCCGGTGGCTTCTTTCCTTAACATGCAACTCAACATTGCCGACTTGGTGGCCCTGGTCGTAGCCTTAATCCCAACCACCATCGGCGCGCTACTTTCCACCATTGGCATTGCCGGTATTGATCGCACCATGCGCATCAATTTACTGGCGGCTTCCGGTAAGGCCATCGAAGCGGCGGGCGATGTCAATACGCTGATTCTGGATAAAACCGGGACCATTACCGTCGGCAATCGCCGGGCCACAAAATTCACCGCGCTGACCGGTCAGAGCAGTGAAGAACTGACCCAGGCGGCTTATCTGGCCTCGCTGTTTGATAGTACGCCTGAAGGGCAATCAACGCGGCAATATGCTCTGGCGCAGGGAGCCAAACCGGACCCGTTGGAAGAACAGGCCGTCAGCGAGGCATTTTCTGCGGAAACGCGGATGAGCGGCAGTGATTTGCCGGACGGCAGGTCGATCCGCAAGGGCGCGGTGGATGCGGTGCAGGCGTATGTCAGTGAACGTTATGGCATCCGTGCGCCGGACGAACTCAACGCGCTATCCCGGCAGGTTGCTAATCAAGGGGCTACGCCGCTGGCCGTGGCGGTGAATAATGTCATTTTGGGCATTATTACCCTGTCGGATGTGTTGAAACCGGGTATTCGTGATCGGGTCAGCCAACTGCGGCTGATGGGTATTCGGACCATTATGGTCACCGGAGATAATCCGATCACCGCGCAGGTGATCGCCAAGCAGGCCGGATTGGATGATTTTGTCGCTCAGGCCAAACCCGAGGAAAAATTGCGATTGATCCGTGCGGAACAGGCGCAGGGTAAACTGGTCGCCATGACCGGGGACGGAACCAACGATGCGCCCGCCTTGGCGCAAGCCGATGTCGGTCTGGCAATGTATACCGGTACCAACCCGGCCAAGGAGGCGGCCAATATCATCGATCTGGATTCCGATCCCACCAAGCTGCTGGAGTTGGTCAATGTGGGTAAGCAGATGCTGATTACCCGCGGGGCGCTGACCACGTTCTCCATCGCGAATGACGTAGCAAAGTACTTTGCCATTCTGCCCGCCTTGTTCGTGGTGACCTTGCCGGGCTTGAATCGCTTGAATCTTATGAATTTGTCATCGCCACAATCAGCCATTCTTTCCGCGCTGATCTTTAACGCTCTGATCATTCCGGCACTGATTCCCTTAGCGCTGCGAGGCGTACGATTTTCTCCGAAAAGTACCGAGCTGATGTTTTACCGTAATCTCCTGATTTATGGCGTGGGCGGACTCATCCTGCCATTTTTGGGGATCAAGCTTATCGACATGTGTTTGTCATTAATTGTCTGAGGAGAAGCAAAATGTGGCGGGTTATAAGCGGCGGATTGCGTTTGACGTTGGTTACCTGGGTGCTGTGCGGGATAGGCTATCCGCTGTTGGTGAATGTCCTGGCGCAGCTTTTGTTTCCTTATCAGGCCAATGGCAGTCTGATCCACGATGCGAAGGGCGCTGTTTTAGGATCGACATTGATCGGCCAGGACTGGCAAGGCGATACCTGGTTCCATGGCCGGCCATCGGCGACAACGGCCGCCGATCCGCAGGATGCGACTAAAACCGTGGCGTCGCCCTATAATGCGGGTAGTTCCACGGGCTCGAACTATGGTCCGGGTACTTCGGCGTTGCACGACCGGATTTTGGCCGACCGGCAGGCGTTGGAAAAACAGCAGCCAGAATTGCATGGCGTCGTTTTACCCGCCGATATGTTGACAACATCGGCTTCTGGCCTGGATCCGGATATCAGTGTCGCCAATGCCATGTTGCAAGTTCCCCGGGTGGCGGCAAAACGCGGTGTGAGTCAGGATCAGCTCAATCGGCTGATTGCCGGCCTGGTGACGCCGCCGGCGATGGGTATCTTTGGCGAGCCGCGGGTCAATGTGCTGGCGCTAAACCTGGCGTTGGCAGGGCAGGCCAAGTAAGACATAACCATTGGCGCGGCATTGGCAAGCACCTAAACAGGCATAGCAAGCGGAGGTCTTCTATGCCTGCTCAGTTCGGCCAGCCGCGCCATTCCCATTTCGCACACGTCCCATTATCCTATCGTTCAAAATAACATTACGACACGCACTGGCGCTACTGGCGCACCAGCCTCAAACCATTAGCGACCACCAGAAGACTCGCGCCCATATCTGCGAACACCGCCATCCACATGGTTCCCATACCCAGCAGCGTGAGTACCAGAAACACAGCCTTGATGATCAGTGCCAGCGCGATGTTCTGCACCAGAACCCTATGGGTGGTGCGCGACAGCCGTATAAAGCGCGCAATTTTGCTCAGGTCATCATCCATCAGCGCCACATCGGCGGTCTCGATTGCCGTATCGGTGCCGGCCGCGCCCATGGCAAAGCCGATGTCGGCTCGCGCCAAGGCCGGCGCATCGTTGATGCCGTCGCCCACCATGCCGACCTTGCCGCTTTGCGCGTAGTGTTCTATAGCGCGCAGCTTGTCTTCCGGCAATTGATCGCCCAAGGCTTCGTCAATTTGCACCTGGGCCGCGATGGCTCGCGCGGTGTGGGCATTGTCGCCGGTCAGCATAACGGTCTTGATACCCAACGCATGGAGCGCCTGGATCGCGGCGTGGCTACTGCCCTTGACCGTATCGGCCACGGCGAACAGCACTAGCACACGTTTGCCATCGGTAAGCAAAATGACGGTTTTGCCTTGCTCTTCTAACTCGCCAAGACGTGCCTCAAGGCGCGGCGTACAGACGCCAAGCTGATGGATCAACCGATGGTTGCCAAGCTGATACAGTACGCCGTCAACCGTTCCACTGACGCCGCTCCCTGGAATAGCGGCAAAATCGGGCACACCAGCCAGAACGGTACCGTTTTGTTGTCCATCCGCGGCTATGGCGCGAGAAACCGGATGATCGGAGCGTGCCGCGAGACTAGTGGCGATACGGATGGCATCCAGCCCGGCCGGCTGATCCAGCAAGACGGTATCGGTCAGCGCCGGTTTGCCGTGCGTGATGGTGCCGGTTTTGTCAAATGCCAGCCACGTTAGTTTGTAGCCTTCTTCGAGATAAACGCCGCCCTTGATTAAAATACCGTGGCGGGCCGCCGCGCCAAGACCGCTGACGATGGTGACGGGAGTGGAAATCACCAAGGCGCACGGACAGGCGATGACCAGCAGGACCAGCGCCCGATAAACCCAGTCGTGCCAACCTCCGCCGAGCAGCAACGGCGGCACAATGGCCACAGCCAAGGCGAAAGCGAACACGGCCGGCGTGTAGATCTTGGCGAACTGATCGACAAAACGCTGCGTTGGGGCACGGGCGCCTTGCGCTTTTTCCACCGCCTGAATGATACGCGCCAACGTCGATTGCGTGGATACAGCCGTGACCCGGTATTCAAACGAACCCGACATATTAATGGTGCCGGCGAATACCGGGTCGCCCACGGTTTTCTCGATCGGTAAGCTTTCACCGGTAATGGACGCTTGATTGATGCTTGATCGCCCGGTTGTCACCAGGCCGTCGAGGGCGATGTGTTCGCCCGGCTTGACCCGGACGAATTGGCCAATGGCCACAGTCTTGGCCGGTATATCGGTCCAATTGCCGTTGGCCTGCCGTACCGTCGCCAGTTCCGGTGTGAGTTGCACCAGGCCGCGGATGGCATTGCGGGCCCGATCCAGCGATTTTGCCTCTATCAACTCGGCCAGCGAGAACAGGACCATGACCATGGCCGCTTCCGGCCACTGTCGCAGCAGTACCGCACCCGTGACGGCAATGCTCATCAGGGCATTGATATTGAGATTGCCGTGACGCAGTGCAATCCATCCCTTTCGATAAGTACCGATTCCGCCGAGGCTGATGGCGATGAGCGCCAGCAGCGCAGAAGACCATTCCGGCAGGTCGGCCCAATTGACGATTTCCGCGCCAAGGGCCACCGCGCCGGCCAAGGCCAGGGGCCACCATGGTTTGCTGGTTGGCTCGGGAAGCGCCGTGTGGTCTGACGGCTCCAGTGCTTCGGCATTCATGCCCAGGTCGAGGATGGCGGCTTCAACAGCCGCTAAGGCATTGCTGTCATGTATAACAGTCAAGACCCGTTGCATCAGATTGAATTCCATTCCTTGTACGCAGGGCATGCCGCCAAGCTTTTTCCGGATTAATCCTTCCTCGGTGGGGCAATCCATTTGGTCGATGCGTAGCCGGGTGAGCGTGCAGCTGGGCGGAATAGCGGCCGTGGTCAGGTTGGCGTCAGCCAAGGTCGGCGCCGGTGACGAATCGGCGGCGCAGCACGCACAGCCATGATGCTTCCCGGCGCTCGCGATGTCGCGACCGAGCGTAGGCACGCGGCGGCAAGCCGGGTTTGCAATCGTAGTTTTCACAGGCTGAAAGCGCATGGCGTGACCCCAAAGTCTGAATAGTTATTGTGCATTTGACACCCTGAAGCTACTATAGGGTCAAGTGTTTTGGAGGCAACTTATGAAAATCGGTGAACTGGCTCAAGTGGCGCAGTGTACGGTGGAAACGGTGCGTTACTACGAAAAGGAAGGTTTGTTGTCTGCTCCGGCGCGTACGGCGGCCAACTACCGCAGCTATAGCGATGTTCATGTCGATCGGCTGCGTTTCATTCGTAATTGTCGGGCGCTGGATATGACGCATGAGGAAATCCGTGCGTTGCTGGGCCTGATGGATCAATCCGCCGACAATTGCGGCGGCGTCAATCAGCTTCTTGACGAGCATATTGCCCATGTCGATGCGCGTATCGCCGAATTGTCCCAGCTCAAGCAACAACTCACGCAATTGCGGCAGCGTTGCCAGAGTGAGCAGGCTGTAGACGCCTGCGGCATTTTGCAGGGGTTGGCGTCAATGGAAACAGAGCCGAGACACGCGCGACATACGCACCTGGGCTAAAAGCGATATTGGCGTGGATCATTGATCGAATGCCGTCACGCCGCCGGTTGGCGCAATCCAATTGAGTGTGGATCTGACTATCGTCCTGTTTTCAATCGGGCTGGTTCAGTTCGCTACTGGTTCAGTTCGCCAATAGGTTATCGTATTTTCTCCAGCGAAAGTTAAGCACCGAGATAATCCAAAACAAGACAAATAATCCGATGACCCAATAACCGACACTGCCCATATTGTTGTTGAGGTAGCTGACCTTATCCCAGATAAAGCCATGCAAGTTGAACTGTTCGACCAGCAAGCCCAGCGCTTCCAGTCCGCCGATAAACAGCGCGATAATGACCGATGTCGCGGTAATGGTCATATTGTAATAGAGCTTGCGCACCGGTTTGGCGAAGGCCCAGCCATAAGCGCCCACCATTACGAAGTTATCCAGCGAGTCAATGAGCGACATACCGCTGGCGAACAGCACCGGAAACACCATAATCGACCAAATCGGCATTCCTGAAGACGCGCCGGTGGCGGACATTCCCAATAATCCCACTTCAGTGGCGGTATCAAACCCCAGCCCGAACAAAAAGCCCACCAGGTACATATGCCAGCTTTTATTGACGAATTTGAAAGCAAAACGAAATAGCCGAGTCATCAGACCGCCATTTTGCGTTGCCAATTGATCGATATTGACATCGTTGACGGCTTTGCCCTGTTTGATTTGCTGGAACGCTTTATAGACGGTATGCAAAATCAGCAGATTTATCAGTGCGACAATCAGGAGAAAAAAAGCCGAAGCCAACGTGCTCACTATGCCGCCGTAATCCTGAAGCCAGCCGACCCGTCCCCGAAATGCCAGTGAGGTGACGGCGATACCGGCGCAGGCGACCAGTACAATGGTCGAATGGCCCAATGAAAAATAGGCGCCCACGGATACCGGACGTTGCCCTTGTTGCATTAGTTTGCGCGTGACATTGTCAATGGCGGCGATATGGTCCGCATCGACGGCGTGTCGTAAACCATAACTGTAAGCCAACAATGACGCGCCTATCAGCGCGGCGTTATGATGGAAAACGCTCAGAGCCCAAAACCAGGCGAGGATATTGATTGTTACCAAGGCTGCCAGCAGAGATAATGTCTTTCTTCTAGCGGAGAAATCTTTGGCGCTAGCCATTTTCGACCTCATTGATAAATATTAATTCATACTATTCAACGGATCAGCAACTGGCGCTGCCGTTATTTTTATCCGCTCGGCAAAGCATCCCGCTTCGCTATTCCTAACCGCAGACAATAAAATCCATATTTCCGCCTCACGGCTATAAAATATTCCATGAATGAAAACCCAATAGGCGATTGTGAAAGGGAGAAAATAAGTTCAGAGGCAAGATAATGATAACCAGTAGCATTGCCGGGACATCACTGAACCATTCCCATCACCCCGGGGATTGGTGTTTCTCGTCAGTTATGGGCCGGTCTCCTGGCTTGCCGTCATTCTCATTTACCGCCTTCCCATGTTATAAAACACAGTGGCTGAAGGTAAATTCGTCAGGCTTACAGTAGCGGGGGCTGCGCCGGAATAAAAATACCCTTGATAGGTATTCGCACCGGCTTTCCGTTTCACCCGTTTCGCGGTTGCGAAACTAAGGCACCCAGAACTAAGAATTTCATCCTGAATATTTTTTATTACTTCGTCAAGCGATAAATATCGCTTATGACGCTTACCGCATAGGCTGATGGGTAAAGAGAATAAATGAATGGGCGCTAAAATTATGCCATTCAAATTCTATTGGATAACTTACTAAGCTAAATTAAAAAATATCTAAATTGATATATATCAATTAACGCGTTTTGGTGAAATAAGCATTTCTATCTATCAAATCATTAAAATCGCACGGTGATACCTTAAGTGTATCAACTATTTTGCAATTCTCACGCTGAAAGCGTTGATTCATACTCGGCCATCAATGATGAGGAGCACTTAAGATGCACATGAGAAATCTGAGTAAGAATTTGACCGTTTCAGCCATAGGCTATGGCGCCATGGGGTTAAGTGAATTCTATGGCGCGGCTGATGATAAAAATTCGATCGAAGTGTTAAGAACGGTGATTGAGAGCGGGGTGAATTTCATCGACACCGCCGATATTTATGGGCGCGGACACAATGAACAATTGATCGGTCAATTTTTGGCTTCGTTGACCCAAAGCCAACGAAGCCAAATCATTATCGCCACCAAATGCGGCATCTACCGGCCGATCGAAGCGGCTTATGCCCGTAGTATCAACAACGAACCGGACTATATTCGCCGCTGCTGCCATGCTTCATTGCAGCGGCTGGGCGTAGAGCGTATCGACCTTTTCTATCTGCACCGCGTCAACCCGCAGGCGTCGATTGAAGAAAGCATGTCTTGCCTGAGCGAATTGGTCAAGGAAGGCAAGATCGCCCATATCGGCTTGTGTGAAGTTTCCGCCGCGACGCTGGAAAAAGCGCATCGGGTTCACCCGGTCAGTGCGTTGCAAACGGAATACTCGCTGTGGACGAGGGATATCGAGCGGGATATTTTACCCGCCGCGATTCGCCTGGGTATAGGCGTTGTTCCTTATTCACCGTTGGGCCGCGGTTTTCTGACCGGCAAATATCTGAATAACGCTGATTTCGCCGCTGACGATTTTCGCAAAAATAACCCGCGCTTCAGCGATGACAATTTGCGATACAACGCCAAAATCCTTGAGGCCATCAACCCATTGGCCAGTAAGCATAATTGCACGCTCGGTCAAATAGCCTTGTCCTGGCTGTTGGCGCAATACGATCACATCGTGCCGATTCCCGGCACTAAAAATCGGCGTTATGCGGTGGAAAATGCCGCTGCGGCGGATATTGCATTAAGCGCGGAAGAGGTGAGATTTCTCAATGATCTGAAAGGCCGCATCGAGATTAAAGGCGAGCGTTATAGTCAGGAAGGCATGAAAGGCGTCAACGCCTAGCTGTTATAGTGTAGCTTTGGTGGGTAGTTAAGACCGGAGATGGAAAATGAACCCCTTCGAAGAAACATTACCCACTATCAAACAATTAAAATGTTTTATCGCGGTGGCGGACGAACTGAATTTTCGCCGCGCGGCGGAACGTCTGCGAATGTCCCAGCCGCCGCTTACCCGCCAAATCCAATGCCTGGAGGCGGTTATCGGGCACGAACTATTTACCCGCGATACTCATCAGGTTCATCTAACCGCCGTCGGGCTGAAATTCGACAAACAAGCCAGGCAATGGCTTCTCCAACTGTCCCAGATGATCAGGGAACTGAAAGTGGAAAGCAGCGCGGTTAAAATCGGTATGACACGCACGCTGGACTTCACGCTGATCCCGTCCATCAATCACTGTCTGAATGAATTAATTGATGCCGATGATATTTATTCCTATCAACTCACCTCCAAGCAATTGTTGCAAACCCTGGCGCGCGGCACTCTCGATCTGATCCTGACCGGTGAAAAGCCCGTGGGAAATCAGGATGATTATGTTTTTTACTGGCTGCATCGAGAGCCCCTGATGCTGGCTTTGCCAGCTGCGCACCCGGCCAGTGGGCAAGACCGGGTATCTTTGCCGGCGGCGGCGGATTTACCCCTCTATTGGTTTAATCGCAGCGCTAACCCGAGTTTTTATGACAAGTGCGAAAAAGTTTTCCAGCACCTGCCGTTTACACTCAAACGCAAAACAGAACCGGACGACTCTTTATTAACGCTGGCGCATGTCGCGCGCGGTAAAGGTATGGCGTTGATGCCGGAGTCCATGTGCCGCTCGACGCGCGAAGGATTGTGTTACCGGCGGCTGGATGCCGCCAGCGAACAGCAACTTAATATCGATGTGTATCTGGTGATCCGCCAAGGCGAAACGCGCGCGCAGGTGCTGGCTGCGGTAGAGCTGTTGTTATCGGGCGTGACAGCTAAGCCGCTACGTTAAGTTGAAGGCGTTTTTGCTTCCAACGGCCCTATTCTAGTTAGAAGGCCAGGGACGATAACGTCGATTATTGGCCGGCGGCCCCCGCAACGACCGCTTTATCAACGGCGTAACGCGATCCAGGCTGACTCCTGCTGACGTTGCCGAACAACGTCTGGCGCGCCCGTTCGTAATCCGCCAGCAACTCGTCCTGTTCCAACGACGGCAGTGTCATGGCCTCTCCCATATCCAGCCCGGCCAGCGCGGCATCCACACATTGACTGGTTTGCATCACAATGGACGGATCGAGGCTGGAGAGCGGTACGCCGGAAATATCCCAGATTTCGGTGGCGGTGGCGGCCGGCGCGACCAATTGAATTCTGATAGGCGTGTCGGCGTATTCCTGTTGCAATGCCTGCGTGAAACCCAGCACAAACGCTTTGGTCGCGCTATAAACGCTGCTGCCTGGTATGGAGCCGAAGCCCAGTACCGAACCGATATTGATCAGCGTTCCCCGGTTCCTGGCCAGAAATCCCGGCAATATCGCCAGGCTGAGCCGGGCTAGCGCGGTCACATTGAGATCCAGCAGCGTCGCCAGCGCCGGAACCGGTGTTTGATCCGTCGAAGCCATCAAGGCAGTACCGGCATTATTAATCAACAGAGTAACGGAACTGTCGGTGGCGAGGACATTGGCGACCCGTTCCAAATCGGCGCCGGACGTCAAATCCGCCACCAGAGTGCGGACTTCCGGGCCATGACTCTCCCTGATTTCTTTGGCCAGTGCTTCCAACCGATCGCCGCGCCGGGCGATTAACAACAAATCATAGCCCCGATCCGCCAGCCGGTAGGCATACTCCCGGCCAAGACCTGATGAAGCGCCGGTGATCACGGCAGTGCCTGTAGCGTTCGCGGTTTGCTGTACTTGTTTGCTCATGTCTCTCTCCTAATGGTGTCGGTATGTTGAAGTCGCTGCCGGTAAAACTTGCGCGGCATCAAACATGATGAGTATCATGCTTGAAGATAGTAAGCATGATGGTTATCATGTATCAAAGTCAAGATCAATTTTTCAGCGGACAATCAGGCCCAACTATGCGATATCCAGCAGCCGAAACGGCGGAAAAACACGCCAAAATACTTCAACAAGCCGCGCGGCTTTTTCGGCAGCGTGGTTTTTCAGGGGTCAGCGTGGCCGAAATCATGCAGGCCACCGGCTTGACTCACGGCCCATTTTATAATCATTTTTCCTCCAAAGAGGCGTTGATTAAAGAGAGCTTTGAGCAACGCGCCGACGAAACGCTGGCGGATTTCGAACAAGCTGCGGCGACGCCGGAAGGTGTTCTGGCGTATATCGAAAATTATCTCAGTACCGGTCATCGCGATGCGCCGGCGGACGGTTGTCTGGTGGCGGCGCTGGGTGCGGAAATCAGCCGGGAAGAGACGGTCAGGCCATCGTTGACCCGGATGGTGAAAACCACCCTTGCGCGGTATACCAGTTGTTTCCCCTGGCGGACTAAAAAAGAGCATCGGGGCGACGCTATTCTTATTTCCGCCGCCATGCTCGGCGCGGTGATTTTGGCGCGGGCGGTGGATGATGAGGTCTTATCACGGGAAATATTGCAGGAAGTGTTGGCCGGCATACAAGCTCAGGCCAAATTGCCGGAGGCGCCGCGCTGAGAAATCATTATGCGTCATTAGCGCCGGCGGCCGGTTTTGACGCCGGTTCTGACGTCGGTTTTGACATAGTCACCCGGTTCTTTACGCTGGGGCGCTTTTGCATTCTTGCATACCAGGCATGAAGCGCCTCGTACTCCGCGGGCACCGGCAACGCCACGATCTCCGCAAAGATCAAACCGCCGATGACCGTGATGTCGGCCATGGAGAAGCACTCACCGGCAATGAATGTTTGTCTTTTCAGCACGTCATCAAAATAGCGCATACCCCTTAGGGCTTTGTCGCGCTGACGGAACCCCCACTCGGCGTTCTGATAAATCTCGACGTCGGGTCCAAGCCCCGGTGTGGCATGGTGGAAGTAAACACTAATGGCGTCAAGTAGCTCCAGCTCGGCGCGTTTGTTCATCATGTGGATCACGCCTTTTTCTCGCGGTGTTCTACCGGTGAGTATGGGGGCGCCGTCGAGCGCGTCAAGATATTCGGTAATGGCCGTGCATTCCGCAATGAAGGTGCCATCGTTGAGTTCGAGCACTGGCAGTGTGCCCGAGTAGTTTTTAGCAAGAAACTCGGCCTTTTTGTGCTCGCCTTGGAAAAGATTAACCGACACGAACTGGGCGCGCGATTGCAAATTCTTCTCGGCTAAAGCGATACGAACACGAGCCGGATAAGGGCCGGTGCTCCAATCGTGAATCTTCATCACAGGCAGTTTGGTGACGTCAAAATGGCTTCTATGGGATTTCATCGTTCTCATTGTCTATCTATCAGTTGGTAGGTAAAAATTATACTTCGGATTGCTCTTGGTCAAGTTCTTTTATTCGCTTAATATGCGATGCCATACAAACAGCGAGGGAGCAACGTGAGCTCAAATTATCGGGAAGCTATTTTGGCGGCAGCCAAAAGCGCCGCACAAGCGCATGGTTACAGTGGCTTGAATTTTCGTGATCTCGCACAAACCGTCGGTATCAAAAGCGCCAGTATCTACTATCA
>Ga0224527_1000884_pt1 | contig 17173 bp, 11 predicted proteins | sample CBST0metaG_FD_179882 | JGI IMG/M metagenome (GOLD analysis project Ga0224527, IMG submission 179882) | Peat soil microbial communities from Stordalen Mire, Sweden - C.B.S.T0 | ecosystem: Environmental > Terrestrial > Soil > Wetlands > Peat | place: Sweden: Norrbotten County, Stordalen Mire... | reverse complement strand
CGAGGAGACCGCGCACCTGTGCATTCTTGAAGGCGCGCACGTCATCTATATCGACAAGATCGAGCCGGCGGCCCGCTCGGTGCGCATGATCACCCGCATCGGGGCCACCAATCCGGTGCATTGCACCTCGGTAGGCAAGGCGATTCTGGCCTTCCTGCCCGAAGAGCGCATCACCGACGTACTCCGCCGCACCCGCTTCGAGCGTTTCACGCACCGCACGGTCGCCACGCCCGAACAATTTCGAGTGGAGCTCGAGAAGACCCGCCGCCGCGGTTACGCCGTGGACGACGAAGAACTGGAAGAAGGCCTGCGCTGCATCGCGGTTCCGGTTCTGGATGCGCAGCGCCAGCCGGTGGCCGCTGTCAGTGTCTCCGGACCCTCATTCCGTGTCACGGCGCAGAAATTGCCGGCGATTGCCAATCATCTGCTCCAGTGCGTGCGCGGAATCTCAGTGGATATGGGCTTTGTTTCCGGCGGCCGAAACAACCGGGCAGCGTGGTCGGCCTAATACTACAGTCGAAGATCGCAAGTTTGGGAGGGAGCCTGGCGCTTTAGCCCCAGGAATAGCGAGGTTTTGGCGGGGCCTTCCCAGGCTGCGTAAGAATTTCAACTCCAGCAGTAGGCCGAGACTTGAGTCGGTAGGCCGGGACTTTAGTCCCGGCATAAACCCAGCAAAATCAACGCGGGCTTTAGCCCCTGAGGATATGCTCTTCGGCCGTCTCTCTCCTCAACTGCCCTTTTCCCGCAGCCTCTTCAGGTCCGTTCCTTTGCCGTTTCTCTACCGTCGAAAACAAGTACAACTGTAATACGAGGACCCTGTCGGGCATCGATTCGTGACGAAGTGTGCAGCAGCTCCGGCAAATTCTGTTTTCGGGTTCATCGCATGAATTCTATCCCTACGCGATGACCCCAGACGACGATGTTTCCACCCTTGCTTCGCGGCCGGCTTCCCGGTTTCGCTACAGGCAGAGATGGCGTGCGTTCTCTCGTAAACTTGTTCCCGGCGCCTGAGCCGGTTCCGTCGCCGCAGCCATGGCCTTTCGCACTGCCGCACAGGTTGCGCGCATGTGCTCTTCGGTCAAGGTCGGATGCACCAGAAACATCAGGCTCGTCTCTCCCAACTCGCGCGCCACGGCAAGCCGTTCCTTGGGCCTCCACTCGGCGGGAAATGCGTTTTCCAAATAGATCTCACTGCAACTACCGCTGAAGCACGGAATCCCTTCGGCGTTGATGGCCTCGATGATCCGATTGCGCGACCACCCGGGACGAAGAGCTTCTGGCCGCACGAACGCATAATACTTGTAGTAGGCGTGCTCCAGGTGCCTGGGCGGCACCGTAACACGCAAACCCGACAGGCTGGAGAACTGTTTGTCCAACATCTGAGCATGTTTGCGACGAATGGAAAGCCACTTGGAAAGCTTCCTCAGTTGGAGTCGACCAACCGCCGACTGCACTTCACTCAGGCGTCCATTGGTTCCAAACGATTCACGGAGCCATCGGAATCCGGGGGCGTGCTCACGATGGTAGACCGCATCGTAGCTCTTGCCGTCATCCTTCCAGGACCACATGGTCTTCCATAGAGCGTCCGAGTTGGTGACCACCATCCCGCCCTCGCCGGCCGTGGTCATGATCTTGTCCTGGCAAAAGGAGAACGCACCCACGTCTCCCATCGATCCGACGGGCCGGCTCCTGTAGGTGGCGCCCTGCGCCTGCGCGCAATCTTCCACCACCGTGATGTTCCGATCTCGTGCCAGGGCAAGTATGTCGTCCATTTCGCACGGCCATCCGGCCAAATGCACCGCGATGATTGCTTTGGTACGCGGCGTCAATACTTCGCGAATAGTCTCTGCTGTCACGCTTTGGCTTTCGCGATCCACGTCCGCGAACACGGGACGGGCGCCAAGCATCGCCGCGCAACTCGCAGATGCAATGAACGTCCGGCTCGCCGTGATTACCTCATCGCCCGGGCCGACGCCAAGCGCCTTTAAAGCGCATTCCAGGGCCACAGAGCCGCTGGAGAGCGCTATGGCATATTTGGAACCAACAAATGCGGCAAACTCTCTTTCAAACGACCGGCCTTCGTCACCCGTCCAGTAATTCACCTTCCCGGATCTCAGGACATGAGTTACCGCTTCAATCTCGTCCTCGGCGAAACTGGGCCATTCATCAAAATCATGAACACCTGTATCGGACACAGTCGCGGAGTCAATGGTCAGAAGTGTCATCGTCTTTCTTCTCAACTCGTGCTGCTTGTGGACACGCTCCGCAGGGAAGGAAACCAGAGGGCGCGCATGCATGGATTTTCGCCTGCATGCGTTCCCTCTGGAAGAGGATTAAATGGAGAGGTTAAGAATGCGGTTGAGCCGTTGAACGAAGGCGGCCGGGTCCTTAAGCGCTACGCCTTCCATGAGCAAAGCCTGATCGAGAAGCAGCCATGCCGCATCCTGAGCAAGGGCGTCGTCTTTGCGAGCAAGCAACTTCTTGACGATCTCGTGATCGGGATTGATCTCCAGCGTGGGCAGCGGCGCGGGAATATCCTTCTGGCCCATGGCGCGCAGCATCTGCTGCATCTGCAACGACGGCTCCTCTTCATCGCTGACAATGCAGGAAGGACTGTCCGCCAGTCGCACCGAGGCTCGCACGTCTTTCACGCGGTCGCCAAGCGTGGTCTTCAGCATGGCCAACAGCGGCTTCAGTGCCTCGGCCTTGTCCGGCTCGGCTTCATCCTTCAGGTCTTCGCCCGTCGAGGCTTTGTTGATGGCCTTGAAGTCGACGTCTCCATATTTGTCGACGCCGGAAAACACGATCTCGTCGATGTCATCATCCAGGATGAGGACTTCAAGATCTTTCTTCTTGTAAATCTCGAGAAGGGGCGAAGTGCGCAGCAGCGATTCCTGGCCGCCGGTGATGTAATAAATGCTCTTTTGCCCTTCCTTCATGCGCGTCTTCACATCGGCCAGGCTCGTGACTCCTTCAACTTTGGTCGACTTGAAACGAACCAGCTCAAGCAGCGTTTCGCGATTGGCATAGTCGCCATACAGGCCTTCTTTCAGGGGGCGATTGTACTCGGCGATGAAAGCAAGATACTTTTCGGGTTGGTTGGCGGCGATGTTCTTCAACTCGGAAAGGATCTTCTTCACGCTGGCTGTGCGAATGCTGGTGAGAACGCGATTCTGCTGCAGAATTTCGCGGCTCACGTTCAACGGAAGATCTTCGCTGTCGATGATGCCGCGCACGAAGCGCAGGTACTGCGGCAACAACTCGCGGGCATCGTCCATGATGAAGACGCGCTTCACATAAAGCTTGACGCCCACCTTGTATTCCGCCTGGTAGAGATCAAGCGGAGCCTTGGCTGGCACATAAAAGAGCGTGGTGTATTCAAGGCTGCCTTCCGCCTTGGTGTGAAACCAGAACAGCGGATCCTGCGAATCGCCGGTGATGGATTCATACAGTTCCTTGTAGTCCTCGTCCTTGAGCTCGCTCTTGGGCCGCCGCCAAAGAGCGCTGGCGGCGTTCACCTGTTCGGTCGTGCGGGTCTTGATCGATTTCTTTTCCGCTTCGTTCCACTCGCTTTTGTCGTAGGTCAAAAAGATCGGGAAAGCAATGTGGTTGGAGTATTTTTTTACAACCTCCTGCAACCGCCAACTGTCGGCGTACTGCTTGCCTTCTTCGTTGAAGTGAATCAGAATGGTGGTGCCTGTGGCAGCGCGCTCAGCAGGCTCAATGTCGAAGCCGGTTTTGCCATCGCTGGTCCAGCGCCACGCCTTATCGTCGCCAGCCTTGCGCGACACAACTTCGATGCTGTCGGAAACCATGAAGGCGCTATAGAAGCCCACACCAAACTGGCCGATGAGATTCGAGTCCTTCTTTGCGTCCCCGGACAACTGCGAGAGGAAGTTCTTGGTGCCCGAGCGGGCGATGGTGCCAAGGTTCGATGCCAACTCCTCCTCATTCATGCCGATGCCCGAGTCGGCGATGGTGAGAGTTTTGTTCTCGGCATCCAGTTCCAGATCGATGCGCGGATCGAACGGAAGCGACTTGTATGCATCGTCCACCAGCGTAAGGTGGCGCAGTCGGTCCAGCGCATCCGAGGCGTTGGAGATGAGTTCGCGCAGGAAGATTTCCGGGTGCGAATAGAGAGAGTGGATGATCAGTTGCAACAGTTGATTGACTTCGGTCTGAAATTCACGTTTCGGCATAGATATCGAACTCCAATAGATATAACTATAAAACGCGAGCCTCCTCCGCGGCAGTACGAGTGAGCCGGCAGCTGCCCAGAGAGTGTTTACGCAACGCGGCACCAAAGAAAAGAAAGGGCGCGGCAGGGGATGCCCTGCCGCGCCCAGGTTGCACGCGATTGTCGGCTAGAAAACGAACTTGCCGCCCAGTTCCAGGTTGCGCATGCCATAGACGCTGGTCACCGCGCCATAGTTCGAGTCCGCGAAGCTTGAGTCGAAGCCCGAGAACTGCGGGTGGTTGAAGGTATTGTAGGACTCGAAGCGAAGTTCAAATCTCGGTCCTTCGCCGGATGTGAGTGGTATGGATTTGAACAGGGACAGATTCCAGTTGAAGAGTCCCGGCCCTACGATCGCGTCTTTCCCGGCGTTGCCCCATCCTTGAGTAGCGCCACCGTTATCCCAGGGTGCGGTTGGTGCTCCGAACGAGTTGGTGCTGAACCATTGGCCAGCCTTCTTGGGGTAGGTGACTTTCGACAACAGGTTCGGACGGTTGTTGCCGCCGTCCAGACTGCCCAGTCCGAGAGTGTCGGGGCCGTTATAGTTGGGGTACTGAGGCACTCCGCGTTGTGCAGTCGTCACACCGGAGATCGACCAGCCTCCGAGAATTTCGTGCGCGGCAAGGTTGGTGCTCTTCGCAAAGAACGGAAGGTTGTAGATGTAACTCGCGTTGAAGATGTGACGCCGGTCCAGGAATCCAGACCCTCGGTCATACTTCGTGTCAAACGGATTGTCGATGATATTGAGATCTTCGTAGACAATATCGATCTCATGGGACCAGGTGTAGGCAAATGTTGCGGAAACACCGTGCCGATTTTCCAGGCGCAGGCCAGCCTGGAACGAGTTGTAGGTGGTGTTGGTCCCGTTCTCCTCCTGGGTGATGGTGGAGTAGCCGGGATAGATCCGATAATGGTTTGTGTTCAACGGGGTCAGATACTTATCGGGGTTGTCCGGGTCCGGTATTTTGCCGGCCACGCCCTGCCGGTCGCAGTAAAGGCTGGTCGGATTGACGGGGCAATCCGGGTCCGAGTTGGTTAATGGCAACGAGTTGATGTTCCGGTCGGCGTTCTGGTTCCAGCCGCTGGAACCCACATACTGCACTTGTGCAATGATCGACGGCGCCAACTGGTGTTGGATACCCAGGCTGAAATTCGCCGTCCCAGGATTCGGATAATGGTATTTGATACTGGTCATCGTGGAAGGAAAGAGCTGTGTCGTTGTCGGCTGGGACCCCGTCAAAACGCTGATGTTGGGGTTAGAGAACTCAACGTTTGTAGCCGAGGGCTGGTATGCAAACGGCGGATTCAAAGCTGCGTTATAGACATCATTGCCCTGAATGCGCTCATAGAACGTGCCAAAGCCGCCGCGGAGAATCGACTTTCCGTTTCCGAAGATATCGAGGGCAAATCCGATACGCGGCTGCCAGGTCTTGTACTCGTTGCTGACCACGCCGCGGGGAAAACCGTTGACGTTGGCTTCCCTGATGCCGTTGAGATAGAACTGTTCGCCGCTCCAATATCCAGTGCCGGGGTAAGTGGACAGCGCCGAGGGAAGCAGAGTGCCGTCCGCCTGAACCGGATTCACCGACGGCGTGGTGTAGTCCGCGGGAATGAAGTTCGCAAACAGGTTGTACCGCTCAAAGGCATGGGGCATTCCGTCGAAACGGACACCGAGGTTAAGTGTCAATCGGGGAGTGATATGCCAGTTGTCGTTGGCATAGCCGCTGTAGTTGTTGTTGACCCAGTGTTTGCCGTACAGACTTTGCAGTTGGGTGAAGCTGGTAGCATCGCCGAGCAGGTAATTGATATACGAGTCTTTCGAAAAGTCGTTCGAGTTGAAAACTGCGGTTCCCTGGGTGTTGGCCTGCAGTTGCTGGTTCTTGTAGTCGTGCAGCCAACTCGCACCAAACTTGAACTGGTGGCGCCCGCGGGTCCAGGACACGTCGTCCCGGTAGTCGAATCCTTCATAGCCGTTCTTCCAGGGGAAGTAGGATTCGGTCCACGTGGTATTCAGCGGCGAGCCCTGTAGATCGACTTCCGGCATATCTTGCCCCGCGTTATCGGCAACCGGGAAGAAACTGCTCGCCGTCCATCCACTGGGCAGTTTGTACGTGGAGCCGGCTCCGGAGGTGATCGGAGTAAGGGTGATCTTGTTGCCGCTGTAAAGGAAAGCCGTCTCGTTGAGCAACGAGGGCGAATACGTCTGAGTCAGCTTGATCGCCACCGAATACGATGGATTGGTCATGGCCGTGCCCACCGTCGGATAGACATTGGTCGTGTCCCACAACGGCGGGAAGAACGACGGGGAGACCGAGTCATGCAGGTAGTGGCCCATCAACTGGTACTTGCTGTTGATGGCGTGATCGATGCGGATAACCTCTTCACGGACGTAGGTTGGCGCCGGAATCGACGCGATGTACTGGGTGCCGTTGTTATGGTTTGGATGCGGGAAGGTCCCCGAATTCAACTGCAGAGTCGCATTCTTGTCGATCAGGCTCCAGGGGATTGTGTAGGTTCCGTCCTCGTTCTTGGGGAAGGGTGTGCCCTGCAGAGAGGGATCAACGTTGTAGGTGGTGGGGTAAACCGGGACAATCGAGCTGGACGGTTCGGTGTAATGTAAGTCCTGCCCGCTCGTCGGGAAGTTGCTGTCCAGAATGGTGTTCATGACCGAAGGCGAACTTCCTTGAATGAGCCTGCGCCATTCCTCGTTGTAAAAGAAGAATGTCCTGTTGCGGTTGTTGTTATACACATGAGGAATCCAGAGCGGGCCGCCGATATTGCCGCCGGGCTCGTTCAATTTGAACTCGGGCGTGGTTTTGCTGAAGTAGTCCTTGGCGTTGTAGGCGGTATTCCGATTGAACTCATACACTTCTCCGTGGAAGTCATGAGTGCCGGATTTGAGCACCATGAGGATGGTTCCGCCGGAGCCCACGCCGTAATCCGGCTGATAGTTGCTGTCCAGAGTCTGGAATTCGGCGATGGCGTCCTGCGAGGGCAGGTTCATGAAACAGCCGCCGCAGCCGCGATCATTCTGTTCGCCCCCATCCAACATATAGATGTTGTGCGCCGTGCGGGCGCCATTGAAGCTGATGCCGCTCGACGCCGTGAGAGCGTTGACCCCGCCAAATTGCGGCAAGTTATTTGACACGCCCAGGCCAAGCGCTGCAAGCGAAGTGACATTGCGGCCGTTGGTTGACAGTTGGGAAACCTGCTGGCCGCTGATCAGTGTGCTGACCTCGCTGCTTTCCGACTGCACCTGAAGGGCGTCCGCCTCCACGGTCACCGTCTGCTGCTGGCTGCCAACGGTGAGGGTAACATCCTCTTCCAAGGTGGCGGCGACGTTCACCACGATGCCTGTCTTTGTATATTTCTGAAAGCCAGACACTGACGTGCTCAGCGTGTAGGTGCCGACACCCACGTTCGCAAAGCGATACGCGCCCGCGCTGTTTGAGGTCACCTGCCTTGCTTGACCTGTCGCCGGGTTCGTGAGGCTGATGGCCGCATTCGGAACCAGCGCGCCGCTGGCGTCCACCACGGTTCCGTTAATGGTTGCATTATCCTGGCCCCAGGCTCGGGATGTGGGCACCAGAAGCATTGCGATGAATGCGAGACACACCGTCAGATATCTCCATGCTGGCTTTTCCGTCATGGGAACCCTTGCAATGTGCTGAATCTGTTGGGTGATCTGGTTCATTTGGTTTGCCTCCTGAGCAAACGGTTACCTGTCATGTGGTCTTACTTTCCGCGGTCGCTCTGTATGGCGCTGAGTTCATCGTTGTGCGTCCGCAAACATGTCACACTTCAGTGCTGAATCCTGGCGATTCAATTCCCGATCCGAGGACGACCATTCAAGCCTGCAGTTGCGCTGAGTTCTGGACCTACCCTGTACTTCGCAGGGACAACTTTGCGGATCTTCTTCGCGGGACCTCTGCGCGTCTGAACGAGTTGCTGGTGCTTGCTTTCCGGTGCTCCGCCCAAACGGCCGGGGACGCGAACTTTCAGGAACGCGGAAGTAAGCGCTTTCTAAATCGGACAAACTTCTACGCCATTTCAGCGGCCTTGTCAAGATGAAATATAAAATTGAGGAGATTGTGGGCTTTTCGGATCATTCGCCCATCGATTACAGGAAAAAATCGCTTTACCCCCAGGATTCGCCCGACGACCCATGCTCGTCGCGATGGCCGCGCCACGCGGAGCTGGAACACTTTGTCCCGCCGGCGAGACGGCCCCAGGGGCGGAGTAAGCGATTGCCGCCGCCGGAATTTCTGCAGCCTCACCTCTGCTTCATCCGCCTGAGGAAGGCTTCGGGAAAATAATCCCACGCGGGTTCGTCCCATCAGCCGTGGGTATGCCGTGTCAGGGGAGAGACCCGTCGCAGGCCTAAAGCAGAACCAGAGTTGGTGTATCCCGGCAGCAGTGGAGCCAAGTCGACGCGACCATCAGGAAGCGGCGACCTCGCCTTCATTGAGCAGGATATAAGGACCCTGGTTCTGCTCCGGTGAATAGTCAACTCTTCGTGAGAAAAGAACCATGAACCTGCCAGATTAAGGTTCTTCCTCACATTTGGTGAAGAACCGCGGTGTTTCATGAAGGGCTTGAGGGGATCGGATTGCCGATATCAATCCCCGCGGCGTTCGGATGCACCACTTCCAGATTCAATCTCCAATCTTGTGGCCCATTCCCAGATTTTGTGCGATGCGTGCGAACCGTCGGAAATCCACTCGGATCTCAGCCCGCTGGAAGGCATGAGATTCCAGTTGCCATGGCTACTTTCCGGTCGTAATTCTTAATTCTGCCGACCTCAATCTTGAGAACGTCGATCGGTGCGTCTCATGGCGATACGTTGCTAACCTCCGTAAAGGCCAACCGGCTCTACAATTAGCCGGCGGGCAAGAGCACTTCCATCCGAAGCAGCACGGAGTGGATCGCTTCCAGCAGTTCTTCGACGTCGGCAGACGCAATCCTGCCGATGGTCCCGATGCGGAAGCACTTGTCTTTCGATAGTTTCCCCGGGTAAATCACGAACCCCAATGACCAAAGCTTCGAATAGAAGTCTGAAAAATCAAATGCTGGGTCGAGAGGGTACCGGAACGACGTAATGATGAAGCTCTGATCCTGCTCCGCGAGATACGCCTCGAAGCCCATCGCTTTCATACCCGTACACAACGTGCGATGGTTCTTCCGGTAGCGCTCCCCACGGGCTCTGACTCCCCCTTCTTCGTCCAGCTCATTGAGCGCCTGTTCAAACGCTAATAGCGTCTGGATCGGCGGAGTAAAGCGAAAATGTCCGCCGCTGCTTTCCATGCTGACCCATTGGTCGTAGAGATCCAGGCTCAACGTCCGCGCATTTCCCCTCGCTGGCTGGAGGGTGTGCCGGTTGGCCAGCACGAAGCCGAATCCAGGAACCCCCTCAATGCACTTGTTCGCAGAGGAGATCAAGAAATCGATATGCGCCCCTGTCATATCAATTGGGATGGCTCCGAAACTGCTCATGGCGTCGACAATGTAAACCGCGTTGGCGTCCGATACGACGCGCCCGATCTCTTCCACTTGATTCAACATGCCGCTGGTTGTTTCGCAATGCACCAACGCGACGTGAGTAATGCCGTTACTGGCCGCCAATCGTTCGGCAACAATCTCCGGAGTAAACTTGCTGTTCTCCGCGATCTCAAACTCATCGAGCGCGATGCCGTGTATGCGCGCGATCTGCGCCATGCGGCGGCCATAGGCGCCGTTCACCATCACCATCAGTTTGCCGTTGTGCGGAATCACCGATGAAAGGACCGATTCAACCACATACGTGCCGCTGCCCTGCATCAGTATGCACTCGTAGGTTTCGCGCGCGTAAGGACCAAGTGCGAGCAGGCGTGAGCGGATGCTTTGAACAAGCTCCAGAAACTCGCTATCGAGGGAACCTAGGTCACGAAGCATCGCCTCTTTCACCGTGACGCTGGTGGCCAAGGGGCCGGGCGTGAAGAGCAGCTTGTCCCTACCGCTCACTCGCATGTCTGTCTTCTTCATCTTTGCCACCCTCCTCAGACGGCATCGATCCCACTCAGGCAATCGTCGAGAATCTTCACTGCGCGATCAAGGTGCCTCTCTTCGATCGTCAATGGCGGAGTGAGAACCAGAGTGGAGCCCATTGACACCTTGAAGCTCAGCCCTTGGCTTAAGGCCCGGTACATCACCTGTTCCGCCTGATCATTTGCCGGCGAGCCATCCGGTAACTGGAGAACAACAGCCACGAGCAACCCCATTCCACGCACGTCATAGATCAACTTATGCTTCTGTTGAAGTTCTCTAAGCTGGTCCATAAAGCGATTCCCCAGGAGCGCTGCGCGTTTGGCCAGTCCCTCGGACTCGATCACCTCTAGAACGGCCAGTGCGGCGGCGCAGGCAACCGGGCTCTTCTCGTGCGTAAAATGGCCGAGCGCGCGATCCTGTCCGATGTCGAGATCTTCGCGCGCCAGCAAGGCGGCTATCGGAACAAAGCCTCCGCCCAATCCCTTGCCAATCACGAGCATATCCGGAACAATGCCGTACTGTTCGCAAGTAAACATCGACCCAGTCCGGCCCAGCCCATGCGGAATCTCATCGAGGATGAGCAACGCGCCGTGGCGGGTACATATCTCGCGGAGCTTTCGCCAGTACTCCGGCGGGGGCACCGTTCCGGTGCTGCGCACCGTCTCGGCGATCACGGCCGCCACATCGCCCTCTTTTTCTAGCACATAATCCATATACCCGGCACATTGCAGATTGCAGCTCTTGCCGCAATGGAAGGGACAGTGCAGCGGCTCGGCAGGCGGGACATGTTCCGAACCCGGCAGCAAAGGGCCGATGTTGTTGCGAAAGAGCATTTCTCCGCCGAGCGAAATGGTGTCGAGAGTGGCTCCGTGAAACGAGTCCCACATCGAGACCGTCTTAAAGCGACCCGTTGCCATGCGCGCCAGTTTGATTGCCATGGAGATGGCTTCCGCGCCGCCGGGCGCAAAGAGGCACTTGTTGAGCGTTCCAGGCGAAATCTCCGCCAGCTTTCGCGCCAGCGCAACCGCATATCGGTTGGTATAGCGGCGCGTGCAGAAGGGAAGTTCTTCCAGGGCCTCGTAGATCGCGGCCTTTACCTTCGGATGACCGAAGCCAACCTGATGCACGCTGTTTCCATGGAAATCCAGATAGCTGCGCCCCTGGGTGTCCACAAGAAAGCTGCCCTCGCAACTGCTCAACGCATTCAGGCACGGAGAGGACAGAGATTGATGCAGAAAATAACGCGCATCTTCGGCCAGAAGTGTGCGGGTCTCGTCATCCAGATTCTCTCTCTGCCAACTCTCGCGCGCGGAAGACAGGTTCACATCTCCCTCCGACTGAGCGATGCTGCCCTTCTGTTCGATATCATTCCTGCTTTGCATTTCCGTTACCTCGCTTTTGCATGGAGTTGTCAAAAACTCTCAAGCAGTCTGCCCAACCTGTTTGTTCTGAATCTGCGTGTCATAGTGATCTTCGGGCTTCCGGCCCCATGACGGAATAAGAACGGCCGCTGCCACAAAAGCAGCTCCGGCCAAGACCAGAAAGAGGCGATCCCATCCAAAGTGTTCACTCACGTAAACTACGACATATGGCGAAAAGAGCGCTCCCAGGTGGCCTATGCCGTCCACTAGGCCGGATGCGGTTCCTGTAGCCCGCGCGGTTCCTATATCCTGGGCAGCGGCTCCCGAGAGCAACGTGTCAGGGCCATACGAGAGCACACCGGAAAGAGAGATGGCGATCCCCGTCCCCACCAGCCCGTAGGCAGCCAGCGCCGGCTGCATCAGCATGACACAACCCAATCCGAAGAGCATCATGGCCGATATCGGAGCCCTTCTCGACTGCATAAATCGGTCCGAAATATACCCCGCCAGCAAAGCGCCCACGATGCCGATTAATTCATAGAGCGAAGATAGATAGCCTGCCGCCTGATAGCCGTACTTTAGCCGGTCGACCATATAAAACGGCAGCCAGAACATCAGGGCGTACCGGCACAGCTCCAAAAAGAAATAGGCGATGCTGATCGTCCATAGCGATGGTTTTCCAAGCAACGTCAACAGGTCGCTCCAATTCGAGCGATCAGGCAACATCGCGGGCTGTTGGCGCGGCGCTTCCGAGGAGAAACCCTTCTCCTCCGGCGTGCCGCTCACGCCAAACGAAAACAGGATCGTGATGCCCAGCAAGATGAGCGCGGGTAACAGAAAACCGAGCCGCCAACCCATCTTAGGGAGGAATACGCGTTCGGTCACTGCCCAGGTTGCAAAGCTGGTTGCGAGAAAACCTCCGAGCACGTAGTTGGTTCCCCACCACGCCATCACGATTCCGCGAATATCGCTGCTGAACCAGCTCGCCATCATCTTCACCAGCCCGGACCAACCCGTCGACTGGCCAATCCCGTTGAGGCATCCGAAAAGGAGCAGCCATAGCAACGATGCGTGCATTCCCATGAACAGGTTGCTGCCGACCACGAGCAACATTCCGCCGGCAACCACGCGTTTGGCTCCGATGCGGTCTGAAAGGAACCCAAAAAAGAATTGTCCAACTGCATACATGAGGCTATAGCCGAACACAACGTTGGCAAGCTCCGAGCTTCGCAACCCGGAGATTCCATGCAGCATCGGTAGAACGATCCCGAGATTCTTGCGGCAAAAATAGAAGCCTGCATATGTGACCCATGTGATGGCAAACACTTGACGACGAACGGGGGCGAGGCGCAACAAAGATCTCCATTTCTAATAGCTGGACCAGAGAAGGTATATCCCGAAGCTGTTGCGCTCAAGTCGATATGACCATCGAGGTATAGCGGCCTGTTGTGAACTGACCGAGGCGGCGATTTGGAGTTCGCCTTAATGCGCGGTGATGAACGCGGAATCGACTGCTTGTGAGCGCCAGCAGGGAGAGGGTTTTACATCCAGCAGCCGCGCCAGTGTTGCAGCCGTGTCATACTGCATGATCGTGGTCTCGATCTTGTAATTGGCGCGGATGCCGGGCCCGCTGATCACCCAGGGGATCTCCAACTCGCTCATCGAGAGACCGCCGTGCGTCCGCCCGATCCCGCCGTGGTCCGCGGTCAGCAAAATCGTGGTCGAGTCGCGCAGCTTCAGTTTGTCCAGCATAAGCAGCAGCCGGCCTAGCATTGCGTCGGTCTTCTCGACCGCGGCGATATATTGGGGCGATCCCCAGCCGTTGCCATGGCCCGCGTTATCGACAAGGTCGAGATGGAGGAACAGAAACTCCGGCTTGTCGCTTTCAAGATATGCAAGGGCATGTTCGAGAGCATCGTCCTCTTTCTCGTCCACGGAGTAGACCTTGCTTGCCACCCCAGGCTCAACCAGCCGCACGTAATCAGTCCAGTCGGTGAAGATTCCGACGCGCGCCGACGGATGCTGCAAATGCTCAAGGCTATAAATAGTAGGGAAAACTCCGGGAGCATCCTGGCAGGCTGCCGCGATTGTGAAGCTGTCCGGCTGCCAGTCATTGGAGGTCACTCCGGTGAGCTCTGTCGGAGCTCCCATGATCATGGCAGCCCAATTGGAACTGCTGCTGGTGGGCATGACCGCACGCGCGTGCATCGACCACGACCCGGATTTGATCAGCCCATGGATGTTCGGAGTGTTGGCCTCGGCAATGCCCTGGGGCGAAAGTCCGTCGACGCCGAACAGAATGACACGTTGTTGCGCTGCAACAGAGGACATACCGGAGAGTGTGAGAACTCCGACGAGGATCAAAGATCGATTGAGTGTAAGATTGCGCATTCTTCGAACTCCACGCGCAGGTGCACTGCGCTTTCGTTATCACTCTCTCAGGAGCGGGGAGCTACCGAAACGTTCAGCAGGTTAAAAGGGCAGACGTTATCGGTTAGATAGAGCATCTTTAGCGCATTAAAGGCGAATGCAGCGTGAGAGGACGGTGAATGTGAACCGAATCGTACATGTTATCTCCCTGTAATATCCCGGCGATACCATCCTGTTCGTAGGTGGTTGCCGTTAACTGAGCACAATGGACAAAAGTGAGGAAATTCCGCCCCAAGAGCTGCATCTGTATGTCGCCCAACTGCGAGATGCCGTTGAGTCTGTGTGCAGAAGCCGCGCCTTCCGCACAAGTCCGAAGAGCTGTGAATTTCTCCGTCATGTAGTCCACCATGCTCTGCTTGGCGATTTCGATCAGTTGAAGGAACGGCTGATTGGAATGACCCTGTTAGGACGCGATGCCAGTTATGACACCGGTTCCGACGCAGGTGTGCGCGTGCGTGCCAATGAGGTACGGAAGCGCCTGATCGCCTGTCGCGAAACCCAACCAGCGGATGCAGTTTTCAGCTTCGAGCTGCCGCCCGGTTCCTACATTCCGCATTTCCTGCGGCGAGCGGATTCGTCTTCACCGTCAGTTTGCCATGCCGATCACGCCATCGAATTGGATGATCGGCCGCCACGCCCCTTGTCGCACCAGCAACTGGCCCTGCCGACACTAGTCGCTCTCTTTCTGTGCACGATGTGCTTACGATGGCAGGTTGCGCAGGAACACCCGTTCATGGCCTTTTGGGAAACCGTCTTTCATGATCGCCACGCAACGTTATATATACAGCCCGTGTATTTCGATAAAGGGCAGGAGCTTATTGCGGCGCAGCAGTTCACGACCGTTGGGCCGTTGCTTAACTTGGCGGGCCAGTTTCATAGCCGTTTCAATTTGGCCAGCGCCGCTGTTCCGCCAACTGCGGCGGGAGATATTCTGATTTCCATCGGAGAAGTAGCGGACAACACGGGCGCACCAGCAAGCGCGCCGGCAGACACGAACCGGATCACATTCATGACCACCTCGCATGGCCGCGAGATCTTCGACCACGGCTCATCGGATCCCCACCGACTGGCAGGCCGCGCCGCGCTGCTGACGATTGCCAATGGGGATCTACGTTCGATTCGTATCGATGGCACCGATAACGCTGCTATCAGATCTTTGATTGATATCCTGTGCGCCCGGGATTCCTTTCCTGAGATGCTCTCGGATACCTTTCAGCGAGGGACGACTACGCAGGCTGTCTTCCTTTTCAAGCAACACTCCGATGTCGTGGTCTTCCACGAACCGCTATCACCCGCACCCGCCGGCGCAACTCAAACGCAATGACACCCAAGTCACGCACACTCGAAGTTTGGCGCGGTCAGATCTTTCTGGCCGCCTGGACGCTCTATGCCGGCTATTACATCTGCCGCAAGGATATGGCAGAGACTGCCGGCGGCTCGCTGTCGCATTTAGCCGTGAGTCTGGCCTGCTTTGGATTGACTTATGCCATAGGTCAGGTTGCGGGGGGCACACTGGCCGACCGGTACGGCGCGCGGCGAACCGCCTTGGCGGGCGCAGCCATTTCGGTTTCATGCACACTTCTGCTCGCTTGGCTCTCACGACCGGCGCTGGCGCTGGTCCTCCAACTCGGTAACGGCCTGGGCCAGGGCTTCGGCTGGCCGTCATTGTTGAAACTGATCGGGGCTTCCTTCAAGCGGGGCGAGCGGGACCGTGTCCTGGGCTGGTGGAGTTCGAGCTATATACTCGGTGGATTGCTCGCCACTTCGCTGACCGCGTGGTTGGTCGACCACGCCGGTTTCGCCGTGCAATCTGGAATCCAGCCGGCCTATATCGTCTCCTCCGCGATCCTGTTTTGCGCAGCCGTCTTCTTCTACGCCACAACCAGGGGTGTGCCCGATCCTTTGTTTCCTTCCAAGCGCGGCCTGTCAACGGACAGCCGCGCCACGCAGGCGCATGAATGGAGCGTCTTGCTGAGGAACCGCAGAGTCCAGATCATCTCGTGCATGTACTTCTTTCTCAAAATGACTCGCTATACGCTGCTCTTTTGGCTGCCTCATTACCTGATCTCGGGCTTTGGCTACAGCGTGCATGGGGCCGAACACACGGCATCTTACTTCGAGTTTTGCGGATTTCTCGGTCCGCTTGCGGTCGGCTATGCCGCGCAGCGGTGGTTTCGCAATCGGCACATGGCGCTTGGCGCATCCATGTTATTCACACTTGCGTTCGTCTGCCTTCTACATCCGATGCTCGCTGAAAGCGGCTGGTTTGGCATGGTGGTTTCCATTTCCCTGATGGGCATTCTTATCCATGGCGCGGACCTTCTGATGTCCGGCATGGCGGTTCTGGACGCGGTTCCGGAACGACTGCATGGAAGAGCTACGGGGCTGGTGAACGGATTCGGCTCGATCGGCCAAGTCATCTCGCCACTGCTCGCAACCATCTTTGTGGCGCGGTTGGGATGGACCCAGCTTTTCGATCTCTTCGTTTTCTTCGCGTTGATCGCAGGCAGCATCTGCGCGTTCGGAGCGCATCTCACCCCTCCCCTAACCCCGCCAACTAACCGTTCAGTGCTTGAGACGGCGGAGCAGCCGTTATAACCTGCGAAGGTGAATTCAAAACAAACGCAAATCGCCCCTTCAATAAAAAGCTTGCCACCCCTCCGCGCAGTCATTCTGGACTGGGCTGGAACCACCGTCGATCACGGGTCGGTCGCGCCCGTGCTTGCCCTGCAGAGTCTCTTTCTCAGGCATGACATTGCTCTCTCCTCAGAGAACGCGCGCAAGGATATGGGCCTGCTCAAGCTGGACCATATTCGTTCGATCCTGGCCTTGCCCAATATTCGCACCGAGTGGCACGAAAAGACCGGGCGATTTCCCGGCGAAGCCGAAGTCGTCTCCTTGTTCGGCGAATTTGGGATCTTGCAGTTGGAGATTGTGGCGCAGCATTCCCAAGTAATCGCGGGCGTCGCCGATACGGTTCAGCACTGGCAACAGCGCGGCCTCCGCATCGGCAGCACGACCGGCTATACGCGAGAGATGTTGGATCCTGTTCTAATCCAAGCCCGCAAAGACGGCTATTGCTCCGACGCATCGGTCTGTCCCGATGAAGTGGGAGCTGGCCGCC
>Ga0224527_1000883_pt1 | contig 17208 bp, 12 predicted proteins | sample CBST0metaG_FD_179882 | JGI IMG/M metagenome (GOLD analysis project Ga0224527, IMG submission 179882) | Peat soil microbial communities from Stordalen Mire, Sweden - C.B.S.T0 | ecosystem: Environmental > Terrestrial > Soil > Wetlands > Peat | place: Sweden: Norrbotten County, Stordalen Mire... | reverse complement strand
GTATACGATAAGTGCCAACTATTATTGAATCGCCTCAGCTTGATGGCTATGGGCAATCTCCGAATTCTATGGTGCCCCCCCATAATAGTACCTAAATAAATAACAAAATTCTCAAAAACGATGGTTTATGATAACTGTTTTCTTCACAGGTTTATGCCCCTAAAAAACATAAATTTCTTTATTAAAACTATTATCAAAAACAAATTAACACAAACTCCTCTTTATGATAAGATTAGTATGAAAGGTGGTTTGTATTAATGAGCATCAATTATACATACGGTTATGCGAGAGTAAGCACCAGGCAGCAAGATCTGATCCGTCAGCTGGATATGTTAGAAAAATACAATTGCACCGAGATATTGACAGAGAAAATGTCTGGGACTAAAACCAATAGACCAGAGTTGGTCCGCCTGAAGGACAAAATCAGACCAGGTGATACATTGGTTGTAGAAAGCTTTTCAAGGTTAGGCCGTAGCACTAAGGATCTCATAGAGCTGATGGAGTACTTCGAGCGTAAAGGAGTAAAATTAATAAGCCTCAAAGAGAATTTCGATACGACTACACCCCACGGCAAACTAATGCTCACAGTATTTCAAGCCTTTAGCCAGTTTGAGCGAGATCTTATTGCCCAAAGGACAAATGAAGGATTAGCCAGTGCAAGAGCCAGAGGACGCAAAGGTGGCCGACCACGAGTCAACGATAAAAATGTTCAAAAAGCACTGAAATTATATAACTCAAAAGACTACACCATTTCAGAAATCGTGGAAATGTCAGGAGTAAGCCAAGCGACATTATACAGATACATACAAAAAGTCATCAATTAATATTAAAGATTTTTATTAAAAAGTATGATCCGTATTATATTACGTATTGTGTTCCGTAAAACATAGAGTATAATATAATTAAAAGTGAATATAATATAAACTATTAAAGGGAGGATGAGGAAGGTGGCTGTTATGATGGAAAAACCAACATTTAACGCTGATCAAATAGTATCTTCATCGGTAGCTTCAAAACATTTCGGAGAAATCCGCCGAAAAGCAAAAACAATGCCTCAATTTATTACAGATAATGGAACGGTTGACGCTGTCGTTTTAGATTATGATTATTATGAAAAATTATATATGAGGTTGACAGAACTTGAAGAGAACGAAGAAACTAGAATTTTAAAAGCAAGAGTTGACCGATTAGAAGCTAATCCTGCAGCTGCTGTATCCTGGAAAACTATACGTCGCTCAAACAAAAATGAACAAAGTACGTTTTGATGTTCGTTTAGATCCTGATGCTGCGAAAGAATATCAGAATCTTGATAATTCAGTTGTAGAAATAGTTGATAAAGCTATTGATGAATTAGAATTTCGAGCGGATGAGGTTGGAAAATCTTTAGGAAATATGCGGGATATTAAATTAGCAGGTTGTAAAGAAATTAAATTACGAGATGCAGGTATAAGGATTATTTTTAGAATAACTAACGAAATTGTAGAAGTTTTGCGTGTGGTTTATATTATTGCCATAGAGAAACGAAGTGCAGATTTTGTCTTTAAAATTGCTTCCAAGCGTTTTTCTAAAATAAAAAAATTAAAATATGCCAATAATATTTTAGAAAAAGGTAAAAAATGGACTAATTCAAAAAATAAAAACTAACCGCATGACTTTTCTGTGAAGTCGATGCGGTTAGTTTTTTATTATCAATAGAGCTTTCTTTTCCGCTCCTAAGGTTATGTAACACCCCTTATTCACCCTTGAAGGGGTCACGCTAGAATTCGGAAATTATAGCACGCTAATCTAATCTAATTTTCATATTTAACACTAGTGTAACTACTTAATAAGTATATCTTCATATTACATTTTGATTAGTACATGAATTGCTACACGATTATTTTGCTAATTTGGATAGAGTTTTTTTGCATTAATGGAGAAGTGAAAGAAACGAACGTTATTTACACGCGGAATTGGAGTATTTTTTACTGAGATAATTCCTTAGCGTGCTAAAATTTCCGAATTCCATCGTGACCCCTATAGCATCCCTTATGAATATATCAAACATAAAGTGGATATTCGTATCACCAAGGGTGTTGTCGAGGTGTTGGGGTATGAGTAGTAATGGAACAAAAAACCGGAATAAGCCTTCAAAATTATCCCAGGATGATTTTGAAGGCTTATCTTATCCTATTTAATATCAATCTTCATTAATGGGCGCAATGCTCCATGTTCAAATTCTTTAGGTAAGTGAAATGAATATCTGCCTACGATGTTGATATGATCAAAACCGAGTGGGGATAGCCTTTGTATATCAGCCTCATCAATTATTTTACCTTCTTTACGGAGTGCATCGAGAGCTATTGCCATATACCGTGTATTCCACAGAATAATTGCATTAACAACCAGTCCCAGCGCACCTAACTGATCTTCTTGTCCTTCGCGATACGCTTGATGCAGTTCGCCTTTCTTTCCGTAAAATACGTTTCGTGCTAGATTATGACGGGATTCTCCACGATTCAATTGTGTCAGTATTTTTCTGCGATAGCTGGGATCATCCATAACCATGAGAAGGTGCTTTGTTTTAAAGATACGGCCTAATTCTCCGATCGCTCGTGCTAACATCGTTGGTTTACCATCACGTTGTAGAGTTCTGATTAACTGCGTGGAATTGACTGTGCCAAGCTTTAAAGAACCAGCCACTCTCAACATATCGTCCCAATATCTGCCGATAATATCTTTGCGTATACGGTGTTTAGCCAACTTGTTCAATTCGCCGTAATCAGCGCTAGGGTCAAACCGCCAAAACCTCAAACTTCCAACATCTGCAATACGGGGACTAAACTGATAACCAAGAAGACCGAACAGTCCAAATATAATATCACTGTATCCTGCGGTATCGGTCATGATTTCCTTTGGTTGTAAAACTGTTTGCTGCTCCAATATTCCTTCTAATAAATATAGCGAATCTCGTATTGTTCCTGGAATGACTATCCCATGGAACCCCATAAATTGGTCACTTGTAAAGTTGTAATAGGTAACGCCGCGTCCAGCACCGAAATATTTAGGATTGGGTCCTGAATGGATTGTCTTAACAGGAGTCACAAATCGAAGTCCATCAGCGGATGCTACTTCGCCGCCACCCCATACTTGTGCTAATTCCAAAGGAGCATGATACGCAACCAAAGCAGCGTTAGCCTTTGTGATCGTTTCTGTTCGAAAATAGTTTTGCTCTACCCACGTAAGCCGATCATATCCTAATGAAGATATGCTCGGCTTTACTACTGGATCTAGCCCAATATTACAAGATCGAGCAATTAGTATAGCACAGGTACTGATGCTAAGATCTTTCATTCGTGAGTCGCCTTGACTTATGTGAGTAAAAGCGGCGGTAAAGTTTGTCCATTGATCCACTTCTAGAAGAAGTTCTGGCAAATCGATATGCGGCAGAAGGGACCGAACCTGGTTTCTTAGTATTTTAACCGATTCTGATTCTTCCAGTTTATCAAGGGGAGACAGGATTAATCTATCACATCCCGCAAAGCTTTCAATTCGCACCACCGGATTGTCGGCCCACCTTTCAGCGGCCTTTCTATAAGTTTGGTCTAGTTCTTCTGCTAATGGTTTCAAGGCTTCCTCTGCAGACGAAGGCCATTCCAGCATTCGCAATATCTGCGGTCTGGCGACTTCCCAAGCACTACCTTGCAGTAATTGTTCCCTTGGATCGCCGTAGTGTTGACTATCGCGGACATAGATATCGTGCTTTTTCAAAGCATCATACACTCTGTCAATTACCCAAAATGTATAGCCGCAAGGGTCTATTGTATTTGCTAAATCTTTAGTAACAAGCTTTCTCCAAAACGGACTAATGCCATCTAAAGGTGCATCAGAATACTTATGTTTCCCGGATTTCGATTCACTGGCAGCAAGAAACTCCCATGTTCGTATGACAGATTGACCGGCAGAGTTGGCGTAAAACTGTAACGTTTCCATTAATTTTGGAAGGTATCTACGGACGGTAGAATAATTACGGAACAACTCATCAAAGGCAACCGTTTGCCCCTGTGGCTTAGTTAGACTAGCTACCGTTTGTACAGAGGACTCTAAATCATTCTTGGGTATTTTAGAAAAAATAATCTTCCGCAAGTCGGTAGCTGAAACGTTTTCATCCAACAGCAAAGAACAGGCCTCTCCCAGCTTTCTTGCCGCCGAATCCAAATCCCGAATTGTTCGAAGCCTGGTCTTCTCGTCTTTACGGTTAGCCCCCTTAACCATAGCAGAAAACACTTGCTCCATAACGCAAAGTACATCGTCTTGAGCTGTTATCGTAAAAATGATAGCAAAGGAAACGAGTGTAGCAATTCGTCGATCAGTTGGCATACGAACGATAGTTTGTGCTTTGGCCATAGAAGCATATCTTGCCAGCATCCGAATTCGCCCCATTGGGATATAAGAAATATTCCAGTTCTGAGCGCCTAATGATCGAATCACTTTAAGTCGTTCGATTGCTTTTAAAAGTCCAGATACAGATGGATTTGTCGGTGAACGCCTTAGTAGATCCAGTACGGACTGTCTATGTTGTGAATCTGGTTTTAGGATATTCTCCAACCGATTGCGCTGCTCACTGTTCGGAATACTGGAAAGTTTTTTCCACAACATTAGATTTGCGCGGTCGCGAACCTGCGAAATGAGCCTTTCCAAGATCGTAACACCTGGCAGAATGATTTTTTGATCTACACAACGTGCCGTTGTAATATCAAAGAGAATACTGGGTCTTTCGGTCGAAAGCCAAGATCGAGTATATAACCATCTTACCAATCTCCAATGATTTGGCTGATCATTGAAATATGTATATCCGAAGGCTTTACATATTTCAGATGTATGATCCCAGCGGCTTTCGCCGTCACGATAACACGCCAAATCGCCAATATCAATGTTTAATTGTTTAGTAACATAGTGGTATACATTTACTGGTACTTCCGTAGGATCGGATAAAAAAGTGCCTAAAAAGCGCAGTGTTCCTAGCTGAATCGCAAATCCTAATCGGTTATGCTGACCTCGGTGTCTAAAAATCAGACTCCGATCATGATCATCAAAGAGAAAGTATTTTGCTAATTGTTCTGGAGAGGGTTCAACCTTGAATTGTCCATATTGATCTTTTTGCTCAGATGTTAAAAACTCAACTGGCATTACATCAACACTCCTTATCAATTGCCCAATTTTTCCCAATCAACTAAAAGCTTTTTCAATTGCGTCTTCCAGCTCTATAATTGAAGGTTTCGAATACCTGCGAGTTACATTTATATCAGCATGCCCAGCCAAGTCCGCCACTGTTGAAATATCGATTCCTGCAGAAACAAGCTCACGACAATAAGTATGTCTTAATTGATGAGGATGAACGTAAAACTTTTCAAGAATCCTTTGAACCGAACGTATAGAAATTCTTTTCTGATAGTTTGACAGGAATACTACATCCTGAGAATCTTCTCTTGAATCGAGATAATTTTTTAGGTGTAATCGAGCTTCTACCGGCAAAGGAACTTTACGCTCAATATCTCCTTTGCCCTTTCTAACTATAACAGTTCCGTTTCTCTCATTTAACACAATATCTTGCTTGTTTAAGGCAACTAACTCAGAAACTCGAAGTCCTGTATATAGAAGAGTATAGGTTATTGCTATATTTCTTAGATTTTGCGATCGTTCAGCCTCTCTGAGCATTTTGTTACGATCGTTACGTTCAAGTGATTTTGGGGCAATATTACGAGTTTTCCTATATTCTGGCTTTCGGATATTCCGCAATATATTTGTGTTGTTCAGGGATTTCGAGAGACTGGATATGGCTGCAAGCTTATTTCCTATCGTTGAAGCACTTAAGCCTTTTTCTGAAAGATATTTTATATAGTGCTGGATATCCAAACGAGTTAAAGAATCTAAACAACCTCCATTGATTTCAAGCCATTTTGAAAACTTTGTAATGATCTGAGTATATAATTTTATCGTACCGTCACTACTTCCCTGAGTAGTATGGAAGCTAATAAAGTTGTTGATGATTTTTGCGTCACTTATTTCAGCCATTACACAACCCTCTTTACAGTGTTCTAGGTCTCCATTATACAATAAAGCGTCGCAAAAGGCTATTTTTGCGACGCTTTATTGTACAGGGACTTTATTAAATAATAGGTCCTATTACCAGCATTCGGATGTTGGTAATAGGACCTATGCTATGTTTTATTGATTCTGTTTATTGATGTCGCTACCGGGATTGAAATCTTGATTACCAGCGGCGTCAACTCCTAGCCCAATTATGTTTATCAGTGAATCGCCTCCGCCCATTATTTGAGCATTTATTCCACCGAAATTGCTATGCTCCGCCGTTGCCAAAGCTCCATAATAGCCATAGAGCGGTTGATTGATGGTCAGCGTGCCGTTCTCGTAGTTGATGGCATAGTTACCGGAAATCAGCCCACCCGGCGTAATGATGTAAGTTTTAGGGATAACCGCCCCTTGTGATGTCCCACTATAAGTAAGGACACCTAAAAGATCCGCACTTGTTTCGCCATTCGCTAGCCCGCTATACGTCACGCCGTTACCGCCGCTGTAGGCCCTGCCGTTATAGGTTATAGTGGCATTGTTCGCCGTAATGGTCAGGGATGCCGGGCTCACCGTCAGCTTACCGGATATATAATTAACGTTGTAGTTGTTCGGGTTAAATGTGCCGCCAACGGCTGCACTGTCTGAAATTGTATAAGATGCCACACTGGCTGTGGGATCACTGCCCGCGCTGGTTAGTGTCACTGAACCGACCGTTTCACTATTTTGCAGGCCATTGGTTGTAAAACCGGTTACATTGTTAAAGTTAACCGCTTGGCCATATGTTTTGCTAACGCTATTCGCCGTGATGTCTAGAGCTGCGGGAGTAATCGTCCCGCTTAATGTTGCCGGTACTCCACTAAGGGTATAATCGCTTGCTTTTGTTCCACTAAGACTTACACTGCCTACTATTACTGTATTAGCTGCATTCACATCTGCACTATTATAGGTGCCGCTACCACTTATTGTTACCGCTTGTGCATCGGTGGGCAGCACTCCGGTCGTGAAGTTACCTGTTGACAAGGTTGCTGTATTTGCACCATTATACACTTTGGTAACAGTAGCTCCTGCCGTCAAGGCTAATTGTATGGGCGTTATTGAGCCGTTTAGTGTGGTCGGCGCTGACGCTATTTGATAATCGCTGGCCTTTGTTCCTTCAAGGTTTAACGTTCCTACTGTCACAGACGCTGCATTCACATCGGCGCTGTCATAGGTGCCGCTACCACTTATTGTTACCGCTTGTGCATCGGTGGGCAGCACTCCGGTCGTGAAGTTGCCAGTTGACAAGGTTGCTGTATTTGCACCATTATACACTTTGGTAACAGTAGCTCCTGCCGTCAAGGCTAATTGTATGGGCGTTATTGAGCCGATATTGCCTGATGCAGTGACAGTGCTAAAACCATAACCATATACTGGCTTTTCATTGCTATCAGTTACGGTTATTGTCGGGGCGGCACTGGCGGTTACAAGCAGCGGACTACTGATGCTGTTTACATTTTGGTCCGAATAGTTCCCGGTTGTTGGAACACTGGCTATCAATGCCGTAAAGCCACTTATAGTGCCAATTTGATAGTTGGCGGAAGTAAGATTGCTGACGCTCGTCGTTCCATCATAAATTTTTGTCACAGTACTAGTAAGGGACTGAGTAAAAGTCAGTGGTGCCGCCAAAATCAACCCATTGCCACTGGCACTGGTCGAAATCTGAGAACTAATCGTAGAACCATATTGACTAAAATTATAATTTCTCAAAAAGGTTCCAGAGATAGCTGCAAGATTTGGCGCATAAGCCAGCCAACATCCCGAGCCGCTAGTAGTGATCGGACCACTAGCACTTAACGAAGTTCCTGCAAATGACAATGTATTGGTTCCTATCGTTATCGCTCCGTTATACTGTTGCGCACCAGAAGTCGTTACATTGCCACCGGGGCTGTAAGTGGTGCCGTAAGCGGTCATAAGATTCCCGCTAACGGTAAGGTCGTTGCTGCTTACCGTATAGAGCGGTGAAAAAGTGGCTGTAACGTCACCCTCCGCTGCAGCCAATTCGCTGTTGCTGATTGTCCCCCCGAGAAACGTCAAAGTATTCGCTGTCATATTCAGTCCGGTGAGCACGGTTCCTGAGTAGTATGACGAACTATATACCGTACCGCCGCCTGTTTTAGCGGCAAGCAAGATATTATTACTGCCGCTAAGGTTATTTGCAACAAATGGTATATAGAAAAAGCCGGTGCTATCATACACCGAGATTGAATTGGCACTAGTTCCGACCGCGGCGTAAACGGTATCGCCCGCAGTTGCCCCGGATATCGTACCAGAGATGATCTGATCGTTCGTATTCCAGAAGGAGTTCGTAGGAGTAGTGCTACTCCACCCATACAGCCCGCTAAAATAATCACTGCTCTCATGGCTCACCGTGCCGGTGCTATAGCAGTTGGTGGCAGTACCGGAGTTATGCCCCACCAGCCCGCCTATATAATCTCCGCCGCTACTGCTATTGTCGCCCAACGCGCTATTGTCGCTCACCGCGCCGGTGCTATAGCAGTTAGTGACAGTACCAGTGTTATACCCCACCAGCCCGCCTAAGGAATCTCCGCTAGTCCCGAAGGCGAAGGGATTTTCGATACTGTTATCAGTCACCGCGCCCGTGCTATAGCAGTTGGTGACTGTGCCGGAGTTAGCCCCCACCAACCCACCTATACGATCTTCGCCGCCGTAGCCGCCGTCTTGGCCGCTATTGTCGCTCACTGCGCCGGTGCTATAGCAGTTAGTAACAGTACCGGAGTTATACCCCACCAGCCCACCTATATTCTCTTCGCCGTAATTGCTGTTGTCGCTCACCACGCCGGTGCTATAGCAGTTAGTGACAGTACCAGCGTTAGACCCCACCAACCCGCCAACATTGCTCTGGACACAGGTTCCAGTAATGCTGACCCCCACAAGCCCCACATTGCGGATTGACGACTCGCTGTTGGTTTGGCTGAACAGGCCTACATTTGTTGCCGAACTGTTAATGGTAAGATTGCTAATGGTATGGCCGAGGCCGTCGAAGGTGCCGCTTAATGCTGTTGATATCGGGCTGCTGGTATATGTAGTCCCCGATACGTTGATGCTTCCACCCAGGGCGTAGTAACCACTGCCCGAATTATTAGATATATCGGTCGCTAAGGTAGTTAAGTCATCCACAATGGTATAGTAATGGCTCTCTATATTTAACGAACCGCTGGTCGAAAGGTTGATCGCGGCCCCGCTGGCCAGATAGTAGCCGTCGCCGCTGCCATAGGTCATTATTAACCCGCCGCTGCCGGATGAGGTTATTGGGGCATTGATGTAAATATTCTCACCGGCGCTCAGGGTCAGATTTCCCGTTCCGCTCCAGGCGATCGGCGTGGCGACGGTTATATTTCCGCTAGCCGCTTCATCAACATTGGTGTTGCTATTAAGCGAATTATCAATGCCGCTCGCGTCGGTAATGGTCAAGTCCGTCGGGTCTAAGAGCCAGGAGCCGTTTTTCCCGTTCGTCGCCCCGGCATTTACCGAGCCGATTTCCGTTAGTGTGTGGCCCGAGGTTTCGACGCTGCCGCCGTTGCCACTAACGCTGCCGCCCTTGGCGGTGATTGTACCGGCAAAATTGGTTGTGCCGTCAGACCAGACGGTTACGTTGCCGCCATTGCCGTTGGTTATTGCACTCGCGTTGATTGTGGTGCTTTGGTCAATTGTTGTTGTGATTGCGTTTTGGTCCGTGCCTTGGCCGTGGGAATCGCCGCCAATTAGAATTGTGCCACCGCCCGCATCGCCGGAGGCATTGAGGCTAGCGCCTGCTGTAGTGAGGGTATTGCCGAGTACCTTTATGGTTCCGCCAGTTTGTCCTGCTTTTTGTCCTGAAGCATCTAAAGTGCCGCTAACACTGACTGTGCCGGTAGTACCGCCATCTAAAATAATAACACCATTTTTACTGGTCATGCTTTGCGCCTGGATTTTGCCACTGTTGTTGACCACGGTTCCGGCTAACGCATCTGCCGTCCTGGCGCTCATATAGACCTTGCCGCCGTCAGCCTGGATAACACCGCTATTGGCGACGCTAGCCTTGAGGGCCGACTGGTCAACGACCAGGTTTAAAAAGCCATCTCCCGCCATATCAAGGGTCACAGCATTGCCACCTGCTAAGGCCACCGTGCCTTGATTAGCAACGATAAAGCCTGTATTTTGCGCCTGTGCGCCGAGGAGTGCCACATAGCCTCCCGTGCTCGCCGTGATGGTTCCTTGATTAACGATGGCAGCATTGCTGTCACCGCTAAAGGTATTTTTGCCAGCTATAAAGTCGGAATCGGTGATATTGCGCGTCGAAGCCACGAGACTACCAACGTTCACTGCGGAGCCAGGGGCGAAGAGAACACCATTGGAATTAATCAGAAAAACTTTACCGTTAGCCGCTAAAGTACCATAGATCGCTGAAGCATCATTACCGGTCACGCGATTGAGGGCTACAGAATTGACACTAGGCTGGATGTACTGAACGGTTTCGCCTTTGGCGATATTGTAGTTTTGCCAGTTGATGGCGACTTGATCACTGGTGGTGATGGTCATTTTATTGCCACTAGTGGCGATGTTCGCCGCGCCCGTTGTCACCGTCGCGCCGGATGGGTTCGCGAGTGCAGGGCTATAGGCACTGAGCAATAGGCCCGTAGCGATGATCGGCACCGCTATCATTTTTATGATGGCACGTTGCCACCGTCGTTTCCATTTCCTTTGCATGGTAATTGCCTCCGTATCTATGTTTGTTTAAAACGATTTCGTGCCCCGTATCCAGAGCCGTCCGTTTTTGTCGGTATCGGATTGCGCTATCGCTGAGCTTATTTTCCAGGCGTAGTCGACGCGAATGCTATAGCCATTGGGGCGGTTATAGATGATGCCAAGTCCGGCGCCCGTTAGACTGCGGTCATCGCCAACGCTTTTATTCAGAATGACATAGCCGTTATCAATAAAGGCAGCAAGTTGTAGCTGCGGTGTAGGCATATTCCAGTGCAGTTCTCCCGTGAAGAGATAGCCCTCGTCCCCGTCGGCTTCGCCTTGCGGATAAGCCCGCACGCCGCTGGCGCCACCCAGCGAGAGTTGTTCCGAAGAGTCCAGGTTCTTGCTGGCTAGCTGACTGCTGAGTGCGAGCGAGTAGCTGAGCCGGGAAGTCAAATATTTTTGCCGTAGTAAGCTGAGATTTGCTTTGGTATAACTACCAGCCGTTTGCAACGTGTCATTGGTAGTTGCGTAGGCAGAGTCCATGCTCAGATGCCCACTGGTTAGTGTAAAATCAAAACTACTGCTGCCATCGCCAGCGCTATCACTGTGGTCACCACTGAGTCCCAAATTCACGGCATTAGCCTGTTTTTGGCTGTCGCTGCTCGTGGTTAGGTCACTTAGGTCTTTGTGATCATAGCCGAGGCGCAGATTAAGATTGGTATCGCGCGCGCGCAGTAGTGGATAGGTTTCGTAAAGACTAGTCGTCTTGGCTACCCCACTGGCATCGAGATAGGCATACGTTTTTCCTAATAAGTAGCTAACACTAGAGTAGTTAGCACCAAATTTTGCCCCATCCGAACCCGTCGGCAGGTTATAACCCACGTTCCAGTTGTTCATGCCGGAACCAGCGTAGAGTCCGCCGAGGGTTAATTGGTCGCCAATGTTATTTATATTATTCAAGGCGAGGTTTAGACCAACCCGATTAGCACCAGTGAAGCGGTTGCCCCAGTTGTCGCTGTATGTTTGGCCAGTCATACTGGTAGCATCGCTTATTTCTAAGATTAAATCCGAGGTACCTGGCTCTTTACCAGGTGCCAGGGTGCTTTTGAGGCTAATGCCACTACTGTCACTTAATAGCAGTAGCACTCGTTCTAGGTTATCGCGGCGAATTACGCCACTACTTTTCAGCGGGCTAACCAGTTTTTGTATGTAGCTGGTGGATAGCCGGGAGTGGTTGCGAATGTCGATTTGACCGTAATGGCCGACTACGACTTCGATGGTAATTTCACCGTCGGTGCTTTGCTGCGGCGGAATAAAGGCGCGGGCGACCAGATAGCCCCGGTCGCGAAAGTATTGGCTAATACGTTCGGCGCGCTGGCTGAGTTCAGCGAGGGTTAGTGCTTTGCCAACGCTGTCACCGAGCAATGCTGTGAGCTGGCTTTCTGAAAATACATCTTGACCCGTAATGTGAAAGCCATTGACTGTGATCGTTTGCCCACCACTTGCAGGCGTTTGGTTTGTACCTTGTTGGACGGCAATGCCAGGCGGCGCGGTTATAGGTGCTTTGATTTGGCTTTCTTGCGTATTCTTTAATACATTGCCGGCATCAGGTGCCTGCGCTGCGAAGGCGGAAGAACTAGTTAGTAGTAGGCACATCGTCGCAATGGAACAAGTCTTTTTACGGTGTTGCAATTGTATTTTAAACATAGGTATGTGTCCCCTTTCGAGTATTGATTTATTGAGATGCAAAATTCTGAGACAGGCCCCTGCTTTTGAATAAAAATTCATTTGGTTTTCTAGAAACCATTATTTTGTAACAGGTTCTATGAAGTAAGAAATTAAAGAAATCTGTGGCAACGATGATGGGTGTTTTTGCATATCCCCCGAAAGAGTATATTATAGTTATGTAAAACACGTTGAGAAAATCTTAGCGTGCTTCTTACTAACGCATCAATGATCTAAACTATAAATATAGTATCCTAAAAAACGCTCGTTTTAAAGGGGCGATAAATGCCTTGTTGACTGCAGGTTATTTATGGTCATATAATAGCAAGTAAAAGTATATATATGGTATTTGTAGTCACGGAGGTACTGGATCATGGTTTATGGATACATTAGGGTTTCAACAGCCAAACAGGATGTCGACGATCATCCATGAATTAGCTCATTTAGTGATCTCGCCACCGCCAGCCCCTGAAGTCTAGATAGTTTACATAACGTTAGTATGCTTTTTCGGAGGATATGCAAAACACCCAAAGTTTAATGCCTTTTCCTGTTCTGTTAGACTGTTATTGTCTTTCATATTGTCGGCAGTTGTAACTTGCTCTGCACTTGACTTATCCATCGTGATTGTGTTAGTGATTGGCGCTGTTTCTACCTCTGCGGTGTTCACCGCTGCCATACAGAACGGGTTGCCGAGCATCAATATAATTAAAGTGCTGGCGATGATTTTTGAAATTTGTTTTGATTTAAACAAGTTAATACCTCCTACTTTTCAGCAACGCTCTATTTCAGTCATTCAAGGGCTTTACCGTCGTCTGTTCTACGATTACCCTCGCTAGTTCTTCCACCGATGATACCAATTGCTGTCTGCCTGAGATAATTTCCAACGAATCAGTTTCCGGATGTATCATTACCGTCAGTAAGCAGGGATTATCTCGGCGCAAAGCACTCTCCCAATTAGGGTTATAGTTAGCCACTTCCAATACCACTACCTCTGGACGAAGCATTTTAAGCTCATTTATAGCTTTATCCATTGAAACTTCTATAAGACGGGTACGCAACTGTTCTACTTTCTGCAGCCCAGCTGCCAACTCGCAAAGATATACGGAATTACCGCAGAAAACGACTTCTATCGGCTTCAATATTTCACCCACTTTTGAAATAAATTGGTACATTTAAGTAGTTCTTTATATAAGATAACAGAAATTTTCCCAAAACACACTAGACCAAAGTATAGTTTTTGATAAAAAAAAAGTATAGTTTTCCTATACTTTTTGCCCCAAGCCCTATATTGTATGTGTTTTCTTCACAAAATCACGCTGCTATTTCCGTTTCAGCGATCTTCCTTACCGGAAGTCAATCCCATTTCCGCAGCAAAAGTAATCACCTGGACGCGGTTCTCAAGATGAAGTCGGTTCATAATCTCCCCCATATGATATTTTATTGCAGCTTCGCTGAGCCTCATTTGCCCGCCAATCTCTTTGTAGGTCAAGCCCTGGGCTACCAGCGTGAGAATTTCAACTTGCCGGGAGCTTAATAAGGAGGTCTTATCCGCAACGATATCCGCGACTTCCCGCTCCCGCTGTAATCGGGCGAATTCTGTCAGCACTTTGGCGGCCAAACTAGGTGAAAGAGGCGACTCACCACGATTTAACCCCACCAATAGTTCTAGAAATTGTTCTTTGGGCATTCCTTTTAGCAAATAACCTGATGCACCTGCTTTGATGGCATTAAATAAATGATTGTCAGCCTGAGACACTGTCAGCATCACAATTTTAATTTCAGGGAATTTGGCCTTGATAAGCTGGACACCTTCAATCCCGTCCACGTCTGGCATCTGAACATCCATTAAAATGACCTCAGGCGCTAGTTCTTCCGTTTTGTGCAAAGCCTCCTGGATATTCATTGCCATTCCTACAACTTCAATATCATTGGCCGTCAAAAGATTTTTCAATCCATCCATAAATAAGGCATGATCGTCAACTAATAACACTCTCATCGCAACATTTCCTTTCCGCCGCTAGGGCACAATTCCAGTTCGATATTAACTAACACCTGCCGTCAGCGGGACTTGCAAGATCACATTGGTGCCAGCACCCGGCTTCGATTGGATATGAAACTCGGCTCCGATCTCCGCCGCCCGTTCCTGCATAATCTTCAGCCCAAAGCTACCTTTTTTCTCGGCTGCCACCGCAAGATCAAAACCACACCCGTCATCTTCCACTCGAATATCCGCCAAACTGCCGTTAACCCTGATAATGACCTTGACCAGACGGGCTCCGGCGTATTTTCGAATATTAGTTAAAGCTTCCTGAATGATTCGTAGCAGTTGCACTTCGGTGGTCGGCAATAGTATCCCCTTGGCAAATTCATTACTAATCAGTAATGTCGTATCAATTCCATAGTTTTGCTTAAACCACTGAATATATTCTTCTAAAGTCTGCCATACCCCTTGCTCAACAACAGCGGAGCGTTGTAACCCAGTTATAGATTCTCTGATATTGACGTGCATTTCCTGGGTAACTCTAGCTAGTTTTTTTAGGAGTACATCCGCTTGAACCAGTTCTTTTTTATCCAGCATAGAACGAGCGGCTTCCACTTGCATATTTATATAACTCCATGATTGACCATCCCCATCGTGCAGTTCCCTTCCTAATCGTTCCCTCTCCGCCATGATAGACAATGCTTTTTGCTGCTCAACCATTTTGGTATGAGCTCGCTTTTGCTCAGTAATATCTTTGATTATTATCGTTTTGCCCAGCATATGACCTTGTGTGGTTTTAAGCAGTATTACACGTATTTGATAAAAGCGGCATTCATTAGAAAAGTCCCGAGTAGCCTCCAAAGTTTCCAAACTAGGGCTATCACCAATTTCATTCAATACCGGCCAAGCGGCAGCGACTTCTTCAAATTTACCGCCTACCATTGCCGGAATACCAATGAATATCCTTTGTGCTGCAGGATTCATGTCTACGATGTACCCTTCTTCATCAACAACCATAAGACCATCAATCATATTTAAAACAGCAGTTTTCTCCGCAAGGGTAAGGATATTATAGACATGCCAGCGATAAAAGCCCCACGTTATTAATAATCCTGCCAATAAGAAGCCCAGTGGCAGCGGAGCGAACTTTTGGACACCTGGAACTGCATTCAGTAAAATACTGATCAGTGAAAATAAACCGGATATTGTGAACCACAAAGCCTGCCTCCGGCGCAGGCCTACACTAATAATAACCCAGCGCACACTCAGCGCCACGGTTATGACGCATAGCAAATAACTATTTAATCTCAACACCAGATCGGCATTGTTATAAAATAACCCATCCCGTAGATCAAATACGATGCCCACCCACAGACAGCCAATAACTACCAAGGAGGCACGCCCTATTATCGCGGGGATAAATTTTTCTTGGTTACTAATTTCCAGAACAAATGCAAACCAGAAATAAGGAGAAAGAGCAATAGCCATGCTCTGAAGCTTAATCCAGAGCATCTTATCTGGCAATTCGGTACTGACATTGGCCAGAACCAGGAACAAAAGCCAGACACCTTTACAAACCTGACCAAATGCCTGAGGCTTAGCCCCAGGCATTTGGCGAAACTGCCAAGTATATGTAGCCAGGGAGATTAATGCTCCAACTACAAATAAGTAAACCCATATGTTTTCGATTGGTTGGTAAGCTTGGATCGGCATGACAGCATCAGTTCCTTTTTTGTGTTAAGATAAAGCCTCTATTCATACAGCATTTTACAGTAAAATTTGATTCAATATTTTGAGACCTTGAATTATTGATCTTTTCGACAAAAAGGGAAGTAATCCTCTTATTTTGGGGTTTTGTTATATTTCATCCTGTAAGGGGTATGGAAACATAGCCATCAAGCTAAGGAAATTCAATAATGGTAGCCACTAATCAGACACATATTTTTTACTAAGTATTCATTCTGTTCATGATTTTAATAGAATATCTCTAGCGTGCATCAATGCTAAAATCGTTTTATGGCATACCAAAGAACCACTACATTTACAGTGGGATAATTTACAAAATTATTAAATTTATTTATGCTGCCATTTTATTGGAAAGCCGCGTTCTCTTTGCAACTTCTACATCCATAAAGCAGCAGAGGCAAACGAATTCGCATGTACAGTAACGATACAGGCTGAGTTGGTGATAAACATCAGCAACATCAAAAGTTTTGCCAACAGTTTGGATATTGGTTGTGGTAAACACAAGGTAATGCTCCTATTTCTATAAAGTAAGCAATGAAAAAATTCTGTGCACAAAGAGAACGTCTTAATCGCATCAAAATTTTATTTACATACAACAAAAAATCATTAAATGATATAAATTGCACATGCTCTCATATATAAGATAACTTTACCATGATTTATATCTGAAAAGAATTATCCTTATGGAACAAAAAAAGCTTAGACAAACTTGCTCAACATAGCTTGAATTATCTATAACATCCCATATTGTGTCATTTACTTTTCAGTACATGACACGAATGCTACCCCATCATAGGCAGATATTCATTTCACTTACCTAAAGAAATTGAAAATGGAGAATTGCGCCCGCTAATGAAGATTGATATTAAATAGGATAAGATAAGCCTTCAAAATCATCCTGGGATAATTTTGAAGGCTTATTCCGGTTTTTTGTTCCATTACTACTCATACCCCTTTTT
>Ga0224527_1000882_pt1 | contig 17209 bp, 16 predicted proteins | sample CBST0metaG_FD_179882 | JGI IMG/M metagenome (GOLD analysis project Ga0224527, IMG submission 179882) | Peat soil microbial communities from Stordalen Mire, Sweden - C.B.S.T0 | ecosystem: Environmental > Terrestrial > Soil > Wetlands > Peat | place: Sweden: Norrbotten County, Stordalen Mire... | reverse complement strand
ACACCATGTAGCGCATCCAGTCCGGAGCCCACCGCAGCACAGCCTTCCAGAAATCGCTACGACGAGTATTCCCGACGAGCCGCTGTGATACGAAAATGGCGGGAAAGAAGACGACGAAAATTCCAACGTGCAAGATGAAGAAATAGGCTTGAGGCACGACTCTCGTCCCCGCCAGTGCTCCGAGATGCACCCACAGACTGACCCCCAGCCCAATCCCAGCCAACGCGATGAACGGCCACAGCAAGAGCTTTACCCAGCCGGGTAATACTGAGACTGGCCGAGGCGTGGCGTCACCGAGGGCAGGAGATCGCATTGCGATCAGCGTTGCCAGCGACACCTCAGATAGCGTCGAGCTTTTCGGGGCTTGAGGGTTATAAGCGACAGCCACCGGATTGCCTTGGAGGTCTCGAACAAACTCTCGAGCTTCGTCGTCGCCGCCGAATTCTCTCACGTACTGCCCCGACCAATACTGGCCATCGATTGTGTATGAGTAGTTCAACTCAGCAACGTAGCCGGATGTACGCCCGGTCGTACCGAAGAGTTGCTTCTTTTCATGCGCAGCAACCGACTCAATGCGTCCCTGCACTGTGGGCCAGCCCATCGCTCTCCACCGCTGCAGCCACCGCCACATTGGCTTCGCCGAGCCGATGAGCAGGAACAGAATCCAGACATAGACCACCCACGGCCATGTGTGCAGGTCAGTCCACTGGAAAGTTTGAGGGGGCATGGCAGCATGGTACCTGCTGAATGCTGAAATGCAAACACATCATCGACGTGGCGTTCTGTTCTGCTTGGCAATGGAGTGCGGCTCCCGTATGATTCCGGTCATCATGACAATGGTTGACCCGGAGCGGGAACGGCAACGCCTCACGGAACTCTACGCCCAGATGAGCGTGGGAGAGCTACAGCAGCTTTTTGACGATGCTGATTCGTTGACAGAGGTGGCGGGTCTGGTGCTGCGGTCGGAGATGGAGCGTAGAGGGCTGGACACCAAGCCTTCCGAAACAAGCACTGATGTCGCAGAACATCAGGAACTCGTCACGATAGGCAAATACAGGGATTTACCGGAAGCTCTACTCGCGAAGGGCAGTCTTGATTCAGCAGGTATCGAGTGCTTCCTCTCCGATGAAAACATCGTGAGAATGGACTGGTTCCTATCCAACCTGTTGGGAGGCGTCAAGCTCAACGTCAAGCCCGAAGATGCCGACGCGGCACTGGAGATTCTGGGACAACCCGCGCCGGAAGGCTTTGAGGTGGAGGGAGTGGGAGATTACGAGCGGCCTCACTGCCCAAATTGCAATTCGATGGAAATATCGTTCGAGGAGTTGAACAAGCCAGTCGCATTCACTAGTGCTTATCTGGGAGTGCCGATTCCGCTCCATCGTAATGGATGGAAATGTCATTCGTGCGGTCATCAGTGGCAAGAGGATGAAGAAGGTTGAACGAACCCTCCACCGCCCACTTAGCGCCACAGCATGCGGAGGGGTTTGCACTACATTGAACAATTGCGGAGACGACAATCTTGAACTTCCTGTGCACACGTAGCTTTTCTAGCATCCCGCTTTCGCTCCTATTGCTTGCCTCTGTCTGCGCAGTTCCATGGACAGCCTGTTTCGCGCAGGACGCCAGTTCTAGGATGGAGCAGATTATTCAGAACTACGCCACGAAGAAACAGTTCATGGGCTCCGCCTTGGTTGCCCGCGATGGAAAGATTCTACTGGACAAGAGCTTTGGCTTTGCCAACCTTGAGTGGAACATCCCCAATTCTCCGACGACAAAATTCCAGATTGCTTCACTGACAAAGCAATTTACGGCTGCGTGCATTTTTCTGCTAGAAGAACGCGGAAAGCTAGACGTTAACGACCCGGTGAGAAAGTATCTTCCGGATGCGCCGACCGCTTGGAAAGACATTACCATTTACAACCTGCTGACTCACACATCGGGAATTCCGAATGCGTATGATGGAATCACGAGTTGGAGACAAACAAAGACCCCAGAGCAGCTCGTCGCCGCTTTCCGCAACAAGCCCTTGGATTTTCAACCCGGAGCAGAGTACAGGTACAGCAATGCGGGATATTACCTGCTCGGATATCTGATTGAGAAGATTAGCGGTCAGAGCTACGGGAGCTTCTTACAGCAGAACATTTTCAGGCCGCTAGCTATGCATGACTCAGGTTATGACTCAAATTCCGAGATCATTCAGCATCGCGCATCCGGCTATCACCTTGGCCAGTCCGGGCCCGAGAACAGCGACTACTACGACGTAAGCCTCCGTTTTTCCGCTGGGGGCATCTACTCGACCACGGAAGATTTGCTGCGGTGGGAACAAGGACTATTTGGCGGAAAACTGCTCTCCGCTGCTTCGCTCAAGAAGATGACTACACCGTTCAAGGACGATTACGCCTGTGGACTTGCTGTATCAGATATTGACGGGCACCGTGCCATTGATCACGGCGGTGGTATGGACGGCTTCAACTCAGACATGGTGTATTACCCCGATGACAAATTGACCGTAATCGTGATCAGTAATCTCGGCGGCAATCCCAAGAGCATCGCGCCCAAACTCGCGTCAGCGGCGCACGGGGAAAAGGTCGTGCTTCCATGGGAGCAGAATGAAGTCACGGTTTCACCCGCGACCCTCGCTGGGTATGCCGGAACCTACTACGACATTATTCCGAACTACAACATGGTTGTCAGCTTAGAAGACGGGCGACTGATGGCACAGGTCACTGGCGACAAAAAGCGTGTTTTGGTTGCAGAGTCGGACACGGTCTTCTTTGAAAGAGAAATCGAAGGTGAATACGAGTTCGTTCCGGACGACAAGGGGGAGATCACGTCCGTTCTCTATACTCAAGGTGGCCACAAGATGAAAGGGATCAGGAAGTAGCTGATCTAATCGCCAAAGAGATTCTGGTCCGGGCACACGCCCATCTAGGCTTTTGGAGCAGAAAGATTTTGTGGCACCTGCAGCATTGACCGAAGTGCAGGCCTGCGGCCCGACGTTAATCAAGGAGTTCGCAACGCGACTACAAGTAAAAGAGCCTTGGTAGCAGTTGTCAAGGAATACTTGACAACTGCTACCCAAGGAGGTTTGATGCGCAAATACTGAGTTCAACTACAATTACCCACAGTCGGAGTGACAACCTCCTAGCCGGTAAGTGATCTCTCGACGTCTTTAGGCTTGCAGCAGACCTGACAGTCCTCGACGTAAGTCTGTCCTCCCCTAGTAGGGAAGTATCGTTCACTCCCCACAGCCCCGCACACTGGTACCCGGAGGTCATCGCATTCTTGGGAGGTGTCCGAGGACTCCTCCCAAGAATTTCCTATGCCTTCGAGGTGTCGGTAGTTGCTTTCTTAGCAGCAGTTGGTGCCGCCGTAGCCTTATTAGCCGCTGCCTTCATGGCCCGCTTCTTCTTCGCCCAACGCTTCTGCTGAGCCTCGGCCATACGCTGACGGGCTTCAGCACTGATGACACGCTTCTTAGCCCCGAGAGGAGGGACAGGAGCAGTCTTTGTGCTTTTCACCGTAGAAGGCACGGCAACTTTGGAAGTACTCTTGGGGGTTTTGGGTGCTGAGGCAGAACCGTTCAGCAATTCCAAGGCGGTAATTGCCGCGTCGATGCGGTCGCGCTGGGCTTGGAGTTCGGCAAGAATACCTGGAATGTCCATTTTTCTCCATCACCAGCGTAAGGGATTCAGCCTGCGGGCTGTGTTCGCTGGTGCTCGTGTGCTGCTATTCCTTCAATTTCAGTTTTTCCTTGTTTGCCTCAAGAAACTCGCGCAGATCCTGCGCCTTGTCCAAGAGTTTGCTCCACTGCTCGTAGTACAAGGTGACGGGAAAGCGGCCAAGCCCGTAGACAGACACGCCGCCTTTGTCGCTCACCTTAAAACTCATGGTACTGCCTCGCTGCTGCTTGGCCTCCAATTCCGCGAGTTTTGCTTTTAGCTCTTCGTAGCTTGGTTCGGTCATGCGGTGGTCTCCTGATCGAGGCACGCTTTTTAAGGAGAATCTTACGCGCTCTCTGCGATGGTGGGTAGGCAACCTTCCTGCGTCGGCAGCTATGTAGCTACAATAGCGTCGAGATTCGGGATTCGACCATGGTAAACACACAAGCAGTCCCCATCACCCATTTCCTATACTGGGGTCTTGCAAACTATGCGAACCCTGCAGGATTGCTTCCGGTGCATGGCCGTCTACCCTCGAAGACGCTCATGCACCCAAGAAGGGCTTCTAGCCGTTGAAAATCGGGACGCCAAGAGGGACTCCAATAAGCTGCTAAACGGCGTGTTTTCGAAGGAATGCAAGGGTTTTATACGGTTGGAGCACCCTGAACATTCTTTGATACAAAAGGGTTTAGCCGACTCCAAGAATTTCGGGACCAGGGGGTCGGAGGTTCAAATCCTCTCTCCCCGACCAATATTTTCAATCACTTACAAGAACATTCGTTAAGGCACCTGGAGCCATATCAGGGGGCCCGCCTCGCAAGCCCGCGTGAACATTGCTTCTCCCCTCCATTCAGAATGCAACGACCGCCTACAGAAACGTCTACATTTAGTCCGCGACATCCCAAGTCGCCGGTAGGACGTGTTTGAACCTGGCTGAAATGTATTGAAATCGTGAGCGCATAACTCGGGTGACGATGCACTGTTGCGCCGTTGCGGCGCGACGGGCAATATTGATCAGGAATATGCCTTTCGAACTGCTGAACGAGTCAACACTTGAGGAACTTGCGGGCGAGCGCACCTTTGCCCGCGGCGTGGATTATTTTGAGAACGGGCACGTCGCCGGGATCAAGGAACAAAACGGGGTGATTACGGCCAGGGTTCGCGGTACTCACGAGTATCGTGTAAAGCTCTGGGCCTCCGAAGACGAGTTGGCGTTCGACTGCAACTGCCCGGTCGGACAGGACCGTGTTTTCTGCAAGCATTGCGTCGCAGTGGGATTGGCTTGGCTCGACCGATGCGAGCACAAGGGCGGTGCGTCCCAGCGGCAGAGCAAGCGCGCCGTGACCGACGAGGAAATCCGTTCCCATTTGATGCGGGAAGACAAAGCTGCGCTGATCGAGTTGGTGCTGGAACAGTGCGAACGGGACTTGGAGTTTCGCGAACGCATGGTTTTGCTGGCCGCGGAAAAGTGCGGGAGCGGTCCCAATTTCGCGGCGTTTCGCGCGGCGCTTGATAAGGCAATTCGCCATCGCGGATTTGTCGAGTACGCCAGGATGCCGACCTACGCGCGCGGCATCGAGACTGTTATCAATTCCCTCGAAGCTTTGCTGAAAAGCGGGCACAACAAGGCGGTTCGCGAACTCGTCGAACGGGCGCTCCGGCAAATGGAATCGGCGATGAACGCTGTGGATGACTCCGACGGCATGATGGGAGGAATTCTTTGCCGGTTGCAGGAACTGCATCTGGCCTCATGCCACGGCGCCAAACTCGATCCGGTGGCACTCGCTAAGTTCCTCTTCGAATGGGAAATCCGCAGCGACTGGGAAGTCTTTCTGGGCGCAGCGGAGAGTTATTCCGACGTGCTTGGCAAAGCTGGCATGGCAGAGTATCGCAGGCTGGCGGAAGCGAGGTGGGCCAAAGTACCGCTCTTGGCTCCGAGGGAAAAAGATCCGGAACAATATGGCAGCCGCTGGCGCATCACGCACATAATGGAGGCCTTGGCCAAGCAAACCGGCGATATCGACTCGCTGGTTGCAGTAAAGTCGCGCGACCTGTCCCAGGCCTTCGACTTTCTCGAAATCGCTCAGATTTACAAGACGTCGGGCGACGATGACGCCGCCTTGCAATGGGCGGAGCGGGGCGCGCAAGCGTTTCCTGAGCATACCGACCGCCGGCTGCGCCAGTTCCTCATTGAGGAATATCACTGCCGGAATCGTCATGACGAAGCCGTTGAAATTGCTTGGCTGGAGTTCCGCGAGCACCCCGGACTCGATAGCTACGTGATCTTATGCAATAGTGCCAGCCGAGCCACACAATGGCCCGAATGGCGCGCGAAAGCCATCCAACTGCTGCATGACGAAGTCGCTGCCACGAAGAAGAGGCAATCGAAAAGCTCCTGGGGTCCACATGCGAGCGCCCATTACAGCGAGCTCGTGAGGGTCTACCTCTGGGAAGGAAACCCCGAATCTGCCTGGGCTGAGGCGAAGCATGGCGGCTGTTGCGACAGTCTTTGGTTTCAACTCGCCGAGGCGCGAGAGAAAGACTATCCGGAAGACGCCATCGCCGTTTACGGCGAACAACTCAACCGCGCACTACGGCACGCGGAGCCACGGGCTTACCAAGAGGCGGTCGAGATTCTCCGAAAGATTCATCCGCTTAAAGTGCGAGTTGGAAAGGAACCTGAGTTTGCCGCCCTGGTGGGGGCCATCCGTACGACTTACAAAGCTCGCCGCAACTTGATGAAGCTTCTCAATGCGGAGGAGGGCTGGTAATTAACTCGGGAATTCGGTACGAAGGAAAACAGAAAAGATTCGGCTCAGGCAGGGCAGACCGAAAGAAGGAGCTGAGGCATGTTCAGGAGCGATGGATTGCTGAGGGGCGCGCGCGAGGACCGGACAGAAGCGATATCTTCTTTAGGCCGCGCGAAGTGGAGCTTGGAGGTTTTGTTGGACCTGCATTGTGGCCTTCTGGATCACGCGGAAGAGGTCAGAGTTGCGGCTATGGAAGCGCTGCAGGAAATCTCGAAACAAGAACCGGACCCGGTGGCGCTTACGCCCGTGAAGCTCATGTCCTATTTTCTGTTTTCCTTTACGGTCAGCTCCGGCATCGCGGTTAAGTGTTTCAAGTTCCTGGTAGAACTAGACACGCCGGACGCTCAGGAGGCCGTCGGACAAGCTCTAGCCCGGGTGCATAGGAACGAAGATTTCAAGGAATTTGTCGGCATCCTACGACAGGCGAATAAATTGGAAATGTTGCGCGAGCTGGACCCAACCAACTTGTCTCAAACCAAGGCGGCTATCCTGCGTTCAGCGTTAGCTTCGAACACTAACGGCACTAAATAAGGGATTCAACCTCAGTCAGCTTAGAGGCGACAGCGTTTACGCTGTCCTGCGCTTTGGTTTTGCCGACGCAGTTGCGGTGCGCTTCTTGCGGAGTCGCCCAGGACGAATCAGCACGTCCGCCGGAATATGAAGCTTGCTGTGAAGATTCCGTATCATGGCAAGGGAGAGTGGCCGATCTCGACGCATGACCTCATACACACGAGTACGCTGCCCGATGATCCCGATCAGGGCCCGATGGTCCTTACCCTCTTGCTCTAAACGAAATTTAATGGCCTCAATGGGGTCAGGCAGATCGACGGGAAAATGTTCGCGCTCGTAGACTTCAACTAGCGTGACAAGCACGTCTAGAAGGTCGCCATCGTCAGTTCCCTGCGGCACGCCCCAAAGCGCCTCGATCTTTCGGAGCGCTTCAGCGTGATCCTGATTACTTCTGATCGGCTTTACCTTCATAGTTCACCTTTGCCGCATCGATGCGGTCATAAACTGCGTGGCTTCCCACCCACTTGATGAAGACCACCTGCCGGAGATAATCGACGGCCACCACCAGCCGGAACGAATTGCCCTTGATGTTGAAAACAACCCGATCATTGCCGATGATGCTGGCGTTGGCGTAAGCAGCCTTTACCTCTGCAGGATTCTTCCAACTCGCCGCTTCAACCTCATGGAACCAAGCATCCAATGATGACTTTACAGGAGCGTAATTCCTCGTGCCCTTCAGCGTCTCGACGAATTCACGCAAGGTACTGCGGGCGATCACTCTCACGCGAACGAGCGTATCATTGTGCCCATTATGGGCACAAGCGAGAAATTGTCTGTAGATGATTTCGTAGCGGTCAAAGCACCAGACTGCACCAATTTTCAAGATCGTTAAACAGCCGCGCCGCAAACGGTTCAACAGCAATCACTTAGAATCAACGGAAATCACTTATTTTCAACAAGTTACTGAATCCGGTTCGGGACCAGGGGGTCGGAGGTTCAAATCCTCTCTCCCCGACCATTAAATTCTATCCCAGTTTCAATTACTTAGGCGGCCTTGGCCGCTCTTGCCTTTGTAGTTTTTTCGGTACATTCGCTACAACTGAAGGCGGTTCCAAGCCGAAACCACACTGCTCGGCCCACTTCCTGCGGAATCGAACGTCCTCTTTAATCTCGTCGTATAAGTTGCTCATGCTCTCCCCGGCATGCCCCATCCAGTACTTGTAGCCCTTTTGGCACTTTCTGCGATTCCTTAGGTACGTGTTCCGGGATCGCCGGAAAGCATGACTCCTTTCCTTGTGGTTTCCGGTATGGGTCACATGCTTCGCAAAGCGTGTTCTGCTTTAACTTCTCCTCTACGGGCTTGTCGATGAACTTCGTCTGTGCCGCGAACCACGCTCCGGTAGTCGCTGCACATTCCATTCTCCCCAATTGGCATGTACCTCCTTCAACGGAACAGGTAGCACTCGTAATTCCCCGCTAAGTACATTTCCTCGAGAGTACGTCAACGCGTTCGGGCGTAAATGAGAGAACGAACTCACAATTCGAACAAATCGTAGGGTCGGTCGCGATCGCTCAACGCTGAGTGAGGCGTGATTGGGCCAACTCACTATGCATTTTTCGACGCGTTCTGGCCACAGGCATCTGGCTCTAGCCATTGCTGTCTCGTGGAACTCGTGGAACACCTATTTGCCAGCAAGCGAATTGTCGTATTAGCAACACTGATCTGAAGGAGCCAAGATATGAGTTGTTCCGTTCCAGCGCGCTCGACACCATCAACGCGCTTCCTCCCGTTTCGCAACCCCCGACTCAGCGGCGCGATCCTGGCCATGATGTCCTTATGCTCGCTGCAATTGTACGCAGGGGGTGCCCCGGCAGCATCAACAACAACTACCCTGACCATTAGTCCGGGAACTGCCGTGTCTCAAGGAACGGTTCTCACGTTCCAGGCAGGAGTGCTCGCAGGAAGCACACCGGTCGCGAGCGGCTCGGTGACCTTTTACGACGGAACAACAGTGTTGGCTCCAGTAGTCGTTGTGCGTAGCGGCGGCAACCTCGGCAAGGCAACCTACAAGCTGGTCCTGGGACCGGGCAACCACACAGTAAAAGCAGTGTTCGGCGGCACTAAAGCATATGTGACCAGCCCATCTGCCACGCAGACAGTAACAGTGACGAATACGTCGGCTTCGGTTACTACCACTGCAATCACCTCGACGGGTAGCGTCGGCAACTACACGTTGAAAGGGAAAGTAACAGTTTTCGGACAGACCGCACCTACTGGGAACGTCACCTTCGCCGACCAGACAAATAATGGTTTCTTGCTCGGGACAGCAGCGGTGAATGCCACCACCATGACGAATGGGTTGCAGACCGCCACCGCCTATCCAACTAAGGCCGCAAATTACGGAATCGTCATGGGAGACATCAACGGAGACGGCATACCGGACCTTATATCGTCCAATTACATTGGCACCAGCATAAGTGTGCTGATTGGCAATGGCGACGGAACGTTCAAGGCTAACGTAGACTACGCGGCCAACGCCTACACGTTCGGAATGGCTCTGGGAGATTTGAACGGGGATGGCGCACCAGATCTCGTCGTGGCTGGCCACGACAGTTCCACTGTCAGTGTGTTCCTCAACAACGGCGACGGAACGTTTGGCGCGAAGACCGACTACGCAGGCGCGGGCGGCACCACGGAATACGTTGTGCTCGGCGATTTCAATGGCGACGGAATTCTCGACATGGCTACTGACGGCGGTTCCGGCATTAACGTCTTTCTTGGCAATGGCGACGGAACCTTCCGAGCTGTGGTTACCTATGGGACAGGGAGTTCCTATGGCTACGGCATCGCTATGGGCGACTTCAATAACGACGGGATACTGGACCTGGCAACCTCCAATAACGGAGCAGCAACCGTAAGCGTGTTCCTGGGAAATGGCAACGGAACCTTCCAGGCACAAACGACATACCCCGTAGGCGGCAGCGCGACAAGTGTCGCTGTCGCTGATCTTAATGGAGATGGGAACCTAGACCTGGTAGTCGGGAACCAATCCAGTTCGCTTAGCGTTCTGCTTGGCAACGGCGATGGAACTTTCAGAGCCAAGGTTGATTATGCGGTAAGCGCATGGGGAGTAGTAATAGCTGACGTGAACGGCGATGGGACTCCAGACATCGTTGCGTCAAGCTACTCCGGCAATGTTTCCGTCCTTCAGGGCAACGGCGATGGCACGTTCAAAGCCGCCGTGACTACCGCGACAGGAGGCTCGTCCTACTGGGTCGCAGTTGGAGATTTAAACGGCGACGGAGTGGTTGACATCGCAGCCGCAAATCTCGGTGCCACAAATGTTCGTGTGTTGCTGGGTGCTGTATCCGAGACCGCAACCGTAACTGGTATTTCGATACCAGGAGGCGGGCCCCATAACATCAGAGCAAGCTATCAGGGAGATAGTTACACTGCCACAAGCTTGTCCACCACAATTCCATTGGCTGGATCCCCTTTCACAACCAGTTTGACGCTGAGCTTCTCTCCCAGTTCACAGAACTCCGGACAGGCAGAGACCATAACCGCAACGCTAACCCCATCGTCCAGTGTCGGCTACACAGCGGGCGGAACTGTAACGTTTTCTGATGGCGAAACCCTGGTCGGCTCCCCTGTATCCCTGGTCAGCGGTCAGGCAGCGTTGACTGAGAGCAACTTTACCGTCGGCACCCACACCATCACTGCAACCTATTCCGGAGACACAAACTTCCTTACGAGCAACGCCACAGCCGCGAACTTGGTTGTCAACAAGATCGCTCAGACGATTACCTTCAGCAGCCTCAGCGCGGTAACGTACGGAGTTTCACCAATCACTCTTTCTGCTACTGCCAGCTCTGCGCTGCCAGTAGTCTTCAGCGTCGTATCTGGTCCGGCAACAGTTTCGGGCAGTACGTTGACAGTTACAGGAGGAGGAGCGGTCATTCTAGAGGCCGACCAAGCTGGTGACTCCAATTACGCCGTAGCCTCTTCGGTACAACAGACACTTACCGTTAACAAGGCAACCCAGACAGTTAACTTCCCGGCCATCAGTGCCGTCACTTATGGGACTGCTCCGTTCGCGTTGTCGGCGAACTCCACGGCAAGCCTCCCAATTACCTTTAGCGTAGTATCCGGCCCTGCAACGTCGGCTACCGGCCTGCTGACAGTTACAGGCGCGGGTAGCGTTGTTATTCAGGCCACTCAGGCCGGAAATGCAAACTTTGCAGCTTCCTCAGCCCAGCGCACATTGACCGTCAACAAAGCAGTCTCAACGGTTTCGCTGACTTCTTCCGCAAATCCGGTACTCAGCACGAATCCGGCCACCTTTAGCGCGACGGTCGCATCAACGGCAGGCACACCGAGCGGTTCCATCAAGTTCTACGACAATACAACGCTACTGGGTACGGTGACATTAACGCAGGGTGTGGCGGCTTACACGACTTCGAGCCTTTCGGTCGGTTCTCACTCCATCACTGCTGCTTACGGCGGCGATGGAAACTTCTTGACCTTAACCAGCTCGGCGCTCACTCAGATCGTAGCCGACTTCACTGTAAACGTCCCCACTACGAACGGGTCTGTAGATACAGCGACCACCACGACTGGAGGAAAGGCTGCCTACGGCTTGATGGTGAGTCCGTCTTCCGGCAATAGCTTCCCATCGGCAGTAACGTTTACGGTTACCGGACTCCCTCAGGGTGCAACGGCAACCTTGACACCTCCCATGCTAGCGGCCGGCGCCAAAGCCACCAACGTAGTCTTGTCCGTTCAACTACCTGCTCAATCAGCGACACTTCGGAAGTCCAATCCCTTCTCTGGCAACTCCTTGTCGCTCGTGGCCGGGATGCTTCTACTTCCTTTCGGAGGTCTGCTGCGCAGGTTCGGCATGAAGCGCATCATCACGGCCAGTCTACTGCTCTTCGTTTCACTCGCGATACTCGTTGGCATGGTCGGCTGCGGCGGCGCTGGCAGCGGATATCCCACTCAGCGGACTTATGTTGTGACAGTCACAGCAACCTCGGGTCCACTGTCTCACTCCACCAGCCTCAACCTCATCGTCAACTAAGGGAGCAGCAAAATGAAAAGTCGAATAGTTAAGGGCATGCTCCTGATGGGAGCGCTGAGTGCGGCACTGCTGGCACACGCGCAGTCGAGCCAGCAGTTTCATATAACATCCGCCGACGTGTCGGTTACCTACACAGGCTCCCTCGTCAAGCCTACGTATTCTTCCTCCAATGTCTGGCTTCAGGGAGGCGGAATCGACGGTGGGTTCGCGTTCTATCGGGGTCTAGGTTTGGCGGCCAGCGTTATCGGTGAACATAACTCCAACATCGAGCCTGGCATTGGAATTACCAAGTTATCTGTCATGGGTGGTCCACGTTACACGTACAAGATCAAACACGAAAGTAGAATAGCAACCACACGTATTTTCGGCGAATCCCTAATGGGCTTTGCTCACGCGTATGATTCCAAGTTCCCTCCTTCGGGAGGATCTACGACTCATGCCAATGCGTTTACGATGGAGGCGGGCGGCGGTGTTGACCTCGAACTCGGCAGGCAATTTGGTTTGCGTCTTCCTGAGATTCACTACGTTCGAACGGACCTGGTAAACGGCGGGAATAACACGCAGAACGACCTCCGTCTCGGGATAGGGGTCTCTTACCACTTCCGTAAACCTTAAGGTATCGGTCGTGTATATTTTGAAAGCGCTCCACATCTGCCGTAAATAGCAGATGTGGAGCTTTTTTTCGCTATCTTTCGACCAATTTTGCCACCAGCCGTTCCACGAATCGCCTATGTATCAGAATATGATGGAGCGTGTATGGAGCTCTCAGCCGCACTTTCCATCTATAGTCCGGCCAACCGCCGAAGATTGCTGATCGTCGCGGGCGTCATGGTGGCCGTTGTCGCCTTGATCGACTGGTGGACGAAGCCCTACATCTCTATGGGATTCCTCTACCTGTTTCCTATCATGGTTGCCGGTGGTTTCTTGTCGCGCTCCAAGATCGTGTACCTCGCTCTGTTGTGCGCATTCTTGCAGGAGGAGTTCAGCAATCTTCCAGCGGGCGATACCTGGCCGCGTCTGATCCTCTCGTCGGCGGGATTCGTCGGCACCGGCTTGTTTATCTCTGAGTTGCTCCGCAATCGTCGAATTGTCCTCGAACACTTAACTGAAGTCGAGACCCAGGTACAGGCTCGCCGCGAAGCTGAAGATCAGTTGCGGGTATTGGTAGAAAGTAGCCCCGCAGCGATTGTCACCTTGGATGCCGACGGAACCATCCTGCTCGCAAACGAAGCAGCCCAGGAGGTGTTGGCCTCCGGCGGGCCGACATTACAAGGTCAGAACACCAGCGCATATCTGCCAGCTCTCTACGCCGCGGTCCAGTCCAGGAGTTGGAAGAACTTTCGCACCACGCTCCAGTGCCGGGGACGAAGAAGCAATGGTGAAGTATTCCTGGCCGGTGTGTGGTTCTCAACCTATTCGTCAAGTTCAGGCAATCGGCTGGCGGCCATCTTTGTCGATTTGTCAGAAGATCTGAGAAGTCGCGAGGATCTGAATCTCGACTACCTTCTGACTAACACCCGTATCCTGATGAGTGCGGTGTCTCATGAAATCCGCAACCTGTGCGGCGCGGCCCTGGTGGTACACAGGAATCTGACGAAGGTAAGCCAACTGCAAGGGAATGCTGACTTCGAGGCTCTTGGAACGCTGATTCAGGGGCTGGAACGGATCTCCGCGATGGATCTGCGCGGGTCCTCCAAGCAACAGCGCTCGGCGATCGAGTTGACTTCCCTGCTGGACGAACTACAAGTACTCATTGAGACGGTTGGCCAGGAACAAGGTATATCAATGCAGTGGGAACAAACAGGCGAGTTGCCTCTGGTATGGGCGGATCGTTATGGCCTGATGCAGGTCTTCCTGAATCTTTCCAAGAACAGCCTGCGGGCGATGGAGAGCACTGAGACAAAACGTCTCACGATCAATACCAAAGTTGAGCCGGGATTGGTTATCGTGCGTTTCGAAGATACGGGACGAGGGATCGAGAATCCTCACGATCTGTTCCGGCCCTTCCAAAGTGATGCTCACGGCACCGGTCTGGGACTGTACGTTTCGCGTGCCCTGGTGAAGAGCTTTGGCGGCGATCTCGTCTATGAACACAGAGAGCGCGGTTGTTGCTTTGCAGTCGTCCTGGAAAGGGTGCAGCATTCGGAAGAGGTCGACAATGCCTGATGCAATCGCAAGCATTTTGCTTATCGATGATCACGCCCTGTTTCGCGATAGCGTGGCCCGGTTCCTTGATGATGAATCCGGCCTCAGGGTGGTGGGCGGTTGTGCCACGGTCGAAGAGGCCAAAGAGCTTCTCTTGAGGGAGAAAGTTGACCTCGTTCTCCTTGACTTCGATCTTGGTGAAAGCGACGGCAACGACTTCATGCAAATAGCCGAGAGCATCGGCTACCCGGGTAGGATCTTACTGGTTACCGCAGGTCTCGATGACACCAGCGCGGCCAATCTCATAAAGCGTGGAGTCGCGGGAGTCTTCCTGAAGCATGACCCGCCAGCGGTGCTGCTTGTGGCAATTCGGGAGGTTCTTGCCGGAAAGGTCTGGTTTGAGCAGAACTATCTTCATAAAATCGTCACTCGCCCGCTAGAGAGGGAGTTGCATCGCACGCGCAAGCTTACGGAGCGGGAACAGCAGGTACTTCGCGGCGTCTTCGAGGGACTGGCAAATAAGCAGATCGCCGATAGTCTGCAAGTATCCGAGAGTTCCGTAAAAGCCACGCTGCAACAGCTGTTTGAGAAAACCGGGGTCCGTACCCGGAGCCAGCTCGTCAGAATTGCACTGGAACAATATCGCGATCTGATCTGAGCCTGGGCTCGGTCAGAATCAATCGTCGTCATCATCGTCGTCCGCGGGATGCGCAGCGCGTGGCGGACCTATTTCGACGCTGAGTTTTTGGCGAGCGCGCATGCCCTCTTTTTCACCCAGCAGATCAACATCCCAACTCCCTGCCAACTCCAGCGAGACCGAGCCTGCATAGTAGCCATGGCCACGGGGGCGCAGCTTCACTTCCTGCACTCCGTGATTTGTGCCGAGTATAGTGGCGCGCGCTTCCATCTTCAGGTCTTCGACAGGCTCGCCTTTGGTGTCTAAGGCGTGGACCACGAGGGTGGTCGGCGCATCGCAACTCGGGTCGGGCGGCTCGGTAGCGAGAGTGTAGTGAAAAGGCTGCACCTGGTTGCGCGCGTTGACGAGGAGCGCGGTGGGATCGGGAAGCTCGGCCTTGTGCTGATAGGCAAATAGCGCCAGTGCGGCAGCGCTTGCGACGACAACCAGTGTGCGGGTGCGCATCGTGCATCATCCCGGAGAATTAGTTTCCTACATCCATTACGAGCTTTTGCTTACCGCTCTTACCGTCTTTCGAGGCGGTCACATCTACGTCCCAACTGCCTGCCATGTCCACGTTCACCTGCCCGTCGTAGTCGCCGCTACCACGGCCATCGAGCGTCAAGTGATGCGATCCGTTCATGCCCGCCATGCTTACCTCGGCATTCAGCGTGAGGCCATCGGCGGGCTGGTTGGCTGCGTCAATCACATGAACCTTCAGCAGGATGGGGCCACTGGCGTGCGGCGAACTTGGGTCCGTGGCAAGTGTCATGCGATAAGGATTCAGGCGGTCGCGCGTGCCGTTGATGAGCGACGAAGGGCTCGGCGGCAGGTCGCCGGATTTGCAAGCGGCGCAGGTCAGCAGGAGCAGGACAACGGCGGCATTTGCCAGAATACGATTTCGCATGAATCGTCTTTCCTTCTTATTGCGGTTTCGAGCCCCGCGGCGGTTGAGAATCTTCGTGATGTTCATGGGGCACGGGCAGAATGCAGCCGTGCGACAGATCGCAATCAGCACTCTCAAACTGAATTGTAGTGTGGTGGATGTGGTGGCGGCTAGCCAGCACCTGGCGCAATTCGTCGAGTATGACGTTGCTGGCCGAGGGCGGAATGTCGGCGATGGTGATGTGCGAGGAAAGCGCGTGCGTATCGCTGCCGATGCTCCAGATGTGGAGATCGTGCACGTCAAGCACTCCGCGCACCGCACGCAATTCGGCGTCAATCGCGGCAATCTCCATGCCGGTTGGTGTGCCTTCCAGCAGGATGTTCAGGCTCTCACGCACGATGCTGACGGAAGACCACAGCACCATTGCGGCGATGCCGATGGAGAGCGCGGGATCGATCCAGCTGTGGCCGGTTCTGAGGATGAGCCAGCCTCCGACGATCACTGCAGCGGTGGAGAGCGTGTCGCCGATCTCGTGAACCAAAACGGAGCGCAGGTTGAGGTCGCGTCCTCCGCGTAGCAACATAGCGGTGATTGCGCCGTTGAGCAGCACTCCGGCGGCGGCCACCCACATCATCAGCCCGGCTTGTACCGGCTCAGGATGGTAGAGGCGCTGCAGTGCCGAGTAGAAGATCAACCCTGCGATGACGATCAGCGAGACGGCGTTGACGAAGGCGGCAAGCACTCCGGCGCGCCGCCAGCCGTAGGTCTTGATGCTGGTAGCTGGACGCTCGCTCAGATAGGCAGCTACCCAGGAAAGCACCAGGGCAAAAAAGTCTGAGACGTTGTGCCCGGCTTCGGAGAGCAGGGCCAAGCTGTGTGCGTGGAACCCGGCAAGGACGAGCAGAACGATGTATGCCAGGGTGAATCCCAAGGCAAGGCGTAGCATTCGCGCGGTGAGCGGCGGGTGAGCGTGACCGTGTCCATGCGAGTGCCCGGCGTGGGAGTGCATGACTGGAGTTTACGGCGGCGAGCCTTCCGCATCAAGACAGGACCAGCAAATGGGATTCCGGCGATGGAAATCGGGGCAGCGGCTGTGCTGGATCAGGCATCTCACACATAGAAGCAGAGGTTCAGCCAGTTGGCTGAAGGCTCGCGAGGAGAGCGCCATGCAGAAACGATCGCTGTTGCTGGTTCTTGCCGTTTCAGCGCTTTCGGCAGCGGCGGCCTCGCAGCAGATCGTCATTGAGCCCACAAATGGACGGGCGCAAGCTCCGGCGACGCGCGTAACGCGTCCCGCAGCGACGGACATTGCCCCGGTATCAAAAGCCGAAAGGCCCACACACGCCCAGAGTGCTGCGCCGAAACCCGCTGTAAAACATCATACGGAAAAGCAGGTAGCGAAGGTAAAAACCGCTCCGGTGGTGGAGGCGAAGAAC
>Ga0224527_1000881_pt1 | contig 17249 bp, 13 predicted proteins | sample CBST0metaG_FD_179882 | JGI IMG/M metagenome (GOLD analysis project Ga0224527, IMG submission 179882) | Peat soil microbial communities from Stordalen Mire, Sweden - C.B.S.T0 | ecosystem: Environmental > Terrestrial > Soil > Wetlands > Peat | place: Sweden: Norrbotten County, Stordalen Mire... | reverse complement strand
ACCTTCGGCCGTGCAGCCGCGATTCCCGGGCGCACCCGCTCAGCCGCAGGAAAAGCCCGCGCCCGCATCCTCGCCCGAAGGCACGCCGGGCGATGCGACAACCCTGACCACGCTGCCGCCCTCCGCCAGCGCACCTACACAGACTCAAGAAGCACCTGCGGCCCAGAGCCCTGCTCAGGACCAAGGCTCGCCGAAGCCTCCGGCCAAGCACAAGTCTGACGATCCCGCGACTCTCTTTGCGCCCATGTCCGTACCACCTCCCGAGGTGAAACCCCAGGAGCCAAAGCCTGAGAACGACGAAGAGAGTGGCTCATTCCGCATCGGCGTCAACGTGGACCTGGTAGATCTGATTTTCACTGCCACGGACAAGCACGGACGCTTCGTGAAGGACCTCAAGAAGGAAGACATACGCCTGCTGGATGAAGGCAAGCCGCCATTCCGCGTGGAGGCCTTCGAGAGCGAAACTGGATTGCCCCTGCGCGTGGGCCTGCTCATCGACTCCAGCAACTCAATCCGCGACCGCTTCCGCTTTGAGCAGGACGCAGCGGTGGAGTTCCTTCACCAGGTGGTGCGTCCCAAGTCTGACCAGGCCTTTGTGATTGGCTTCGATTCGCTCTCTGACCTGACCCAGGATTACACCGACAACGCGAATGCCTTAGCTCGCGGCGTACGCGTACTGCGCCCCGGTGGTGGCACCGCTCTGCATGATGCGGTCTACCAGGCAAGCGAGAAGCTGGCAAGTACCGCGATTCACGGACGCAAAGCCATCATCCTATTGAGCGACGGAGACGACAACCAGAGCCGTCACACCCGTGAAGAAGCCATCCAAGCCGCGCTACGCGCCGAGGTCATCATCTACGTCATCAGCACCAACATCAGCGGCTCTGACAAGAAAGGCGACAAAGTCCTCATGCGCTACGCCGATCAGACCGGCGGAAAGGTCTTCTTCCCCCTGCGTATTGAGGAAGTCGCCAACGCCTTTGCTGAGATTCAGGACGAGTTGCGGAGCCAGTACGTGATTGCCTACAAGCCGCAGAACTTCGATCAGGACGGCCGCTATCGAGCCATTGCGATCGATACTCCGGGCAGACAGAACGTGAAAATACGCGCAAAAAAGGGATACTACGCTCCGACGAAGCGATAACTGAAAGTACTGAGGGCATACGAATCCGCCAGCAGCGCATAGTTGAACTGCTTCGTCGTGGCCGAGCATTCGCACTGACCTGTTTCGCTCCAACCCAAAACAGCTCTGGAAATAAGCGTCAATACCACCTAAACTTGGTGGCTGGATTTGAGCTTGTTAAGTTGCGGATGGAGAAGCTTGTGAAAGCCGGAATCGTTCTGTTTGTAAGCTGTCTGCTGTGCATCGGCTGTGGCGGGGGTTCGAGCAGTTCAAGCGGTCCCAACAGCAGCATTACGAGCGGCAACTGGACGCTCACGGCCACATCGACGGTCACCTTGGGGCTTGTGCTATCCATCGGCGGAAGCCTCACACAATCCGGCGATGCTGTTTCAGGAGCCTTTTATGTTTCTTCGTCAGTTTCGGGTTGTCCTTCCCTTCCCGTTGGGGTGATGCCTTTTACCGGGATATTCAAAGGCAACACCTTGACCCTGACCTCGGTCAAGTTCAGCAATCAAGTTGTGACGGTGAATGCGACTGGTTCAGGAAATTCGCTGACCGGAACCTACGCCGTTACGGGTGGTTGCGCGGACGGCGATAAGGGAACCGTTGCGGCTAGCTACCTGCCTCCCCTCACGGGAGTGTGGACCGGAACGTTTACAAACGTGGATGGAACATCCATACCAGTAGATCCCAATAATCCCAGAGAAGTCGCTACCGCCACTCTCATGCTCACGCAGTCCTCCACTGCAACTAACGGAATCTTTCCACTCAGCGGGACCTTCAGTACTAATCTTGCTCCCGGATCGGTATGTTTCTCCTCCGGAACGATTCCAGGGACGGGAAGCACGACGGGTGCCTATGTGACGGGGACCTCTGTAGCAATCTCAGCGGTTAGCGCTGACGGAGCAGAGATCTCCTACGTGGGTCCACTGAACGGTCGACGCATGGAGCTCTTCCAAAACAGGAACGCACCTAGTACCTGCAAATTTGGTGAATTCCTGAATCTCGTCCAGTAGCGTTAAGTGTGGGATATCGCAGCCCGACTGCGCGTTTTCCTACTCTATTACCGCATGAACTACAGATTTTTCGGCGCATAGTAGCCCTTGCGAGCCTGTACCTTGTACTCCGAATTAGTTGGCTTCAACTCCATTTTGCGATACTTGCCATCGGCGACGAGGTTTGTTGGCACGTACCCAACCATGTACTGGCTGCGTAGCTCTTTCTGAATCTGGTCAAAGGCGTCGCGCAGTTTCTTGGGATTGTTGCCCACGTCGATCACTCGCCCGCCGCTCTGCTCAGCTAGCTTGTGCATCTCGCTGTCTCCGGCGCGGAAGTTCATGCGGTCGGCAATCATGATCACGTAAACAATAACCTCCGAGCGCTGGGCAGCCTCAATCGCATTGGGAAGCGTCTCGTCACTGCCCTGGTCTCCACCGTCGGTCAGCAGAACCATCGCCTTGCGTCCTGATTCCTTCTGCAATTTTTCGGTGGCGGCAAGATACACCGCGTCATAGAGCAACGTTCCTTTGGGTTTGTAAACAGGAATCGTCCCCTGCCCTGCTCCGGCGATTCCTCCCGAACCACCTCCCGCCCCGTCATTGATCCGAACCTTTTCCATAGCGCGCCGAAGCTGTGCGGCGTCGCTCGTATAGTCCTGAATCAGGTCGACCGTGACGTCGAAGTTGATCAGGAAAGCCAGGTCTTTGGGTGTCAGCACATCGCGCAGAAAGGCTGCACCAACCTCCTGCTCCATCGGCAGCACGCGTTGCTGGCTGCCGCTCGTATCGATCAGAATGCCGAGTGTGAGCGGCTGGTTCGCTTCCGCCGAGAAATACTTGATCGTCTGAGGTTTGCCATCCTCATTGATCGCAAAGTCTTCTTTTTTCAGACCCGGAATCAGCGCGCCGCGCTTATCCTTCACGTTGAAGTAGAGGTTCACTATCTGTACGTTGGCTTTGAACGTGGCGACCGGCTGATCCGCCTGGGCGGTCTTATCGCGGAGTTTCGGCGTGTCGGGCAGCGAATACCCATTGTCATCCGGCGCGTTGGAAGCCTTGGGCGGTTCTTTGGGCGGACGTTGCGCCTGAAGCGCCCCACCCGACATCAAACATAGTGCGATTATCATGCTGGCGGGTATTCTAAGTTGTTTGAGTATGTGCATGGCTTTTCGACTGTCCGCTCGTGGTCTAGTATGTACTTACCTACAGCACTATAGGATTAGTTGCTTGTGCGGGTGAATGCGCAGCACTAGAATTTGCGGTTTAGCAATTCTGAATTTGGCACCAGCTCTTCGCGGAGGAATTCCCAGATGCAGCGCCACTATGCAACACTGCTTTTCATCCTTCTCTCGCTGCCCCTGGCAGTTTTTGGGCAACAGGGGCTTCCCGATGCGCCGAAGCCTCAAGCAGCTCCGCAGCAAACCCTGCCGGATGCCCCCTCAGCCTCGCCCGACCGGCAGCTTCCGAATTCACAGGTAAACCCGTCCACGCAGACCCAGCTTCCATCCGGAGAAGCAAGCTCCGAGGATACCTCAAAAGCCACAGCGGCGGCAGCCGACAGCGAGACCCCGGAGCCGGTAGTGCCTCCGCCGGGACGCACCCTGCCCTCCAACCGCAAGGCGAACCAGAACAGCAGCGGTTATGACGAGACGAACTCAATCTTCAAGGTCAACGTGAATGCCATTCCCATTCCTGTGACGGTGAAGGATGCGACCGGAAGACTCTTCCCGGGACTGACGATCGACAATTTTTCCGTCCTTGAAGACGGCAAGAAGCAGACAATCAGGTTCTTCACCAGCGATCCCTTCCCGGTCTCGGCGGCTATCATTATCGACGTTGGAATGCCCGAAGTTGCCCTGCGCAAGGTGAAGGAGACCTTCTCCGCGATGATGGGCGCCTTCAGCCAGTTTGACGAAGTCTCCGTCTACACATACGGCAACACGGTAAGGCAGCAGCAGGATTACCTGGCCGCCTTGGGCGACACAACAAACCGGACGCTTGCCCGCGTCGAACAGTTGCAGGGCAACGGTTCCGGACCCGCCGCCTACAATCCCATGACCGTGGGACCATCGGTGAACGGGCGTGTCTTCGATCCAGGGACGCAGCGGAACGCCATTGAGGGCGCACCGCCCAAGGACGCCGACCCTTCGCGCGTGCTGAACGATGCTCTTCTGCGCGCTGCCGTCGATCTGGGACGCCGCGAACGGGCACGCCGCCGGGTGATCTTTATTCTCTCCGATGGGCGCGAAAACGGTTCCAAAGCCAGCTACAAGGACGTGCTCAAGGTCCTACTGACCAACAACGTCAGCGTGTACGGCGTTGCCGTGGATGCGGCGGCCATCAAGTACTACAACAAGCTTTCCAAGATTCGTTTGCCGCGCCAGGGCTACAGCAATGTTCTGCCTAAGTACGCCTCGGCCACCGGCGGCCAGATCTTCACCGAGTTCACCTCGCAGGCGTTGGAGTCGTCTTATGGAAGCGCAATGGAGGAGGCTCGCAGCCAGTACACCCTCATCTACTACGCTCCCGCTACTACTTCCACGTCCTATCGCAAAATCGAAGTGCGGGTCAGGGGATACGGCTCAAGTCTGAAGGTGTACGCCCGTGACGGATATTATCCGGCGCCGACGAAGCAGTAAAACCACGAGGGAGTGGATGCGTCCTAGAAACATCCACTCCCCGTTTTGCCCTGCGATACGGGTGGCACTTTGGTAATCGCAAGCGGACGTGACCATGGTCCATATCGTGAGCCTTGAATACCGATTATTGACCTGTCTGATTGTGGTATAACCCAAGTATCTGCTTTGTCCAGCAGCGTTGTAGAACTACGGCAATCGGAACTTCCTGCGCAGCCCGTCGTGTGACGTACGTGTGACGTAGAGGGATGCGACCGATTGCGGCGACCGGTAACAAGGACGCCGTTTCAGGGCTTTGATTGAGGACTCATTGAGCTTCATCAATTTCGCGGCGCGCGAGATTAATTGCAAGATCGTCTACTACGGCCCCGGCCTGGGCGGTAAGACGACGAACCTGCAACATATCTTTGACAAGACGGGCGAGCAGCAGAAGGGCAAAATGATCTCCCTTGCAACGGAGACCGACCGTACCCTCTTCTTTGACTTTCTCCCGCTTGATCTGGGCACAATCCGCGGCTTCAAAACTCGATTCCATCTCTACACCGTCCCCGGCCAGGTGTTCTACGACGCCTCCCGCAAGCTGATTTTGCGTGGTGTGGATGGCGTGGTGTTTGTAGCGGATTCGCAGGTGGAACGCGCCGACGCCAACGTGGAAGCCCTCGACAATCTGGTCAGCAACCTGCAAGAACATGGTTATGACTTCAACGCTATTCCCTACGTGCTCCAACTGAACAAGCGCGATCTTCCAAACATTCTCCCGGTTGCCGAGATGAAGACACAGTTGTGTCGCCGCGAAGAAGCTTCTTTCGAGTCCATTGCCTCTCAAGGTGTTGGAGTTTTTGAAACCTTGAAGGAAATTGCCCGCCAGGTGCTGGTGGAACTGAAGAAATCCTGAGGTCTTCCGCGCTGTTTCGCCCGCTCCGCAGCCCCCAATAATCCTGCTGGCCTGCTCCCAGACTTTGTTTGTAACCTTTTCCGCGATTTGCAGTCCAAACAGTCGGAACGGTTCAAAGGGTGCAATGCAGTGAAGCTGAAAATCAACGAACCAAAGACCTCCGAGATCACTCCGAAATCGCTATTCATGGATCGCCGACGCTTTCTAGCCGCAGCCGCAGGCTTTGGAGCCGTGGCGCTCTCAGCAGACATGCTGGCAGAGCTATTCTCGCCCTCAACACATGCGCTCGCCGGAACCAAGCTACCAGCCACAAAAAGCCCGATCAGCACCACCGGTGAGAAGCTGACCCCGTTTCAGGACATCACGCATTACAACAACTTCTACGAGCTCTCCACCGACAAGGAGACGCCCGCGAAGATCGCCGGAAGCTTTCATCCCCAACCGTGGGCGGTGCAAATCGACGGACTGGTCAACAAGCCGCAGAAGCTCGACTACGACGCGCTAATGAAGCTTGCTCCACTCGAAGAGCGCGTCTATAGGCATCGATGCGTCGAGGGCTGGTCGATGGTGATTCCGTGGACGGGCTATCCCTTGAAGGTTCTGCTGGACCGCGCGGAGCCGAACTCCAAGGCGAAGTATGTGGCCTTCACCAGCGTCTCGCGCCCCAGTGAGCTACCCGGTCAGCGGCGTGACGTGCTGAACTGGCCCTACAAAGAGGGACTCCGCTTGGACGAGGCGATGAATCCGCTGACCCTCTTCACCGTGGGCCTCTACGGTGAGACCCTGCCCAACCAGAATGGAGCTCCCGTGCGCGTGATGATTCCCTGGAAGTACGGTTTCAAGAGCGCGAAATCGATTGTGCGCATCACGCTGACCGAGAAGATGCCGCCCACCAGTTGGAATGAGGCCAACGCGCACGAGTACGGCTTCTACTCCAACGTGAACCCGCAGGTAGATCATCCGCGCTGGAGCCAGGCGAAAGAGCGCCGCATCGGAGAGATATTCAAGCGCGACACGCTGATGTTCAACGGCTACGGCGAATTTGTGGCGGGAATGTACAAAGGAATGGACCTGCGGAAAGATTTCTAATCCGCAGGCCCAGCCCACTCTTATTTCTATTTCGGATTTTCTACAAACTTCGGTCCTCGTGCCTCGTCCCCAAACTGCCATGCTGACAAATATGCAAGCCGAAGAATGCGCGCCATCTTCGGATAGTTAATTCGGTCGGCAGTATCCGTGATGTGGTGGTAGTCCGGGTGGAAACCCGTGAACCACCAGAACGCGGGAACGTTGTGCAGGACGAAAGGAAATTGATCGCTGCGGAAAAACACATTCAGCGCGGACTCGTGATCGAAGCGGTCATCCAGCACCAGCCCCACAAAACGATTCTGCTCCTCAACCGTGTGCCGGTATTCGGGACTGTACATTCCACCGATCAGGTTCAGGCGGTTGGTGGTGTCGGCAGGAATCTCGATGAGCCCGTCCGTCTGCGGGCTGGCTTCTTCGTTGCGTCCAATCATGTCGAAGTTGATCATGGCGCGCGTAGTGTTCAGCGGACGAACCGGATGCGCAGCCAAATAGTAAGCGCCAAGCAGACCGCGCTCCTCGGCGGCAAACACCACGAATAGAATACTGCGCTTAGGCCGCTGGGGATTTTTCGCGAACGCCCGCGCCAGTTCCACAACGCCAACTGTGCCTGAGCCATTGTCGTCAGCGCCATGCCAGATGCCTTCTTCGGCTATGCCGTCATGATCGTGATGCGCGCTGATGATGATGGTTTCAGCGCGCAACTCCGGCGAACTGCCCTCAAGAATTCCGCCAACGTTCCAGGTTGTTCCGGGACGCGCATAGGTGTTACGGAAGTGAATCTCCATCGCTGTGTCAGCCAGTGGCCTTGACTGCGGCTTCAAGTCGCGGTCAATTACCGTCTGCGCCTCCGCCGGAGTCACTCCGCAAGTCTGCATCAGCTCACGCGCCACCGCGTCATTGATAATCGCCACCGGAATGTTCAACTCGTCCTCGGCAAGCGCCTGCGAAGCGGGAGCAAGCTTCCTCACCGCCGATCCGCCAATCCGCGCCTGGCGTTCCTGGTTCGACAGATGTTTGCGATTTGGCTCGGCTACCAGCAGCACGGCCACTGCGCCGTGAGATTGGGCGTTCAGAGCCTTGACTCGTGTGGTCGCATAGCGAGTGTTGCCGGTTCCATTGAAGATGGACTTCGCGTCCGTCTCCTGCGGTTCGTGGTCAAAGACCAGCACGATCTTGCCTCGCGCATCGATGCTCTTGTAATCGTCATACCCCAGCTCCGGCGCGGTAATGCCAAAGCCCGCGAAGACAACGTCGGCGCTCACATCCACGTCGCGCTTGAAAGCACCAAAGGCTTCGGGAAATTGCAGTTTCTTCTCCGTCCCGCCACGCTTCAAGTTGAGGTACGTCTGCGAGCGGTCCGCGCGGTACTCAATGACCGGAACCGCCTGCACGTAGCTGCCGCCGAACACAGGCTTCAACCCGGCCTTTGCAAACTCAGCGGAGATCCACTGTACGGCAACTTCGTCGCCCGTCGTAAGCGACATTCTTCCCTGCAACGCATCCGAGGAAAGAAACCCCAGATCCGCCCGCAGATCCAACTCCCGAATGGACCCATACCCCGCAGCGACTTTTGCCGGTACCGCTGGCTGCGCAAAGGTCACGCCAGTCATCAGAACTACAAGCAATATCAACGAACCGATACGGAACTTATGCCGAACCTGCACCTTATTTCTCCTGGAGCAAAATCTCCATGGCAACATCTTCGAGGTTGCTCAACCAACATGGTATTGTACTCACAAGTGGTCAGCATTGCGGGTTGAACCTATTCGTAATCTCTAACCTCCAATACTAAGGCAGCTGCGTCCATGGGGAGAAATCCCGCATCATATTCAAGAGCAAAGAGATGTTCACGTACGCTCTCGGCTTGCGATGCGGCTTCGACTGGACTGAGTCACATTCTTCAGGGGAATTAAGGCGATGATTGCAGAGCGGGCAAATTGCACGGTGCTGTTGATCGATGATGAGCAAGCTGGCCTGCAGCTTCGGGATAAAGTTCTCCAGAGTGTTGGATTCAAGACGCTGTCCGCCGTTTCAAGCGAAGAAGGACTGAAGCTGTTCCGAATGTTTGACGTTGATGTCATTGTCACGGACCACTTACTGGGACGCTCTACCGCGGACGTGCTTGCCATCGAGATGAAGCGCCATAAGCCTCACATTCCCATCGTCTCGCTCTCCGGCACCACCAGCGTTGACGAAGCTCTTCGCTATGCTGATTACTTCGTTGGAAAAGGAGAGGGGCCTGACGCTCTCATCGAGATCCTCGACAAGATACTGGAGCAAAACGAAGGGGAATCTCAATCGGCTTCAGTCGCGACTGAGCCGCCATCATCGCGCCTTCCTTTGCAGGCATTGCTGGCTGCGATTGTTGAGGACTCAACCGACGCAATTCTAAGCAAGACCCTGGACGGCATCATCACCAGTTGGAACCATGCTGCGGAAACGATGTACGGTTACTCGCGCGAGGAGATGATAGGCAAGTCCGTCACCAAGCTTCTCCCGGCAGATCGCCCTGACGAGGTGACACACATTTTGAGCCGTCTCAAACGGGGAGAGCGAATCTCGCACTTCGAGACAGTTCGCGTTGCCAAGGACGGGCGCACGCACGAAGTGGCGTTGACGATATCCCCGATCCGCGACGCGCAGGGCAATTTCGTGGGAGCTTCCACCATTGCGCGCGATATCACAGAGCAGAAGGGCGCGGAGGAAGCGTTGCGCAGGGCTGAGAAACTGGCGCTTGCCGGTCGCATGACCGCCACTATCGCGCACGAGATCAACAATCCCCTGGAGTCCGTCGGCAATATCCTGTTTCTTCTGAGAAACTCAAAAGATCTCAGCCCGGAACTGCGAGCCTATGTTGAGGCGGCACAGGAAGAATTGAAGCGGGTTTCAGAGATCACCAAGCTTACGCTGGGGATGCAGCGCTCCGCCTCAAATCAACGTGAGTCGGTCGAACCCACTAAGCTGCTGGAGAACGTGCTCACTCTTTATTATCGCAAAGCGAAATCACTAGGCATAACCATCGAGCGAAAATACCGCTTTGAAGGCGCAATCACCGGCTCTGCCGGCGAACTGCGGCAAGTGTTTTCCAATCTGGTCGTCAACGCGATGGACGCGTTGGTCAATAATGGCGACAAGCTGGTGCTGGGCGTTCGATTGGCAAGAAATTGGAGTACTGGCCAGTGCGGAGTCCGTATAAGCATCCTCGACAACGGGACAGGAATTGACCCGGATTACCGGTCGCGAATCTTTCAGCCTTTTTACACGACCAAGGGCGATAAGGGCACTGGAATTGGCTTGTGGGTGTCGCAGAACATTGTGACCCAGCACCGCGGAACTCTCAGGGTACGCAGCTCAGTGCGACCGGGGCGGTCGGGAACTTGCTTCTCCGTATTTCTTCCGCTGGAATAACAGGCGGCGGACTTATGTGTGAGACTGCGGTGTATGGCAGGGAATAGGTTCTTTTGCCGCAGGCGGGAAAGGTTCTGTTCCGTTCACCAACTCCAGCACTTCAGTGGCACTCAAGCGGGGCAGAATCGCTACATCGCGCACTTGATCGGCAAAAGCCAGCGCGCCAACATATCCATCCACCGGTGTCAGTGAGCACAGACGCCACCGGGCTGCCGCACCAGAATCGCCATCCGCATGAATTAACTGCGCTGGCACTCCGGGCCGCAGACTCACCCGAAAACCATCCAGCGGAATCGACAGTCCACCACCCACAGCTTTGATGTATGCCTCTTTGCGAGTCCAGCAGCGAAAGAAACCGCCATCCCGTTGAGAAGCGTCAAGCTCTAGCCACTCCTCGCACTCTTCTCGCGAAAAGAACCTGCGAACGATATTTTCTTGATCAGCGATCCGCTTGATCTCTTCGATGTCTATGCCAAGTTCGCAGCCAACCGCAAACGCATAGATTGCGAACCTTCCGGAGTGAGCCAAATTGAACCTCAGCGGGCTCTCAGGAGATTTGATTTGTGGCTTCCCCTTCAACCCATAGGCGAAGGCTATCCGATCAGCTTCGATTGAGAGATAGCGTCCCAGCAGAGCCCGCAGAATTCCCCGGCAGAGCACAAAGTCATTCTTCAGATTCTCAAAGCGAAACTGCGAGGCGCGTTCTTGTTCGTCACCGGAGAGGGTCTTCGAACATGTCTTGACTGTTGCGACATTTTGATCGAGTTCCACCAGCCACACGTGAACGTTGCGGTCCGGCAACGTATCGCCAAGCTTCATAGGTCAGGTCCAGGGGCCTTCGAATTCGCCCGCTCGCCTAAGCAGGGTTGACCAAATTATACGGCGGCCATCGAACCACTCAACCCAATGCCGCGTCTTAGTTAGGGATTTTCAATTGATAGAACACCGTTCGAAGATGCCGCTTCGGCTCCAACTCGGGACACAATCCCCCGATAGACTCCGTGGACCCGACGATCAGGCAACCGTCCTTTGCCATGCACTTGATGAGATTCCGGAATAGCCTGGTCTTATCCGCCTCGTTGAAATAGATTGCAACGTTGCGGCAGAAGATAATGTCGAAGGGAGCCGGAAACGCAAACGGTTCAAGGAGGTTCATAGTGCGAAAAGTAGCTAGCCCACGGATCTCGTCCCTGACCTTGGATTTCTCTCCCGATGCCGTGAAATGCCGCATCACTGCGTCCTTCGGCATCCCGCGCTCCAGGTCCAGTCGGCTATATTCTCCATAGCTCGCCTGGGCTACCGCCGCGTTGGAAATATCCGTACCCAGAATGCGAATGTCGTACTTGGAAAGGTCTCCGAGAAGCTCCTTGAATACGATGCCCGTGCTGTATGCTTCCTGACCGGTTGAACAGGCGGCGCTCCAAATGCGTATGGGAACGCGTTTCGTTCCGTTGCGGCTGCGACTGTCAATCAATTCAGGAATCAGCTTGTTTCTGAGCAACTCAAACGGAGCCGTATCGCGAAAGAATGAAGTCTCATTGGTTGTGATCGCTTCAACAACCTTCTTGCGCAGCATGTTGCTCATATCTCCGCGCGCTTTGCCAAGTAGAGCGCCAAAACTATCGGAGCGGCATTCAGCCAGCAAACTACCCAAGCGCGTTTCGATCAAGTATCCCTTGGAGTCATCCAGGGTGATCCCGCTTATCTCGTGAATGTAGCGCGCCCAGAGAGTCATCTCATCGCGAGTAATTGTAGCCGTCACATCCGCCTCCCTGTTACAGTTCCTGTAATCCGGGCTGCGATCTCGCCCAAAGGTAATACCACATCCGTTACGCCAGCTTCAGCCGCGGCCCTTGGCATACCGTAGATCACACTGCTTGCCTCGTCCTGAGCGATGACGAAACAACCGGCCTGCTTGAGCAACCGCAGTCCAATGGTTCCATCGCTTCCCATTCCCGTCAGAATGACAGCCAGTGATTTCCCCGGAAAGCAGTTGGCTGCCGATCGAAATAGGTAGTCCACAGCGGGCCTGCAGTTGTTCTCTGGTGGATCGTCGGTAATCTGAATCACTGGCTTTCCGTTGGCTGCTACACCCAGCCGCATCTGGCGGCCACCGGGAGCAATGTAGGCGACGTTCGGCTGAGGTAAATCGCCGTGAACTGCCTCGCGTACGTGCACAGCGCATTTCGTATCCAGGTCATCCGCCAGCGCCCGCGTAAATATTGCGGGCATGTGTTGCACTATGAAGATCGGCACGCCAAGATCGGCAGGAATCTTCGGTAGCATCGATGAGAGTGCGGCAGGACCGCCCGTCGATACCCCAATCAACACCATTTCCGGCTTTGTTAGCGCTGACAGATGCTGCATTCTCCCAGCAATCTGGTCGAGGCTCGAGTGCTGCGGGTTCGCCACCGGCACGCGACTCACCTTTGCAACTTGTGGAGTCGGCGCCGCGCCGCTGCGTAGAATGGACCGTATCTCCAACCGGCTGCAAATGGCTCGAATGAGTGGAGCGAGTCCCTGGGTCAGCATCTCTCGACCCTGCTCCGCACTCTTAGACTCAGGCTTGGTGATGAAATCAAAAGCACCTTTCCCCAGCGCTCGAACCGTGAGTTCACCGCCGCGCTTGGAACTTGCGCTCACTACGATTACCTCAGTGGAGTCACCGTTCTTGCGCAACTCATCGAGCACTGCAAGACCATCCATCTCCGGCATCTCTATATCGAGGGTCATAACGTCTGGCCGCAGTTCTTTAACCTTCTGCAGAGCCAGTCGGCCGTTCGCAGCGCTTCCAACCACCTCAACACCGGGAAGAGAAGCGAGCGCATCCGATACCACTCGGCGAAAGAGGACAGCATCATCAACCACCAGTACCCGGAGATTCACTTCTTAGACTCTTCCCGCACGACCGTCTGTGCACCGCCATCATAGGGCTCCAGCACCGCGGCCGGATCGAGCAACGCAGCCAGGCGCTCTCCGCTGCGGAACACTCCAAGCAGCTTTTGCATCTGCACTCCGTGGAGGTTCGGAGGCGGAGGCATCAGGTCTTCGGCGCCCACCTCAATGGTATCGTCCACGCCATCCACCAGCAGTCCCACTGGTTCGCCTTTCCAGTCCGCAATTAGAATGCGACTCTCCGGACTTGTATCCATGGGCGGTAACTCCAGTCGCGTCCGCAAATCGATTACTGTTACAATTCGACCTCGCAAGTTGCGAATACCCGCAACGTAGCTTGGAGCATGGTGAACGGGTGTTACTTCGCCCAGCATCACCACTTCCTGAATCAATGCCGTATCAAGTCCAAAAGTCGCCTGGCCCAGTAGAAACGTAGCTACCAGAAGGTCTTCTCCAGATTTCTGTTCACTGCTGTTTATCATGATTACCCTCTCACATCCGGAACTGCGAAACCTGCGTTTTCAGCTGCTCTGCCAGGCGCGTCAACTTGACCGCACTCGTCTGTACCTGTTCCCCACCGCGCTTGATATCCGCCACATCTGCATCCACTCCGGCTATATCCTTGGCGATCATCTTCGAAACCTCCGCTGTCTCCGAGACATGCGAATTTGCCTCGCGCACACCAGCCGCGGCCTGCGCAATGTTTCCAGCAACGTCCTTGGTTACCGCTGCCTGTTCCTCAATCGCCGCCGCAATATTGGACACAATGCCGCCCACTTCCCTGATCACTGCTGTGATCTCGTCGATGTCGGTAAGTGCCATTCCCGTCGAACTCTGCACACTTGCAATCCGCTTCTTGATGTCTTCGGTTGCCTCTGCGGTCTGTCGCGCCAACTCTTTGATCTCATTCGCAACCACAGCAAAGCCTTTACCTGCTGCTCCGGCACGCGCTGCCTCAATCGTCGCGTTCAGTGCAAGCAGATTGGTTTGCGCGGAAATGTTCGTGATCGTCTCCGTGACTTGGCCAATCTCCTCTGCCGCCAGTCCCAGCTTCTGCATCTGATCGGAAATCGTGACTACCTTGCTGGTAGCCTGTTCGCTGGTCGCCCGCGCGCGCGCCGTATTCGATGCAATATCGCCAACCGTTGCGCTCATCTCTTCCGTGGCAGCCGCCACCGAAGCAAGACTCGCGGATGATTCATCCATGCCCGACGACACAGACATCGTGCTAGCGCTGGCCTGCTCCGCAGCCGCCGCAACTCCGCGCGCTTTCTCTGACATCGAAGAAACGCCGGAAGCCGTCTGTGCCGACACCGCAGATATCTCCACACTCGCCGCCGTTACCGAATTTGCCGAGCTTGCAATCGTTTGCACAACCTTGCGCAGATTGTTCTTCATCGTGTTCAGAGCAGCGGTTGCTTCTCCGATCTCGTCTTCAGATTCCACAATCAGATCAGCTACAGATAGGTCGTTTTTTGCTATATGGTTTGCCAACTCAACTGATTTCGAGAGCGGCCCAATCACAAGCTTTTGCACGACTATGTACACGGCTGTAGCGGAGGCAAGCAGCGTCAGAAAACTCAGCAGGAATATCGTGAGTGAATTCGAACTCGCCGATGACACCAATTGTTCCGTGGACGCTGTTACCGCAAAAGCGCCTCGCAAATCTCCGGACTTCATACCTTCCTTGGTGTATCCAAACGGCCCCTTTTCCCCGGCTGGATCGCCATGGCATACCAGGCAGTCTGGCGTAAGCCGGACCGGCTGCGCATAGCGCATCACTTCTTTTCCATTGACAGAGGCGCGCTCTGAGAACTCCTTCAAGGACGGGTCCTTCTGAAACGACTCCAGCGCACGGCGTTCAAACTCGTCCGGCTGGTTCTTCGGATTCCGGGGAGTGAGGGACGGCGTGTGAAATGTCATCTGGTTGTTGTCAGCATACTTCTGCGCGACCCGCCATGCCGCCACAACCGGAACCTGGTTCAAGCTTCGGAATTGATTGTCGGGAACCAGAGTATCGAGGTTGTCGGAAAACCACGTCTGGGTAGTGCTCGCCATCCCGGTAATCTGCCGCACCTTATCGCGAAACCCATCTTCGGCCTGCTGATTGATCCGGCGCTGCGTGATCCAGAAACTGATTAGCGAAGTAACAGCCAGAACGACAACAATCGTTCCTACAATCTTTCCAGATAGCTTTACTTTATTGAACACTGGTTTCTCGAATTCTCAAGTGGGATCATATCTCCCACTCTGTTTATTGGTTCAATGAAACATTCGTTCAGAGCCCGTTCTATCGACAAACAGTGAAAGTGCAAACGCTTACTCGTTACATCCGGAACTGCGCTACCTGTGTTTTGAGCTGCCCAGCCAAATTAGTCAACTCAACGGCGCTCGCCTGCACTTGCTCACCGCCGCGCCTGATGTCTTGTACATCTTCATTCACTCCGGCGATGTCCTTGGCAATTGACTTCGAAACTTCGGAGGTTTCCGCGATATGCGAATTCGCCTCACGCACGCTGGCTGAAGCCTGAGCAATGTTTCCCGCAACATCCTTAGTCACTGCCGCCTGCTCTTCAATCGCCGCCGCAATATTGGAGACAATGCCGCCCACTTCTTTGATCACCGCCGTAATCTGATCGATATCCGAGATCGCCGACCCTGTTGAACTTTGCACAGCAGCAATGCGCGTCTTGATATCTTCGGTCGCCTCCGCCGTCTGTCGTGCAAGTTCCTTGATCTCATTCGCAACCACCGCGAACCCTTTGCCCGCGGCCCCGGCACGCGCAGCCTCAATGGTCGCGTTCAACGCCAACAGATTCGTCTGTGCGGAAATGTTTGTGATCGTCTCCGTGACCTGGCCAATCTCCTGCGCCGCCAGTCCAAGCTTCTGCATTTGTTCTGAGATCGTCACCGCCTTGCTGGTGGCTTGTTCGCTCGTCGAACGCGCACGCGCCGTGTTCGCCGCAATGTCGCCAACCGTGGCGCTCATCTGCTCTGTGGCGCTCGCAATCGAAGTAAGGTTCACCGAAGATTCATCCATGCCGGACGACACGGACATCGTGCTGGCGCTCGCCTGCTCGGCCGCAGCCGCAACTCCGCGGGACTTCTCCGACATCGAAGAAACGCCAGAAGCCGTCTGTGCCGACACTGCTGATAATTGCGTTGCCGACATTCCTAGCGTCTGAACCCCACTTGAAATTCCGCTCACAAGACTCCGAAGGTTTCGAGTCATCTCATTCATTGCCAGCCCGAGCTCGGCAATTTCGTCCTTGCTGCGAGGCTCAAGTGGCTTCCCACTGAGATCTCCACCGGCAATCGACTTTACCCTGTTTGCCAGTTCCTGCAGTGGCGTAGTAATTCCGCGGACAATGAACACCGCAATGCAGCACGCAACAATGATGGCGGCGATGAGACCTATCAGAATCCCAGTGCGGGCGCTGCTCACCGAACTCTCAACCGCCTTTGAAGACTCAGCCGCGAGTCCTTGGTTAAACTCGACTTCAGCAACCGTTGCCGCCACATACTTGTCTTGCAGAGGCTTGACCTTCGCCATTGATTCAAGAGCCTGCTTCTTGGCCTCTAGCGTACCAATTGAGCTCACTCTCAGGACTTCATCGGCACCAACCTTGAATTCACCGCGAGCGTCCTTAATTGCCTTAAACAGCTCTCTATCCTTGTCGTTGGAAATCAGTTTCTCGTAGCTCGTGAATAGTCCGGCAGTGCGCGCTCGCCTCTCCTTAACTTCAATATCGATGCGCGCCATCTCTGCTGGATCAGTTGCGACAATGTGTCGCATCAACAAAGCATAAAAGGCCTGCGTGTTGGACTGCATTTCCCCAATCAAATAGACGCTGGGCAGCGAGTTCTCGGAGATGTCTACGGAGCTTGTGTGGATGATTCCCACTTTTAGGTACGCAAAGATTCCAAGGACCAGAGAGATCATGATCACTGCTCCAAATCCCGCGCTGATCCTTTTTCCGATATTCCAGTTGTTCATGTGCCCATCCTCGTTTATTTCTTGTTCAATCTCTCACATCCGGAACTGCGATACCTGTGTCTTGAGCAATCCCGCCAAATGCGTCAACTCAGCCGCGCTCGTCTGTACCTGCTCACCGCCGCGCCGGATGTCTGCTACATCTGCATTCACTCCAGCGATGTCCTTGGCGATTGACTTTGAAACCTCGGCAGTCTCCGAGATGTGTGAA